>Ga0137433_1000290_pt1 | contig 29444 bp, 22 predicted proteins | sample EasRivERMZT840_2_FD_102335 | JGI IMG/M metagenome (GOLD analysis project Ga0137433, IMG submission 102335) | Soil microbial communities from meander-bound floodplain in the East River, Colorado, USA - East River MetaG ERMZT840_2 | ecosystem: Environmental > Terrestrial > Soil > Floodplain ...
ATGGCGGGGCTGGTCGCCTGCCGCAACCGGAGCGCGGTCTCGACGTTGTAGACGGTGAAGCCCGGATGCGCCTCGAGCGCCACGCGCACGCCGTGCCCTTCTGCGAAGCGCGCCGCGTCCGTCCAGTACGGAATCAGCTTCTTCTCCCACTGCCAGTCGAGGATGTCGAGAAACTCAGGCGGCCACGGGTTCGTCACCCAGTTGGGATGCTTCGCGCCGTCGTGGTCGCCCGGACACCCGGAGAACGTCACGACCACGGACACGCCGAGTGGTTCCGCGAGCCGCACCGATTTTCGAAAGACATCGTCGTATTCGGCAGCCGTGGCGCGATCGGGATGGACCGGATTGCCGTGGCACGAGAGCGCGCTGATCACGAGGCCCGCGTCCTGAATCATCTGCCGGTACTCGCGCGCCTTCGCCGGGCTCTGCAGCAGCGCGTCGAGATCGAGATGATCGCGTCCCGGCCAGCCGCCCGTCCCCAGCTCGACCGCCTGCAGGCCGAGCGATCGCACCTTCGCGATCATCTCCGCCGTCGTCAGCTTTCCGAAGACCGGTGTGAAGATTCCGAGTTTCATCGTGTCGCTCCGCTCCAGGGGGTCGTACCTCGATCTGTGGAAAAGTCAGGGGACATGGATGATCGAAGTCCCCTGACTTTTCCACAGATCGAGGTACGACCCCTTAGTAATTAACTGCCGTCCAGCGCCCGCCGGCGTCGTGGCTCTCGAGGATCGCGTCGACGATTGCGGCGGCGCGGAAACCGTCTTCGAAGGTCGCGAACGCAGGCGGCCGCGGGGCGTCCGGCGCCGCGTCGCGTCTGATGGCCTCGTAGACGTCCCGCAGCACGTTTCGGAAGGCGTCGGCCCAGGCTTCCTGGTGCCCACCCGGCAAGTGCGCGTACGCGCGGGCTTCCGGGCCCAGCAGCGACGGGTCTTTGGCCAGCGTCGCGTTCGGCTGGTCGCGGCGGCCGATCCAGAGCTCGTTCTGCTGCTCCTGCCGCCAGCCGAGCGAGGCCTTTGCACCGTTCAGCTCGAACACGAGATCGTTCTTGTGCCCGGCGCAGATCTGGCCGACCGAGAACACGCCGCGCGCGCCGCCATCGAAGCGCACGAGCACGCTGGCGAGGTCCTCGCACGCGACGGCGAAGGGCTCGCGCGCCACGTCGCCGGCCTTCGCAAAGGCCTCGGGTGATCCCGAAGGCCGCAGCCGCGTCGGAATCACGGTGGCGAGATCGGCGAGCACGGCGGAGATGCGCTGGCCTGCGACGTGCTGCACGAGATCGCACCAATGCGATCCGATGTCGGCGACGGCGGAGCTGCGGCCGCCTTTTTCCGGCTCGAGGCGCCACGAGAAATCGCGCGGGTCGAGCAGCCAGTCCTGCAGGTAGCTGCCGTGCGCGAAGTGTACCGGGCCCAGCTCTCCGGCCGCGACCATCGCACGGGCCTGCTGAATCAGGGGGTTGCCGCGATAGTTGAACGTCACGGCGTGAATGACGCCCGCCTGGCGCGCCTCCTGCCAGAGTGCGCGCGATTCGGCGGCGGTCACGGCGAGCGGCTTGTCGGACACGATGTGCTTGCGGGCCGCGAGCGCCGCTCGAATCACAAGACCGTGCAGGTGGTTCGGCGTCGTGTTGTGCACGACGTGGATGTCGGGATCGGCCGCGAGCGCCTCGTAGCTGTCGTACGCCTTCGGCACGCCGAGCGCGTCGGCCTTGCGGCGCGCGGACGCCAGCGAGCTGCCCGCCACGGCGACGACATCCACAAACCCGAGGCGCCGGACGGCATCGATGTGATGCACGCCGACAAAACCCGGACCCACCAACCCCATGCCAAGTCGCCGCGCCATCGTCGAAGCTCCCGTGCGCTACTAAAACACGAACCGGATGCCGGTGACGACCATCAGCGCGGCCGGGGGCGGCGCGGCGTCATTGCGGAAGACGACGAAGAGGTCGTGGGTTCCGGTCACGGCGACGGGAATTGTAGCGGCAGGCGCGCCCGGCTTCAGGCGCGGGCCCACGCCGGGCGCCGCCACGGTTGCCCGGCCCGCGACCGGGCCATCCGGCTTGTCGAGGCGGATCTCGATGGTGCCACCCGCATGCCGCTCACGAGCGACGGCCTGCGCCAGGATGTCGATGGCGCGGACACCGGTGAAATCGAGCTGGCGGAATCCGAGGTGCGCGCCGGCCACGGGCACCGCGGCCACGGGCCCTGCGCCGTTATTCTCGACACGCGTCGATGCGCCCTGAATGATGTCCGCAAGACCCGGGCTGAGCTGCGGGCTCCGGCGCACGACCAGGACGTCAGAGGTAATCGGCGGGATGTCCTTCACGCCGCGATCCGTGTACACGGCGCGGAACAGCCACGACCCCCGTCCGCTGTCCCCCGCTGGAATCGACGTGACGTGCGGACCGGCCATCGGTACCGCCGAGACGGCTTTGTCCTCAACCGCGAGAATGTAGCGCGCCATCAGCCGGCTCTCGTGCGGGGTGAATCCTGCGTGAGGCGGCATCGTCTTGTCGCCCCAGACACCCGTGCCACCCGTCCGGATCTTGCCCCCGAGCGTCTCCGCGGCCTTGCGATCGAGCCGGTACTTGCGCGCGATGTCGGCGAACGACGGCCCCTGATTGGGCGTGTCGATGTTGTGGCACGCCTTGCAGTCCGACTTCGCGACGAGCGCGCGCGGCACGGCGAATCGCGTCATCGCGTCCACGCTCTGGCCGTCCTGCGTGATCGCGCTCACATCGAAGCCCTCCGGCACGTAGTCGATGCTGACCGCGACGCGGGACGGCCGGATGGTGCCCGCCATGGTGGTGCCGTCCTCACGGTCGCGGACGCGAGCCGCGTACGTCACCGATCGGTTCGGCACAAAGAACGTCCTGTTGCCTGACACGGTCATGGTCACGGCCGGCGGCTCGTTGCCCGCGATGATGGTCACGGCGCGTTCGGCCGACGCACCAGCGGCATCCGTCACCATGAGCGTCGCGTCGTAGATGCCCGGCTTGTCGAACGAGACCGTCGTTTCCGGACCTGAGAACTTCTGCGGCGATCCGCCGCCGAGCTCCTCGACGCGCCAGGCGTAGGTCAGCGCGTCGCCGTCGTAGTCGCGCGTGCCCGTTGACGACAGCGTGACCTTGAACGGCACGGCGCCGCCGAGCCGGCTGGCTGACACCTGCGGGACGGGTGCACGATTGCCGGCGTTGTACTCGATGCGGACGAGCTTCGAGTCGTCGCTCTTCCTGAACCAGTTGCTGCCGTACTCGAGCACGTACAGATCGCCGTTCGGCCCGAACTTGAGATCGATGATCTCGACCGGCCGATACGACGGCAGGAACCGCTCCATGCGCTGGTACCGGCCGTCCGCGTCGAGGGCCATCGACATGATCCAGCCGCGCGAAAAATCCGCGACCAGCCATTTGCCTTCGTAGTACGCCGGAAATGGCCGCAGCGCCTTCGGCCGATCCTGCGCGCGATAGACCGGGCCGCCAATCGCGCACCGGCTGCCCGTCCCCACTTCCGGGAACAGCTCCGACACGCCGTACGGGTAGTAGACAACCGCCGGCACGGCGGGCGGCAATTCGCGCAGTCCGGTGTTGTTCACCGACGTGTTGATCGGCTTGGCGGGATCCTTCTTCGGACCTGCCTCGCTCTTGTCGTAGTCGTAGACGGGATAGGCGAAGTTGTCGCCGATGAAGTACGGCCAGCCGAAGTTGCCCGGCTTGCGCGCCTGATTCAGCTCGTCGTACCCGCGGACGACGTTCGCCGTGTCCTCGCCGGCATCAGGACCGATCTCGCCCCAGTACACGAACCCCGTACGCGAGTCGCGCGAGAGCCGCCAGGGGTTCCGCAGGCCCATCGCGTAGATCTCGGGGCGCGTTTGCGGCGTGCCTCGCGGATAGAGATTCCCAGCCGGAATGCTGTAGGTCCCGTCCGGCTCCGGGTGAATCCGCAGAATCTTGCCGCGCAGGTCGTTGGTGTTGCCGGACGAACGCTGGTCGTCCCAGCTCGACCGATCGGGCCGCTCGTCCGTGGTCGAGAACGGCATGTTGCCCGTGTTGTTGCCGACCGCGAGATACAGATTGCCCGCCTCGTCCCAGACCATGCCGCCGCCGGTATGGCAGCACACTTCGCGCTGGGTCGGGTACTCGAGCACGGACCGCTCGCTGCCGGCGACCAGGCTGTCGTCGCGGAACTCCCAGCGGCTCAGCACATGCTTCGGCGCCGTCGGATGCGCGTACAGGATGTAGAGCCAGCGATTGGCGGCGAAGCCGGGGTCGAGCGTAAACCCCATCAGGCCTTCCTCGGCTTCGGTCGTCGTGCCCTCGGCGCTCGTGTACTTCGTGTTGACGGTAATGACGCCCGCCCGCTTCACGGTCTTCGCCACCGGATCGACGAGCTTGAGGACGCCCTTGCGCTCGATGACGAGCACGCGCTCGTCCGGCAGCACTTCGAAGGCGATGGGCTCGTCGAGCTCGCCGCCCGGCACCAGGACGACGGGCGTGAAGCGATTGTCTTCGGGGCGGGGTGGCGCGCCCTGCGTGCCGCCGGCCAGGACGAGAGACACCACGGCCACCGCGCGCCAGCGCAGTTGCATCGCAACAGATTACTCGATGAGCCGAGAGCGCCGGATCTACCGGCCGCGTGCGGCGCCGACGGGCGCGGCGGCGCGAGCCGTCGTCACCAGCCGATCTTCGAACGCGTCGGCCGGTTCGGGACGGCCGAAGAGGAACCCCTGCATGCGGACGCAGCCGAGCGCGGCCAGCGCGTCGCGCTGCGCGGCCTTCTCGACGCCCTCCGCCACGGGCTCCACGCGCAGATTGCGGGCGAGCGAGATGATCGCCCCCGCGATGGCGGCGTCGGCGCCGTCCGTCGCGATGTTCCGGATGAACGCGCGGTCGATCTTGAGCACGTCAATCGGCCACTGCTTGAGGAACGTGAGGGAGGACGCGCGCACGCCGAAGTCGTCCAGCGCGATGCGGAAGCCGTGGGACTTCAGCCGGGCCAGCACGCTGGTCGCGATGGACACGTTGTCCATGAGCGTCGCCTCGGTGATCTCGAGCTCGATCGCCTCGGGGCCGAGCCCCGACTCGCTCACGATGGCGGCCATCGAGGCCGCGAGGTCGGGCCGCCGGAACTCCGGCGGCGACACGTTGATGGCGACGTGCACGCGCGGCAGCCCCTTCTGCCGCCACTCCTGAATCTGGCGGACGACGTCCGTCAGGACCCACTCCCCGATGGGATGGATCAAGCCGGTCTGCTCGGCGGCGCCCAGGAAGTCGCCCGGCTGCACCAGCCCGAGATCCGCGTGGCGCCAGCGAATAAAGGTCTCCGCGCTCCGGATCCGCCCGGTCGCGATGTCCACCTGGGGCTGGTAATGCAGCAGGAACTCGCCGCGCGCCACGCCGCGCCGCAGCTCGCCCTCGAGCAGCTGTCGCTGCAGGGCGGCTTCGTTCATGGAGCGATCGAAGAAGTGCACGCAGTTCCGGCCGCCGTCCTTCGCGCAGTACAGCGCGGCGTCGGCGTTGCCGAGCAGCGTCTCCTCGTTGTCGCCGTCGTGCGGAAAGAGGCTGATGCCGACGCTGGCCGACACCGACAGCTCGGTCTTGTCGATGCGAATCGGCGCCTTGATCTCCTCGAGCATCCGGCCGGCCAGACGCGCGGCGTCCTCCGCCTGCGCGAGGCCGCCGACCGCGACGACGAACTCGTCGCCGCCGAGCCGCGACACGGCGTTCTCCGGCTCCCCGAGCGGTCGCGCGAGGATGTCGTCGCGCCGCACGGCCTGGCTCAGCCGCTCCCCCACGACTTTCAGGAGGCGGTCACCCGTGGCGTGGCCGTACGTGTCGTTCACGCGCTTGAAGTTGTCGAGGTCCAGGAACAACACGGCGACGAGCGAACGCTGCCGGCGCGCACGCTCGACCAGGCGCGCGAGGATCTCCGTGAACAACCGGCGGTTCGGCAGGTTCGTGAGGCTGTCGTAGAACGCCAGGTACCGAATCTTGTGCTGTGACTCGACCCGTTCCGTGACGTCCTGGATCGTCCCGACGAGGCGCGTGCGCTCGCCGTCCTGGCTGACGTCGGCGCGCGTGTGCACGAATCGATCGCCGGCCGCGTGCTCGCGCAGCCGGTGGTCGAGCGCGAACGGCCGGCCGGACGCCACCGCCGCGTCGATCGCGTTCCGCAGCGTCGGCACGTCGTCGTTGTGCACGGCGCTCAGGTAATCCTCGATGGTCGGGGTCGGCTTGTGCGGCGTGGCGAGCAGGCCCGCCACTTCGGCGGACCAGATCATCTCGCCGGACGCGGCGTCCGCCTCCCAGTGCCCCAGCTGGGCAATCTGATGGACGCGGCCCAGCCCGCTCGCGCGGCGGCGCAGATCGTCGACCGTGTGGCTGTGCCGCAGCAGGAAGCGCAGCCGCTGAATGAAGAGCGGCCAGTTCGTCGGCGTGAACGTGAAGTCGGACGCGCCCGCCTCGTACGCCAGGTTGACGGCCTCGGCGTCGTTCCGCTCCGTCACAAAGAGGATGGGCAGGTGCGCGAGGCGCGGCTCGACGCGCAGCGCGATGCAGAAGTCGAGCGCTTCGCGCGCCGGCATCGCGCCGCCGATGATGACGAGGTCGGGCGATTGCGCGCGGACGGCTTCGAGCGCCTCGCGCCCGCCCGCCGCCTCGCAGACGTCGAAGCCGTGAAGGGTCAGCTCGTTGCGCGCGGCCGATCGCGCGGTCGCGTCGATGTCAGCGACCAGGATCAGGGGCCGCGGGCGTTCTGCTGTCGTAGGTGTCAACGATACGCGCCGCCGTCTTTCGGCGTCCCTCCGTGGAGGCACGCCAGGCCGGCGCCCAGGCCGGACCGAGTCGTCTCCCTCATTCATGCATCGGTTCGAAACACCCGGTGCATTAGGCTGGGAGGGCTCCAGGCCGGAACCCTAACTATCTGTCTCACAATTACTTAGGAAAGCGCCCCAGGGCGACCAGCAGGTCGAGGCGGGCGCGCCGCGTGGCGTCTTCGGCCAGCGCCGCGGCGGTTTCCGAGTCCCTGGAGGTCTGCTGGGCCTCAATCACTTCCAGGTTGGTGGTCGCGCCGACTTCGAACGCGGTGGTCGTGATCTTGAGCACTTCCCGGGCGTATTCGGCCGCGCGGCGGGCATTCGCCTCGGCCCGCTCGGCGCCGGACAGCGCTTCCTGTGCCATCCGGATCTCCGACCGGGCCTCGATGCGGATGCGCGCTTCGGCCAGCGTGGCTTCAGTCAGCGAGACCTCGGCGAGCCGGGCGTCGAGATTCTTCTTCAGGCCGCCCTTGAACAGGGGCTGCGTGACGGTGAACGACAGCTGCCAGGTTCGAGCGGGCTGAAACAGACCAGCGGGACCGACAAAGTTCGGCTGGAAGTTGGCGCTCGCCACCGGCGTCCAGTCCTTGAACGCGTCGCGAATGACGCGCTCGCTGGAGCGCTTGACGGCCGCCTGCAGCTGCAGATCGGGCCGCGCCGCCACCCACTGCGCCTCGTCGATCGTGCCGGGCTGCTCGAAGACCGGCTCGCCCCTGGCGTCAACCGGGCCATCTTCGGCGAGCATGACGCCGAGCGCCTCCTGCGCGCGCCGCAGCAGAATCCGGACGGCTTCGATGCGCGCCAGCGTGATCTCGACGGTCTGCCCCGCGCGCGCCTGGTTCAGCCGGCTGCCGATGCCGCCCTCGAGCCGGCGGGTCGCGTAGTCGAGGTGCGCCTGCGCCGTCTTCAGCGCGCTCTCGTCAATCTCGAGCTGGCGGCGCGCGGCGATCACCTGCAGGTACGCCTCCGCGGTCGCAACGGCAACCTGCTGCCGGACCTCCGCCACGGTTCGGTTGGCGATCTCGATTTGATCGCGCGTCTGATCGACGATCGAGCGCCGCCACAGCGCGAGAATCGGCACCGAGACGCTCGGCGTGAAGAAGAACTGGTTCTGCGGCTGGAAGGTATCGCCATTGAAGCCGCGCGCGGCGTCGAGCGTGACGTTGCTGAGCCGCATCTCCGCGTACGGCATCAGCGCGGCGCGCGATTCGCGGACGAGCACGTTCGCGCGCGCGATGGACGTGGCCGCGATGGCGATCGTCGGGTTGCGCTGGAGCGCGCGGGCAATGGCCTCCTCGAACGTCACGGCCCTGGGGACTGGCGGGGCCTGGGCGTGGGCAACCATGGCCACGCCGAGCACGGCCACCAGGGCCGCCGCTGCGCGCGTCGTCAGGGCGGACGCCTTCATTCTTCCCCTCCTGCGCGCACGCGGCCCGGCGCCAGCGTGCGAATCGTCACGTACAGAACCGGAATGAACACGATCGACAGGAACGTGGAGGCCAGCATGCCCCCGGCGACCGCCGTGCCGACCGAGTTGCGGGCGCCGGACCCCGCCCCGGTGGCGAGGGCGAGCGGCATCACACCGAGCACGAACGCCAGCGATGTCATGAGAATCGGTCGCAGCCGGATGCGCCCGGCCTCGATTGCCGCCTCGACAATCGTCAGGCCCTGCTTGCGCAGGTGCTCGGCGAACTCGACGATCAGAATCGAGTTCTTGGCCGCGAGGCCGATGAGCATGACGAGCCCGACCTGACAAAACACGTCGTTGGTGAAGCCGCGCAGGAGTTGCGCGCTCAGAGCGCCCAGGATCGCCAGCGGCACGCCCAGCAGGATGATCAACGGCAGCACCCAGCTTTCGTACTGCGCGGCGAGCACGAGGTAGACGAGCATGATGCTCAGCGAGAAGATCAGCATCGCCGCGGCGCCGCCCTGCTTCTCCTCGATCGACTGCCCCGCCCAGGCGTACTCGAAGCCCGTCGGCAGCACCCTGGCCGCCGTCTCCTCCATCACCTGGAGCGCCTGACCCGAACTGACGCCAGGCACGGCGCCGCCGTTGATCGTCGCCGAGCGCAGCATGTTGAAGTGACTGATGACCGCCGGCGCGGTCGTCTCGCGCATGCGCACCACGGAGTCGAGCGGCACCATCTGTCCATTGGCGGCGCGCGCGTAGTACTGCTTCAAGCTCGACGGCTGGCCGCGGAAGCGCGCGTCGGCCTGCACGTAGACCCGGTACGCGCGGTTGTTGAAGTCGAAGTCGTTGACGTACTGCGATCCGAGCAGCACGCCCAGTGCGTCGGTGACCTCACGAATCGGCAGGCCGAGACCGCGCGCCCGATCGCGATCGATCGTCACGACGAGTTGCGGGTCGTTGGCCGTGAAACTCGTGAGGAGGCCCGCAACCTTCCGGGTCTGCGTCGCCGCGCCGATCAGCTCGTACGTCACCTTGGCGAGGTTGCTGATATCGCCGCCGGACCCGTCCAGCACTTCCATCTGGAAGCCGCCGAATGCGGACAAGCCCTGCAGCGACGGCGGGACGATGGGGATGACCAGGGCGCCGGAAATGCCCCCGAGCAGCGCGCCCTGCATGCGACCGACCACGGCGGCCAGCGACTGGCTCGGATCCCGGCGTTCTTCGTACGGCTTGAGCCGCGAGAACATCAGCCCCTGGTTCGGCGCCGACCCGCTGAAACTGAAGCCGGCCACCGAAAAGACCGCCAGGATCTCCGGCTGGTGCAACAGCACCGCCTCGGCCTGCTTGGCGATGTTCGTCGTGTATTCCAGCGACGCACCAGCCGGCGCCTGAATGATCGTAATGAAGTAGCCCTCGTCCTCGTCCGGCACGAACGACGACGGCACGCGCTGATAGATGAAGTACGTGGCGTACCCGGCGGCGAGGAAGGCGATCATCATGACGCCGCGCCAGCCGAGCGTCCAGCGCACGGTGCGGACATAGAAGTTCGTTCCGGCCTCGATGACGCGGTTGACCGCCGTGAAAAACCGGCCCTGCTTCTTCTGCTCGTGGGCGAGCAGCAGCGCCGACAGCGCCGGCGTGAACGTGACGGCGTTGAATACCGACAGCACCACCGCGAACGCAATCGTCAGCGAGAACTGCTGATACATGCGGCCCGTCGTCCCCGGCGTGAACGCCATGGGCACGAACACCGCGACCAGCACGATGCCGATGACGACGACCGCGGAAAAGACCTCGCGCATCGCGTCCACGGCCGCGCGAATCGCGTTCTTCTTGTACTCGCGCATGTGCCGCTCGATGTTCTCGATGACGACAATCGCGTCGTCGACGACGATGCCCGTCGCCAGCACCAGGCCGAACAGCGTGAGCGTGTTGATCGAGAACCCGAACAGCTTGACGAACGCGAAGGTGCCGATGAGCGACACCGGGATGGTGACCGCGGGAATGAGCGTGCTGCGCCAGTTCTGCAGGAACAGGAACATGACGAGCACGACGAGGCCGATCGCCTCGAGCAGCGTGATGATGACCTCCCGAATCGACTCCTGCACGACGCCGACGTTGTCGAAGGCGATGAGCGCCTTCAGGCCCGGCGGGAAGCTCTGCTGGACCCGCTCGAGCTCGCGTTGGACGCCTTCGAACACCTGAAGCGCGTTGGCCTCCGGCAGCAGCTGGATGCCGATGCCCGACGCCTCGAATCCGCCGAACCGCAGCCGCGACGTGTAGCTCTCGGCGCCGAGCTGCACCCGGCCGACGTCGCGGACACGGACGAGCGCGGCGCCGCGGCCCGCCTTGACCACGACGTCCTCGAACTCGGCCACCTCGCGCAGCCGGCCGGCCGCGCGCACGCTGATCTGGAACAGCTGCTCGGGGGGCGCCGGCGAGTCGCCGACGCTGCCGGCCGCCACCTGGACGTTCTGCTCCCGCAGGGCCCCGACGACATCGGTGGGCGTCATCCCGCGCGCCGCCAGCTTGTCGGGATCGAGCCAGATGCGCATCGCGTACTTGCGCTCGCCGAAGATGATGACGTTGCCGACGCCGGGCACGCGCTTGAACGCGTCGCGGACGTACAAATCCAGGTAGTTGCTGATGAACAGCTCGTCGTAGCGGTTGTCCGGGGAGAAGAACCCGATCGCGCCGAGGAAGCCGGCCGACTGCTTCGTGACCGAGATGCCGTTCGTGCGCACCTCGGCCGGCATGCGGCCGAGCGCCTGGTTGACGCGGTTCTGCACGTCCACCGCGGCCAGATCCGGATTACGCCCGATGTTGAACGTGACCGAAATGCTCGAGAACCCGCTGCTCGGCGTCGAGGGCATGCAGTACATGCGGTCCTCGACGCCGTTGATGACCTGCTCGAGCGGCGTCGTCACCGCGCTTTCGACCGTCTGCGCGTTGGCGCCGGTGTAGAACGCCGAGACCGCGACCGTCGGCGGCGTGAGATCCGGGTAGCGCGCGATCGGGAGCGTCGGGATCGCGACCGCCCCCGCCAGCAAGATCACCAGCGACGCCACCGTCGCCAGAATCGGCCGTCGGATGAACAGATCGCTCATCATCGCGGCGGGCCGCCCTTGCCGCGCTCCGGTCCGCCCGGCGCCCCGCCGGGCGGCGCCTCCTGAACCGGCGCCTGATCCCCGATCTTCTGAATGCCGGACACGATCAGGCGCTCGCCCGCCGCCAGCCCGCTGAGGATGACGTAGTCATTGCCCACGACCGGGCCCACGGTGACCTGGCGCTGGCGCGCGACGAGGCCGCCGCTCGGGCCCGCTTCGGCGACGAACGCAAAGTAGACCCCGTTGATGCGGTTGAGCGACGTGAGCGGCGCGGTAATCGTCGGCGCCACCGACCACAGCACGCGCACACGCACCAGCTGATCCGTTCGAAAGATCTTGGCGCTTCCGGCGATGGCCGTCTTCACGAGCACGGTCTGCGTGTCGTCGTTGACGGTTGGCGAAATGAAGCTGACCTTCTCGGTGGCCACGGTCACGCCGGACTCATCGAGAATCCGAACGGTCAGACCGGGCTTCAGCTTCGGCCCCTCCTGAACGGGCACGTTGATGTGCAACTCGAGGCCCGTGTTGTCCGCCACGGTGGTGAGCACCGTCTGTCGCGTGACGCGATCACCGAGGCGCACCGGGACGTCGCCGACGACGCCGGCCGTCGGGGCGGTGACCCGATAAAAGGCGAGCTCGTTGCGCTGCTGCCGAATCTGGTCGTCCACGGCCTGCAGCTGCGCCTCGGCGGCTGTCTGCTGGGCGACGGCCTGGTCGTACTCCTGCTGGCTCACGGCGCCGGCGTCGAGCAGCTTCTTCAGCCGCTCGGTCTGCTGGCGCGCGAACGTGGCGTCGGCGGCCCGGGCCGCGCGCATGGACTGGAGGCCGGCCACGGCCGCCTGCTGCGACGTCGCGTCGATCTCGAAGAGCGGCGTGCCCGGCTTGACGCGATCGCCGGACTTCACCAGGATGCGCGTCAGGAAGCCTTCCGCCTGTGGCTGAATCGTCGAGGAATTCAGCGACTTGACGGTCGCGACGTACTCGCCCGTCTGTTCGACGGCCTTCGGCGCCAGCGTGACGATTTCGACCGCCACGGGGGGCATCTGCGGAGGCGGACCACCGGCCTTTCCGCACGCGGCCTGAGTTGCAGCCGCCACGGCCAGCGCGAGTGCGACGATCCCGCGCCGCCATTCCAGGCGGCCGGGCGAGAGCGACATTGGACTGTTCATGAATGCACGCACCATAGAGGCGTTACACGAGCGGTAACAAGTTTCCTACCATATCAGGGCCGGGCAACTCCTGCGATAATTCCCCCTTCGTGGACGACTCAGCCCGTGATGGTGTCGAGCGGCCGGGCGCGCCGGCCGGCGGGCTGGTCGCGGATGTGTACGCGGAGCTGCGCCGCATCGCCGACAGCTACGTGAAGCGCGAGCGCGCACGGAGCGTCCAGGCCACCGAGCTCGTGCACGAGGCGTACCTCCGCCTCGCGAAGGACAAGTCGCGGCCGTGGCGCGATCGCACGCACTTTGTGGCCATCGCGGCGATCTCGATGCGGCGCCTCCTCGTCGAGCGCGCGCGGGCGCGCGCGGCGGCCAAACGCGGCGGGAGCCGCGTGCAGGTGACGCTCGACGAGAAGCTCCTCGGCGGCGGTGATGAGGCATCCGCGGTCGATCTCGTCGCACTCGACCGCGCGCTGGATGGACTGGCCTCGCTCGATCCGCAGCAGGCCCGAATCGTCGAGTTGCGCTTCTTTGGAGGTTTGTCGGTCGAGGAAACGGCCGAGGCCCTGTCGATCTCGCCCGCGACGGTCAAGCGCGACTGGACCGTCGCCAAGGCCTGGCTACTGCGCGCGATTCAGGGAACGGCGCCGTGAGCGCGCCGGGATCGCTCTCCCCCGACCAGTGGCGCCGCGCCAACGACCTCTTTCATCAGGCGCTGGAGCAGCCGCCTGAGACGCGGCGGGCGTTTGTCGATCACGCCGCCGGCGGAGATCGGGTGCTCGCCTCCGAAGTCGCCTCGCTGCTGACCGCGCACGAACAAGCGGCGCAATTCATCGAGAATCCCGCGGCCATGGAGCCGGGCCCGCCGGCCGCACTTGATCCCGTCCTGATGGCCGGCCTGGTGCTCGGGCAGTACCGCATCGAGCGGGTGCTTGGCCGCGGCGGCATGGGCGTCGTGTATCTGGCTGATGACCTGCGGCTCGGCCGCAAGGTCGCGCTCAAGGCCCTGGCGCCGGAATTCACGGGCAACCCGGCCCACCGCGAGCGGCTGCTGCGCGAAGCCCGGGCCGCGGCCGGGTTGTCGCATCCGGGTATCGCCATGGTGTACGCGCTCGAGGAGTTCGACGGGCACGTGTTCATCGCCGGCGAGTACGTGCCCGGCCGGACGTTGCGCGAGGAGCTGGACCGCGGCCCGCTCGGCCCCGACCGCACGATCGCAACGGCCGTCCAGGTCGCGCGCGCGCTCGCGGCCGCGCACGATCAGGGCATCGTCCATCGGGACTTGAAGCCGGAGAACGTGATTCGCACGCCCGGTGGCGACGTGAAGGTCCTGGATTTCGGTCTCGCGCGGATTCGCGACGTGCCTGCGGAGCTCAAGAACGCGACGAGCCGCTTCATGGGCACGCCGGCGTACATGTCACCGGAACAGATCCGCGGCGAAGAGGTGGACGGCCGGTCCGATGTGTTTGCGCTCGGGACGATGATCTACGAGCTCCTGACGGGGTCCCATCCCTTCGTGCGATCCGACGCGATGTCCACCCTGGCCCAAATCCTCGAGGTCGAGCCCTCGCGGCTGACGGTGAATCGAGGCGGCTACGCCCATGGCGAGGTGCTCGACAGCCTGGACGGGATCGTGCGCACGTGTCTCCAGAAGGACGCGGCGGCACGGTGGCCGTCCGCCCACGCGCTCGCTCAGGCGCTCGAGCAGGTCACCGCCGGCGGCCGCGTGACGCCGCCCTCGGACGCCGGCCGCGCGACGTCCGCCGCACCGCGGTCACCGCGCTGGTGGTGGCAGGTTCACCAGGGCGTCGCGATAGCCGCGAACGTCGCGCTCGTCATCCCGTTGTGGCTGGTGCGCGAGTGGATTGGCGGGCGCGCCGGCCTCGCGCTGTTGCTCGCCGGCCTCGTCGCCGCGCTCGCCGGCGTCATTCTCCGCTGGCACTTGTGGTTCACCGTGCGTGAGTACCCGTCGGAGTTGCCCGCGCAGCGGCGCCGCTCCTCGCCCTGGCTGCGCGTGGCCGACGCGATCCTGGCCATCGTGCTGGTCACGGCGGGCGCCAGTGTGTCGCTCACGACCTCCGTGGCGACCGGCGCCTTCCTCGTCGCCGCCGGCGTCGCGTTGCTGCTGTCCTTCACGGTCATCGAGCCCGCCACGACCCGCGCTGCGTTCGGCGTCGAACCGACCTCCGGCACCGACTAACGCCAGTCTGTGGAAAACAGGTACGACCCCAGCACGCGGTCCATCGACTCGCGCGCCGCGCTCGCCACGAGCGGCGAGACGACATACCCCAGCCCATACGGAATAGGCCGGCTCAGCGTGAGCGACTCGCACTCGACGATGACGCCGTTCGGCACCTGCTCGTAGCGCCAGTAGGCGTTCAGCCGCCACAGGAAGCCGCGGTCCTGTCCCGGGGGCAGCTCGCGCTCCGACGGCGTCCCGACGGATTCGACCTCGGCAATGCGCACGGCGATGCTCGTGCTCGACGCTCGCGTCGGGCTGTGACGCCTGAACGCCACCTCGTGCTCGGTGTTGTAGACGACCGTCACGAACTTCTTGCGCTGAAGGCGCAGGTACACCCGCATCCAGTCGGGCCCGCGCGCGAGCACGCGCGAGGCCAGCACGTCTTCCTGCTTCGCGGCGGGCGCGCCGCTCTGCAGCCGGCCCAGCAGGTCGTCGAGCCGCGCCCCACGGACGAAGGTCGCGCCACGCCAGTGCTGCACCATCGCGTCCGGGATGGCGATCTCCCGGCCGCGGGCATCACGCGACTCCAGCGCCTCAATCACGCGTTCGCCGCCGAGTACCGCCCTCCGGGTGGCGTCGGCGTTGGCGCGGAAGTCCTGGACGAGAAAACGATCTGGCGTCGCGAGCTCGCGCGCGATGCGCTGCTCGGTCGCGGCGACGTATGCGTTCCAGCCCGCGATGGCGCCTGACGACGGCCACCCCGTGTCCGCCGCCGGCGCGGCCAGTCCCGCGGCGAGGGCCAGTGCGACCGGGGCATGGCGAAATAGCAGAGGCATCGTGCAACCCTCCTGTCGCCGGGTCTGAAGGCCCGGCCTCCAAGTAATGACTGCTCCGTCGAGGAATGCGCCGTTGGGCCCTGAAATGGCTCACATGAGCCGCCTCAGGCGGGTTTGGCGCATTCCCCAGCAGAGGAGGACATGCGAATGAACGCCGGCTTCACCGCAGCTGCTGAAGAACGCCCCGCCTTCAAGGACGCAACACGGGTCCTGTCGAGCATCCTTTCACCGCTCGAGAAACGCACGCTGCACTGGCTGGCGGCCCGAATGCCCGCCCGCGTGAACTCAGATCACCTGACGTCACTGGCCCTGCTGGCCATGCTTGGAGCAGGCCTGTCCTACTGGTTGGCCAGTGTGACGCCTCTCGGGCTCCTCCTCGTGGTGGTGTGCCTCGCCGTGAACTGGTTCGGCGACAGCCTCGACGGCACGCTCGCGCGCGTGCGCAACCACCAGCGTCCGCGGTACGGCTACTACGTCGATCACATCGTGGACGGATTTGGCGCGCTGTTCCTGCTCGGCGGCCTGGCGCTGTCGGGCTACATGCATCCAGCCATCGCCTTCGGTCTGCTGCTCGCGTACTACCTGCTCTCGATCGAGGTGTACCTGGCGGCGCATACCGTCGGCCGCTTCAAGATCACGCACTTCTACATGGGCCCGACCGAGCTGCGCATCCTCCTCGCGATCGGCAACCTCGTGCTGCTCGTCCATCCGCACGCGACGATCTTCGGACAGACCTACCGGCTGTTCGACGTCGGCGGCGCGATTGCCGTGGCGGGGCTGTTCGTCACGCTGCTCGTCTCGGTCGTCGCCAACACGCGCGCGCTCTACCGCGCGGAGCCGATTCCGGGGCGAGTGACCCGATGAACACGGCGCGCCGCTTCCTGCGATTCAATGCCGTCGGCGCGCTGGGGATCGGCGTCCAGCTCGCGACCATCTGGGCGATGACGGACCTGGCCGGCGTGCCGTATGTCGTGTCGACGATCGTCGGCGTCAGCCTCGCCCTGGCGCACAACTTCTACTGGCACCTGCGCTGGACGTGGGGGGATCGGCAGCTCACCGGCAGCCGAGCGGCTCACGCGTTGCTGTCGTTCGTGGTCGCCAACGGCGTCGTCTCGTTCGGCGGCAACATTCTGATCATGATCGCGCTCGTATCCGGCGCGGGCGTCCCCGTCCTGCCCGCCAACCTCATCGCGATTGCGGCCTGCGGTCTCGTCAATTTCTGGCTGGGCGACACCGTCGTCTTCAGCCCTTCCGCCTCGCAAACTTCAATCCCGACCACGTCTCGTTGACGGCACAGACCTTGTAGTCCACCAGGCCGTTGGCGAGACCGGCGGCCCGCACCACATCCTCAGTAAGATCCGTCGCGACGCCCGACGCCTTCTTCGGCCACGCCACCCACAGCCCGGCCCCCATCGCGCGACTGACTGTCGCCATCCGGACATCGAGCGCGCGGCCCGACATCACGAACCAGACGATGAGATCGGGCGGTGTGTCGCCCAGAGCCTGAGAAACCCGGACCCCCTTCGGCATCCCGATGAGCTCACGTCGGAACCCGCGGGGCGCGTCGAGGAGCGTTAATGTGGATCCAGGTTTGATGCCGAGCTTCTTGACCAGAGGGGTGCCGGAGTAGCCCGCGTTCGCCATGAGTCCCGGGGCGCTATTATGGCTTCCTTGTTCTTCCCTCGCGATCGTCGTGCCGCTGCCGCCGCGCTGGCGATCACCTTCTTCCTTGTCGTCGACCGCGAGCCGCCGCGGTCACAGGCTCAGGGCGCCGGCACTTACACGATCTATTCGACTGAAGGCCGCCGCACGATCGCCGTCCGGACGTCCGGACCGCGCGATCAGCTCGTCGTCACGCTCAATCAGCTGGTGGGGTTCTTCGGCCTCAAGCTCACCGAGGATCGGACCTCGGGCGGACTGCTGATCGAAACGCGCGACCAGCGGATCATCGCGGTGCCGGGACAGTCGTTTGCGAACGTCGCCGGCAAGGTCATCTCCCTCGACGGCGCCATCGAGCGCGATGGCAACAACTGGGTGGCGCCATTCGACTTCGTCCCGAAAGTACTGGGCCCGGCGCTCGGCCAGTCGGTCGTGATCCGCCGGCCGTCGCGCATCATTCTTGTCGGCGACGTGCGCGTGCCGCAGATTACGGGCCGTGTGGAGCGGCTCGCGTCGGGCGGCCGCGTGACGATCGACGTGGACCCGGCGGCGCCGCGGAAGGTGACCCGGGAAGGCAATCGTCTCGTGATCCGGTTCGACGCGGCCGCGCTCGATGCCACACCGATTCAGGGCAACGTCCCGGACTTCATCGTCGGCGTCCGCATCGAAGGCACCTCGGTCGTGGTCGGCGTGGGTCCGGGGGCTGCGCTGGTTCAGACGAGCGACGAAAAGGACCTCGCGCACATCACGGTCGAATTGCTTCCTCCGCCTCCCCCACCGCCGCCGACACCCAAGCCAGTGCCGGTTCCCACGCCGCCGGTCACGCCGCCGCCCGGCCAGCCTCAACCGGATCCACAGGCGAAGCCGGACACCCCGGTGATCGATCTGGCGCCGGGGGCGATTCGCACGGTCGTGATCGATCCCGGGCACGGTGGGACGGACAATGGCGTCAAAGGCCCGGCGGGCTCGCTCGAAAAAGACATCACGCTCGACGTGGCCAGAAGGCTGAAGGGCGCGATCGAGAGCCGGCTCGGCCTGCGCGTGCTCCTCACGCGGGATACCGATCGCGACGTCGCGATCGACGAGCGGTCGGCTCTCGCCAACAACAACAAGGCGGACCTGTTCGTCAGCCTGCACGCCAACGCCTCGGTGCGCCCCGGCCTGCGCGGCGTGCAGGTGCTGACGCTCGATCCTCAGGACTATCCGGCGCTGGGCGCGGATCTGAAGAAGTTCGCCGTGCCGGTGATCGGCGGCGGCACGCGCACGGTCGCGGCGGTGCCCTGGAATCTTGCCCAGGTGCCGTTTGCGGCGCGATCGGCCGCGTTCGGCGTGGTGCTGACCGGCCACCTGCACGAGCGCAGCGTGCCGCTGCATCCGAAGGCGACCGACCTTGCGCCGATGCGCGTGCTGGCGAGCGCCAACATGGCCGCGGTGCTGATCGAACTCGGCTTCCTGACAAACCCCGAGGATGAGGCGGCGCTCTCGAACGGCACGCTGGGCGCGTCCGTCATCGAAGCGATCATCGTGGCGATCTCTGACGCCAGACGAGGCGTTCCCGGTCCCGAACCGGGGCGGAACGACCGGTGAACAACGACCTCCCCCTGACACCCATCCCGCCTGAAACGCCGCCGGCCGCTCCGGCCGCGCCGATGAACCGGCGCACGCTCGGCGTGATGATCGGCGTGGGCCTCGTGCTCGTGCTGACGGGTGTCTGGCTGGTCTTCGCCGTGCTGCCCGGGTACCTGACGTCACCCGAGACGCCAGTGACGCCGAAAGACGCGCCCGCGTCCGCCGAGGAGGCGCGCAAGATCCAGGCGACGCTGTACTACGTGTCCGACGACGGGCTCGAGCTCGTGCCGGTCTCGCAGGAGGTCCGCTACGGCGCCACGCCCGCCGAGCAGGCCAAGTTCATCGTCGAGGCGCAAATCGCCGCGCCGGCGTCCAACTTTGTCACGGCAATCCCGCGCGGCGTCACGGTTCGCGGCGTCTTCATCGGCGGACGCAACGAGGCCTACGTCGATCTGAGCGTCGAGGCCGCCCGCGATCACACGGGCGGCTCGCACAACGAAGCGCTGGCGGTCTATGCGATCGTCAACGCGGTCACGGTGAATCTGCCGACGGTCACCGGCGTGCAGATTCTGATCGACGGACACGAAGTCGATACGCTCGCCGGACACGTCGATCTGCGCCAGCCGTTCGGGCGCGCGCTCCGCTGGGTTCGAAAGGCCCAATCACACCCATGACACGACTCGATGGACGCACGGCGGATGCCGTGCGGCCGACCCGCATCACTCCGGATTACCTCGTGCACGCGGAAGGCTCGGTCCTCATCGAGGTCGGGCGCACGCGCGTCATCTGCACGGCCTCGGTCGAAGACCGGGTCCCGCCCTTCCTGCGCGGCCAGGGCAAGGGATGGGTCACGGCCGAGTACGGCATGCTCCCGCGCGCGACCTCCACACGGACCACGCGCGAGGCGACCGCGGGCAAAGTCGGCGGACGGACGCAGGAGATTCAGCGCCTGATCGGCCGGTCGCTCCGGTCGGTCGCGTCGCTCAACGAGATCGGCGAGCGCACCGTCTGGCTCGATTGCGACGTGATCCAGGCCGACGGCGGCACCCGCACCGCGTCGATCACCGGCGCGTTCGTGGCGCTCGTGCTGGCGCTCGAACGGCTGCGAGAGCAGAAAGTGATTCCGCGCGTGCCCGTCACCGACTACGTGGCGGCCACCAGCGTCGGCATCGTCGCCGGGACGCCACTGCTCGACCTCGCCTACGACGAGGACTCGCGGGCCGAAGTGGACATGAACGTCGTCAAGACCGCCGGCGGCAAGTTCATCGAGGTGCAGGGCACCGCCGAGACCAACCCGTTCGACCGCGCCGCGCTCGATGCGCTGCTCGCGCTCGCAGACGAGGGGATCAAGGCGCTGGTGGAAAAGCAGCGTGAGGTCGTCGGCAAGATATTGAAGTACTAGGGGGTCGTACCTCGATCTGTGGAAAACTCCCGGGACATGGTCGAAGTCGTGTCCCGGGAGTTTTCCACAGATCGAGGTACGACCCCTTCTCTTCTGGTCGCCACCACGAATCCCGGGAAAATTCGCGAGATTCGATCCGTACTCACCGGGGCGCCTGTCAGTCTTGCCGTCCTCGATGACTTTCCTCCGGTCCCCGAGCCAGAAGAGACCGGCGGGACGTTTGCCGAGAACGCCTTGCTGAAGGCGCGGTACTACTCGACCGCGGTCGGACTCCCGACCGTGGCGGAGGATTCCGGCCTCGTCATCGACGCGCTCGACGGCCGGCCGGGCGTCGAAAGCGCCCGATACCCTGGCGCGACGTATCCCGAAAAATTTGCCGGCCTCTACCGTGAGCTCGCGACCCATCCGCGGCCATGGCAAGCACGGTTTGTCTGTTCGCTGGCGTTCGTCAACCCTCAGGCGCCCGAGCCTTTGTTCACCTGCGAGGCCACCGTCGAGGGCGAGATCGCGCCGGCGGCGCGCGGGCCCAACGGCTTCGGGTACGACCCGATCTTCTATTACCCGCCGTATGCGTCGACCCTGGGCGAGGTGACGGACGAAAGGAAGCTCGCGATTGCGCATCGCGGCAAGGCCTTCAGGCAGTTCCGCGTGTGGATCGAGCAGCACTACGATCGCTAGCCGGACTCGCTGCCCTCGCCTAGAATCGACGTCGCAGACATGTCACCAGCCAGGCCCGGCTCGTCCGTCGCGGATCCCTCGCCGGCGTCGTTCGACGCAGCCGCGGCGCTCGCCTCACGCCTCGAAGCTGAGGTAAGCCGCGTCATCATCGGACAGTCGCGCGTCAAGCGCGAGATCCTGACGTGCCTGTTTGCCGGCGGCCATTGCCTGCTGCGCGGCGTGCCCGGCCTCGCCAAGACGCTCCTGATCAAGACGTTGGCCGGCGCCGTGTCACTGAAGTTCAACCGCATCCAGTTCACGCCCGACCTCATGCCGTCGGACATTCTCGGCACCGAGGTGATCGAGGAAGACCTCGCGACCGGCAAGCGGCACATCCGCTTTATCCCGGGCCCGGTCTTCGCCAACGTCATCCTCGCGGACGAGATCAACCGCACGCCGCCCCGCACGCAGGCCGCGTTGCTCGAAGCGATGCAGGAGTATCAGGTCACGGTCGGCGGCGTCAGGCACGTCCTGGATCGGCCCCTCTTCGTCCTCGCGACCGAGAATCCGATCGAACAGGAGGGCACGCATCCGCTGCCCGAAGCGCAGCTCGACCGATTCCTGTTCAATGTCGTCATCGAGTATCCGGATGCCGGAGACGAGCGCCGCATCATCGCCGAGACGACGGCGGCGGACGAGCCTGAGGTGACGCCGGTGGCCACCGGCGCCGATCTCGAGCAGGCGCGCCGGCTGGTGCGCGACCTTCCCGCCGCCGCCAACGTCGTGGACTTTGCGCTTCAGATTGTCCGGGCGACCCGACCGGGCGATCCGGCGGCGCCGCCGCCCGTGCGCGAGTGGGTCAAGTGGGGCGCGGGGCCGCGCGCGGGCCAGGCGCTGCTCCTCGGCGCCAAGGCCACCGCGCTCATCGACGGCCGCAGCGTGCCGTCGCTGGACGACGTCCGGACGGTCGCGTTGCCGGTGCTGCGCCATCGCGTGCTCCTGAACTTCCAGGCTGAGGCGGACGGTCTCGACGCCGATCAGGTGATCGGCCGCATTCTCGAAGCCCTCTGATCCCGAGGCAGTCCTCGTGTCGGTGCTCACGCCTTCCACCGTCGCCGCCATTGATGACCTCGAGCTTGCGGCGCGGCTGATCGTCGAAGGCGCCCGCAGCGGCTCGCATCGGAGTCCGTTCCACGGATTCACCGCGGAGTTCAGCCAGCACCGACCGTACCGTCCGGGCGACGACTTGAAGTACCTCGACTGGAAGCTCCTCGGCCGGACCGACCGGCTCTACTCGCGCCAGTTCCGGGAGACGACCAGCCTGTCCGTGATGCTCGTGCTCGACGCCAGCGCATCCATGCAGTTTCCCGACGACCCCGACGTGGTCTCAAAATTCCGTTATGCGGCGCTCGTCACGTCCGCTCTCGCCTATCTCGTCGTGAGCCAGGGCGACAGCGTCGGATTCATCACCATGCAGGACGGCCGCTTCAGCTATCTGCCGGCGCGGGGCGGGCGGCCGCATCTGCGGGCGGTCCTCGCCAACATTTCTCGGATCGAACCGCGCGGGGCCTGGTCGCTTGATCTTGCGCTCACACGCGGCGCGGATCTGCTCAAACGACGAGGCGTCCTGCTCGCGGTCTCTGATTTTTATGACGCCACCGATGCGACGTTCCGCGACATGCGTCGCGTCGCCCGGCGCGGGCACGACGTCGCGCTGCTGCAGGTGCTCTCGAAGCCCGAGATCGACTTTCCCTACGACGCCAGCATCGAGTTCGAGGACCTCGAATCGGGCGAGCGGCGCGTGATCGATGCGGGCGCCAGCGCGCGCGAGTATCGGTCGGGTGTCGGGTCGTTCCTGACGCGCTGCCGCCGCGAAGCGCACCGGGACGGCCACGACTACGCGCTGATGCGCACCGACACGGCGCCGGAGCGCGCGCTGCGCTCCTATTTGATCCGCCGGACCGGCGCCGCCGATCCGACAACGCCGCGCGAGGCGCGCTGATGTTCCAGAACCCGTGGGCCTGGCTCGGTCTGGCGGCGATCGCGGCGCCCGTGCTCGTCCACCTGCTGGCGCGACGGCCCGCCCGCCGCATCCCGTTTCCCACGCTCCGGTTCCTGCCGGCCACGCGCCTGGCGCCGATTCGGCGCGGCAGACTGACGGATATCGGGCTGCTGGTGGTGCGCGTCGGCGTGATCCTCGCGGCGGTCACCGCCCTGGCTCAGCCGGACTGGTTTCCCGATCCTTCAGACCGGGCCGGCTCGCCGGACGTGGCGCGGGCCATTCTCGTCGACGCAAGCTGGAGCATGTCGCGCGAGGCCGTCGCTGGAGGCACGGCAGCCGCCGCGGCGAACCGCGAAGCCGACGCCCTTCGCGCGAGCGCGACGACAGCTCGCGTGGCCGAGAGCCCCGCACCCGCCGAGGCGCTCACCGCGGCAACCAACTGGCTCAGGCATCAACCCATGCGTCGGGAGCTGGTGCTCGTGTCGGACTTCCAGACCGGCACGATCGAGCGCGAAGATCTCGACGCGACTCCGGAAGGCATCGGAGTTCGGCTGCTGCGGATCGACGCGCGCGCACCGGTTGCGCCGGCACGGCCGGACCCGTCTGCGTCGCCGGCGGTCCGGCTGCTCGTCGGGGCATCCGGGCAGCGCGGCGCTGAAGCGGCGCGACGGGCGGCGGAATCGCGCGGCGCGCCTGCACGTGGGCGGCCGGATCGAACAGTCGCCATCGTGTTTCCGGACTTCGAACGGCGAAGTGAGCTGCTCGCAGCCACGCGGCCGCTCGACCAGCCGTGGATGTTCGACGCCGTCAACCGCGTGGCGCGCGGCGACCAGTCTCACCTTTATCTGGACGGTCTGACCTGGAGCGCCGCCAAGAACGAAGTCCGGCTCTTTCCAACCGTGGCCGCGGGAAGCCTTGGCTCCGCGGCGCTCATTGCGGCGGCCGCGCGAGCGGCCTCCCCGGATCCTGACCCGGCCGAGCTCGGTGCCACGACCATCGCCGATGCCACGCTGCGCGCGTGGGAACGGCCGGCGTCCGACCTGACACCGGTCGTGGGCAGAAACCCGAATCGCTTCGATGGCCGGTGGATGTGGGGACTCGCCCTGGCGCTTCTGGCACTGGAAGCGTTGGTGCGACGGACGCGGCCATCGCCGATGCCGGTCGAGATGTCACATGAGCGCGCAGCCTGAGCTCGAGTTCACGACGTTCCTCGCGAGCGTGGCGTGCCGGAACCGGCGGCGTGCCGTCGTGGTTGTCGTGGCCGGCGCGCTCGCCGCCGGATCGATCGGCATCCTGGCCGTGGCATCCGGCCCAACCATGCTCGCGGCGGCGCTGATCTCCGCCGGCATCGCCGCCGCGCTGGGCGGCCTGGCGTGGATCCTCCCGACGATGTCGCGCGTCCGGCTCGCCGCCGTGATCGAACGGCGCACCCCGGCCTCGCGCAACCTCGTGATGACAGCCGCCGAGTTGCTCGCGCCGGGTCCGACCGCACCTGCCTACGTTCGTTCGCGGGTGTTCGACGATGCCGCGCGCCTGACGCGACAGCTGCCGGTCGGCGGACTCGTGCCGTTTCGCGGAGCCGCGATCGCGGCGATCGTCGCCGTGGCGGCCTGGTCCGGCGCGCTCGTGTGGGCGTCGGCCCGCGCGCCTGAGGGCGCGGTGGCGAGGCCCAGCTCGCCCACTGCGGCCACGATCGACGGCGTCACGGTCGAAGTCATCCCACCGGAGTACGCCCGGCGTCCAGCCCGGACCCACCATGACCCACAACGCGTAGAGGCGCTGGCCGGCAGCACCGTTCGTGTGACCGTCCTCGCCGATGCGGCGCGTCTGGACCTCGAGACCATCAGCGGCCGGCGGGCTCTCGAGGCCGTGGCCGCGCGGAAGTTCTCCACCTCGATCGTCGCCGACACCGACGGCTTCCTCGCGATCACACCAGCGGCCGCCGACGGAACAAACGGAACCCGGCGGCTCATCGGCCTGTCGGTGACGGCTGACGAAACGCCTCGCGTCAAGGTCACGTCGCCTGGCAAGGATCTCCTGCTCGCGAATGGCGAACATACGCTGGCGGTCGGGATCGACGCGCAGGACGACCTCGGCCTCGCGACGATCCAATTGAAGTTCACCCGGATCGCCGGGTCTGGCGAGTCGTTCACGTTCACCGAAGGCGAGGTGCCGGTTGAGATCGCGAAAGCCAGCGACCTCGGCTGGACCGGCCGCGCGACGTGGCGGCTGGGCGCGCTCGGGCTGCAACCGGGCGACATGGTGACCTATCGCGCGACCGCGACGGACCGGCGGCCAGGCGCGCCCGTCGCGGAGTCCGAGACGTACATCATCGAGATCGTCTCGCCCGGCGTGCTCGCCAGCGAAGGCTTCGCCGTGGACGATCGACCCGAGAAGTACGCGGTCAGCCAGCAGATGGTGATCGTGAAGACCGAGCGGCTGCTGGCCCGCCGCGGCTCGATGTCCGTCGAGGACTTTCGCGACGAAGCGAGCGGCATCGCCGCCGAGCAGCGCCAGGTGCGGGCGGAGTTCGTGTTCATGATGGGCGGCGAGCTCGCCGACGCCGGTCTCGATCCCGCGACGCTCAGTGAGGAAGCAGAGGCCGCCGGCGAGGACGACCTGGCGGCCGGACGCCTGGCGAATCAGGGCCGGCTGGACCTCATGCGGGCCATTCGATCGATGAGCCGGGCGGCGGCCCGGCTCGCCGATCATGACGCGGCAGCGGCGTTGCCCATCGAAAAGCAGGCGCTTGCGGCGCTTCAGCGAGCCTTCTCGCGCAGCCGCTACATCCTGCGCACGCTCGGCGAACGGGAGCGGCTCGATCTCTCGAGGCGGCTCACCGGCGTGCTCGCCGCACTGGCGCGGTCACGACGTCCGGCCATCGAGCCCGAGCCGCAGGCGCGCACGGTGGCGTTGCGCCGGCTGCTCGCAGACACGGCCGCCCTTGCCGCAAGCCTCCGCGCGGGCACGGACATCGCCAGCCGGTCGGCTGAACTGGCACAACGCGCGCTGCAGATCGATCCGGCCTCGCCGCCGCTGGCGGAGATTGCGACGCTGCTGGCGGCACGCGGGCCGGCGACGCCGGCCGCGCTCGATCGCGCGACCGCGCTGCTGGCCAGCCTGGTCCGCGCGGAGCTGGGCACCGCACCGGCCCGCACGCCGGATCCGGAATTAGCCGCGCTCGACGGCGCGCTCGCCGATGAACGGCGCCAGCGAGGACGCCGATGATCTCCCGCCTGCTGCTGCGCGCCAGCGCTGTCGCCATCGCCGTTGCCGGCATCGTCGATCCCGTCCTGACGCTCAACCGGCATGCAAGGCCCGAGGTCGCACTGATCGCATCGGACCATCTGCCTGATGCGGCGTTGACGGATCGCGTGCTCGACGCGCTTTCGTCTCGATTCACGGTCGTCCGGGGCCCGTCGGTCGGCGCGGCCGCCACGGTCGTCGTCGGCGACGAGCTGCCGGCATCGGTCGCAACTTCGATGGTCCCAGGGTTTGTCGTTCTGCCAGAACCGCGGCGGCCGTACCTGACGGTGACCGCTGTCCGGGCGCCATCGCGAGCGCACGTGCAGTCCCGGGTGCCCGTTGAAGTACAGGTGCGCGCGCAGGCGGCTCGAGGGCGGAAGCTCTCGATCGCGCTCCGAAGCGGCGACGCGCTCATCGACCGCACGACTCGGGATGTTCCGGCCGGTGACGAGACCGTCACGGTGAGCCTCACACTGGTCGCCCCAGCCGAGCGCGGAACGGTGCCCGTCACCGTTCAGGCGGAGCTCGAGGACAGCCCGGAGACGCGCACGCGCGCCGACGTCGGGATCGAGATTCGCGATCGCCGGCTGGCGATCCTCACGTTCGATCGCCGGCCGTCCTGGCTCTCGACGTTTGTCCGCCGCGCCATCGAGGCGGACCCGCGCTTTGTCGTCACGAGCCGCATCGCGACGTCGCTCGGGGCGGCAGCCGCCGCTGGCGTCCCGCCGGACTCACTCGCGTCTTTGCCATCACTCGCTTTGTTTGATGCCGTGGTCGTCGGTGCGCCCGGTGAGCTGACGGCCGCCGACGCCGCCGGGTTGGAGGAGTACCTCCGGCGTCGCGGCGGCGCTGTGATTCTGCTGCCGGACGAGCCCGTGGCTCCGGCGCCGTTCATCCAACTGACTGGCACGACGGGTTGGCGGCCGGTCGAACGCGTGAAACCGGCGGGCGATCCGCCCGCGACGACGTTCTTCTCGCCCGAGACGCCGCCGGGTCAGCCGACCGATCGACCTGATGCGCTGTGGCGCACGGCCGTCGGATCCGGCCGTCTCGCCGTCTTCACGGCGATCGACGCCTGGCAGTTTCGCGATTCCGCCGACGGCGCGTTCGATCGATTCTGGCGCGGGACGATCGCGGCCGCGGCCGACGCCACTCCCGCTCCGATCGATGTCGTGCCGGATCGCTTCGTCCTTGCGCCGGGTGAATCGACGCGCGCGCGCATCGCGCGCGGCCCCGAACACCCGCTCGAGTGGATCGAGCTCCGGCCGAACTCACTCTCGGGACCAGTATCGTTCGACGTCTCCCGCGACGGCGCGCGCGTCGTCAGGACGCTGCTCGTCGTGCCGGATGCGCGGCCGCCGGCGTCCGACGATCGCCGGCTCATCGGCGCGTGGACCGCGGCGACGGGCGGTGGCGTGATCGCCGAATCGCGGCTGGAAACGCTCGGTTCCCTGCTGCAGCGCGCGCTCGCGCCCCCAGCCGAACGCGTCCGCTGGCGCCCGATGCGATCGGCGTGGTGGATCCTGCCGTTTGCGCTTGTGCTTGGAGCCGAATGGTGGATGCGGCGGCGCTCCGGCCTGCGCTGAGGAGAATACTATTTGACACCGGAGCGCACACTTCCTAGGCTGTGCGCACTATGTACTCGCGCGAAGAAGTCAAAGCCGTCGTCGACAAGATCATCAACATGGCCAACGCGGACGCCGTCGAGGTCAACCTCAGCGGCGGCGAGCGGTCCGGCACGCGATGGGCGAACTCGTCGATCACCGTCAACCTCGTTCAGTACGACCGGAACGTCACGGCGACCGTGCGGTTCGGCCAGAAGAGCGGCAACGCGAGCACGCGTGACTTTTCGGACGCCGGACTCAAGGCGATGGTGGACGAAGCGATCGCGGAAGCCAGGTCGGCGGCCGACAGTCCGAACCTGCCCGAGCTCCTCGGACCGCAGGAGTACATCCCGGTCGACGCCGCGCTGCCGAACCTGGTGAACTTCGGGCCCGCGCAGCGCGCGCGGATGGTGAAAGACAGCATCGACCTCTCAGAGAAGATGGGGACGGTCGGCGCCGGCTACATTCCGAAGACCGACCAGACCAACTGCACGGCCAACTCGAAGGGCCTATTCGCGTACTACCGCGTCGCGGAGACGGGATTCGTCCTGACGTGCCGCATGGCGGACGGCGGCGGATCCGGATGGGCCGGCATCACGGGCATCAAAGACGTGACGATGATCGACGCGAAGGCGCTGACCGAGGTCGCGTCGAACAAGGCGTTGCGCAGCCGCAAGCCGAAGGCGATCGAGCCGGGGCGCTACACCGTCATTCTCGAACCGCGCGCGAACGCCCGTTTCCTCTCGCTCATGACCGGCATCTTCGGCGGCGGCGGCTTTGGCGGCGGTGGTGGCTTCGGGGGCGGCGGCGTCGTGCCTGCCGGCGGAGACGCGCCACCCGTCGGCGCAGCCGCCCAGGCCGGGGGCGGAGGACGCGGGGGCGCTGGCGGGGGTGGAGGCCGCGGAGGTGGCGGAGGACGCGGAGGCGGCGCCGGTGGATTCCTGGCCGGCAAGCAGCGCGGCGACAAGGTCTTCAGCGATCTCTTCACGTTGAAGAGCGACGTCGGCAATCCGATCCTGCGTCAGACGCCGATCCTCGGCGACAACCGTGCGGCGAAGCCTGTGACCTGGGTCGAGAACGGACGGCTGCAGGGACCCGAGGGCACGGGCCCGGTGGCCAACGTCAACATGAGCCTGGTCCAGGGCGGGTCCGATCTGTCGCTCGAGGACATGATCAAGAAAACGAAGCGCGGCCTGCTCGTGACGTTCTTCTGGTACATCCGGGGCGTCCCGTCGGACGATCAGCCGTTGCTCAACACGGGCATGACGCGCGACGGGTTGTTCCTCATCGAGAACGGCGAGATCGCCGGTCCGGTGCAGAACTTCCGGTGGAACATGTCGCCGCTCGTCGGCTACAACAACCTCTCGCTGGTCGGCAAGCCGGGGCCCATGCACATGGGCGAGTCATACGACGGCGGCGGGACCGGCCTGATTCCGCCCGTCCGGATCGAAGAGTTCTACATGACGTCCATTTCGCCGGCGGTGGCGCCGTAGGAGCCTGTTTCATGAGCACTTCACGCCGTTCGTTCATCAAGACGGTTGGCGCCGCGGGCCTGGTGATGGCTTCGCGCGACCTCATCTCGGACCTGCTCGCGCAGTCGCCGCAGGGCAATGTCCTCAAGTCGAAGTTCAAGGGCCTCGCCGACATCGTGCTCACCGAAGCGAAGCAGCAGGGCGCGAGCTACGCCGATGTCCGCTTCACGATGAACGTCGGCCTGCCGGGCGTCAACGCGACGTTCAACGCGGCGGGCGGCGCCGGCGCAGCGGGCGGCTTCCCGGGCGGCGGAGGCGGAGGAC
>Ga0137433_1000292_pt1 | contig 29375 bp, 22 predicted proteins | sample EasRivERMZT840_2_FD_102335 | JGI IMG/M metagenome (GOLD analysis project Ga0137433, IMG submission 102335) | Soil microbial communities from meander-bound floodplain in the East River, Colorado, USA - East River MetaG ERMZT840_2 | ecosystem: Environmental > Terrestrial > Soil > Floodplain ...
GCTGCGGCTCGTGCTCGCCGCGATCGCGCTGGTGGTGTTGCTCCATCCTGATCGCCAGCTCGCATGGCTCACCTGCATCCCCGTCGGGGCGTTCGTCGGCTACTGGTGGCTGCGGCGCCGCAACGTCCCGGTCCCGGTGCGCGCGGTTGCGAGCTAAGACCCGGCGCAGAAGGTTTGCTATGCTTTGCCCGGAGCCATCCTGACGCGGAGCCGCCGATGAAATACCGCAAGCACGAAGCCAAGGAGTACGCGAAGACGGTCCTGAAAGGCGTGTGGACCGCGCTGCCTACGAGCTTCACCGCCGAGGACCGCATCGACGAGGCCGGCAACGCGGCCAACCTCGAGCATTGCATCTCGAAGCTAAAGCTCGAGGGCCACTACTGCATCGGCAATGTCGGTGAGTTCTGGGCGATGACGAACGAGGAACGCATGCGCGTCGTCGAGATCAACGTCGAGGTCGCCCGGGGCCGAATCCCGTTGATCGCCGGCTGCCACCACCAGAACCCGTACGAGGCGGTGAAGCTCTCTCGGCACGCGCAGGCGGCAGGCGTCGATTTCGTGATCATCCTCACGCCCTACGTCGCCGCCCGCGGCGACGACGCGGTCTACGACTACTACCGGTTCGTGTGCGAGCGGGTGGACATCGGCATCGTCCTCTTCAATACCGAAGTCACGTACCCGATCTCGCCGCGGCTCGCGAAGCGACTCGCGGCGCTACCGAACATCTGCGGCTTCAAGCAGGGGGTCAGCAAGCCGCAGCCCACGACCGCGCTGCGCGACGCGATCGGCAGGGACGTGGAAGTGAGCGTCGCGGATGAGGCGCCGTTTCTCCACAACATCAGCGTGTGCGGCGACCGCTGGCTGCTCAACTACTGCCCCCATCTTTACCAGGTCCCCGGCTACACGCCGGTCAACGATTACGCGCGGGCGGCGCTGGCAGGCGACATGAACCGGGCGACCGAGATCTGCCGCAGCCTGAATCCCCTGCGCTCGGTGCTCGCCAAGTGGATTCCCGGCTACGGCACCGGCGGCCGCATGGCGATCGCCGAGCAGAAATTCTGGATGGAGCTGATCGGCATGACCGGAGGCCCGGTGCGCGTGCCGTGCGCCGAGATGGCCCCGGAAGCAAAAGAGCAGATGCGCGCGGACCTCGACGCGACGGGGCTGCCGGCCAAGGCCCGCGCCGCCGGACTCCTCAAGCGCGCGGCCTGACCCGCGTCAATTCCTCGCCAGCAAATCGAGCGTGCGCGAGCGGAACTCGCGCTGGTGCAGCACGTACACGACGCCCAGCGTCACCGCGATCATCAGCACTGGGTGCAGGAACCACGACAGCGCCGCCACCCCGAAGTAATAGGCGCGCAGGCCCTGGTTGAAGTTGCGGTTGGCAAAGGACAGGATGACGGCGATGCGGTCGATGTCCACGGCGTACTCCGAGAGGTCTTTCGGCGTCTTACGCGCGGCGCCGACCAGGATCGAGCAGAACCCGAACTGCCGCAGAGACCACGAGAACTTGAAGAAACCGTAGACGAAGATCAGGAGCAGCACCAGGATCTTCAGCTCCCACAGCCGGATCGACACCTGTTGTCCGAATGGCAGCTCCGCCACCACGCTCGCCGCCCGCTCCGCGTAGCCCATGAGCGCGACCAGCGCGCCGAGGATCAGCATCGTGGTGGACGCGAAGAACTGCGAGCTGCGCATCAGGTTCCGGAGCACGTTGACGTCCACCATCCGGTTGTCGCGCTCGACCATGCGCTCGATCCACCCCCGCACGAAGCGCTCCATCTCGCCGCCGAGCCGCGGCCGCGCCGCCGCGCCGTAGTCCGCATACCACTGGTAGCCGGCCCACAGTGCCAGGAGCAAGGCGAGCGCCACCGCATCGAGCCAGGTAAACGGCAGCATCGCGAGAATTCTGTCGAGCAGCGTCATACGAAGAGTGTGAGCACGCCTGTGTAGCCGTAGAGCCGGTTGTGCGAGATCTCGCCGTTGCAGAAGAAGCCGACCAGCGGGAACTCGCCGAGGGCCTCACGGATCAATTTGAGCTCCTCGGAATTGGGCCCGAAGAGGCTCGCGCCGCGCCCGACGCAGGTGTAATAGACGCCGCCGCGCGGCCGTGCGTACATCCCCTTGCGGATGCTCTCCAGCATGCGGCTCATGTCCTCGTGGGCAGTCTTGGTATCGCGCCGGCAGAACATGACGCTCGCTCCCGGCTGCAGCAGCTCGCCGATCGCGATCAGCCGGTTGGCGGGATCGATGCCCACGAGGTTGCGCACCAGGTAATCGCCGGTGTCGCTGCCCGCGATCGGCAGCCCGGCGAAAATCTGGCCGCCCACGCGGTTCAAATCGCGCGCGAGGGTCTCGCCGATGTCCTCCTTGAAGACATCCAGGGCCGCGCGCCCGTCGAGCTGGATGATCACGTTGTGCTGGCTGGCGGTGACCACGTGCTTGGGCCCGAGCGGCGAGCAGCCCTGGGTGAGCCGCGTGGCGACGGTGACGCTGTCGGCGAACGACACGCCGGAAAGCCCCCCTTCGACGACGCCGTCCGCCACCTGCAGATTCTGCCGCCGCGAGCTGGTCAATCCGCCGACCAGGAACCCGCTCTCGACCTTTCCGGCGAGGCGGCCGACTAGCTCGGGGAGGTGCCGGTTGTAGGGATCGGCGTGGACGATGGCGAAATTCGGCGTGGTGCCCCCGCACTTGAGGGCGACGTTGTCGACGTCGGACGCGCTCGCCACCCCGGAGAAGACCCGGAAGGTGTCCGGCTCGAAGTCGCCGGCCATCGCCGCAATTGCCGCCTCATCGAGGTATTCGCGCCCTGTGGCGCACACCCCGATGCCGACGGTGCCCACCCAGTGCGGGATGCCGGTCCGGCTCCGGAACAGCGACAGGATGTCTCCAAGGTGATCGGCGAGCAGGTCCGTGACGTAGAGGAAGCCCAGGCTGGCGGGGCCCCGGCCGAGCTGCGTGATGCAGGCCTCCGCGGCCTGCTTCCAGTCCGGCGCGGCGGCGTGCCCGTAACGGAAATCCGGCACGGCTTACCCCGCCTCAGATTCGCTTGATCCAGCCGGGCAGCGCCTCGAAGCGCCTGGCCCACGCCACGACGCCCGGAAAGTTCTCGAGCTGGAATCCGCCCTCGGGCGAAACCGAGACGTACGGATAGCACGCAACGTCCGCGACCGTCGGCCGGCCCAGCGCGAGCCACTGATTGCTCTTGAGCCGCCCCTCGAGCAACGCGAGGCCGGCTTCCCCGTATCCACGATATTCCTCGTAATTGCCGACCTTGCGGATGCCGGTCTTGTTGCCGCGCGCCCACTGCAATCCGTAGTGCAGCTCGTTTTGCGCGAGCTCGAGCCACTGCGCCACTTCCGCCATCCCCGCGGGATCGGTCGGCAGCCAATTCTCCCCGCCGTGCTTGCGCGCGATATAGATCAGGCAGGCCGTCGAGCCCCAGAAGACGCGCCCCGCATCCTCCAGCGCCGGCACCTGACCGCGCGGATTGATCTTGAGATAGGGCGCCTGCTTGTGCTCGCCGGCCCGCGCATCGATGAGCGTCTTCTCGAAGGGGACGTTCAGCATGGAGAGCAGCAGCCGGGCCTTGTACGCGTTGCCCGAGTTTTCCGTCATGTAGAGCTTCATTACCCGCCCCCAGGAAATCACAACCGGGACCATCGTAGCACGCGACTTGCATGTCGCTGTGCCGGATTGCCTTCAGGAATTTCTCGCTCGCATGTCATGGTCTTGCCGTCGACCCGCGAGCGAATTGCTGGGCAAGTAAAGAGCGTGATTATCGTCCGGGGCGTTGCGCGATGCCCACACACGCATACCGGACTCTTGGCGACCGCGATCGGACAGGGCGGAGGTTCAGGGACATTGAGGGAATGCACTCCCCTCGCCAGGCAGGGCGCGAAACCTGAGGAAAATGCCGCCTACCGGCCCTCCTCGGTGACTTTCTGCCTGGTAACGTTGACGCAAGATATAGCATTATCCAACATTAACAACACTATGTAACAAACGGATATACAAGATAATTTTAGTCTAGAAATCTCAGCAAGAAGGAGCATAGCAAACAGGATAGCTTCGTTAGGTATCGGGGGCTGATCCGGCAACAAGAACCCGCAAGGGGTCGGTCGCCAGCTCCGGCAGAACGATGTCGCAGGGATGACCATGGCTCAAAGCGACTCGCATAAGCAGGGGAATTCCGTGAACGACCCGCAGACAGGACCCATCAAGGTCCTCGTCATCGACGACAGCAATACCATCCGCCGCAGCGCGGAGATGTTCCTCAGCCAGGCCGGCTTCGAGGTCATTCTTGCCGAAGACGGTTTCGACGCACTCGCGAAGATCAGCGACCATCAGCCGCGGGTCATTTTCGTCGACATCATGATGCCCAGGCTCGACGGCTACCAGACCTGCGCGCTGATCAAGCAGAACCCGCACCTGAAATCCACGCCGGTCATCATGCTGTCGAGCAAGGACGGCGTCTTCGATCGGGCGCGCGGCCGGCTCGCCGGCTCGGACCGCTACCTCACCAAGCCGTTCACCAAGGAAGGGTTGGTCGGGGCCGTCACCGATTACCTCAAGCCCGCCACGGTTCGAACCTGATCAACTTTGAAAGGCATGACCACATGGCCATACGCAGCATTCTCGTAGTGGAAGACTCACCGACCGACCAGAAATACCTGACCGACATTCTGGTGAAGAAGGGATACGAGGTTTCCACCGCCGAAAGCGGGGAGGAAGCAATCACAAAGGCCAGGCAACTGCAGCCGGATCTCGTGCTGATGGATATCGTGTTGCCGGGACAGAACGGCTACCAGGCAACGCGCGAGTTAAGCAGGGATGCCCGCACCAAGCATATCCCCGTGATCATCTGCTCGACCAAGAGCCAGGAAACCGACCGGGTGTGGGGCCTGCGGCAAGGCGCAAGGGACTACATCGTGAAGCCCGTGAGCCAGGCTGATCTGCTGGCGAAAATTGCGGCGCTCGGGTGATGGCAGAGAGAACCTCATTGCGGGATTACCAGCGCGCGCTGGCCGAACGTCTGCGCGGCGGCGAGGGACGCGTCGCCGCCTCAAAGCTCGGTGTGCGGGTCGGCGCTGAAAACTGGCTGGTCGATCTCGCGGATGCCGGTGAAATCATACCGGTGCTCCCGGTCACGCCCGTGCCGCTGACGCGCCCATGGTTCAAGGGCATGACCAGCGTCCGCGGACGTCTCTACAGCGTCGTGGATTTTTCCGCATTCCTAGGGGGCGCGTCGGCGACCGCCACCGATCAATCACGACTGTTGCTGATCGGCGAGCGCCACCGAACCGGCGCCGCACTGCTGGTCGACCGGTCGCTGGGCTTGCGCAGCCCGGCGGAACTGAAAGAACACTCCGGCAGCGGGAACGCACAACCGTGGGTGAAGGCTGAATACACCGATCCGGATGGCGGAGGCTGGAAGGAGCTCGACATCTCGAAGCTTGTCCACCACCCCGACTTTCTGGGCGTCGCATCATGACATCGAAGGGCAAGGGGCTCGGTAACGAGCGAGGAAAGCACCACATAACCGAGGGATAGCTTATGGCAACGAACGCAAGCGCGATTAAAGTGGCGCCGGGAGACCGGCCCAAGGACGCTCCGACAGTCGACCGCGGGCGAGCGCAGCCGCGCGGAACGGGCCATCCCGCCGCCGCGGCGGCGAAGGCCTCCGCCACAACCGGAACGCGGCCGGCCCAGCGCGTTGCCGTGAGAAAGCAGGTGCCGATCCTCATCGGCCTGGTGGTGTTCTTCCTCGTGGCGGGCGCGGCGTGCTTCTATTTCTACGCTCGCCAGGCGGCACGGAACGCCCTCTATCTCTCCACCGCGACCGAGATGCAGATGCTTTCGCAGCGCATCGCGAACAGCGCTCAACAGGCCGTACAGGGCAGCGCGACGGCTTTCGGACAGCTCGGGCAGAGCCACGACCTGTTCGTCGAGAACCTGCAGCTGCTCATGCGGGGCGGTAGCAAGCTCGGCGTGACCGTGGCGGCGTCGCCGGAGTCGATCCAGCCGATGCTGCAAACACTCGAAAAGACATGGGGCCCCGTGAAAAAGAACATCGCGCTCATCCTGGCCCAGGAAAAGAACCTGATCGAGTTGCGCAAGCGCGAGGAAACCATCGCGAAAACCGCGCCCCAGCTTTCATTGCAGGCCCTGGAGCTGATGGTCAGCGCGCGTGATGCCCGTGAAAGTTACGGCGCCGTCACCTATTCGCACCAGCTCTACGCCGACGCCACGAATTTCGACTTCATTAACGCGGTGCGGCTGCTCTCCACCGAAAACCCGAACCCTCAAGTGGCGCTTCAGCTCGGCAGCAATACGCGGCGCTACCTGAGCATATTGAAGGCGCTGCTTGGAGAGGGAAACGTCGAGGGCGTGTCACCCCTTTCGGACGAGCAGGTCAAGCTCCGCGCCCGGGAGCTGGAAAAGTCATTCGTGCCGTTCGCCGGCAGCGTGCAGGCCGTCATCGACAACATGCAGGCACTCGCGCGCGCCAAGCAGGCGAGCCGCGAAGTCTTCGCTGCCAGCGAGGGCTTGCTCAAGGCGCCGCTGGAGCTCGCCGACGCCTATCAGCAGGGAGCCGGCCCGCAACGCTACTTCCTGTTCGGCGCGGTTCTCAGCGGCCTCCTCGCTCTGGTGAGCCTGCTCCTGCTCGGCAAGGCGTACCTCGACGACAGTCTGCGGCGCGCTGCAGAGAGCGAGCACCAGAACCGCGCCAATCAGGACGCGATTCTGAGATTGCTGGACGAGATCAGCAACCTGGCGAACGGCGACTTGACGGTGCGCGCCAAGGTGACGGAAGACATCACCGGGGCGATCGCCGACTCGATCAACTATGCCGTCGGCGAAATGCTGCGCCTGGTGAAAGGCATCAACGACGCGGCGCAGCAGGTCACGTCCGCAACGCAGGGCGCACAGGTCGTCACGAGCCAGCTCCTGCAGGCAGCCCAGAAGCAGGCCACGGAGATCCAGGGAACCGGCCAATCCGTGGTGCAGATGGCGCAGTCGATGAACGACGTGTCGAAACGCGCGAGCGATTCCGCGAAAGTGGCCCAGTCCTCGCTGCACGCGGCGGAAAAAGGTGCGCAGGCGGTGCAGAACGCGATCCGTGGCATGAACGACATCCGGGAGCAGATGCAGGGGACTTCCAAGCGCATCAAGCGCCTGGGCGAAAGCTCACAGGAGATCAGCGAGATCGTCCAGTTGATTTCCGACATCACCGAACAGACGAACGTGCTCGCGCTGAATGCCGCGATCCAGGCGGCATCCGCCGGCGAGGCCGGACGGGGCTTCACGGTCGTGGCGGAGGAAGTGCAGCGCCTGGCGGAGCGCTCCGCGGAGGCGACCAAGCACATCAGCGCCATCGTGAAGAGCATCCAGCGCGACACGCAGGAAACGGTCGAGGCGATGGAGCGCAGCACGCAAGGGGTGGTCGAGGGAACCAAGACCGCGGACGACGCGGACCGGGCGCTGCGCGAGATCGAGCAGGTTTCGAACCGGCTCGCGGAGCTCATCGGCGCGATTTCAAACGCCACGCAGGAGCAGGCCAACTCGGCCGCCAAGGTCGCCCTCAGCATGAAGGAGATTCTTGGCGTCACGCAGCTGACATCGGAAGGCACCAGGAAGACGGCCGCGTCCGCCGCCACGCTGACAGCGCTTGCCGACGGCCTGAAAAAATCGGTGGCAGGCTTCAAGGTGGGGTAAGTGAGCAGCATGTCAGACCCCTCCACATTCACTGGCGCTACCCTGTTGTCCTGGGTGCAGACCGAGGTCGATTATGCGTTAAAGCACGTGCGGGACAGCATCGCCAAGTTCCTCGCTACGCCCGAAGACGTGGCGGTTCTGGAAGTCTGCCCCATCCAGCTGCACCAGGTCGGCGGGGCGCTGCGGATCGTGGGCCTGCGCGGCGCGACGCGCTTTTGCGAGGCAATCGAGAGCAGCTTCTCGCCACTCGGCCGCGGCGACAGGTTGAGCACGGCCGCGGTCGGGGTGATCGACCGGGCAGTGGTCGCGCTGAGGGAATTCGTCTACGATCTGACGTACGGCGAGGCCAACGCGCCGATGCGTTTGTATCCAGTCTACCGCGAGCTCGCCAAGCTGCAAGGCAAGTCGGACGTTTCCGAGAAGGACCTGTTCTTTCCGGACCTCGCGTCGAAGAGCCCATTGCATCCATATCCGCGCGTCATCGGCCAGGCTGGGCTGCCCCGTTACCTGGAAGCGCAACGGACGGAATTTCAGCGGAGCCTCGTCGCCTGGCTGAAAAACCCCGAATCGGGCCTCCAGGAAATACGCCAAGCGCTCGATGCGCTGGACCAGATCGCTCCCCAGCTGCCCGAGCCGTGGTCTTTGTGGTGGGCGGCGGTCGGCCTCGTGGACGGGCTTGCCAGCGCGCCGACTCCCGATTTGCGAGACGACGCGAAAGCGATTTTCAGCCGGCTTGACAGTCGGATGCGTGAGCTCGCGGCGGGAAAGCGGAGCACCCATGAGCCGCTGCTGCGCGAAGTCCTGTACGTGCTCGCCAAGTGCAAGCCGGCTACCGCCCGGATCAAGGAAGTAAGGCGCCTGTTCAAGCTGGACAGTTTCTTTCCGGAGGCCGATCTGACCGGGCTGATGGAATACGACATGGAGGTGCTGGAGCCGGTCCTCAATGATCTGCTCTCACGGGTGGGGGCGCTGAAGGCGGTGTGGCTCCAGTACGTGTCCGGTGAAGCCAAGACCGCCGTGCGCTTCCGCGAGCTCGTGGCCGCCATCAAGGCTAAGGCCACCGAGCTCGGCAATCGGAATATGGTGAAGCTCCTCGACGCGATCGAGCTGGTTTCGAAGCGCCTGCCCGACCCCTATCCCCAACAGAACCAATTCATGATCATCGAGATGGCGTCGGCGTTCCTGCTCCTCGAGGGCGTCATCAACAATTACTTTTCGCTACCGCCCGATGTCGAGCGCCAGATCGAGATCATGGGCGGCTGGCTCCTCGACGCGGCGAAGGGCAGATCTTCGGGCGAGCCGCCTGCCGGACTACGCGCCGACCTCACGCAGCAGATCAACGCCCTGCAATTGCGCGCGCAGGTCGCGAAGGAAATCCTCGCGAATCTGCGGCACGTCGAGCGGGTCCTGGACGCCTTCGCCCGCGACACCGGCAAGCGCGGCACCCTCCCCGGCCTCGCGCCCTACCTCAGGCAGATTCACGGCGCCCTGGTCATTCTTGGATTCGAGCGCGCCGCGGAACTGCTAACGATCTCCGGCAAAATGATTAAGAAGTGCGCGACCGCGGAGCCTGGCCAGGCGCTAGAGCTGATGGATTGGGTCGCGGAGGGCTTAAGCAGCCTGGGAATCTTCCTGGATCCCTGCCTGCAGGGCCGGGAGCCTGCCAAGAAGGCACTGGAAATATTCTTAGAGCGGCTGGAGCAGCGCGATGCGGCCGCTGCGCGGTCGTCGAATGCACCCGAGCAATGGGCGATGTCCACCGTTGTGGACCTGCGCGCCGCCGTAGCGAGGACGCCGGAGAAGCCGGCAGCCGAGACTGCCCTTCCCGACCTGGACCGCACGCCCGGGGCGGCGCCCTTGCCCGGGCCCGAGATCTCGGGGGCGAGCGCCGAGTCCCAGCCGACTTCTTCCGCGCTCGAAAGCAGCCCCGCTGCAAGCAACGCGCCCCAGCCACAGGTCGGCCCGGAGTTGGTTTCGATCTTCCTCGAAGAAGCGGTCGAAGTGCTTGCTCAAATCGATGCGGCGTTGCCGCTGTGCCGCAAACCGCCGCGCGACCGGGAAGCGCTGACGACGATACGCCGCGGGTTCCACACACTCAAGGGCAGCGGCCGGATGGTGGGCCTCACCGAACTGGGTGAGGTCGCGTGGGAGATCGAGCAGGTCATGAATCGGTGGCTCGAGCAGCATCAGCCGGTCACGTCCGCGCTGCTCGAGCTGATCACCTTGGCAAGCGAATCGTTCGCCGGCTGGGTGCATAAGCTGTATATCGGCGAAACGCCCATCATCGACGCACGACACACTGTCGATTGCGCGCGCCGGTTGAAGTCCGGCGAGGGTCCAGCTGCACCCCCGCCGGCGGATGCCGCGCCCGCGCTGACCGTCGTCCCGCCCGAACCGGTTCCAGATCGCGCGGCGGCTCCCGTCCCGGAGTCGGAAGTGGCGATCGGCGGCCGGCGGCTGCCCCGCAGCTTCTTCGAAATCTACCTCGGGGAAGCCGCGCAGCACGTCGCCGCGCTCGAAGCGGAGTACAACGGATGGTGCAACACGCCCGACGTGGAAGTGTCGCAGGAGTTTCTGCGCGCGGCGCACACGCTCGCAAGCAGCTCCCGTACGGCGGGTTTCACTGCAATTGCGGATTTGGCCAGCGCGGTCGAGCACTGGACGCCGCTCGCGCGGCAGGTTACCGAGGAGCGCGACGTGGAGGCGGTGCAGGCGGCGATTGAAAAGCTGCGAGAAATGGTCGATGCCGTTGCCCAGGGGCAGCCGCCCACGCCGGTGGAAGAGGTCGCGCGCCGCCTGCACGAGTTAACAGCCCGGCTGCAAGTTCAAACTGCTCCACCCCTGCCGCTCGAATCGAAACCGGCAGCAGCAGGTGCCGGCGCCGTTCCAGCCACGCCGGCTTCTCTTGCCCCGGCGCCCGAACCCGTTCCTGCCCCCAGGGGCAAAAACCTGCGCAAGCTGCGCGATGACATCGACGAGCAGCTGCTGCCGATCTTCCTCGAGGAAGCGCAGGAACTCCTGCCGCTGATCGGCAGCGATTTGCGTGAGTGGAAGGCGAATCCCGGTGACGAGAGGATTTCGCAGTCCCTGAGGCGCGCCCTGCACACGCTCAAAGGCAGCGCGCGCATGGCGGGCGCCATCCGGCTCGGCGAGCTCACGCACCTCATGGAAAGCCGCATTGAAGCCGCCATCAAGGCGGACCAGCTCCCGGCCCAAGCGTTTGAAGAACTAGAATTCAGGATGGACCGGCTGAGCCTGGAACTCGATCGCATGCAGGAAGACCAGGCTGCTTTCAGGATTCCGTCCGCCGAGCCCATCGCGGCGCCCCCGGGCGAAGTTCCGCCCGGAGCGGCGCCGCGGGCCGAGCCGCCGCTGCCCAGCCCGGCCACGATATTGCGCATCAACGCCGATACGCTTGATCACCTGATCAACGCGTCCGGCGAGGTCAGCATCGCGCGCTCCCGCGTCGAGGCGGAGCTCCGGGCGGTCAAGCGCTCCCTTGCCGACCTCGATGAGAGCATATCCCGGCTCCGGGGCCAGCTGCGCGAAGTCGAAATCCAGGCGGACAGCCAGCTGCGATCGCGGGCCTCACTTGTCGACCAGCACAACCGCGATTTCGACCCGCTCGAGTTCGACCGCTACACACGCCTGCAGGAGCTCACCCGGATGATGGGCGAGAGCCTGCACGACGCCACCTCGATCCAGCAGGGGCTGCGCGAGAATCTTGGTGAAACCGAGTCGGCGCTGCTGCAGCAGGCGCGCATCAACCGCGACGTGCAGCAGGAGCTCATGCGCATGCGCGCGGTGCCGTTCTCGACCCTGAACGAGCGCCTGTACCGCACCGTGCGGCAGGTGGCGAGGGACCTCGGCAAGAGAGTCGAGCTCGAGATCGAAGGGGGCCAGGTCGAGCTCGACCGCGGCGTACTGGAGAGAGTTGGCGCGCCGATCGAGCACATGCTGCGCAACGCGCTCGCGCACGGCTTGGAATCTCCCGGCGCCCGCGTGGCGGCCGGCAAGCCGGAAGCCGGCCGCATCGCGATCAATTTGCGCCAGGAAAGCAATGAGGTCGCGCTCATCCTGAGCGACGACGGCGCCGGACTGGACCTCGACGCGCTACGCGCGAAAGCCCTCGAAAAGGGAATCCTGCGGCGCGATCAGGAATTGCCCGACGCCGATCTCGCCCAGCTGGTCTTCGCGGGGCTTTCCACGGCGGAAGAGGTCACGGAGCTGTCCGGCCGCGGTGTCGGCATGGACGTGGTCCGCAGCGACATCGCCGCCCTCGGCGGGCGGGTCGACGTCGCCACCGCGCGGGGGAAGGGAACGACATTCACCCTCTATCTCCCGCTCACGCTCGCCGTGACGCAGGCGGTGCTCGTGCGCGCGGGCGAGAACGTACTCGCCATCTCCTCGGCCATGGTCGAGCAGGTGCTGCGCTTCAAGGCCGACCAGATGCCGGGCCTCTACGAACGGAAGGTCGTGGAGTCCCACAATCGCTCCTATCCGCTCCATGGCCTCCACTACCTGCTGGGCGGAGCAGAGGGAAACGCTTTCCAGAGCTACAACTCCGTCCTGCTCCTGCGCAGCGGTGCGCAGCGCATCGCCCTGCACGTGGACGAGCTCTTGGGCAACCAGGAAATCGTGGTCAAGAACATCGGGCCGCAGCTCGCACGCGTGCCAGGCGTCGCCGGCGCCACGGTGCTTGCCGACGGCCGGATCGCGCTCATCGTCAACCCGGTTCAGCTTGCGCAGCGCCCGGCTCGGGCCACGGCGCAACAGCCGGTCACGCCTGTTGCGGCGGCCGCCGGGCGCGCGGGCCCGCTGATCATGGTGGTGGACGACTCCTTGACCGTGCGCAAGGTCACGAGCCGGCTGCTCGAGCGCGAAGGCTACCGCGTCCTGACGGCAAAAGACGGCGTAGATGCACTCGAGCAGATCCGGGATGCGCTCCCCGACGTCATGCTGGTCGACATCGAGATGCCGCGCATGGACGGGTTCGACCTCGCGCGCGCCGTCCGCCGCGAACCGCGCACGCGGGACATCCCGCTCATCATCATCTCGTCGCGCACGGCGGAAAAACACCGGAACCAGGCGGCGCAGATCGGAGTCAGCGCCTTCCTCGGTAAGCCCTTCCAGGAGTCGGACCTCCTGGAACATATCGCCCGCTTTATTGCATCCGGGAATCCCGCCCCCGGCCTCCACTAGCCGCCGTTCGGTCCTGTTTGGCGGACGTTCCCGCCGCACAGGCATCGTCGTTGCTCCTGCGTCCCGGTCAGGAGTCCGTCGGGTAGAATCGTGCCTCCATGACCGCCATCCACCTCGCCACCGCGGGCGCCGAAGCCAATGTACTGCTGCGCGAGGACGTGGGCGGGGTTGCGACGCTCACGCTCAACCGTCCCGAGCAGTACAACGCGCTGTCTGCGGCGCTGCTCGCTGCCCTGCAGTCGGCGGTGCGCGACCTCGCGCGCGACGAATCCGTTCGCGTCGTGGTCATTGCCGGCACCGGCAAGGCGTTCTGCGCTGGCCACGATCTGAAGGAGATTCGCAAGCGCGCGGACCCGGTGTTCGCGCAGGATGTCTTCGAGCGCGCCCGGCACGTCATGACCGGGCTCACGCAACTCCCGCAACCGGTGATCGCGCGCGTGCACGGCCCTGCCTATGCCGCCGGCTGCCAGCTGGTTGCACAGTGCGACCTGGCGGTTGCGGTGACGGATGCGCGCTTCGCGACATCGGGCGTGAGCTACGGCGTGTTCTGCTCCACGCCCGGCGTGCCGCTCGTGCGCAACGTCTCCCGCAAGCGCGCGATGGAAATGCTTCTGACCGGGGAGCCGATCGACGCTGCAACCGCCCTCGCCTGGGGCCTCGTCAATCGCGTGGTGCCGGCGGACCGGCTCGACGTCGAAGTGCAGTCCCTCACCCGCTCGATCCTCGCGAAGTCGCGCACGGTCATTGCCGCCGGCAAGAAGACCTTCTACCACCAGCTCGGCGACTCTCTCGACGAGGCCTACCGCGTGGCCACGGCGGCGATGGTCGAGAACATCAAGACCGAGGACGGGCAGGAAGGGATTGCGGCGTTCGTGGAGAAGCGCAAGCCGCGATGGAAGAACAAGTGAGGCGTGACATGATGATGCGACTGGCGTGGATGCTGGCTCTCGTTCCGCTTGCGGCTCTCGCGGGCGGCTCCAACTATGGCATAACCCCCGGTTCACACCCAACCCTCGCCGGCAAGGTGAGCGAGTGGCCGGTGCCCACGCCTCGTTTCGCACGCGACCCGGCGGTCGCGCCCGATGGCTCCATCTATGTCGCGGTGATGACCGGCAACAAGGTCGCGCGCTTCGACCCGAAGACGGCAAGCTTCAAGGAATGGGACCTGCCCTCCGGCCACCGCCCGCACGGTCTGCTGGTGGACAGGCAGGGCATGGTCTGGACGACCGGCAATGGCAACGGAACGATCGGCAAGCTCGATCCCGCAACCGGCAGGATGATCGAATTCAAGACGCCCTCCGGGGGCGGTGGGCCGCACACGCTCGTCATCACCGATGACCAGAGCACCATCTGGTTCACGATGCAGAGCGGCAACAAGGTCGCGAGCATCGACACGAAGACCGGCGCGATCAAGGAATACCCGACCTCGGGCGGACCCTACGGCCTCGCGCTCGACAAGGCAGGCAACGTCTGGTTCTGCCGCATGGGCGACAACCGCATGGGCAAGCTCGACCCCAGGACCGGGCAGATGAGCGAGGTGAACATGGGCCGCGGCTCGCGCCCGCGCCGCGTCGCAGCGGACCCCGACGGCATGCTGTGGGTCGCGCTCTACGGCAACGGCAAGATGGCGAAGCTCGATCCCGTGGCGATGAAGGTGGTCAAGGAGTATCAGCTCCCCGGCGGCGACGCCGGCCCCTATGCAATCACGGTGGACGGCGGCGGCATCGTATGGGTGAACGAGATCAACACCGACACCGTGGTGCGCTTCGACCCGAAGACCGAGCAGATGCGCGTCATTCCGCTGCCCTCCAGCAACGTCGGCATCCGCAAGATGGTGACCGACGCGCGCGGTCGCCTCTGGTACATGGGCAGCCACAACGGCCGGCTCGGGGTCGTGGAATAAAGTAATATCCGGGTCAAATCGATAACCGAAGGAGGAAGGTCCATGCGCTTCGTCTCCCGCTGGCTGATGCCGGCCGTCATCGCGCTGTTCGGCACCGCCGCGCAGGCCCAGCAGCAGCTCATTATCGTCACCTCGTTCCCCAAGGACCTGACCGCGGTCTATCAGCGGGCGTTCGAAGCGAAGAATCCCGGCGTGAAGGTCGAAGTGCTGAACCGGGGCACGTCGTCCGCGATCGCGTACGTGCGCGAAGCGCCCGCGGCCAACAAGCCCGACATCTTCTGGGCATCGGCGCCCGACGCGTTCGAGGTCCTGGCCAAGGAGAATCTGCTCCAGAAGTTTCCCGGCGCCAACCCGAAGGTGCCGGCCAAGATCGGCGCGTATCCGATCAACGACCCCAACGGGTTCTACTACGGGCAGGCGCTCGCCGGCTACGGACTCATGTGGAACACGCGCTACATGAAGGCCAACAAGCTGCCCAACCCCAGGGAATGGGTGGACCTGGTGAAGCCGGTCTATTTCAGCCATGTCGCCGTCTCCTCTCCTTCGCGCTCGGGGACCACGCACCTGACCGTGGAAACGATCCTGCAGGGTGAGGGATGGGAAAAGGGCTGGCAGCAGGTTTTGATGATCGCCGGCAACTGCGCGGCCATCACCGAGAGGAGCTTCGGCGTTCCTGACGGCGTCAACAACGGGCAGTACGGCATCGGCCTGGTGATCGACTTCTTCGGGCTGTCCGCCAGGGCCTCCGGCTTCCCGGTCGAGTTCGTCTACCCCTCCGTCACCGCCATCGTCCCCGCCAACATCGGCCTGATCGCCAACGCGAAGAACGCCGAGCTGGGCAAGCGCTTCATCGCGTTCACCCTGTCCGAGGAAGGCCAGCAGCTCCTTCTCGATCCCAAGATCAGCCGACTGCCCGTGCTGCCTGCGACCTACGCCAAGGCGCCCGCGGGTTATCCGAATCCCTTCGGCGGCAAGATCAAGCCCAAGGTTAACTTCGACTCCGAGCTGTCGCAATCGCGCTACTACGTCGTGAACGCGATGTACGACCAGACGATCACGTTCCGCCACCGGGAGCTCGTGGCCGCCACCAAGGCCATTCACGAGGCGACCGCGCAGCTCGCCGGGAAGAAGAACGCAAAGGCCCAACAGCTGCTCGCGGAGGCGCGCGAGCTCGCGTTCTCACCGATCGTGAGCGAGGCGAAATCGAAGGACAAGGAGTTCCTCGCCCTCTTCAGCCAGACCAAGCGCGACGCGCTGAAAACGAAGCAGTTGACCGGCCTCGAGGAGTACTGGAACTCGACCTCGCGCAAGAACTACGTGAGAGCGGCCGAACTCGCGAACCAGGCCGCCGCGCTGGCGAAATAGCGTACTCCCTCGCCCCGCGGTGAAAGCCCTCGCAGCCAGGCTTGCGCCGCTGGGCGCCGCGCGGTCCGCGGCCTTCACGTGGACGCAGGCGGCGGTCGCGCTGCTGATTGCCGCCTTCCTGCTCGTCTTCCTGGTCGTTCCCGTCGTCACCGTCGTCTACGTTGCCTTCGCCGACGGCGCGGGGGGCGTCACCCTGTCGCACTTCGGCTCGTTCTTCAGCCTCTCGCTGATGCGCGAGTCGTTCTGGAACAGCCTCTACGTGGGTGTGTGGAGCGTCGGCATCGCAACGCTCATCGCGGTGCCGCTCGCCTACTTCACGGTGCGCTTCGAGTTCCGCGGCGCCGCGCTGATCCAGACGCTCGGCGTGCTGCCGCTCATCATGCCGCCCTTCGTCGGCGCGGTCGCAATGCAGCTCATCTTCGGGCGCAGCGGCGCCGTCAACCTGCTGCTGAACGACTGGTTCGGCTTCACGCTGCCGATCATGGAGGGGCTGAACGGGGTCATCTTCGTGGAGGCGCTGCATTACTTCCCGTTCATCCTGATGAACCTGGTGGTCGCGCTGAACAACATCGACAGCTCGATGGAAGAATCCGCCCAGAACCTCGGCGCGAGCGGCATGCGCCTCTTCCGCCGCATCGTGTTTCCGCTCGCCATGCCGGGCTATGTCGCCGGGGCTGCGCTCGTCTTCATCAAGGTCTTCGACGACCTCGGCACGCCGCTCGTGCTGAACCAGACCAACATGCTGGCGCCCCAGGCCTACCTGCGCATCACCTCGATCGGCATCGAAGACCCGATCGGCTACGTCGCGAGCGTCATCATGGTGATCGCCTCCCTCGCCTCCCTGTGGATCGCGACCTGGGTCATGCGCGGCAAGGAATACGCGACGATGCAGCGCGGCTACTCCGGGCTCGCGAGGCGCCGGCTCAATACCGGGCAGTCGGCCCTCGCCTACGCCTGGATCACTCTGGTGCTGCTCATCGTGCTGGCGCCGCACTTCGGCATCCTTCTGCTCTCATTCGCCAGCGTCTGGAGCTTCAGCGTGCTGCCCGACGCCTACACCCTCGCCCACTACGCCTCCGTGTTCCAGGACTCACCGCGCATGATCTGGAACACCGCGCTCTACTGCGGGATCGCCGCGACCCTCGACGTCGTGATCGCGACCGCCATCGCCTATCTCATGCTGCGCACGAAAGTCCCGGGTCGCAACGTGCTCGATTTCACCGTCACCATCGCGCTCGCCATTCCCGGCGTCGTGCTGGGAATCGGCTACTTGCGAACCTTCAAGGGCATCGAACTGCCGTTCACGGGGGGAGAGCTCTTCACTTCGTCGTGGATCATCATCGCCGTCGCCTACACCGTGCGCCGGCTGCCCTACGCGCTGCGCTCCTGCGTGGCCGCGCTGCAGCAGCTCCACGTCTCGCTCGAGGAGGCCGCCGAGAACCTCGGGGCCTCCAAGCGGCGGACGATTCTCCGGGTGGTGGTGCCGCTGATGGCGGGGGGCATGCTGGCGGGCTTCATCACGAGCTTCATGACGGCGGCCGTCGAGCTCTCGACCACCATCATGCTGGTCTCGGCGCAGAACGACGCCCCCATGTCCTATGGCATCTATCTCTACATGCAGAGCGCGGCGGGGCGCGGCCCGGGCGCGGCGCTCGGGGTTCTTGCGGTGCTGCTCGTCGCCGTTGGCACCTACCTGTCCTACCGCGTGCTCGGCAGCCGCGCGCAGGATGCGCGCGAGGTACGGCGCCTGGGATGATGGAAGCGCTGCGCAAGGTCAAGGTCGAGTTCGAGCGCGTCTCGCTCGCGTACGGCCGCACGCAGGTGCTGACGGACGTCAGCATCGCGATCGAGCCGGGCGAGTTCTTCGCTCTGCTCGGGCCCTCGGGCTCGGGGAAATCAACGCTGCTGCGGCTCCTCGCCGGATTCCTGCAGCCGCAGGCGGGCGCCATCCGCGTCGGCGGCGAGGACGTCACCCGCGTGCCGCCGTGGGAGCGCGACATCGGCATGGTGTTCCAGAACTACGCGCTGTGGCCGCACATGACGGTCGCCGCCAACGTGGCGTTCGGGCTGGAGGAGCGCAGGCTTCCGCGCGCGGAGGTCGCGCGCCGCACGGCCGCCGCGCTGGACCTGGTCGGGCTTGGCGAATACGGTGCGCGCCGGCCGGGGCAGCTCTCAGGCGGCCAGCAACAGCGGGTCGCGCTCGCCCGTACCATCGCCATCGAGCCCAAGGTGCTGCTGCTCGACGAGCCACTGTCCAACCTCGATGCGAAGCTGCGCGACCACATGCGCGTCGAGCTGCTCGCGTTGCAGCGAAAGCTCGGCGTCACCACGATCTTCGTGACCCACGACCAGGAGGAAGCGCTCTCGATCGCGGACCGGGTGGCGGTTCTCGACCAGGGCGTGATCCAGCAGGTCGGCACGCCGGTCGAGCTCTACGACACACCGGCCAACCGATTCATCGCCGATTTTGTCGGCACCATCAACCTGCTGCGCGGAACGATCGAAGCCGGGGCCGAAAGCACGGTGTTCCGCAACGACATGCTGGGCGCAATCGCAATGGCAGGCGCAGCCGCGTCTGTCGGACCCGCAGAGATCGCAATCCGGCCACACGCTCTGCAGCTCGTAGCGTCGGGCACGCCCCTCGGCGGCGTGCGGAGCTGGCTTGACGGCACGGTCGCCGAGCGTGAGTTTCTCGGTGAGTTCGTTCGCTACACCGTGCGGGTCGGGACGGGAAGCCTGGTCGTGGACCAGCCGCACTACATGGGCGAGCGCGGCTTCGCGCCCGGCGCGCGCGTCATGGTCGGCATCAACCCCGCCCAGGTGAAGCTTCTGCGCGCCTAGCCCACATCAGGACCGGAATGCCGGAGGCGAGCATCGCGATGCCCACCATCGCGCCGATCGAGCCCGGATCGAGGCTCATCGCATAGTTGAAGCTCGAGTACAGCATGTAGGCGCACGCCGCGGCGAAGAGCAGCGGCGTCACAGGATAGAACGGCACGCGGAACGGATTCTCGTTCGCCGGGGCATGCCGCCGCAGCGGAAAGAGCGACAGCCCGGTCAGCAGGAAGAACAGCCAGAATGCCGGCGCGGTGTACGCCACCATGGTCTGGAACCCGTCCGGCGTGAAGGACGCGAGCCCCACCAGCGCGAGCGCGATGACGCCTTGCGCGAGCAACGCGTTGACCGGCGCGGAAGCCTTCTCGTTCCAGCGCCCCAGCCCGCGGAAGATCACGTAATCTCGGCCCAGCGCGTAGTTGGTGCGCGCGCCGGTGAACACCGTCGCATTGAGCGTCGAGAGCGCGGCGGATACGACCACGATGCCAAGCAGCCACGCGCCGCCCTCGCCCCAGGTCGCACGCATCAGGTCGGACGCAATCGCCTTGGAGGCCTGCATGCCACCCAGCCCCAGTGCCTTGAGGTAGGCGAGATTGAGCAGCAGGTAGAGCACGGTGATCACCACGATGCCGATTACCAGCGCCCGCACGATGTTGCGGCGCGTGTCGCGCATCTCGGCCGTAAGGTACGCGGCCTCGTTCCAGCCGCCGTAGGTGAGCAGCACGAAGATCAGCGCGAGCCCGGAGAACCACGCCCTGCCTTCGGCGGGGGGCGGAGCGGCGGCTGGGGTCGGCGCACCCGAGGCAGTGAGTCCGCTCACCACGACGACGAGGACGGCGAGCGCGAGCGCAGTGGTCAGCACGTTCTGCACCCACTTGCTCTCGTGGGTGCCCGATACATTGAGGGCAGTGATTGCGATGACCGCCATTCCGGCGTAGATCGCGGAGCTCTTTGCACCCAGCGGCAGCAGCGAGGACGCGTAATCGCCGAACACGAACGCGATCGCGGCGATCGCCCCGGTCTGGATCACCGTCATGCGCGCCCAGGCGAAGAGGAACCCCAGCCAGTTTCCATAGGCCTTGCTGACGAAGTAGTACTCGCCCCCGGCGTGGGGGTGCGAGCTCCCGAGCTCGGCATAGCACAAGGCGCCGATCAGCGAGATGACGCCGCCTGCGATCCACAACGCAATGAAGGCGGTTTCTCCCGAGACGTTGCCGGCAACGATCGACGGTGCCTTGAAGATGCCGACACCGATCACGATGCCGACGATCATCGCCACCGCATCGAATACGGTGAGCGTCGGGCGCGGCTGGCCGCCCGTGCCCGGCTGCTGGGGCTGTGCCGGCGCGCTCACGGGCGGACTCCCGCGACGGTTACGGCGCCGGCGGAGCCCAAGTAGGCCTCGCCGCGCACAGTCAGCTTCGCCCGCCACGGCGCAACCCGGTGCCCGGAGCTGTCGCCGAAGGTAACGGTGCCTTCGATCGCATCAGCCGTCACCCGCCCGCGAAACTGGTAGGCGGCGGGCTTGCCCTGTGCCGGAACCTCGACCTTGAAGGCGAGCTGCTCGCCCGCCAGGCGGAACTGCGGCACATTGGCGTCGCGATCGCCGGCGCGTGCCGTGCCATGCACGAGCTGGAAATTCTGCTGGAAGTTGAACTGCCAGGGCACGAGCTTGCCGTCGACCATCACCTGGGAATCCCAGCGGCCGGCAACGCGCGCCGGCACGATCCAGAAGAAGATGTAGCTCTTGCCGGGATCGCCCACGGTCTTCTCCGGCACGATCAATGTTTCCGAATCGTCCGGGTCCCACTCCCCCATCGCGTAGTCGTGCGCCACCAGGCGCGTGCCGGGCTTCAGCTCGAGGATCGTCGGGCGCAGCTTCTCGTTCATGCTGGGCAGGAGATAGCTCGTGATCACGGTCGCCTGGGAGAGATCGGTCTCGAACAGGTTCTGCATGAAGAATTGCGCACGGTCAGTCACACCTTCCTTCTTCGCGTTGGCGTTGGCGATTTTCAGGAGGTAGGCATCGAGGTCCACCCCGAACCCACGCGCGCCGAGCTTTTTCGCCGCGGTGATGATGATGCGCCCGTCGCCCGAGCCCAGGTCGATCACGAAATCCTTGGCACTCACCTTGGCCATCTTCAGCATCGCGTCCACCACGACCTGGGGTGTGGGCACGTAGACCACGTCCCCGCGCCCTTCCTGCGCGTGCACGGCCGGGGGAAGGAGCGTGGTGCAGACCGCAAGAATCCTCAACCAACATACCACCCTATTCATGCTGCTTCCTTTCGTTCGTCTCACCCCCACCCTAACCCTCCCCCATCCAGGGGGAGGGCGCGAATGGACGTCACTCGTCACTGATCTTGATGCTGCCGCGCTTGACCCGAGTCGCTTTCCAGTCGCGCTCGCCGCCGCCAGGCAGCCTCACTTTGCCGCTGATCGCGTCCCCTGCCACGCGCCCGCGCATCTCGTGGGAAAGTGCCCGGCCTCCGACCTCCGCGGTGAGCATAAGGCTTATTTCATCCCCGCGCATCCTGCCGCCCTCCACGCGTCCCGGCCGACCGCCGATCACGGCCTTGCCTTCGACCATCTGGAAGGTCTGAAGCAGCGTGAGCTCGTAATCGACGCCGTCCGCGGCGCGCCACGTCCAGGTGCCGGCAACGTTGGCGGGCACGATCCAGAGGTAGGCGTCGCTCGAGGGCGGGCCGTAGGGCTTGCCGGGAACCGGCACCGTCACCCGCGCGTCGGGCTTCCATCCCGCCATGTCGAAGTCGTGCGACACCACGCGCGACCCGGGCTTCAGCTCCGCAAACAGCCGCGGTCGCAGTTGAATCATCAGCCGCGGGTAAAGATACATTGCAACAACCGTTGCCTGGCCGAGGTCCGTGCCAAAAAGGTCCTGCACCTTGAACTCGACCTGCCGTGCCACGCCTTCGTGCTGCGCCGCGCGGCGCGCAGCCTGGACCAGCTCGCTGTCGATCTCCACCCCGAAGCCGCGCGCGCCGCGCTGACGGGCCGCCGCGATGACGATGCGCCCGTCGCCCGAGCCAAGATCAATGACGTAGTCCCGCGGACCGACGCCCGCGAGCTCGAGCATGGCGTCCACGACCGCCGGTGGTGTCGGAATGTACGGGACGTCCGCGTGCGGATGCTGGTCCGCCGCCGGAGCCAGCGCCGGCAGCGCGACGAGCATCGCCGCCGCGCGGCGCCACACCGGCCGCATCGTGACAGCTGCCGTCATGGGCGGGTCCTCGCAGCGCGCCACCGGGACACGCTGCGTGCGGAGCCCACTCCACGCGTCAGCTCGCCCTCGATGACATCACCGGCCACCCGGCCCTCGAAGTAGAGGCTCGCCTCGTCGTCGCGGTCGGTCGAATCCACCACGACGAAACTCAGGCGGTCCCCGGCAATCGCCATATCCCAGACCGGAGCGGGCACGCCGTTCAGGCGCGCGTGCGCCGATACCTCCTGGTAGCGTTGCTTCACATCCAGCTCGAGCAGGCGCTCGATCGGCGGCAGGTCGAGACGCGCCCGCCAGCGCCCTGCCACCCGGGCCGGCACGATCCAGAGAAACACGTTCTTGCGGATACTGGTCTTGCGTTCCGGCCGCCAGTCGCCGAAATCGAAGTCGTGCGAGACGATGCGCGTGCCGGGCTTCAGCTCGAGCAGACGGGGCCGGAGCTTGAGCATCACGAAGGGCAGCAGGTAGGTGGTGATCACGGAAGCCTGCCCGAGGTCGGTCAGGAACAAGTCCTGCTCGACGAACTTCGCGCGGTCCGCGACGCCGGCCTGCCGCGCGTTCTCCTCGGCCTGCGCGACGAGACGCCAGTCGATGTCCACGCCCAGGCCGCGAGCGCCGAATTTTTTCGCCGCGGTGACGACGATGCGCCCGTCGCCCGAACCCAGGTCGATGACGAAATCCTCCGGACCGACTCCGGCGAGCCGCAGCATCTCGTCCACCGTGACCTGGGGAGTCGCGACGTACGGCACCTCGGGCTTACGCTCCTCCTGCGCAAAGGCGAAACGAACCGCCAGGAAGCCAAGCCCGCCCAGCAGGATCTCGCGACGGCGAAGAGTCATCAGCCTTCGTCGCCGCCGCGGACGACACGCGTCGCGCGCCAGGAGCCGGCTGTCTGATTGCGCCCCGGCCCGGAGCGCACCGTGCCTTCCATCATGAGCGTGCCCTGCACCTTTCCCTCGAAGCGGTGGCTCGTGCTCTCGTCCACCAGCACGAATGCGATGCGGTCGCCCGCGAGCTTTGCGTCGAACGCAGGCAGGAAGCCGCCGGCGACGCGCGCGCCGCCGCGCAGTTCCTGGTAGCGCTGCTCGAATTCGAGGTCGTACTCGCGTTCGCCGTCGGGCAGCGCAACATGCAGCCGCCACCGGCCTGCGACGGGCGCCGGCACAACGTAGAGGTGGAAGGTCTTGGAGATGACGACGCTGCGGTCCGGCTTCCAGTCGGAAAACCCGTAATCGTGCGCAACGATGCGGGTTCCGGGCTTCAACTCGGCGAGCAGCCTGGGCTTCAGCTTGTCCACCAGGTTCGGCAGCAGGTAGAGGGTCACGACCGTCGCCGCGCGGTAATCGGCGACGAGCACGTCGCCCTGGCGGAACGCGACGCGCTCCGCGACGCCCGCCTGGCGCGCGTTGACCTTGCTCTCGGCGACCAGCTTGGGATCGAGCTCGATGCCAAGTCCGCGGGCGCCGTAGTCGCGTGCGGCAGCGATCACCACCCGGCCATCGCCCGAACCGAGATCGACCACCAGGTCATCCGGACCGGCGCCGGCGAGCCGCAGCATCTCGTCCACGGCGACCTGGGTGGACGGCAAGTACGGCGTGGGGACATCCAGAGTTGCACCGGGCGCGGCCGCAAAGGCGTTGCCGGCGACGAGCAGCGCAACCGCCGCGACCTTCCTCAATGAATCTCCTTGAGCGCCTGCTCCGTGGTGAGCGACGCGTGGCGCGGCTCCCAGATCTCGGCGCGCGCGGCGGACCATGGCAGCTCCAGCGATTCCGTTCCCCGCACGACGCGCGCCGTGCCCTCGATCGCGTGGTTGTAGATGCGGCCGGAGAATTCGTAGCGAGTCCCGTCCAGGGTGGCGGAGAAGGCGATGCTCTCGCCGGTAAGCCGGGCACTTTCTATGCGCGTGGTGCTTTTGCCCGATTTCAGGGTGCCCTCGATCGCCTGGAAGTTCTGCTGGAGGGCGAGCTCGAATTCGACGGGTTTCCCGTCCCGCGCAAGCCGCCACACCCAGCGGCCGGCGGCGCGGCCCGGCACCACCCAGTAGTAGATCTTGCTGCGCTCGCCGATGCCGACCGTCTTGCCGGGGGCGGCCATCTCCGTGAAGAAGTCGGGCCGCCATTCGCCCATGCCGTAGTCGTGCGACACGATGCGCGTGCCGGGCTTGAGCGTCGCCAGGAGCCGGGTGCGGATCATCAGGTTCACTTCCGGCAGCAGGTAGATGCTCATGACCGTGGCGGCGCTGACGTCGGTTTCATGGAGGTCGCGCTGGTAGAACACCGCGCGGTCCGCGACACCCGCACGCGCGGCATTGCGGTTGGCAAGGGCGACCAGCTTGCGATCGAGATCCACGCCGAAGCCGCGCGCGCCGTATTTCTTCGCGGCGGTGATCACCATGCGCCCGTCCCCGGATCCGAGGTCAATGACGTAGTCGCCGGGGCCGATCTTGGCGATCTCCAGCATCGTGTCCACCACGTTTTGCGGCGTCTGGACGTACGGCGTGTCGCCCCAGTCCTGCGCCAGCGCAGGGACGGCCATGAAGCACGCGGCCATGAAAAATGTCATCCCCGTGCGGGAATGACGATGAAGAATCCTGCGGAGCATTCTCAGTGGAGCGCGGTGACGGGCGACGGCGCGATGCGCCGCGCGCTCCAGTCGTGCTGCCCCTGCATGCGCGCGCCCGACAGGCGCGCCGAGCCGGTGACGCCGTCACCCGTGACCTTGCCGATGAACTCGTGCTTCACCGGCGAGCCGTTCACCTCCGCGGTGAACGCGAAGCGGATCTCATCGCCTCGCAGGCGCGCAGTGAGCAGCTTGACCGGCTTGCCCCCGACCGAGATCGAGCCCGTGATCGCCTGGTATTTCTGCTCCAGCTTCACCTCGTAGGCGAGCGGTTTGCCCGACACGGGAAGCTCCCACTGCCAGACCCCGGCGACGCGGGCCGGCACGATCCAGAAATAGATCTCGCTCGTCCCTCCGGCGCCGCCGTACTTCGCCTGGGTTTCCATCTTGACGTAGTTGTCCGGCTTCCAGTCGCCCATGTCGAAATCATGCGAGACGAGGCGCGTGCCGGGCTTCAAGTCCAGCAGCCTTGGCCGCAGCTCGATGTTGACCTGGGGCAGCAGGTACATCGTGATGACCGTGGCGCTGCCAAGGCTGGTCTCGAACAGGTCGCGCTGGTAGAAGGCGACCTTCTCGCTGACGCCCGCCCGGCGCGCGTTCTCATTGCTTTCCCGGATGCGCTCGGGGTTGAGGTCCACACCGAAGCCGCGCGTGCCGAACTTGCGCGCCGCGGTGACCACAATGCGGCCGTCGCCCGAGCCGAGGTCGATCAGGTAGTCGTACAGCCCGACCTTGGCGACTTCCAGCATGCGGTCCACGACCTCCTGCGGCGTCGGAACGTACGGAACCCTTGGCTCGAGCGCCTGCGCCGGGGCGATCGCCAGCACCGCCAGCGCCGCGGCCGCGACCGCGAACCGGGGCGCGGCGGGGAGGACCAGCCAGCGCGACAGGAACTGCATCTGTGGTTAAATTCGGATCTGAAGCCGGTCGAAACCGGCGTATCCGGAAAGGCCGGGATTATACCCGACTGCAACGATCGCCATGATGCTCTACGCCATACTGTTCCTGTCCGGCGCCTCGGTGCTTGCGCTGGAGCTCCTCGCCTCGCGCATCATGACGCCCTATTTCGGCGTCAGCCTCTATATCTGGACCGGCATTCTCTCGATCACGCTGATCGCACTCGCGCTCGGCTATTGGGCGGGAGGCCGATTCGCAGCCAGCCGGCGCGCGGGCAACGTCGCGCGCCTCACCCTGCTCTTCGGGCTGATGCCCGCCGCCGCCTCCTTCGCCATCGCCGCCGCCTGCCTCGCGTACCCGTGGCTGTTCCCGAAGCTCGCGGGCGCGGATCTCGTGCTGGGCGCGTTCCTGGCATGCCTCGTCCTGCTGCTCGTGCCGCTCGCCGCGGCCTCCGCGATGAACCCGCTGCTCGTCGCGATCCTGCTCGCGCGTGGCGGCGCGCGTCCGGGCGACGCCGGCGCCGGCAAGGTGTTCTTCGTCAGCACGCTCGGCTCGGTGGCCGGCGTGCTCGCGACCGGGTTCGTGTTGATCCACTACCTCACCAACTTTTCGGCGACGCTCGCGGTGGCGCTGCTTCTGGCATTACTGTCACTCGCATCTGCCGCCCGCCCGCCTGTTCCGCTTGCGGGCCGCGCCCGGTTGGGACTCGCCGGCGCCGCAGCGACGCTCGTCGCCGGGCTCATGCTGTGGCAGGCCGACGCCTACATCGAACGCATGTGGCCCGCCGTGTATGGCGGCCGGACCTGGCGGCTGGAGGCGAGCTTCCGCTCGTTGTTCGGGACGGTGAAGATCCTGCGCAGCGACGCCGACGAAGGCGGGCGCTACGCCCGCATCTACTTCCAGGACGGGCTGGTGCAGAATACAGTCGCGTCCGACGGGCGCTCGCTGTCGTTCTACACCTATGCGATCGAGGCCCTTGCCTACTCCTATCGCCCCCGAATCAATACGGCGCTGGTGCTCGGCCTCGGCGCGGGTGTCGTGCCGATGCGGCTCGCCGGGCGCGGAGTGGAGGTCGAGACGGTCGAGATCGACCCTGCATCGCTCGCGGCGGCGACCCGCTATTTCGGCTTCGACCCGGCGCGCGTTCGCGTGCATCTCGCGGATGCGCGCACCCAGTTGAAGCGCTGCCGCCGCGGCCACGATCTGGTCGTCATCGACCTCTTTCACGGCGACGGCACGCCCGACTATCTCGTCACGCGCGATTTCTTCAGCGACTTGAAGCGCTGCCTCCACCCAGAGGGCATCGCGGTGTTCAACACCTTCGCCGACCTCGAGCACCCGGTCGCTTACGCGCACCTCCTCGCCACCCTGCGCGAGGAGCTGCCGCACATGGTGCTCTACCGGCCGGACTGGCCGGGACTGGTGCACGTCAACAGCTTCATCGTTGCCAGCACGCGCCCGCTGCCGGCGCCGCAGCAGATCCTGCTCGACTACGTGCCGCTGCAGCACACCTCGGCGCTCGACACCATGCTTGCGCGGCCGATAACGCTCGACCTCGGATTGCTGCGGGATGGCGAAATCGTGACCGACGCCCGCAACCGGGCGCTGCTCGACATCGCGGAGGGCCAGATCGCCTACCGGCGCGCCGTGGTGCGGTCGTTGCCGGCGGCGTTCCTGGTCAACTGACCAAGCCTCAACGCGCCCAGTGTCGCCTTACGTGTCCGCTTCCAACCCAAAGCGGACACTCAGGGCGTAGACTTTCTGGAGAGATTTCCAGACTAGCTCAATTTAGGGCTTACCCGAAGCTGTCTATGGAAAGGCGGGGCGTTTCCTTTTCGCTGGAAGCGTTTTGGCCTTAGCTTTCCTGCGCCGCAATACGCCCTCACTCCCAGGCTGAATAGCGTCTTTTTGCTTTTCAGATAGTACCGGAACAATAACCGCGCCAATAGCCCGTTTCACCAGATCGACAGCACCCCGATTGAAACCTTTTTTTCCCATCGCTAGAGCCTGTATTGAGCCTCATTGATCACGCTAAAATCATAGAGTGCTCGGCGCGACAATTATGTGCGCTATCGTACATATGGCGAGGGAAAAGATTGCGGGTGTAAGAATGCGGCGAATGACACCTTTTGGCCGATAGCTGACCCCCGAGAAGGTCAGCTTCCGACCCTAAGCGGACGTTTAACGCCAGGCATCAGCGGTGGCGCGAAGCGCCGTCCGCTACATGCCAATTTTAGGCGCATGACCCCCTCTCAGACCGGCTTGATGTTCTGGTTCATCCGGAAGAGGTTCGTCGGGTCGTACTTCTTCTTGAGCTCCACCAGCCGGTTGTACGTCGTGCCATAGGCGAACGCGATGCGGTCGGTTTCGTCTTGCGTGAGGAAGTTGATGTACGCGCCGCCGCTGGCGAACGGCTGTGTCTTGGCAAAGAATTCGCGCGCCCAGGCGATGCAGCGCTTGTCCTCGGCGGCCGACTCCCAGCGGCCGTGCACGTTCATCACGTAGTTGGCGTTGCGGCTCGAGTAGGCCATCGCCTCGGGCGCCACGCGGCCCGTCTGGCCGCCGATCGTGCCGATGAAGATCTCACAGTGCGGCGACGGCAGCTTCGCGGCGTACTCGATGATGGCGCCAATCGCGCCGTCGCTGAGGCTGGAGAAGTTATGCGACTTCCAGTAGTTGCGCGATCCCTTCGTCAGGAGCGGATCGAAGGCCTGCTGCCACGCAGTATACGGCTGCACGCCGATGTGCTCGCCGTGCGCCTTGCCGGGCCCGCGCAGCGGCTCGATCAGCTTCTTGCCCTTCGTCGGGTCGCCCGCGTAGCAGATGGCGAGCGCGACCATCTCTTTTCCGTGGACACTCGCGGGCAGGAAGGGCAGTGGAGGCGCCTTTCGAGTGACCATCCATACGTTGAGGTCATCCGGCATCGTCTCCGTGAAGCGAGCGAACTGCGTGAGCACGGACTTCGCCTGGTCGAACGGGAAGACGATGAGCCCGCTCAGCACGTCCGGGCCGACGGGATGGAGCTGGAACTCGAAGTCGGTGACGATGCCGAAGTTCCCGCCGCCGCCACGGAGCCCCCAGAAGAGGTCGGCGTTTTCCGTTTCGCTCGCGCGGACCCGAGTGCCATCCGCCGTGACGACATCCGCGGAGAGCAGGTTGTCGACGGTCATACCGTACTTCCGGCTCAGCCAGCCGAAGCCGCCGCCGAGTGTCAGGCCGGCCACACCTGTGGTCGAGTTGATGCCCAACGGCGTGGCGAGGCCGTGCGCCTGAGCGGCCGCGTCGAAGTCGGCGAGGGTGCAGCCGGGCTCGACGGTCGCGCGGCGGGATTTCGCGTCCACCCGGACGCTCTTCATCGGCGAGAGGTCGATCATAATGCCGTCGTCGCAGACGGCATTGCCCGCAATGTTGTGCCCACCCCCGCGGATCGAGACGAGCAGGTTGTGCTGACGCCCGAATTTGACGGCCTGGACCACATCTTCCGGCCGCGTACAGCGAGCGATCAGCGCGGGCTTGCGGTTGACCGTGGCGTTCCAGATCGCGCGCACATCGTCGTAGCCCGCGTCGCCGGGAAGAACCAGATCTCCC
>Ga0137433_1000293_pt1 | contig 29330 bp, 19 predicted proteins | sample EasRivERMZT840_2_FD_102335 | JGI IMG/M metagenome (GOLD analysis project Ga0137433, IMG submission 102335) | Soil microbial communities from meander-bound floodplain in the East River, Colorado, USA - East River MetaG ERMZT840_2 | ecosystem: Environmental > Terrestrial > Soil > Floodplain ...
GCCGCTCATCGACAGCGAGCTCTACAACGGCGTGCGCGGTTTCTTTCAGCCGGCCGAGGCGGGCGGCAAGTTGCGCGTGCCGATCCTGACGCCGGATCCCATCGCGCAGGTGTCGCTCAATCTCACGGACTCGGCGTGGATCGGGCTCTCGGGGGACATGGGCCAGATGTTTTCGGAATACACCGGCATCAGCCCCGAGATCTTCGACCTGCTGGGGCCGGGACTCCACATCGCGATTCAGGACGCGGACCCGATCATCACGACGGGGACTGGCGATTTGCTGGGCGCGTTCGGCTCGCCGGCCATGGGGCGCTTCGGGGGCGGGTTCGACGTGTTCATTCCCGTGGCCATCTCGGTGTTCACGCGGCCAACCAAAATTTTGGTCGAGCTGCAGGATCCCAAGCGCGCGTTGGAGCTGCTGCGTCTGGCCAACACGCGCGCGACGGATCCGAGGCGGTTCCGGCCGACTGAGGTAGAGTTCCGGCAGGTCGAGGGCAAGGACGCCTGGATCTACACGTTCGGCGTGCCGGGCTTCGTGACGTTGCGACTGGGACTCGAGATCCAAAACGGGTTCCTCGTGGTGAGCAACACGCCTTGGGCGAAGCCCGTGACCATTCAGAGCGCGGAAGTACGGCCGTACAACGGCGCGGCGATTCGCGTGGTGCCCGACGCGGTGAAGGAAGGCCTGGCGGGCCTCTTCGCCACGCAGGCCGAGCACGACCAGATGTCGGCCCTGTCGAGCATGTCCGCGCTGCTGCCGCTGCTGCAGACCGGCAGCGCGACGCCGGCCGACGCCGCCACCCTGCACGCCACCCTCTTCGGATCCCGGCCGCTGCACCCGAAAACCGGCGACTGGGTCTGGGCGAACGGCCGGCTCGAAAGCAGCGTGTACGGCAGCCCGACTCAGTGGAAAATGCCGTTGTACAAGCCCGAGCTCGGCAGCTTCGGACTCTTCGACGGCACAACGCTGCTCGACCTGAACATGCAGTTCGAATCGGGCGGACTGAGGGCGGTGGCGCGATGGAAGTGGAAAGACTAGCGGTCCTTGGTCCCAGGTCCTTGGTCCTGGGTCCTCTGGTTCTTGCGCTGACGGTCTTGCCGGGTCTAAAGACCCGGCCTCCATCTGACACGGCGCAGGGCGCCGTTCGCGTTTTCACCGGCGCGCGATTGATCGACGGCGACGGCCGCGTGATCGCGCCGCGCGGCGTCATCGTCGTTCGCAACGGACGCATCGAAGCCGTCGGCCCGGAGAATAAGACGACGGTCCCGAAAGTGGACGCGCGCAACCGCGTCGATCTGGCCGGCCAGACCGTGATGCCCGGCATCGTCAACGCGCACGGACACGTCGGCGACACGAGCGGGCTGCAGGCCGGGCCGCAGTTCTACACCGAAGCCAACCTGCTGCGGCAGCTTCGGCTCTACGCGATGTACGGCGTGACGACCGTCGTCAGTCTCGGCGGCGACGCGGAGGCGGGCTTCAAGCTGCGCGACGCGCAGGCGACGCCGGACGGCCTCGATCGCGCGCGGCTGTTCGTCGCGGGGCCGGTGATCACCGCGACCACGCCGGAGGCGGCGCGAGCCGAGGTCGATCGCATCGCCGCGATGAAGCCGGACTGGCTGAAGATTCGCGTGGACGACAACCTCGGGGCGTCGCGCAAGATGCCGATCGAGGCCGCCCGCGCCGTCATCGAGCAGGGCCACGCCCGGGGGCTCAGGGTCGCGGTCCACATCTTTTATCTGGAAGACGCCAAGGCCGTCCTCAAGGCGGGCGCGGACTTCATCGCCCACAGCGTCCGCGACCTGCCTGTGGACGACGAGTTCATCGGGCTGCTAAAGGCGCGCAACATCTGCTACTGCCCGACGTTCACGCGCGAGGTCTCGACGTTCGTGTACGAGAAGGAGCCGGCGTTCTTCAAGGATCCCTTCTTCCTGAAGGACGCCGACGCCTCGGTGCTGGACGCCCTGCGCGACCCCAAGCGCCAGGAGGGCGTCCGGGCGAGCCCCAGCGCCCAGCAGTACAAGAAGGCGCTCCAGATGGCGAAGCGCAACCTCAAGACGCTCGTGGACCGAGGGGTGGGTATCGCGTTCGGCACCGATACCGGCCCACCCGCCCGCTTCCAGGGCTACTTCGAGCATCTGGAGCTCGAGATGCTGGCGGGGGCGGGACTGACGCCGCTGCAGATCGTCAAAGCCGCGACCGGCGATGCCGCGCGCTGCATGGGCCTCAAGGATGTCGGATTCCTCCGCGCCGGCGCCTGGGCCGATTTCATCGCGCTGAAGGGCGATCCGCTGAAGGACATCACGGCGACCAAGACGCTGACAGGCGTCTGGATCGGCGGTCGGGTCGAGTGATTCGCATCACAGCGGCCGCGCTCCTGCTTGCGCTGGCCTTCGTTCAGCAACCCGCTTCGGCGCCGTATCGCGATCCCAACCTGCCCGTAGACGCGCGCGTGAAGGATCTCCTCGCGCGCATGACGCTCGAGGAGAAGTTCTGGCAGCTCTACATGAGCCCGGGCAGTCTCGACGATGCCGCGCACGATTACTCGAAGGGCTCGTTCGGCCTGCAGATTTCGGTGGCCCGTGAGCCATCCCAGGAGGCCGGGTCTTCAGACCCGGCTGGCCGCGCCGCGGCCGTCGCGCGCGCGCACGCCGAGCGCATCAACGCGATTCAGCGCTACTTCGTCGAGAAGACGCGGCTCGGCATTCCGATCATCCCGTTCGAAGAGGCGCTGCACGGCCTCGCGCGCGAGGGCGCGACGATGTTCCCGCAGGCGATTGCGCTGGCGGCGACATTCGACACGGCCCTCATGGGACGCGTCTCCGCGGCCATCGCGGTCGAGACGCGCGCTCGCGGCATCCGCCAGGTGCTTTCGCCTGTCGTCAATGTCGCGGACGACGTGCGGTGGGGACGGGTGGAAGAAACGTACGGAGAAGATCCCTACCTGTCCGCCGAGATGGGCCGCGCGTTTGTGGAAGCCTTCGAAAAGGCCGGCATCATCGCCACGCCCAAGCACTTCGTGGCCAACGTCGGCGAGGGCGGCCGCGACAGCTATCCGGTGGAGCACAGCGAGCGGCGCCTGCAGGAGCGGTACTTTCCGCCATTCGAAGTCACGGTCCGTGAAGGCCGCGCGCGGTCGGTGATGACGGCCTACAACTCGGTGGACGGCCAGCCGGCGACGCAGAACCGTCGCCTGCTCAGCGAAATCCTGAAAGGGGACTGGGGCTTCCGCGGGTTCGTGATCTCGGACGCGGCCGCGACGGGCGGCGCGACCGTGTTGCACATGACGGAGCCCAACACGCCGACGGCGGCGGCGCATGCGTGGAATTCGGGGCTCGATGTCGTCTTCCAGTCCACGTATCCGCAGCACCGGCCGTATCTGGATGCCGTGCAGAAGGGACTTGTCAGCGAGGCGGTGATCGACGCGGCCGTGACGCGCGTGCTGCGCGCCAAGTTCGTGCTCGGTCTGTTCGAGCAGCCGTACGTCGATGCGACTGCCGCCGTTGGGCCGGCCGGCCGCACGGACCCGCGCGCGCTCGCGCTCGAGGCCTCCCGCGCGTCGATGGTCCTGCTGAGAAATGAAGGACACACGCTCCCGCTCGATTCCGACGTGAAGTCGGTCGCGGTCATCGGACCCGACGCCGTTGAAGCGCGATTGGGCGGCTACAGCGGACCGGGGGTCGCGCCGGTGTCGATCCTTGATGGCCTGAGGCAGCGGCTCGGAGGCGGCGTCACGGTTCGTCATGTCGCGGGACCAGGCCGCGAGCTTCGCGAGTACGTGGTCGTGCCGGCCGGTGCGCTCAAGGTGAGCGGCGAGTACTTCGACAACAACCGTCTGGAAGGCGCGCCGCGGCTCACGCGCGCGGATTCGCGAATCGATTTCCGGTGGACGCTCAACTCGCCAGGACGAGGGATCCCGTTCGACTGGTACTCAGTCCGCTGGACCGGCACATTGACCGCGCCGGCCGGCGGCGTCGCGAAGCTCGGCGTCGAAGGCAACGACGGCTATCGGCTCTGGGTGGATGACACGCTCGTCCTCGACAACTGGCGCAAGCAGTCCTACGGCGCCAAACTCACGAACGTCGGCTTGAAGCCGGGTCCGCACGCGATCAAGCTCGAGTTCTTCGAGAGCACCGGCATCGCGCGCGTGAAGCTCATCTGGGACGCGGGCGTATCCGGCGACGACGCCTCGAAGCGGATTCAGGAGGCCGTTGATCTCGCACGGGCGAGCCAGGTGGCGGTGGTTGTCGCAGGAGTACAAGAAGGAGAGTTTCAGGATCGCGCCTTCCTCAAACTGCCCGGCCGGCAGGAGGAGCTGATTCAGGCGGTCGCGGCGGCCGGCAAGCCTGTCGTGGTCGTGCTCATCGGCGGAAGCGCGATCACGATGTCACCGTGGCTCGACCGGGTCAGCGCTGTCGTCGACGCGTGGTATCCGGGCGAGCAGGGCGGGCTGGCGGTGGCGGATGTGCTCACCGGCCGTCACAACCCGGCCGGACGGCTGCCCGTCACGTTCCCGATCACGGAAGGGCAGCTGCCGCTGTCGTACAACCACAAGCCGACAGGCCGCGGCGACGACTACGTCGATCTCACGGGCATGGCGCTCTTCCCGTTCGGCTTCGGCCTGAGCTACACGACGTTCGAGTACTCGGGACTGCGCATCGAGCCGGCCTCCATTGGTCCCACGGGCCGCGCGACCATCCGCTGCCGCGTCAAAAACACCGGCACACGCGCCGGCCATGAAGTAGTGCAGCTGTATCTGCGCGATATTCTGGGGTCGGTCGCGCGGCCCGTGATGGAGTTGAAGGGCATGAAGCGCATCCATCTCGAACCCGGCGCCGAAGCCGAGGTCTCATTCCAGATCGGCCCTGAGCATCTTCGCTTCCTCGACGAGCACATGAAGTGGATCGTCGAGCCCGGTGTCACCCGCGTGATGGTCGGCGCGTCGTCGGAAGACATTCGTCTTCGCGGCGAGCTGGTTGTGAAGTAGGCCACCGTGCCCCAATTGGGATCTGACATCCGGCTCGCCTTCCGGTCGGTCGCGAAGCACCCGTCGGTCACCGTCGGCGTGGTGTTGACGATCGGGCTGGCAGTCGCCGCCAACACGGCGCTCTTCTCCGTGTTCGACGGTCTGTTGTTCCGGCCGCTGCCCTATAAGGACGCCGACCGGATCGTGCACATGCAGGTGGACCCGTCGGCGATGGCGACGCTGACGCGGGCTGAGCTTGGTCGGGTAGCCGAGCACGCGAAAGCGACCAGTTCGATCGTGGAGCGAGCCGCGTCCGGACCATTTCCGCTGTTCGATCCTTCGTCCGGGCAGGTCGCGGAATGGCAGTTGCGCGTTCATACGCTCAGTCCCTCGACGTTCGACCTGCTCGGCGTGGTCCCGTTCCTCGGTCGGAATTTCGTCGATCAGGACGCCCGTGACGATCCGTTCCGGGTCCTGCTCGGATACGACGTGTGGCTGACGCGGTTCGGCGGCGACCGCTCGATCATCGATCGCCTCGTGGAGATTCCGGGCTCCTCGCCGCTCAACCACTGGCGGATCGTGGGCGTCATGCCGCCGGGGTTCTCGTTTCCTGAAGGCGCCAATTTCTGGATTCCCGCGTATCCGTTCTTTGAGGCGGCGCCGGTGCCGGCGTACGGCCGGATGGCGCCGGGCGTCACGATCGACGCGCTGCGGGCGGAACTGCCCAAGCTCGTGATCACGCCGCTTCGCGAGCGCGTGCGTCCGGCCGGCGCGTTGGCGCTCGCGGTGCTCCTCGTCGCCACGGCGATGCTGCTGCTCGTGGCGTGGGTCCAGATCGCCGCGCTCCTGTTTGCGCGGGCCACCGGACGCGTCACGGAGATTGGCGTGCGCCTCGCCCTGGGCGCCAGCCGTCGCCGAATCGTGCGACAGTTCGCGGTCGAAGGCGGCGTGCTCGTGCTGTTGGCGCTGGCGCTCGCCACCATCGCCACCCCGGCGCTCACCGCCCTGATCGTCGACGTGTTGCCGCCGGAGATCACGCTCGGCCAGGACGTCACGCCGGACCTGCGCGCCTTCGCCTTCGCCGCCGGGCTGTCAGCCGTGGGGCTGATCGTGCTGACGCTCCTCCCAGTGGACCTGATTCGCCGCAGTTCGCCGCTGGGATTGCTGCGCGGAGGACTCGCCGGCGACGTGCGGATTCGCGCGACGCGCCTCCGCACCGTGATGTTCGTGGCACAACTGGCGGTCGCGACGTCCCTGGTCTACCTGACCGGCCTGGCCTGGCAGAGCTTCGTCAAGGTCAACGACGCTCGTCTCGGCTTTGACCCGTCGGGGATCGTCGCGATCCGAACGCCGCGTCCGGCGGGTCCCGTGGTGGCGATTCCCAGCCAGCGGCAGGCCAGCTTCGATGCGCACCGTCAGCTGCTGGTGCAGACACTCGCGTCGTTACGCGCGATGCCGGGCGTCGTGCACGTGTCGGGCAGTTATGCATGGCCCTTGCAGCGAGAGGGACTGGGCACGAGCCCCCTCGTGTCGGATTCCGATCCGGCTGGTCATCGTCTGGCGGGACGATTCACCATGATCCTGCCGGGATACCCGGACGTGCTCGGCGTGCCGCTCGTCGCGGGCGCGGAACCCGCGCCGGAAGACCTGGTCTCGACCGGCCTTCGGCTCGGCCTGGTGAACGAGACGTTGGCCCGAGCCCTCGAGCCTTATGGCCCCGTCCTCGGTCAGGTGCTGGTTCGACGCGGGCAGCGATCCCGCATCGTCGGCGTGATCCAGGACGTCGTCCTCGATCGGGCCGACCGCCCGGTAGAGCCGACGCTCTTTACGTATCTCCCGCCGACCCAATCCGTCGGCGTCGTCGTACTGGCGCGGCTGGATCGCGGACGCACCGCGGAGCAGGTGGGCATCCCCACCGCGCTCGAACGCATCTGGGGCGCACACGCGCCTCGTCCATTCACACTCGACGAGTCGATCCGGGTGGCCACCGCCGACTTTCGAGCCCGGACGCTGCTGCTCAGCCTGATCACGGTGCTGTGCGTGCCGTTGACGATCATCGGCGTCGCCGGCGCTCTCAGCTACTCGACGTCGCAGCGGACGCGGGAGATCGCGATCGAACTGGCGATGGGCGCGGAACCGGGCGACATGGAGCATCGCGTCGTGCGCCAGGCGCTCACGGCGGCCCTGATGGCGCTGCTCGTGGGGCTGGGCGCCGGGATGGGGATCGCCGGCCTGATGTCGACGACGTTATTTGGCGTGGGCGTGGTCGACCCAACGACGATCGCAGTGTCCGTCGGGCTCGTCCTGTTCGTGGCCTGGGTCGCCGCTCTGCTTCCAGCTCGGCGAGCCGGTCGCATCAGCCCCGCGCAGGCCCTGCGGGACTGGTGACCGCCGGGTCTTTAGACCCGGCAGTGCCTGCGGTGATCGGGATCTCGAGCTAGCGAGCTGGCCTGGACAAATCGAAGTACCAGGTCGAACCGACGTTATAGGCGATCCCGTCGTGCGTATCGCGGCCCCACACGTACGGCTGCACCGAGAGGAACAGATCCGCGAAACCGGCTCTATACGATAGTCCGCCCGTGAGGTGCCAGTACCGCATCTTGAGAAGGCGATCGCCTTGTTGCAGTTGATCGGCCGGAGCGGTTGGAATGTCGGACACAGTGAGCCCGTGGTGAGTCTTCTGGAACAGTGCGCCGCCGTGCACGTACAGCGACGTGGTGAGCGCGTAGCCGAAGCTCGTGAAAAGGTTGCTTCGATTCGGCCGTAGGTCGGTTACCTTCTCGACCAGCGCGAAGGCGTACCCGGCGTAAATGGTCGCATTCGGCAGGGCGGGCGCGAACCGCCAGAATCCACTGATGCCCACCAGAACCTGGTTCAGATTCGGCCCGACCACGGCCTCGCCCTGGTACGGATAGTCGTGCGACGGTATGACCACGCGCACCTGGGGCGTGAGGCCCCAGAAGAGGTCCCCAAAACGGTAGCGGCCGGCGATCGAGAAATCTTGGAACGACTGGTCCCAGCAGCGACACGCATCACGCTTTCGGCCCGAGCGCGGCGGAAGGTCTCCCGTGTACCGCGCGAAGACGAAGGGGACGGCCACGGTCGCAGCCAATCGTTCCGTCACGCCGTAGTCGACTTCGGCGAGGACACTCGTGGTCACACTCTGTCCGCCCCGGACAATCTTGCCTTCGGTGTCGATGTGACCGGTGTTGTCGATCCACTGCCAGCCAAACGTGACGGACCCAAGCCGAGCGGGCGGCGTAAACGCCTGGCCCGCCGCGGAGGCGGGCGCGAGCAGGAGGGCGATCAGCGCAGCGTGCGAAAGACGATGCCGGAAGGCCAACACCAGGTCAGAATCGATTGGTTGTCTTCTTCTTCAGATCTTGATCCCGCTGCTTCTTCTCTTGATCCCGCTGCTTCTTCACATTTTGATCCCGCTGCAGGACCGCCTTGTCGATGGTGCCAAGGGGAGAATGGCTCTTCATCAGGTCGTTGACGCCGACGACGATGGCCGCGTCCGGCGACGTCTGGACGAGTCTCTGTACAGATGCCAAGTCGCTGTTCGCGGTCAGAATCACGTCGAAGTGGCCGCTCGACATGATCGTCTGCAGGTCCGGGAGCGTTGGCACCGTGATGACGTGATGGCCTTCCCGCTTGAGCACCGTCTCGATATTCGCTTTCTTGATTGTGGCGCCCGTGGCCGACGCGGGGTCGGCATAGATGAGGACGGAAGCGGCGCGCGCGTTCTTCGGACGCTGGTAACGCGTGAAACGGCCGGCGATGAGGAACTTGTCTCCGCAGGCGAGCAGCTCCGGCACCGCAACCGCCAAGATCACAATCAGCACGCCGATCGTTCGCCGCAGGCGCATAGCCGCCTCCATTTTTGGGACGAGAAAGACTACCACGGGTGATAGGGGCGACCACCCGGCTTCATGGAATGCCGAGCCGTTTCACGACGGCGGCAAACCTCGGCTCGGTGCGCAACGAAATCCATGCCGGGTCCACCTTGAGCATCATCAGTCCGTGGCCGCCCTCTTTTTCCGCTTGCTCCAGCCAGGCGAGCGCCTTCTCGCGGTTTCCGGCCAGGGCATGCAGACGGGCGATGTCAAACGGCGGGATATATCGGATGGTGGCCAGCTCGTCGAGCTGGCGAAGTTGGGCCCGCGCGACCGTTCTCTCGGCCCTGGCATACCTGGCTTCGGTCGTCGCGCCCGTGAACTCCCGCGCCGCATCTTCGTCGTCCGCGATCGTGTGGGCCTTCCGCCGCTCCGCGGCCGCACGCGTGAAATCGCGGCGCTGCTTGTAAACGTCGGCGCGGCCAAACAACGGCCGCCAATCCTCCGGCACTTCGGCACTGACGTCGGCGTAGACCCGCAGCGCCTCGTCGAGGAGTCCTGCCTGCTGCAAGTAATTACCGAGCATCACCCGCGACTCGAGATTGCCGGGATCGACGACCAGCGCGCGCCTGACCAGCTCGACGGCTTCGTCCGGCCTCCCGCTGGCGGAGAAAAAGAGGGCGATCGGATGGTAACTAGTTGTACGGAAGAGCGCGGGTTCGTACATGACCGCACGATATTCACTCTCGGTGGCCGTCCAGCCGTGCGTCTCCGCCAACCTCAGGTGCGCCCTCGCCACGCGCACGGCGACGTTGTTCGGTTCGATGGCGGCCGCCTTCGCGAGGGCCGCGAGGGCCTCAGCCGCCGCTTCGCGCGGCGGCGCGTAATCGATGCTGCGGATGTAGGTGCTCGCGATTGCCAGGTGTGCGTTGAGAAAGTTGGGGTCTAGGTCGGTCGCCTTCAAGAACAGCTTCTGCGCTTCGAGGTCGTCCTCTTCCGCATCGCGGTGCAGCAGGAACCCTCCCCTCAGAAACAGCTCGTAGGCCTCGGGGTTGTTCGTGCCAGACCCGCGAAGCCGCGTCTTCTCCTCTCCCGAGAGGCGCAGCCGAAGCCCCTCGGCGATGGACAACACGATGCGGTCCTGGACGCTTATTAGATCGGCCTTCGGCCGGTCGAATGTCTGTCTCCAGAGGAGTTCGCCAGTTGCACCGTGAATCAGCTCGGCGGAAATGACAATCCGGGTTCCGTGTCGCGACACCGCGCCCGTAGCCACAGCGCCGACGCGAAGTGCCTGCGCGGCCATTAGGGGGTCAATCTCTCCCTTGAAGCGCCTCACCGTTCCGCGCGGCATGACGGTCAGCACCTGGGCCCGTGAGAGCTGATCGATCAGCCCGTCGGTCAGGCCGTCGCTGAGGTAGGCGATTTCTTGATCCTCGGCGGCGTTGTGGAACGGCAGCACCGCGATCGAGTTGATCGCGGGAAGGCTCCAGCTGTTCCAGAGGAGCACGCCGGCCGAGACTGCCGCGACGACCACCGCTGCCGCCGCGGCCTTCCAGACCGGCCGTCTCAAACCACCGCGTATTCTTGCAATCTGACGTACGGGCCAGGATCGCGTCCGGCCAACATCGGCCCGTTCGAGCGCTCCAATGAGCTCAGCGGCCGACTGGAAGCGCGCGGCCGGCGCCTTTTCCAGCAGACGCCAGACGATGGTCGCAAGCGCCGGCGGAACGCCCGGGCGATGCTCGAGTTCCAATGCGGGCGGATCGTGAAGGATGGCGTGAAGCGTCTCGACAATCTGCTCCCGCACGAACGCCCGGGCTCCGCTCAGCATTTCGAACAAGACGGCGCCGAACGCGAAGAGATCGGCGCGTGCGTCAACCGTGTCGCCACGAATCTGCTCGGGTGCGAGATACCCGGCCGTCCCGAGCACCACGCCCGTCAACGTCGAGGCGCCATCAGGAACGGATTCGTCCTGGGTGAGTTTGGCGATCCCGAAATCCAGGAGCTTCGTTTCTCCATTGCGGGTCAGAAAGATGTTCTCGGGTTTGAGGTCGCGATGAACCAGGCCGGCGTCATGCGCGGCGGCCAGGCCGCGCGCAACATCGAGGGCGATGCGGCGCGCTTCGTCCGGACCGATTGGGCCGCGGACGATGCGCGCTCGAAGGGTTTCGCCGTCGAGCAGCTCGGCAACGAGATAGGCCTGTTCGTCCACGCGCCCGACGTCGTAGACGCGGACGATGTTGGGATGATCCAGCGAGGCGGTGACTCGCGCCTCGATCAGGAAACGCTCCACGCGGCGCGGGTCACTGGTCCTCCCCGGGGACAGTACCTTGAGCGCGACGTCACGGCCCAGCCGGGAGTCTGTGGCGCGGTAGACATCGCCCATGCCGCCGCGGGCCAGGAGCTGGACCACACGATAGGGGCCCACCGTCACTCCCGGAGGCAGCGCCGGGGCGTCGACGACCAGCTCGCGAGCGGCCATCACAAGTGCGGGCGTGTCGAGAAAACCCGTCAGGGACTCGGCGGAGGAGCTCATCCGGTCCGCCTCGCCGACCAGTTCGGGATGATTGGCGGCGAGCTCGTCGCGAAGGCGAACCCGGGCCTGGGGATCGGCCTCGAGCCATCCGCTCAGCCAGTCCGAAAGCACTTGCCAGCGCTCTTCGGCCATAGTCAGAAGTCGATTCGGAACCTGGCGAGAGGGTACACTGCCCGCTGGTGGACGGCCCAGAGAATCTGACGCTGCTGCTTCAGGCTTGGAGCGCCGGGGATCAGGAGGCGCTCGCGAAGCTCGCGCCACTCGTGCAGCAACAGCTGCGGGAGATTGCGCGCAGGCTGCTCGCGGGAGAGCAGCCCGGCAGCTGGCAGCCGACCGAGCTCGTGCAGGAATCGTATCTGCGCCTGCTCGATTGGCGCGCCGTGCACTGGGAGAATCGCGCGCATTTTTTTGCGACCGTGGCGCGCATGATGCGGCACGCGATCATTGACGCCGCGCGTGCCCGCCGCGCGCAGAAGCGCGGCCTGGGCTGGGAAGTTACGCTCCCCGACGATGCGGTAGCGCCGGCTGCGGCATTCGATGTGCTCGCCCTCGGCGATGCGCTCGATGCGCTGACGACGGTCTCGCCCCGGGCCGCCCAGGTGGTGGAGCTCCGCTTCTTCGGCGGCTTCAGCGTGCAGGAGACCGCCGAGACCCTTGGCATCTCGAGCCGGACCGTGATCAACGACTGGAACGCCGCCCGCGCCTGGCTGCATGCCGAGTTGGCCGTGCCTCATCATCACTGAGATCGCCAATAAGATGCCTCGTCTGGTAGAGCGAGAGGCAGGCCTGGAAAGTGCAACAACTCCGAACGGGTCGTTGCCAACGTTGCACTTTGGCCCTGGGTTTTCCGCCTCTGATGGATAGGACCTGTTGTGGACCGGAACCGCCCGCCAAGATAGGAGACTCTATGTCGCGCCGACGCTTCGCTGTTCGGCTGGTGTTGCTCTCCGGCGCTGCGATCGTGCTGATGACGCCACTGTCAGGCTCTGAGAGCTCACGACCTGAGCAGTGGCTGTTCGGGTCGCGATTCATCGTCGTCAGATCTGCGACGGAACTGGTTGCCGCGCTCTCGACGGATACAGGGAAACGGACCATTTTCGTCCGACCCGGCACCTATCAACTCGGCCACGCGATCCGGGTGCCGGACCACACCCGCCTCATCGGCGATGGAATGATGATGTATGACGACTCGGGCCTTCCCATGGGCTTCGTGTCCGAGGGCACCACAGTGATCGCCGCGACGCCTGGAGTCACCGGTGACTTCGTGACGCTGGGCGACGGTGCATCCCTTCGTGGTCTCGTCATTCAGGATGTCGTCCGGCCCGCTCTCACGGGCGGTTCGCCCGTGGTGGTCTCGTCAACAGGGCCCGGGGAGTCTGTCTCGGCGCAGGTTGTCGAGTGCGAGATCATCAACCCCAACCCTGTGACGGGCCCTGGGTTGACCGGGCCGGTTGGCCGCGGGTTGCTGGCGATCACGCGAAACCGTCCTGACGCCGGCGCGGCATCGCACGAGCAGTCACGGGTATCGGTTCATCTCACACAATCCGTCATCCGCTCGCCAGGTGGTGGGGACGGCATCTTCCTCATCAACAACGCCAGCGGAAGCCACATTGTGTTGCACGTGCGCCGGAACGTCATCGGCAAGCTTGGTGCCAACGGCGGGGTGAGTCGGCCAGACTCGACGGTCGGTGCGACGACGTCGATTCAGTCGATCGGGAATCTCTACCGTGCCGACACCACGCCGACCTCGATCGGTTGGCAAATTAATGGAGGAAGCGACGCACCGATGCTCGCCCCCCTGATCGCCGAAGACACATTGAACAACAAGCTCTCGATACACTCCGTTGACGATCGCATCGAGGGATTCGGAAGCGCGATCGTGGCAGCCGCAGGGCGAAGGATGAGTGCGTCGGCAGGCGCCATTGCCTCGAACGAGATGGAACTGATCCTCATTGGTACCCGGCTGGCGTCCACAACGACAGACCTGAATTTGTACGGAGCGAGGAACCTCGCGGGCCCGGCAGACAGTAATGAGCTGCGCGTGACGATGTGGCGCGTGACAGGAAGTGGTCCACGCGCGAACGACTACGGCGACGCGGCCTCGAATCTGGGCACCGGAAACCGGCTGATTATCACTGGCAACCTCGACCTGTTCAGCCGCACCAATGAGGCCATCCTGCCCCTGCCAGGCGAGCAATTCTTTACCGCTGGGCGATAGAGGTCAGGTCACGACAGTCCGGCCGGAGTAGATCTCCGGCCGCACGCCGTTCCGGCGGCAGTTTCCGGCGGTGTCGTCTTCCATAGCAGCGCCTGCCAGACAGCGGCGGCACTCCAAGTGACGGAATGGGCGCTCGTCGCGCAGGTCTTTGCAGTTCCCCGCAGGAGATTCCGCTCTTCTAACTAGAGCCCATATTTGCTTCTGGCCGGAGGCCAGACGAGCTGAGTGAGACGCGCCTTCCGGCGAACGGCGCGAGCTGTAGTCCGTTGAGTCGTTAATGCACGATGGTCCGCCCAGAAATAGGAGACTCTATGTCGAACCGACGCTTCGCTGTCTGGCCTGTTTTGCTCTCTTGCACTGCGTTCGCGCTGATGACACCAGTATCGGGCTTTGAACGCTCACGGCCTGAACCGCGGCTGTCGACGGCTTCGCGATCGGTCGTCGTCACAACCGTGGCGGAACTGGCGGCCGCGCTCTCGGCGGGCACGGGTGAGACCATCTTCGTGCAAGCGGGTACGTACCAGTTGGATCACGCGATTCAGGTGCCCGACAACACAGCGCTCATTGGCCAAGGGACGATGCTGTATGACGACTCGGGTCTCCCGACAGGCTTCGCGCCCGAGGGCCGGACTGTGATCGCTGCGGTTTCTGGAGTGACGGGCAACTTCGTGACGCTGGGCGACGGCGCATCAATTCAGGGTCTCGTCATCCAGGATGTCGTCCGGCCCGCTCTCACGGGCGGTTCGGTCGTGGTGGTCTCGTCACGAAACCCCAGTGACGCTGTTTCGGCGCAGATTGCCGAGTGCGAGATCATCAACCCCAACCCTGTGACCGGCCCTGGGTTGACCGGGCCGGTTGGCCGCGGATTGATGGCGATCACGCGAAGCCCTTCTACTTTCGGCGGACCGGTGCCGCACGAGCAGTCACTCGTATCGGTTCATCTCACACACTCCATCATCCGCTCGCCAGGCGGTGGGGACGGCATCTTCGCCATCAACTTCGCCAGCGGAAGCCAGATCGAGCTGCACTTGCGCTGGAACGTCATCGGCAAGCTTGGTGCCAACGGCGGGGTGGGTCGGCAAGAGGGGATTGTCGGTGCGACGACGTCGATTCGGTCGCATGGGAATCTCTACCGTGCAGACAACACCGCGGCGACCTCGATCGGTTGGCAAATCAACGGAGGAAGCGACGCACCGATGCTCGCCCCCCTGATCGCCGGACAGACACTGAACAACAAGCTCTCGATCCACTCCGTTGACGATCGCCTCGAGGGATTCGGACGAGCGATCGTGGCAACCGCAGGGATGAGGATGAGTGCGTTGGCAAGCGCCATTGACTCGAACGAGATGGAACTATTCCTCGAGGGTACCCGCGTGACGTCCACAGTGACGGACCTCCAGTTGTTCGGAACGAGGAACCTTTTGGGCACGAACAATGACAATGAGCTGCGCGTGACGATGCATCACGTGATCGGAAGCGGTCCACGCACGAACACGTACGGCGACGCCGCCTCGAATCTGGGGACTGGAAACCGGCTGATTATCACTGGCAACCTCAACGCATTCAGCCATACCAATGAGGCGATCCTGCCCATGCCGGGCGCGCAGTTTTTTACGGCTGGGCGATAGAAGTCGCGATTGAGGCCGGGTCTTCCGCCTTCGCGGAGGCGGTTAGACCCGGCTCATCTCACTTCAGCGGCCCAGCGCAGACCAGTCCCTGCGGCGCCTTGAGTGGTCCTTCGGCGTACTGAGTGATGAAGATCCGCATCGGCGAGACGAGCCCGGCGTACGAGATCTCATACACGTCGACAATCGTGTCCCCGAGCGGCGTCGCGCCCCGGCGGGTCCATGTCAGCCCCTGCCCAGCCGGACCGCGCAACGCGTTCAGATACTGCCGCGCACGGACCGGGCCCTGGAACGCCTCGCCCCCGACTTTGACCGCGCCAGAGAGCGTCAGGGCGTACGCCGCGTCGTCCGAGACTTCACACTTGCTCGTCGCTCTCGTCAGTCCCGGCTCGTCCGGTGTAGTGGTGCCGGCCGGCCGGCCGGCCACGGTGCTGTTCGACATGATCGGCGGACCGGCAGGCGGCGCTCCAGCAGGCGGTCCCGCGGGCGCGGATTCAGGCAATCCCGACGTCGTGAACTGCAGCAGCGTGATGAGAAGCTGAAAGCTGGGGACACCGTTGGCCCGGTACGGCTGATAGCGCCACGTACTGGCCGCAGCCGCCGCAGTGCCCGCGAGCTCCTCGGGGCCGTCAGCCAGCGTCGGGAATCGGTACGCGCCGTCGAGATCGACGATGCCGCGGAGGCGGACCTGCGATGGCGACGGCAGCGTGCTGCCCGCCGGGAGCTTGGCGGCCGGCGGCCGCGGCAGTCCCTGGCCTCGCACCCACTGGATCGGCATCGACAGCGACCGGGCGCTGCTCGTGCACGTCGGGCCCGAGTAGATGATCCGCACTTCGAGATTGTTCGAGAAACTCGAATTCACGAACGCCCGGCCAGCAGCGGCATCCGGCAGGCTCACACCGGGCAGCCGCGTCGTCAGCGCGCCACCCGCGAGCAGCTCGCCAGTCGACCGCAGCGGGCCAGGCGTCGTTCCACCCTGCGAGACTTCGATCTCGATTGGCGTGATCGCTCTGCCGTTGCAGTCGAGCGGGTACGCGACCGCGATGAGATCTTCGTCGGTGATGAGCGACGCCGGCGCCTGCGCCGCGTCCATGGGCTGACCCGCGCGAAGAGCCGCGCGTGCCTTCACGGCGGCGACGAGAAAACGATCGAAGATCACGCCGTGCTTCGGCGGACCCGACACGTCGAACGGCACGGGCGTCGGGTCGCCCTTCTGCGCGAGCTCAACGGCCAGCTGAGCCAGCAGGCGCTCGACTTGTCCCGGCGGCGCGTTCGGCACGGGCGGCAGCGGCGCGGGCGGCCGCGGCACTGGGACTGCCTCCTGCCTGGTGATGACCATCTGACCGGGTCCGCTTGGTGGAGGCGTCGGCACGTACGGTGCGGCCTGTCCCGGCTCGCCGCTCGCGGTGAAGACAAACGGCACCGTCATGGTGATGGGCGTCGGAACGCCGTTGGTGGTGGCGGGCGCGAACTTCCGGGCGTTCATCGCGGCGACGGCCGCCGCCTCGAGCTCCGGCGGCCCCTGGACCAGCTGCGGATACCTTCCGCGGCCCGTGGCGTCCTGCGTCACGCGAAGCCGCACTGTGGTCGGCGACGGCAAGGCGGCGTGTTCCGCAGGCAACCTGATGCCGTTGATGCCTCGCGCGAACTCCACGCTGGGCGACGTCTGGAACGGCAAAGCCACGGTCGTCGCGGCCCCGCGACAGACAGGGCCGCTGTAGTCAATCTCCACACTCGCGCCGAAAGGAACCGCGTTGCGGAAGCTCACGACCATCGCGTCGGCGGGAAGGGCGACGCCGGGCACCAGCGACTGCGCATCGCTTCCGGCCATCGGACCGGCGATGACCGACGGGGAGGCCGGCCCCTGCGACCTCGCCTGCCAGCGAATAGCCATCGGCCGATTGGGCCGGCCGTCACAATCAGTCGGATACGCCACCACGACGGTGCCCCTGGAGGTCCAGGACGGATGCTGGGCAATCGCAATCGCGGCGGTGGATGCTCCTTCCGCCATGCGCGATCGCCCGATCGCGACGGCCAGGAGGTAGCGATCGTAGACGACGCCAAACACGCGGCCGTTCTCTCCGGGGAGCGGGATCGGCACCGCGGGGCCGCGCGCCGCGGCCTCAATCGCCAGCTCCGCCAGCTGCGCATCCATGCTGGCCACCGCCGGCGGAAGCTGAGGCGTACCCACAGCGACGACCGCAATCGAGACCGCGCGAATCAGTCTGAAGGTCATATCCGCCCCCGGCAGGGGTCAATTGTTGGTACGGCGCCAGTATAAGGCCCGCCCCTAACTAACGCCGCAGGCGTCAGGCGCCGACACATCAAGTGTCAAGAAACCAGAGGTGCCGGCCCGAGCCGGCCCGCCGGAAAGCGTGCCATGTGGCGACGAGAGAAGCTCCTGATCGGGGTGTCGGTGGCCGCCTTTGCCGGCGTGGCACTCGTGTTTTCATCGGCGCTCTGGTTCCTGTGGCACGACTCGGTGACGGCTGAGGAAGCGGCTTTGAGCGGTCTCGCCGTGTCGCTCGGGGAGAGGACCGAGGGCGTCGTCCTCGACACGCGCAACCTGCTCGATCGATTCGATCGCCTGCCGGGTCCCCGTTGCACGCGTCCGCACCTGCTGGCGATGGAGGAGGCTGCGGCCACTCGTCCCTACCTCCGTGCCATCGGGTACTGGCGAGCGGACAAGCGCCAATGCGGCGTCGGCTTCCTGCAAACCATCGCGCTGAAGCCGCCGAAGGCGGATCGCATCTATCCTTCGGGCGTCATCGCCTGGTGGCCTGGCCCGCATACCGAGGTCGGCGGCGTGCCACTCTTTCTGATCCGCTACGGCGATCACGACGCCGCGATCGATCCCCGGAGACTCCTGGAGATCGGGCCGGCCGGCGCGCGCCAGGTCGGCCTGTGGCTGGAACACCTGCCACTCGTGTCGCAGCCGGAACGGGTTGACCTGCCGGCCCCCGCGTCGGTCCCGGTGGGCGTCAACATCGATCGCGCCCGAGGCCGGATCGTGTCGCGGTTCTCGCGCAACGCCCTGCTGCCGATCGACATCGTCGCCAGCGAGCCGTTCAGCAGCTTCTGGGACCGTCACCTCCGGACGCTGGCCGCCGGCAGCACCGTCGGCCTCCTGCTGGCCTGTGCCTGGCTGGCCGCGGTCTTTCGATTCACGCGCAAGCGATTGAGCCTCGCGGCCGAGCTGCGCGAGGCCATCGCTCACGACCGGATCGAGGTCCACTATCAGCCGATCGTCGATCTGGCGACCGGGCGGTGCGTCGGCGCCGAGGCGCTCGCGCGCTGGACACGACACGATGGCGAAGCGGTCTCGCCGGAGGTCTTCATCCCACTCGCCGAGCGGGAAGGCCTGGTCTCCGCGATCACGATGGCGACCCTCGACACGGTCATCCGGGACCTCGGCGCGCTGCGGGCCGAGTCGCCCGAGCTGGCCGTTCATGTGAACCTTTCGCCGCAGGATCTCAAGAATGAAACGTTCGCCGAGGCGCTTGCCGATCGGCTGGCGACCGCCGGCCTGCCGAGCGGCGCCATCCACCTCGAGATCACCGAACGCGCCTGGATCAACAGCGACGCGGCGCGGAGAGCCGTGCAGGCGCTTCGGTTACGTGGCCATCAGATCGCGATTGACGACTTTGGCACCGGGTACTCCAGCCTGTCGTACCTCGAGACGTTCGAGCTCGACGTGCTCAAGATCGACAAGTCATTCGTGACCGCCATCGAGACGAGCGAGGCGATGGGGCATGTGATCGGCCATGTGATCAAGATGGCCCGCTCGCTCGAGCTGCGAACGATCGCCGAAGGTGTCGAGACGCGCAAACAGCGGCGCTGGCTCATCGAGCGGGGCGTCACGTGCGGACAGGGATTCCTCTTCAGCGAGCCTCTGGCGGTCGCCGCCTTCGCGGAATATGTCGCGTCGGAGAAGGCCGCGTGAGGGTCTGCATCGGCGCCGGAGTGGTCGCGCTGGCGATTGCGATGAGCGGTTGTCGTGGGCGGATTCCGGCCGTGACGCCGCCGGCCAACGCTGAGCCGCCGGCGGCCGCATCACCCGCGCCAGCCGCCCCGGCCGCGCCGGCACCGCCCGACGTGACGGTGGTTGGACCCGATGGGCATGCCGAGGCGATCGAGCGTCGCGTCCTCGAGCTGGCCGCCGGAGCCAAAGGTCGCCTGGCCGCCGATGACGTCGGCTACTACATGGACGTGCAGCAAGCCCGGTTGCAGCGGCTCGGAAAGGATCGTGTACGCGTCGTGCGAACGGGCGCCAGGCTCGTGCTGACCCTGGTCACCGGGTCCGGCTACGACAGCGGCGGCTTCCGTTTGACGAAGGAAGCGGAGGCGACGCTGGCGGAGTTGGCCGGGACCTTGCGCGAGTTCAACAAGACCCTTGTGTCCGTGCACGGCCACAGTGATGCGTCAGGCGGCCAGGCGGCGAACGTCACGCTGTCGGAACGGCGTGCGCTCGAGGTGGCGCGCTTTCTGGCCGAAAACGGCGTTGACCGCCGAAGGCTCCTCGTCGTCGGCCGTGGTCCGTTGGATCCACTGGCGTCGAACGAGACCGAGGAGGGCCGCGAACGAAACCGGCGCGTCGAGGTACACATCGATCCGATTCAAATCCGGGGCGCTTCGCCCCCGCGGACCCCCTGACGGCCGGCCACGAAGTCGCGCATAATCGGCCTACGGAGGGAAGCGAGATGAGAAAGGTTCAACTGATCTTCGTCGGCATTCTGCTGCTGCCGTTCGCCATGCTGTCGCAGCCGGCGGCGCAACAGCCTGACGACACGCCGGGAACATTTTCGATCCTCGGCTTCGATCCGGTGAGTGGAGAAATCGGCGGCGCGGTGGCATCTCGCGTCTTCTCGGTGGGCAACGGCGTGCTGTGGGCCGAGGCCGGCATCGGCGCCGTGGCGACGCAGGCCACGGTTGACGTCAGCTACGGTCCGCAGGGATTGGCGTTGCTCAAACAGGGAATGGCGCCGACGGAAATCATCACAAGAATCCTTGCCGACGATCCGGACAAGGGTATCGGCGGACGAGGAGGGTGGCCGAAAACCGGCCGCCAGTTCGCGGTGATGAACATGAAGGGCGAGTATGCGGCCCACACGGGCGCGACGGCGCAGGACTGGAAGGGCCACAAAGGCGGCAAATTCTGCACGGCGCAGGGCAACATCCTGGCCGGCGAAGCCGTGGTTGCGAAAATGGTCGAGGCGTTCGAGGCCGCCGAGAAACGCGAAGACGGCACGCCGAATCGCCTCGCTCAGCGGCTGATGGCGGCGCTCGAAGCCGGTGATGCGGCCGGCGGCGACTCGCGCGGCAAGCAGTCCGCGGCGATGTTGATCGTCAAGAAGGACGGCGGCGTCTGGCTGCACAACGACGTCGTCACGCGCCTGCAGGTGGACGACTCGCCCGAGCCCATCAAGGAGATGCGTCGTCTCGTGGACAAGGCGCCAGCCGGGCGTCCCCAGCGCGGACGCGGCGGTCAGTAGCCGGTCTGTTAACCCGAGGGTTGCCGGGAACTTGGATTGTCCGGGTGAGTGATCGGGATGACGACGATGTTGCCGAATTCGCTCTGGGTGGACTCTTCGTTTGATACGCGTAGATCTTGGTGCCATCACTCGACCATGCGGGCTGCACGTGGGACCACGGTCCGCGCGTCAGCTGGGTGAGGGCGGTGCCGTCTGGTCGCAACGAATCGCTGAATGCGCGTCGCTTTCATTTGATTTCCGCCCATCGCTTGCCGTCCCACTCCCACAGGTCGCCCAATGCGCCCCCGGCGGGACCGGAACAACAGCCACCGAATAGCACTGTCATGGCGCGTGAGGCGTCGTACGCCGCGAAGCCTTCGTTTCGTGGCGAGGGGCCGCTGATGTCGACCTGCCGCCAGGCGCTGCCGTCCCAAATCCAGGTGTCGCCATGCCGCCCCGCCGGATGGTATCCGCCGAAGAGAATGACTTCACCACGTCGTGCGTCGTAGGCCATGCCTGGCTCGAAACGCGGACTGGGTCCGGTTGTGGCGACCCGCTGCCACCGAGCGCCGTCCCACGTCCAGGTATCTCCGAAGAACGAGGGGCCATTTCGTCCACCGAATAGGACGACGACGCCACGACGCTCGTCGTACGCCATCGCGGCGCCCAGCATCGGGGGCGGGCCGGCCGCCACTACTTCAGACCAACGTTGCCCGTCGAACTCCCACGTATCTCCGGCGGTTTTGTTCTCCGCGTTGAGACGACCGCCAAACACGACGAACCGCTTTCGGCGGGCGTCATACGCTCCAGCTGCGAACGATCGCCGCAGCGGAACGTCGTCTGCCAGCGTGACCCACCGCCGGCTGTCCCAGCGTTCGGTCGTCCCCTGGGGCTCGCCGCCGCTCACGAAGATGCCGCCGGAGCCGTCCGCAAAGAGCAGGTGGCCAACGCGCGCCACTCCCGAATGTTGCGAGATCAGCCTCCAGGACTGCCCATCCCAACTCCAGAGGTCGTCCCGCGCCGGCGCATCAATGCCGCCGCGATCGCGCGTCAGACCTCCGTGGAGAACCACGCGGCGAGCGGCGGGATCGTATGCGACGGCGTGGTGCTGCCGATGGTCGGGGCGAATAGAGGTGCGCGCGCCGGCCTCGGTCTGAACAGCGGTCATGGACGGCAAAGCCAGCGCGAGCAGAGCCACAAACCGTTGAATGCGCGCCGGGCTCACTTGATCTCCTCCCATCGCTTGCCGTCCCATTCCCAGATGCTCTTGTCGTCGCGCCGGCCGCCGAACAGAACGGTGCGATTGCGGGCCGCGTCATACACCATCGCGGCCCCGAACCGCGCGCCAGGCGTCGGACCCGTCAACGTGATCTCGGACCACCGCTGACCATCCCACCGCCACATGTCCGTCACGGCTTGATCGTCCGTCGTGTTGCCTCCGTACATCAGTGCCACGCCGGCCCGGATATCGAACGCGATCACGTGGCCGTAACGGGGCGGCGGCCCGACATCGGCGACCTTTCGCCAGGTACCGCCGTTCCAGAGCCACGTGTCGTTGAGGTAAGGCCGGGGAAGGCCCGGGCTCGTTGGCGCGCCGAGGCCGCCAAACAGCACGACCTGTTGGCGCGTACTGTCATAGGTCATGCCGGTGAGGCCGCGCGCGCTGGGACCCTGCACCGCAACGTGTCTCCAGGCCACACCGTCCCATTCCCACGTGGCGTCTCGCCATTGATAGGCTCGGCCGGGAACGCGCATGCCGCCCCCAAACAGCATCGTCCTGCGGCGAGCTCCGTCGTAGACCATCGTGTGATGATCCCGGCCTTCCGCGCTGACATCGGCCATCTGAGTCCAGGTGACGCCGTCCGTCTCCCATGTCTCGGCAAGGCTACCGGTCGATGGCATGGTCGTCGTCCCGCCGTACATGACGATGCGCCGCCGCAACGAGTCATAGACTGCCGCGTTGACGACCCGCCACGTGGGGCCGGCGCCCGGGAGCAAGTTCCATGTGCGGCCGTCCCAACTCCAGGATCGCAGGGTCTTGGCCTCTGAGGGCGAGACCGTCGTCGCGATGGCGTCAAGCAACACGACCCGCCGGCGATGCTCGTCATAGACGAGCCGACCAGAACCGAGTGGACTTGGCACTTCGACTTGCTGCACGCGCGCCTGGTCGTGAGCCGGAAGGGCGAACAGGAGCAGGAACAGGAGTCGGATTGCCAGGACTCTAAACACTCTGGTATATATATCGATCTGATACCAAGAACGCAAATCACGCCATGCCTGACCGACCGAGACCCGTCGACCCGCTGCTGCCACTCAAACCGAAGGCGCTCCACATCCTGTTGGCGGTGGCGGATGGACCTCGACACGGGTACGGCATCATGCAGGAAGTCGCGGAGCGGACGGACGGCCAGGTGCGGCTCTGGCCGACCGCGCTGTACGGGCTGCTTCGCGAGCTCGAGAGGCTCGATTTGATTGCCGAGTCGGCCAAACGACCCGCCGCCGAGGAAGACGACGAGCGTCGCCGGTACTTCGCGCTCACGCCGCGCGGCAAGCGCGTGCTCGATGCCGAAGTGCGGCGCCTCACAGCGATCGTCAGTCACGCGCGTGCCAGCCGGGCCTTGCGCAAGCCTCATCGGGCATGAAGAACGACCGCGTCCTGCGATGGTGCGCCAGGAGTTACGCACGGCTCCTTTCGGTGCTGCGCGGGCGCGACCGCGAGGAACGGCAGGCGATCCGCGATGACGGCGCGCGCCTGCTCGCATCGGCCCACACGCAGGGCCACCTCACGCTGGCGGCGACGTGGGTGGCGCTGGTCTGGGATCTCCTGGTCGTCGGCGCCAGGCACGACCTGAAACAGGCGCTGCGGTCGCTCGTCAGAGCGCCCGCCGTGACGGTCGGCATGTCAGTGCTTCTCGGCCTTGGTGTCGCGGCGACGACCACGCTCTTCGCCTTTGTCGACGCGGTGCTCCTGCGACCGCTCCCCTACGATCAGCCGGACCGGCTGGTCATGATCTGGGAGGGGAATGCGTCCCAGCATCGCCTGCGCGAGGGCCCATCCCCCGGCAATGTTCTCGACTGGGTCGGTCGGAATGATGCGTTCGAGGCGATCACCGCTTCGATGCGGGTGTCGGCCACGCTGCGCGCGCGCGATGGCGGCACGCCGCTGACGGGTGCGCACGTCACGCGTGGCTTCTTCGACGTCTACCGTCGTCAGCCGTGGCTGGGACGCACGTTCCAGGCAGACGAGTATGACGGCGCGGTCTCGATGACTTCGCGGCTGCCGGCCCACGGTGAGCCGGTGGTCGTGCTGAGTCATCAACTGTGGCAGGCCCTCGGTGCTGATCCCCAGCTCGTTGGCGAGACCGTCGACCTGGAAGGCCGTCATCGTCGCGTCCTCGGCGTGATGCCGGCAGACTTCGCGGTGCCTGATGCCGAGGCGAAGTTCTGGGCGCCGTGGGATATTCGCGAGTCGTACCGCGGGCCGCGCTTTCCGGACGGCCCCCCTCGCGACTTCCGATTTCTGCGCGTCGCTGGCCGGATGAGGGCCGGCCTGTCCATCCAGGGCGCTGAGGCTCGGATGAGGACACTGGCGAGCGATTTGGAAGCTGAGCATCCGGAAACGAATGCCGGTTGGAGCGTGCAGCTGTTTCCGCTCGCGGACGAGATCGCTCGCTCGAGCCGCCTGGAACTCCTGATTGTCTTCTCGGCGATGTTCTGCCTGCTGCTCCTTCTCTGCGCGAACGTCGCAAGCCTGGCGATTGCGCGCGGCGTGTCGCGAACACGGGAGATCGCCATTCGACTGGCGCTCGGGGCCGGCGGCAGCCGCATCAGGCGGCAGTTGATCGCGGAGAGTGCATTGAGCGCGATCGTGACGATCGGCATCGCCCTCTTGCTCACGGCCTGGTCAGTGGGCGTGGCCGTGTCACTGGCGCCGGACGGTATTCCGCGCCTGCACGAGGTGGCGATGAACGCACGAGTCGTGTCGTTTGCCGCCCTGCTCGCGGTCTTCGTCGTCGGTATCGGCAGCGCCGTGCCGACCCTCCGCGCCAGTCGGCCGCAGATTGCGGGCGCGCTCAGGGACGGGGCGGCGATCTCCGCAAGTACGTCCGGGCGCCTGCGGGCGCGGCTGGTGGTCGCCGAGATCGCCGCCGCAGTGCTGTTGCTCGTCGGCGCGGGCCTGCTGGCCCGCACGTATGCCGAGCTCCGACGAGTGGATGTCGGCTTCGACAGGAGCAACCTGCTGGTGGTGCGGGTCACGCCTGACGCGTCCAGGTACCGCACCAACGCCCAGACGATCGAGTACTACCGACAGGTGCTCGATTCGCTCCGCACCGTGCCGGCGATCGCGTCGGTCGCGGCGGTGACGGCCCTGCCGATGAGCACCATCGGCGCCGACTTCGACCGGCCGTACTGGCCCGAGGACGCGCGCCCCGAGGGTCCGCGGGCGGGGCAAGCCAGCATTCGAATGGCGACGCCTGAATACTTCGGGACCCTGGGTCGTGCAGTGATTGCGGGACGTGAGTTCACCGATCGAGATGCGTTTGGCGCGCCCCGTGTGGTGGTCGTCAACGAAGAACTCGCCACCATGGCCTGGGGCACCGAGAACCCGATTGGGCGCAGATTGATTCTCGACTATCAGCAGGGGCCCTATCCCTATGAGGTCGTCGGGATCGTCCGTGACGCTCGTTACAAGGGACCGAGAAGCGAGGCAGCGCCTGAGATCTTCATCCCGCACGCGCAGAATCCCTATCTCGTCATGAACGTGATCGCTCGGACAACGACCGACCCTCTCGCGGTCGCCCAGACCGCGCGCGCCGCCGTCCTGCGCGTGGCCCCTGATCAGCCCGTGCATTCGATCACCACAATGGACCGCCTGCTTGGCGATGCCGTACAGCAGGATCGATTCTCGCTGTTGCTGATCTCGCTGTTTGCCGTTGCCGGGCTCGTCACGGCGGCGGCTGGTGTGTACGCGCTCCTTGCATATCTGGTCGTGCAACGGCGTCGTGAGATTGCGCTGCGGATGGCGCTCGGGGCGTCGCCGCGGCGTGTCGCGACGTCAATCGTGGTGGAGTCCCTGGTTCTCGCCTCGGTAGGCGGCACGATCGGCATCGTTGGTGCAGCCGTTGGCGCGCGGTTTGCGCGCACACTGCTCTTTGGCGTGGCCCCAGAGGATCCTGTCACGTTTGTGACAGCCGTCGCCGTTCTGCTCCTCGTCGTCCTTGCCGCCAGCTGGTTGCCGGCTCGACGCGCGGCACTCATCAACCCCGCTCGAGCCATGAAGAGTTGAGGAGTTGAATGTGCTGAGGCTCTACTTCGCGTTGGGTGGCTGCCTCGTCGTTTTCAGCCAGGTCACCGCCACGTCGTTGCAGCCGTCCGCTGCGCCGGGTCCGTGGCCGGGCGCGCGCAGCGGCGCTCACGCGATGGCGTTCGATGAGCGGCGCGGACTGACCATGCTCTATGGCGATCGGGGCGCGGATGCGTCGACTCTGTGGGCGTGGGACGGCCGACAATGGCGTGCGTTCGTGGGATCTGGTCCGGGCCTTCGCCGGCATATCAAGCTCGTCTACGATCGCGCGCGCGATCGGCTCGTGATGTACGGCGGCTACGACGACGCCGGGCTCGAAATCAGATCGGACACCTGGGAGTGGGACGGCCGGCAGTGGCTGCGCATCGAGGCGCCGGGGCCGGGTCCGCGATCGTCGTACTCGCTGCTCTACGATCCCCAGCGAAAGAAGGTGATCCTCTTCGGCGGATTGTCGCCGGAGGGAGCGAGGGCCGACACGTGGACCTGGGACGGAAAGGCCTGGACCAAGATTGCTGATGGCGGGCCTTCACCGCGCGGCGAAGCCGGGATCGTGTTCGACCGCCACTCACGCCGTCCGCTGCTGAGCGGCGGCATGACCTACGGCGTTCGCACGCTGGCCAACGGCCGGACGACGTTGACGTTGCAGCGTGATCAGATGCCACCTGACACCTGGACACTGGATGGCACAACCTGGCGGCTTGCCTCCGACACCGGAACCCCTCACATGGGGCCGATCGTCTCAGATCCGCGCAGCGGCGCATCCCTGCGCATCGCCGGCGAATCCGCCGATGGCAAGTTACTCGGCAACCTGTGGCAGTGGGCTGGCGGCGCGTGGCGCGTGATCCCCGGTGCGGAGATTCCCGCCAGACATGGCGCCGCCGCGGCGCTGGACTCGTGGCGCAAGCGTTTGGTGGTCTTCGGCGGATCCGTCGACGGCGGCAAGCCGCAATCAGATCTGTGGGAATGGGATGGCCGTCGCTGGTCGCAGATCGGACCGGCAATCAGCGCGTCGACCGGCGTTGCCGCTCAGGACGCGCCCGCGCCTCGGCCGCTCGCGGTGTACTCGGTGGGCGCCGCGTTCGACGCGGCGCGCGGACGACTGGTGGTGTTCGGCGGCTTCGGCCGCGGCGGCTACATCGGCGACACCTGGGAGTGGGATGGCGCCACCTGGACGCGATTCGCGGGCAGTGGACCGCCAGCGCGGAACGCGCCAGCCATGGTCTACGACGCGACACGCCGGGTGATCGTGATGTTCGGCGGCGACACCAAGCAGACCGGATCGCTTGCGGATACGTGGACATTCGACGGCGCAGCCTGGCGTCAGGCGCCGGGGTCCGACGCGGCGCCGCCTGCGCGGACGACTCACGCGATGGTGTACGACGCGCGGCGCCAGCGCGTCGTGCTCTTCGGCGGCAGCGATGGACCCAAGCTGCTCGGCGACACCTGGGAGTGGGATGGATCGCGGTGGACGCAGCGTTCCAGCGAGGGACCTTCCGCGCGCACGCTCTATGGTCTCGCCTACGACTCCGCGCGCGGCCGAACCGTGATGTTCGGCGGCATGAGCGTCTTCGCGCCGGATGCGCCGAGCCACGGCGACACGTGGGAATGGGACGGCACGCGATGGACACAGGTCATGGTCAGCGGTCCCAGCCCGCGCGATCACGTCGCGATGGACTACGACGCGGCGCGGCAGGCGGTGGTGATGCACGGCGGGGGTCTCGGCGACAGCGCGCCTGGCGAAACCTGGACCTTCGACGGCCGCGCGTGGACGCCACTCGCGCCCACCGGCCCGCGCCGCCGTTTCGCGCGACTGGCCTTCGATCCTCGCACTCGCACGATGCTGCTCTTTGGCGGATTCGATCGGCAGCCGTCGAGCGAAGTGTGGAGGCTGTCGGGCGCCGCGTGGACGCGGGTCGATCCGAAATAGGCACCCGCTCCTGAACGTGGTGTGACTGTGCGGGCGCGCCGGACGCGCTCCGGCGCGTAGAATGCGTCCGTGCACTGGCGCCAGCGACTCCCCGACAGCGTGCGTCCGTACGTCGAGGCGGCGCCGATCGCGGCGTTCTTCCTCGGCATCTCGTCCGGGTTCGGCTTCGCGATGATCGCCGCGACGCTCACCACCAGGCTCGCGCAGGACGGGATCAAGAAGAGCGCGGTCACGGCGTTCGCGTTTACCTTCCTCGCGTTCAACATCAAGTGGATATGGGCCCCGCTCGTCGACACCGTGCGGATCCCCGGGCTGGGGCGCTTCGGCCAGCGCCGGGCGTGGCTGTGGGTGAGCGGCGCGCTCGTGATGGTGGCCGTCGTGTGGCTCGGGAGCCTCGATCCGAAGGCCTCGCTGCCGACCGTCGCCGCCGCCGCGATCCTCGTCGGCGTCCTGGCCGCGACCAACGACATCGTCATCGACGCCTACCGGATCGAGCTGCTCGAGCCGCGGCAGCTCGGCGTCGGGGCCGGCATGAGCCAGTACGGCTGGCGGATCGGGTCGGCCGGCGCCGCCTCGCTGGCGCTGGTGATCGCGGCCCGCGGCGGGTGGTCGGCGGCCTACTACGTGTGCGCGCTGCTGGCGCTGCCCGCGATGGTCGTCGGCCTTTTCATGGGCGAACCCGCGCGGCGCCGCCCGCCGGCGCCGGTGCCAGGCGTGCTTCAGGCGGTCGTTGCCTACTTCAGTCCCTTGACCGAGTTCCTGAAGCGCGAGGGCGCCGTCGTGGTGATGCTCTTCGTGCTCATCCACAAGATCGGTGACACCCTCGCGAACCTGACCCTACGGCTGCTGCTCACCGACCTCCGCTTCACCAACGACGAGATCGCGTTCTACGACGTGTTCGTCGGGTTCATCGCTTTTCTCGTCGGCATCTTCGTCGGCGGGGCGCTCTACGCCCGCGCCGGGATGAAGCAGGCGGTGCTCGTCAGCCTGGTGCTGATGGCGGTGTCGAATTTCAGCTTTGCGGCGCTCGCCGCCGCCGGGCATTCGAACCTCGGCCTGGCAGGGGCGATCGGCTTCGAGAACTTCGCGAGCGGCATCGGCGGCGTCACCGTGGTGGCGTACCTCTCGGCGCTGTGCAACCTGCGATTCACGGCCACGCAGTACGCGCTGCTCTCTGCGCTCGCGAGCGTCGCGGGCCGGTTCCTCACCGGCACGACCGCCGGCGCGCTCATCGAGACGATGGGCTACGTGAGCTTCTACCTGCTGACCACGGCGATCGCGTTTCCGGGCGTGATCTTGTTCTGGTTCATGATGCGGTCGGGTCTCGCCGATTTGTCGATCGGCTCGGCGGGCCGCGTGAACGGAGCGGGGGAGCGATGAAACTCTTCAGCGCGGCTTCTTGACTTCCGCCAGGCCGTCGAGGCGCATGAGCCCGAACTGTCCCTCGA
>Ga0137433_1000296_pt1 | contig 29005 bp, 18 predicted proteins | sample EasRivERMZT840_2_FD_102335 | JGI IMG/M metagenome (GOLD analysis project Ga0137433, IMG submission 102335) | Soil microbial communities from meander-bound floodplain in the East River, Colorado, USA - East River MetaG ERMZT840_2 | ecosystem: Environmental > Terrestrial > Soil > Floodplain ...
ACGCCGAATTCAACGCGAGGATGGCGCGGGCACGCGAGAAGGAATCCGCCGGGGCGATGCCCGAGGCCCATGTGCTCTACGACGCGATCGCCCGGGACTTCGAAGGGACCGCCGCGACGGTGAATGTCTCTGAGGCCGGCGCGCGGGCGGCGGCACTGGCTTCGACCCCCGAGGTTCAGGCGGCAGAGAAGCAGGCCGAGCGTCATGGACGCGCGCAGGCCTCGTACGAGAGAACCCTGGGAGAGTTCCTCGCGGCCTTCAGCAAGGGAGAGCCGCCGTCGCTCGCACGCTCCATGAGCCAGCTCCAGATCAGGCCTCTCATGAAGCGCGCCGCCAACGAGAGCGACCCGGCGGACGCGCTGGCCGCGCAGCGTCTCCTGGAGCTGGTCTCTTCCAGCGCGTCGTTCTACGAGCCACGCGAATATCTCGCCAACGGGGATGCGGCGCGCGCCCTGGCGATGCTGCGCGTGGCGGAGGTCATCAAGCCCAAGTCGCCGCAGGTCTGCTGGGGCATGGCGCGCGCCCAGGCGCAGCTCGGACATCTCGACGACGCCATCGCGGCGCTGGAGTGCATCGTCGCGTCGGGCGCCGCGGACGTCGGCCGGATCGAGAAGGAGGAGCTGCTCGCGCCGCTGCGCGCCGACCCCAGGTACAAGGCGCTCATCGAGCGGCTCAAGACCCAACCGTCTCCCTCCTAGCCACACTCCCCCCCGCGGCTCAGAAGAAGAACGAGGCGCCGATCTCCCAGAGGCGGCCGTACTTGCGGGTGCCATCGGTGATGATGGCGGTGGTGCGGTCGGCCGCACCGCCTCCACCGTCGACGTCGCGATCGCCGGTATCGACCTGAAGCAGACGCAGGTCGTTCTCGTCGAGGAGATTTTCTCCCTCGACAAAAGCCGAAACCTGGACCTGGCCCAGCGTGAAGCGCTTCTCGATGCGGCCGTTCACGGTAAGCACGGAGCCGTTGCGCTGGTCGTTCTTCTCACCGGTCACCGAGAAGACCCGCTGCGTCGTGATGTTCCCGAAGTCATCGTAGTCTCCCTCCACGAGCCCGATGAAGCTGTAGGGGAGCCCCGAGGCCCACTCGATGGTCCCACCGATCAAGAGGCCGCGCGGCAGGTGGGTGAGCGCCTGCCACTTCACGACGTGCCGCTGGTCGAAGTCGAGATAGCCGCTGGAGCGGTCCGAGACGGCCGCATCGTTGCCCGTCAGGCTGTCGAAGGTCTCGGCCTCACCGTGCGCCTTGGAATACGTGTAGCCGAAGAGCATCTGCCAGTTCCTGTGCAGTCTCTTGCGCAGGATCAGCTCCCAGGCGGTGTAGTCCGACACGTTGACGTTGCCCACCTCGAGGATCTGGTTGAAGTTGGGATTGTGGACGTAGAGATCCGGAGCGCCGTTCGGGACCTTCGTGCTGCCGACAAAGGCGCCGAACTTGTCCTGCTCCAGAAACCCGCCGCCGCCGTCGCCGCAGATCGCGTAGGGGTCGACGCCGAGAGCCTCGTCGAACTGATCGCAAGTGATGTGATTGATGTCGGTGTCCTGGAGCAGATCCTCGCCGCGCCGCTTGATGTAGGTCAGCCCGACCGACCATTCGGGGGCAATCTCCCGCTCGAACCCCGCCGTCCATTCGACCGTGTAGGGGGTCTGGAGGTCCGGATCGACCTGGTTGATGGCCGGTCCGAAGAGGCGCTCCGACGTTGCTCCCGGAGGGGCCTGAATGACGGTCAATACCGGACCGAAGCGGGTGAAGACATTGGAAACCGAGAGATTCCATTTCGCCGTCACCCTCTCGGGGAGCTGGCCCTGCGTGACCGCCCCGAGATAGGTTCGGTCGTAGAAGACACCGTAGCTGCCGAAGAACTTCGTCCGGCCGTCCTCCCACGGGTCCCACGAGATGCTGAACCGCGGAGCGACGTTGGAGTTGTTCAGCTCGAGCGGCTCGTCGAGCCATTCATCATGAGTCGTGAAGGGGGCCCGTATTTGCGCCCCCTCCGCCCCGGCCTGCTCGAGCTTGCCGTCTCCATTCAGATCGTAGACAAGAGCGGGGTGTCCCGCGGGGGGAGCGAAGGTGAAAGGCATGGCCCCGTCGAAGCGGCCGGCCTTGTGCGTGCTGGTGCAGCCGTGCCCCGCCGCATCGCACCAGAGGTCCCAGATCGCCAGGGCCTCCTCCAGCTCTTCGACGGGCTCGATGTGCGTCCTCCCCGAGGAGTCGATCTGCTCGTTGTCGAAGCGAACGCCGACGTTGATCGCCAGCCCTGGCCGCGGCTTCCAACTGTCCTGAGCCCAGGCCCCGACGAAGGTTCCTTCGGCGGATGCGTCGATCTGCCCGGGGTCGAAGACGTCCATCAAGAGCGTCCCGACCCTGGCGTCGTTGGGCACCGCATTGACATCGACTCCCGGGGTGGGACAGAAATCGAAGGCGCAGGTCTGATCCGTGACGATCGGGTTGAAGACCGCCTGTTCCTCGTAGGTCTCGACGTTGGCTTCGAAGCCTGTCTTGAGCGTGTGCTGCCCGCCGACGTCCTCGACGGTGTAGGCAAGGTCCGACCTCATCGTGGAACGGTCGAGGTCCTCGGTGCCGCGCTCGTTCCACGGACCCAGATCGAGGAAGATGGCTTCCCGCCCGCGCCCGAAGACCGCGTCCGCGGCGAAGCGCCGGAAGTTCTCGTCCTCGAAGCAATTCTTTACGGAGCACGGGTTGGCCACGCGCCGCTCGTTGTTGGTGATCGTGAAGATGCTCACGTCGATGTCACGGTAATTGGGTGAGAGCGGCTGGGTGACCAGCCGTCCGTCCATGTGGGAGAAGATGGTCTGAAGGAGAAGCTGGGGAGAAAGCACCGCGCTCCATGTGAGCTGCACGATAGGTCCGCCGGTGGAGAGCCGGAAGTCGGTCTCCTCGCTGGTGAAGGGGCCGATGTTGTTGCCGGTCAGCTCGATGGGGTCGTAGTTGATCTGAAGGGCGAGACGGTTCTCGAGGTTGGCCTGCCACGTGAGCTTGCCGAACGCGCGCCATCCCTCACGTTCCTCGATGGCGGCCTGGATGGCGTGGCCTCCCGCGGCGAAGATCACCGGGATCTCCTCGTCGAGACCCTCGACCGACGCGAAGTACCAGAGCTTGTCCCGCACGAACGGCCCCCCCAGGGTGAGGAAGACGTTGTTGACGGTGAACTCGGGTGGCTCCAGGTCGTTGGCACCGTCGCCGTCCAGGAAGTCGGAGCGGTAGAACAGCTTCAACGACCCGCTGAAATCGTTCCCCCCGGATCGCGTGATGACGTTGGCGAATCCACCGCTGGCACCACCGTATTCCGCCGATGCCCCCGTCGTGACCAGCTCCACCTCCTCGATCGACTCGATGTTGACGTTCTGACCGATCATCCCGGTGAGAGGGTTGTTGACGTTGGTGCCATCAAGCCTCAGCTGGAAGGAGGTCTCGCGCGCCCCGTGCACGTTCGGCGTGCCGTCGCCGTCCGCATCGGTGACGCCGGGCGTCAGGGTGAGGATGTCTTCGAACTGCCGGCCCACGAGAGGCAGCCCTTCGATGAACTCGGAGCTGTAGGTCACGCCGGTGCTCGTGGTGTCGAGATCGACGATCGCGCCGCGCGCCTCCACGCGGACCGTCTCCTCCAGCGCCGAGGAGGCTTCGAGCGTCAGCACGATCCGCGTGAGCGAGGCCGGGTTCAGCCGCAGCGGCCCCGCGACGACCCTGGCGTAGTCGGGGACGCTGGCCTCGACTTCGTAGCCGTCGCCGGGTGTCAGCCCTTCGAAGCTGAACTGCCCCTCGACGTCAGTCCTGCCGGTCGTGGGTGCGACCGACAGCGCGGGATTCGTCAGCGTCAGGAGGACGCCCGGAATCCCCTCCCCCTGGGAGTCGACCACCCGTCCGGCAAGGGTTGCTTTGGACGCGGCTTTCTCGTCCGGCCAGGCGGCCGTAGAGACGAGCGCGAGCAGGAAACAGGCGACGATACGGGGGTTCATGGTCCATCAGCCATCCCACTGGGGCGGACCATGGTGAGTATACGACCAATCCGCCCCATCCGATGGTGCTACCTCATCGTCCGGCTCACGCCAGAGACGTCAGCACCTCGCCGGCGAGGGCGAGGCGCGCGGACTCCGCGTGGTCACCCTTGTCCATGCGGATGCGCAGGATGCCCGGGGGAGCGAACGTGGCGTTGCGGCGGCGGCTCACCCAGGCCAGGAGGCGCTCCGGCTCGACCGGAGAGCTCTCGGTGAACCGGACCGTGAGAGTGCCGGAACGGCAGTCGAGCTGCTGGATGCGCAGCGTCTCGCACAGGAGGCGCAGCTCGGCGGTCGCCAGGAGGTTGTGTCCCTGCCTCGGGAGCTTCCCGTAGCGGTCCTCCATCTCGTCGCGGATCCGGTCGAGGTCCTCGCGCGATGTTGCCGTGGCGATGCGCCTGTAGACCATGAGGCGGTGGTGCTCGTCTGCGACATAGTCGCCGGGGATCATCAGATCGACGCCGAGAGTGATCGTCGTGCGGACTTCGGGGACCTCCGCCGCGCCTTCCTTGAGATCCTGCACGGCCCTCTCCAGCATCCGGCAGTAGAGCTCGAATCCCAGCGCCGCGATGTGCCCGTGCTGCTGCGCTCCCAGCAGGTTCCCGGCGCCGCGGATCTCGAGATCCATCGCCGCGATGCGGAACCCCGAGCCGAGATCCGAGAACTCCTGGAGCGCCTTGAGACGTTTGCGCGCCACCTCGTTGAGCACGCGCTCCGGCGGGACGAGCAGGTACGCGTAGGCCTGCCGGTCGGAGCGGCCGATGCGCCCGCGGAGCTGATAGAGCTGCGCCAGGCCGAACGTATCGGCCCGGTTCACGACCAGGGTGTTGACGCGCGGAATGTCGAGGCCGTTCTCGATGATGGTCGTGGACAGCAGGGTGTTGAACTCCCCGCGCAGGAAGCGCGTCATCGTCTGCTCCAGCTCCCGCTCGGGCATCTGGCCGTGCGCGACGCCGATGCGGATCTCGGGCACGAGATTCGTCAGCAGCCGCGCCATGGCGAAGACGCTGTCGATGCGGTTGTGCACGAAGTAGACCTGCCCGTCGCGCTCCAGCTCGTGCCGGATCGCCGAGGCGATGACCGGCTCCTTGAAGGGGACCAGGTGCGTCTGGATGGCGAGGCGGTTCTCGGGGGGTGTCTCGATCACCGACAGATCCCTCACTCCCATGAGGGACATCTGGAGCGTGCGCGGGATCGGCGTGGCGGTGAGCGTGAGGACGTGCACGTTGCGGCGCAGCGACTTGATGCGCTCCTTGTGCGCCACGCCGAAGCGCTGCTCCTCGTCCACGATCAGCAGTCCCAGGTCCTTGAACTCGATGTCCTTCGAGAGCAGGCGGTGCGTGCCGACGAGGATGTCCACCTCGCCGGTCCGGGCGGCCGCGACCACCGTCTTCTGCTCTTTCGGGCTTCTGAACCGCGACAGACTCTCGATGCGCGCCGGGAACGCGGCGAACCGCGCGCGGATGGTGTTGAGGTGCTGGAAAACCAGCACCGTCGTCGGAGCGAGGATGGCGACCTGCTTTCCCTCCATCACCATCTTGAACGCCGCCCGCATGGCGACCTCGGTCTTGCCGAACCCGACGTCCCCGCACAGGAGCCGGTCCATGGGCATCTCCGCCTGCATGTCCCGCTTGATGTCCGCCACGGCCGTCTGCTGGTCGATCGTCAGCTCCCACGGGAACGCCGCCTCAAAGTCGTGCTGCCATTGCGTGTCGGGGCCGCAGGCGAAGCCCTTCACGGTGCGGCGGGCGGCGTAGAGGTTCAGCAGCCCGACGGCCATCTCCTGCATGGCCTTCTTGACTTTCTGCCTGGTTTTCGTCCATCCCGTTCCTCCCAGACGGTCGAGCTGCGGCGCGTGCCCTCCCACGCCGCTGTACTTCTGCACCAGATCGAGGCGCGTGATCGGGACGAAGAGCTTGTCGCGCCCCTGATAGGAGACGACCATCACGTCCACCTCCTGCCCGTCCCCCGGAACGCGTGTGAGGCCTTCGTAGCACCCCACGCCGTGGTCCACGTGAACGACGAGATCCCCCGGGTTGAGATCGCGGAAGTCGGAGGTGAAGGCGGGAAGGTGGCTCTTTCTTCTGGCCTGCCGCTCCTCGCCGAAGATCTCCTGCTCGGCCACCAGCACGAGATTCACCTCGGGAAGCGCGAAGCCGCCTGTGATCCCGGCCTCGCTCACTCCCGGCCCCCCGCCCACGGGCGAGGCCGCGACATAGAGGCCCCGTCCGGAGCCCGGCTTCCACTCGGTCGCCTCCAGCTCCGCGTCGCGCAGCAGGCTGATCATCCGGTGCGCGCGCCCCTCGCTCTTCATGACGAGCCAGACGGTGTGGTCGAGACGCCGCCATGCGGCGATGTCGGTCATCAGGCTCTCGAGGCGCCCGCGATACGAAGGCATCCCCGTCGCCTGGAACGTCAGGGAGGCGCGGGCGGCGCTCGTATCATCCCTGATGTCGAGCTGGCGCAGGTGCACGGCGGCATCCTCCAGCCGCGCGGCGATGGACTCCGCGCTCTCCAGCAGCCGCTCCGCCTCCGCGGGCGCGTCGATGGATTCCCCGGCGCGCAGGAACGCCGCCCGCTCCTGACGCACCTGCTCCAGCGTCATCTCGGGCTCGTCCACGACGAGCAGCGGCGGATGGCGCGAGGGGCCGATGGCGGCGAGCGCGGCGAGGAGGCTCTGCGTTTCGGGGTAGAGCAGTCGCGCGCAGGCTGAGATGCCTTCGAAGGAGCCCCGGGTGTCGAGCTGATCCGCCAGATGCCGGCCATCGACGCTGGACGGCAGCGCCGCTTTCAGCCTGATGACGTCTTCAATCCTCAGGATCGTCTCGCTGGCGGGCGACACCATCACCTGCGTCAGACGCCTGGTGGAGCGCTGGTCGGCGGTGGAGAAGTGCCGCAGCGACACGATCGTGTTCCCCTCGAGCTCGATGCGGATCGGCTCGTCGTGGATGGGGGCGAAGAGATCCAGGATCCCGCCGCGGCGCGAGGACTCGCCCGGCTCGCTCACCAGATCGACGCGCCGGTATCCCGCGGCGCGGAACCAGTCCGCATCGTCGGCGAGGGCGAAGCGCGCATGCTCCGCGATGGTCGTGAAATAGGACCCGAGGAGACTGGCGGGGGGGAGCGGCAGCAGGAGCGCGCGCGCCGGGACCAGGGCGATTCTCGTGACGCCCGAGAAGATGCCGTGCAACCCGCGCAGGCGCGAGCAGACCGTGGCCAGGTGCGGCGAGAGACCGTCGAACGGGTCAGCGTCCAGAGGGGGGAAGAGCGCGATGGCGTCGGGGGCGAGGCTCCCGGTCAGGGCGCCGAGACAGCTCAGGTCGCGGGCGAGCGCGTCGGCGTCAGCATCGGTTCGTGTGACGACGACGATCAGCCGATCGTGGCGCCGGGCCAGCGACAGCAGGGCGAGGGCGCGTGCCGCGGGGGGGAGCCCCGCGAGGGCGATGGGGCGCTCGGGAGACGGAGGCTCCCCTCTCCCCTCGATTTCGGGGAGGGGTTCGAATGCGACCGTCTCCTGACGGGTCATCGCCTCCTTCGTGCCGATATCGCGCGTCCTTCGCGCGCCACTCTACTCTACCGTTTCCCGCGCACTTTGCTCGCGATCCGTGTGGTTGAGTGTCCCTTCGCGAGCGGCACTCTCACCACGCGCCCTCCGCGCGCCTCGACAACCTCGCGCCCGACGATCGCGTCCGGCGACCAGTCTCCCCCCTTCACCAGAACGTCGGGCGCAACCGTAGCTATGAGCCGGGCCGGAGTGTCCTGCGCGAACGTCACAACGTAGTCGACGGATTCCAGCGCCGCCAGCATGAAAGCGCGATCCTTCTGTCCGATGAATGGGCGCTCCGGCCCCTTGAGCCTGCGCACCGAAGCATCGGTGTTGATGCCCACGACCAGGAGATCGCCCATGGCGCGGGCCGCCGCCAGGAGCCGCACGTGCCCCGGGTGCAGCAGGTCGAAGACGCCGTTGGTGAACACCACGCGCCTTCTGCCGCGCGCGCGCCGCAGTGTCGGGCCTATCCGCGCCTGCGAAAGGATCTTGCGGCGTGGGTCCCGGGGCGCATGACGATCAGGCATCGTAGAGCCCTCGACGGTACGCGGAGCGTATCTTGATGATGTCGCGGAACATGCGCCAGGGCTCCGTCAGCACACCCACTTTCGATCCGGCGGCATTGCGCCACGTGACCCCCACTTCCTTCACGGGCACGCCGCGTCTCACCGCGATGTAGAGGATCTCCACGTCCCACGAAAAGCCGTCGACCCTCGCCTTGCGGAAGATCGGCAGCGTGTCGCGAAGGGTCATCAGCTTGAAGCCGCACTGTGTGTCGTTGAACGGCAGGCCGGTGAACGCTCTCACCAGCCGGTTGAATGTCTTTCCCATCATCTCGCGGGCGGGATTCTGGTGCACCTCGATCCGTGACTCCTTCAGGGCTCTCGATCCGATCACGATGCCGTGGCCAATCTCCCCGAGGTGCCGCAGCAGGCTGTCCACCTCCTGGATCGGTGTCGAGAGATCGGCGTCGGTGAGGAGCACGACGTCCCCCGCAGCCTCCAGCACGCCGTGCCGCACGCTGTACCCCTTGCCGCGGTTGGCGACGTTCTCGACGACGCGCGCGTCGGGCACGCCCTTCAGCGCTGCGCGCGACACTTCGATGGTGCGGTCGGTGGAGCCGTCGTCCACCACCAGGATCTCCGTGCGGTACGGAGCGCTTCGCGCGTGCGCCAGGATCGCCTCGAGCGAGGGGCCGATCCTCCGCTCCTCATTGTAGGCGGGGATGACGACCGTCAGGTAGGGTCCGCGGCCATCGCGGCGGTCGCGTTCGTTGCCGGCGGCCAGCATGTCTTCCCGATCGCCGACTATCGATTCATCTCGGCGACCTGGAGGCGCACGAGCGCCTTTTCGAGCGCCGCGCGAGCCCGATCCCAGTCGATGTCACCGCCCTCGCGCATACGCCCCTCCGCGCGACCGTGCGCTTCCTTCGCCCGCCCCACGTCGATATCCTCGGCGCGCTCGGCGATGTCGGCGAGCACCCGGACGGACTTGGGCAGGACCTCGGCGAAGCCCCACGCGACCGACAGATACGATGTCTCGCCGCCGCGACGGTATTCGATGCGCCCCACCCGCAGCGTCGTGAGGAAAGGCGCGTGCCCTTCCATCACGCCGAAATACCCCTCGGTGCCCGGCAGCACGACCTCGTCGACCTCCTGATCGACCAGCTTGCGCTCCGGTGTGACCACCGTGAGGTTGATCACGCCACGCCCTTCCTGGCGCTCGCGGCGCTCGCGGCCTCCTTCTTGGCCGGGGGTTTGGGATCCGCCGTCTTCGCCTCACCTGACGGCGCGGTCTCGTCGCTCTTCTTCCCCTTGGCCGAGGCCCCTTCTTCCGCACGCATCTTCTCGGCGTGCTCCAGGACCTCCTCGATCGTTCCCCTCATGTAGAAGGCCTGCTCGGGGATCGTGTCGTGCTTGCCGTCCACGATCTCCTGGAAGCCCTTGATCGTGTCGGCGAGCTTCACGTAGCGGCCGGGGATCCCCGTGAACTGCTCGGCGACGTTGAAGGGCTGGGACAGGAACCGCTGGAGCTTGCGCGCCCGCGACACGGTGATCTTGTCCTCCTCGGACAGCTCGTCCATCCCGAGGATCGCGATGATGTCCTGAAGCTCCTTGTAGCGCTGCAGGACCAGCTTGACCGACTGCGCCGTGTTGTAGTGATCCTCGCCGACGATGCGCGGATCCATGATGCGGGACGTGGACGCGAGCGGATCGACGGCCGGGTAGATGCCCAGCTCGGCGATCTGGCGCGACAGGTTCGTGTTGGCGTCCAGGTGCGCGAACGTGGTTGCTGGTGCCGGGTCGGTATAGTCGTCCGCCGGCACGTAGATGGCCTGCACCGACGTGATCGACCCTTTCTTCGTGGACGTGATCCTCTCCTGGAGCTCCCCCATCTCGGTGGCCAGCGTGGGCTGGTATCCGACCGCCGAGGGCATGCGCCCGAGCAGCGCCGAGACTTCGGAGCCAGCCTGCGTGAAGCGGAAGATGTTGTCGATGAACAGCAGCACGTCGCGCTTCTCTTCGTCGCGGAAGTACTCCGCCACCGTCAGACCCGTCAGCCCCACGCGCAGACGCGCGCCGGGGGGCTCGGTCATCTGACCGTAGATCAGCGCGGCGTTCTTGATGACCCCCGACTCCTTCATCTCGAGCAGCAGGTCGTTGCCTTCGCGGGTTCGCTCTCCTACGCCGCAGAAGACCGACACCCCTTCGTGCTGCTTGGCGACGTTGTGGATCAGCTCCATGATGAGGACTGTCTTGCCCACGCCAGCGCCGCCGAACAGACCGATCTTGCCCCCCTTCATGAAGGGCTGGAGCAGATCGACGACCTTCAACCCCGTCTCGAACATCTCGATCTCGGTGCTCTGTTCTTCGAAGCTGGGAGCCGGGCGGTGGATCCCGAGGGTCTTCTTGGTTTTCACCTCCCCCATCTTGTCCACGGGCCTTCCAAGGACATTGAGGACGCGGCCCAGCACCTCGGGGCCGACCGGCACCATGATCGGGCCGCCGGTGTCCTCCGCCTTCATGCCGCGGACCATCCCGTCGGTCGGCTCCATGGCGACGCACCGCGCGCGCGACTCTCCAAGATGCTGCGCCACCTCGGCAGTGACGTCCATCTCCACGACGCTCTCGCCCTTGGCGCTGCGGATCACGACGGCGTTGTGGATGGACGGGAGTTGGCCTTCGTCGAACTCGACGTCCACCACGGGCCCGATCACCTGAATCACTCGACCTACCGCTCCCATCGGATCTCCTTTGCGTTCACGATGCTTCGGCGCCGCTCACCACCTCGATGATCTCCTTGGTGATGGAAGCCTGCCGGACACGGTTCATGTTCAGAGTCAGCGAATGGATCATCTCGTCGGCGTTTCTCGTGGCCGCGTCCATGGCCGACATCCGCGCGCCGAACTCCGCTGCGGCCGATTCGTACAGCGCCCGCAGCACCTGGAACTCCAGGTGTTTGGGCAGAAGCACGTCGAACAGGGCCTGCGCCGACGGCTCGTAGATGTAGTCCTGCATGATCCCGGTTTCGGGCGGCTCGAGGCGGGGCAGCGGCAGGAGCCGTTCGATCACCACCTCCTGGCGGATGACCGATTTGAACTCGTTGTAGACGAGGTAGACGGCGTCCAGGTCGCACTCGATGTAGCGCTTCATGATGTCCTGCGCGATCCGCGCGCCGTCGTCGTACGAGAGGTTCCTGAAGAGATCGATGTATTCGCCGGTGATCTCGTAGCCGCGCTTCTTGAAGTAGTCACGCCCTTTGCGGCCGATCAGGTGCGTCGTCAGGACCCTGGCGCCCTGTTGCTGGATGAAGGCGGTCGCCTTCTTGAGGATGTTGGTGTTGAAGCCGCCGCAGAGTCCCTTGTCGGCGGTGATGATGACCAGCTCGAGGCGCTCGGCGCCCCGCACGGCCAGCAGCGGATGGGTGTCGGGGTTGGCGCGCGCGGCGAGACTGTTGAGCACGCCGAGGATCTGGTCCGCGTAGGGCCGGGCGGCGAGGATGCGCTCCTGCGCGCGGCGCAGCTTGGCCGCGGCGACCATCTTCATCGCCTTGGTCACCTGCTGCGTGTTGCGCACGCTGCGGATGCGGGTCCTGATGTCCCTGACGTTGGCCATGCTCGATCCTCAGTGGGCTGCGCCGGCGCTCTTGGAGGGCTCCGCAGGCACCGCCGCCGCGGACGCTTTCGCATCCTTGCCCTGGCCGCTCCCCGCGTCGGCTTTCCCGGCGTCCTTGGCGGTGGCCACGAACTGATCCTTGAACTCCCGCAGCGCGCCATCGAGGGCCTTCTTGACCTCGTCGTCGAGCACCTTCTTCGTCCTGATCGCCTCGAGCACCTCGCCATGCGACGTGTCGAGATAGCGGAACAGCTCCTTCTCGAACCGCTGCGCGTCCTTGGGGTCGACGTCGTCGAGGTATTTGTTGGTCGCCGCGAAGATGATGGCGACCTGCTTCTCGACGGGGATCGGCTGGTACTGCGGCTGCTTGAGGATCTCGACGAGCCGCGCCCCGCGTGCGAGCTGTGCCTGCGTCGCCTTGTCCAGGTCGCTGCCGAACTGCGCGAAGGCCGCCAGCTCGCGGAACTGCGCGAGCTCGAGCCTGAGCGTGCCGGCCACCGACTTCATGGCCTTGATCTGTGCGCTGCCGCCGACGCGGGAGACCGACAGGCCGACGTTCACCGCGGGGCGGATCCCCGAGTAGAACAGGTTCGACTCGAGATAGATCTGTCCGTCGGTGATCGAGATCACGTTGGTGGGGATGTAGGTCGAGATGTCCCCGGCCTGCGTTTCGATGACCGGCAGCGCCGTGAGCGAACCCCCGCCGTTCTCCTCGTTGAGCTTCGCGGCGCGCTCCAGCAGGCGCGAGTGGAGATAGAACACATCTCCGGGATACGCCTCGCGTCCCGGCGGGCGGCGCAGCAACAGGGAGATCTCGCGGTACGCCGCCGCATGCTTCGACAGGTCGTCGTAGATGCACAGCGCGTGTCCCTTGCGATCGCGGAAGTACTCCCCCATCGCGCATCCGGAGTAGGGCGCGATGTACTGCAACGGCGGCGGCTCCGAGGCGGAGGCCGACACGATGATCGTGTGCTCCATCGCGCCGAACTCCTCCAGCGTCCGCACCACCTGCGCCACGGTGGACTTCTTCTGCCCGATGGCGACGTAGATGCAGATGACGCCGGTTCCCTTCTGGTTGATGATCGTGTCGAGGGCGACGGCGGTCTTGCCGGTCTGCCGGTCGCCGATGATCAACTCGCGCTGGCCGCGGCCGATGGGGATCATCCCGTCGATGGCCTTCAGCCCGGTCTGAAGCGGCTCCTTCACGGGAGTGCGCTCGATGACCCCCGGCGCGAGCCGCTCGATCGGACCGAACTCCTTGGTCTCGATGGGCCCCTTGCCATCCAGCGGCTGGCCGAGAGCGTTCACGACGCGGCCGACCAGCTCTTTGCCGATCGGCACTTCCATGATGCGCCCGGTGCGCCGGACTTCGTCTCCCTCGCGGATGAGCGTCGTCTCGCCGAGCAGCACGGCCCTGACGCTCCCCTCCTCCAGGTTCAGCGCCAGGCCCATCACCTCGTGCGGCAGCTCCAGCAGCTCGCCCATCATGCATTTCTCGAGACCGTGGATGCGGGCGATGCCGTCTCCGACGGAGACGACGGTGCCCACCTCTGCGACGTCGATCTCTTTCTCGTAGGCCTGGATCTGCTGGCGGAGGACCGTCGCGATCTCGTCCGCCCGAATCGTCGTGCTCATGAACCCATCACCCCCGTCAGGTCTCGTGAAGGAGGACCCCGCGGATCCTCTCGAGTTGTTTGCGAAGGCTCCCGTCGTACACCGTGGAGCCGATCCTGGTCTGCACGCCTCCCAGCAGCGCGGGGTCGGTGCGGTAGCTGACGCGCACCTCGCCCCCCGTGCGCGCGGCGAGCGTTTTCTCCATCGAGGCGCGCGCGGCCTTGTCCAGCGGGACCGCCGAGACCACCTCCGCGCTGGCGATCTTCTGGCGCGCGTCGGCGAGGCGATGGAATGCATCGATCATCGCGCCGAGATCCCCGATGCGCTCCTTGGACAGGACCACGTTCAGGAACCTGCGCGCAACCGGGTGGGGATTGGTCTTGGCGAGCACCTCCCCGAGGATCTTCGTGCGCTTCTCGATCGTGAAGCCGGGGTACTGGAGAACGCGCCCGAGCGCCGGGAGCTTCGCCAGGAGATCGCGGAAGGTCTCGAGGTCGCGCGCAGCGTGCTGGATGTCAGCCGCCGACTCGAGCGAGTCAATCAGCGCCGTCGCGTAGCTCAGTCCCACTTCGTTCCCGGACACCCCGCACACCCCCATCGATCCGGCAGGGCCCGCAATTGCCGCGGAACTGCCTCGCATCCCTCAGCGGTCCCGCCGAGGTCCCGCCACCGAACTGAAAAGAGGCGCACTCTATCACTCGATCCCTTGCAGCGTCAAAGGATTGAGGCGCCTTTGCGGCTATCGGTCCAGTTAGCTTATACACACTAATTACCGTACTGGACTAAAAACTAGTGTGTATGCCCTTCGAACATTTCGAAGAGGCGCTGCAGCTCTTCGTCGCTGTAGAACTCGATCTCGATCCTTCCCTTCCCCTCGGAGGATCGACGGATGCGGACCTTCGTCCCCAGGGCTCGCTGGAGACGCTGCTCGGCATCGGCAACATTCGGATCGGTTCCGACCGGAGTCTTGCGCGCAGTGCGACCGGCCCTCGAGTGCGTCATCTCCTCGGCACTGCGCACGGTGACTGCGCCGGTGACGAAGGCCTCTGCCATGTTCAGGATCTCCTCGTCCGATTCCAGCGCGAGGAGCGCCTTCGCATGTCCCGCGGTGAGCTTCCCGTCCTCGAGGTAGAGCTGAACCTTCTCGGGGAGCTTCAGGAGTCGCAGCGTGTTGGTGACGCTGGTGCGCTTGCGGCCCACCTGGCTGGCGACTTCTTCCTGCGTGAGGCCGAACTCCACCATCAGCGATGAGAACGCCCTGGCTTCCTCGATCGGGTTGAGCTGCTGTCGCTGGATGTTCTCGATGATCGCAAGCTCGAGCGATCTTCCCCGCCCGACGCGCTGGACCCTGGCAGGAACGTGCGTGAGCCCTGCCAGGCGCGCCGCGCGCAGCCGCCGCTCGCCGGCGATCAGCTCGTAGCCGGACCCCGTGTCGCGGACGAGGATCGGGTTGAGGACGCCAGCGCCGCGAATCGAATCGGCGAGATCTGCCATATCTTCGTCGTCGAAGTGACTTCGAGGCTGGCTCGGGTTCGGGACCACCTCGTCGACGCTGACCTCGATGTAACCCTCTGAAGGCTCTTGTGTTACTGGCGGCCGCCCAGGAAGGAGCGACCCAAGTCCCTTACCAAGCGCGCGCCTTTTCATGTTGCACCATGACCTCCCGTGCAAGGCTCAAGTAGGCCTCGGCCCCCTTTGAGCGTATGTCATAGAGAATAATAGGTTTACCGAAACTTGGCGCCTCTCCCAGCCGGACGTTCCGCGGCACGATCGCCGTGAAGACGTTCCCTTTGAAATACTCCCGCACTTCCTGGACAACCTGGCGGGCCAAGTTCGTGCGGTCGTCGAACATCGTCAGGAGGATCCCCTCCAGCGCCAGCTCCGGGTTCAGCCCTTCGCGGATTCGCCGGAGAGTCTCCATCAGCGACGTGAGCCCCTCGAGCGCCAGGTACTCGCACTGCACGGGGACCATCACCGCGCGCGACGCGCACAAGGCGTTGAGGGTCAGGAGGCCCAGCGCCGGCGGGCAGTCGAAAATGATGAAGTCGAAATCGTTCTCGAGGGATCTGATCGCCTCGCGCAGCTTGAACTCCCGGTCCTGGACTCCGGCCAGCTCCAGCTCCGCTCCTATGAGGTCCCGGTCGGCCGGGAGCAGCTTGAGATACTGGAGCTCCGTGTCGAGCAGCGCCGATCGGATCGGGGCGCCGTCGGTCAGCACGTCGTAGAGGCTGAGGCGGTCCTCGTCGGGGCCGAATCCAAGCCCCCGGGTCGCGTTGCTCTGGGGATCGATGTCCACCAGGAGCGTTCGGCGCTCGGCCACGGCCAATGCGGCAGCCAGGTTGATGGCGGTGGTGGTCTTGCCGACACCCCCCTTTTGGTTGGTGATTGCGATGATCCTGGACACGTTGATTCCCGCGGGGATAAACAGGCTGGAGCGAAGCGGGAGCAGATTAGCACAGGGATCTTTCGGCGGGAAATAGTTTTCATCGAACCGTCTCCGCAGGCGATATCCGACGCCGAAGAGGATCCCGAATGTTCCACGTGGAACATCGCTCGCGGCCCCAGCGAGGGCTCGTGCACATCCGAGGATCGGTCTGGCGGTGAGCCCATTCAGTCCGTGAGGCTACGCGTGATCACCCCGCGCGAGCGGCCCGCAGGCAATGGCCCTCGCCCACGGCGAGCCACACAGCGGCTCGCCGCGTTCGCGAAGCGCGCACACTCCGCGCGCGCGAACGATTTCAAGGCGCTCGGGCCCTTCCTGCGGGCCACTCGCGCCATCCGTTATCACGCCACGAGCCACGAACGTCCACGCCTCACCGCCAGACCTGCACAAGGCGCTCAAGCCCGCCGCTGGGTCCACTCGCTCTTCGTTCCAGGTCTCGCGGTGAGTGCTGGACCCGAGGGGTGTCTCGGACTGAGCCCGGTTGCCGCCCCGGGGGCGGCAGGGCGAGGGAGAGTCAAGCGGGGCGCGTCGCCCGGGGCGACGCGCAACCGCGTCCCCGAGGGGCCAGACATCTCACCGCGAGACCGGGGGAGCCCAGGGGGAGCGGAGGGTGTCGACAAATGTTCCACGTGGAACATTGCCGACGATCAGGAAAGTCCGACGCTCACCAACCAGGAGGCGCTGCGGCGGGGGAGCTGGACGAGCTCGACAATTCTGAGAGGTGGGAGGGTCAGCGTACGCACCTGGTCGAGTCCGGCCTGGCCGACCATGAACAGGATGCGACCCCCCGGCGCCAGCGTCTCAGGCGCGGTGGCCATGACGAGAGGGACGACCGCCACGGCGCGCATCGTGATTGCGTCCCATCGCCCGTGGCTGGTCAGATCACCGGCGCTGTCGACCCGCTCACGAAGGACCCTCGTGCCCGTGAGCCCCATCTCGCTGATGGCAGTCTCCAGAAAGACGCTCTTCTTCAGCATCGGCTCCATCATGGTGACGGCGAGTGAAGGAAGGGCGCATTTCAGCGGGATGGCCGGGAATCCGTTCCCAGAGCCGATGTCGAGTAACGTGCCATCCGGTCGCGGCACATGGCTCGCGAGAACGAGCGATTCCAAGGTATGGCGGCGCGCAACGATGCGGGGATCGGTGGAGCCGACGAGGCGCACCGCCGGGTTCCACTTGACGAGCAGGTCGTAGTGCCTGGCCAGTTTCTCCAGGCAATCCTCCGAGAAGCTGAGGTCGCTTGCCGAGACCTCAGCCTTGAGGATTGACCGGAACAACTTCCCGGCCCGTTCCGGCTCGACTGACATAGACCCTCAGAATGGAGACGGCCGCCGGCGTGACGCCGCTGATGCGCCCCGCATGACCCAAAGTTCTTGGCCGGACACGGGACAGTTTCTCCACGATCTCGCGCGAAAGACCAGGGATGGCCGAGAAATCGAACCCCTGCGGGATCCCCCGGTTCGCATCGCGCGAGATGCGCTCCACCTCGCGATGCTGCTGCGCGACGTAGCCTCGATACTTGACCCTCGCTTCGATCGCGGACTTTTCCATCGCCGTGAGGCGCTCGGGGGGTGGAGCTTCGGCCGCGCGCTCTGCCGAATCGATGGTCACACCGGGGCGAGAAAGAAGAGACTCAAGAGTTAAACTGTTTAGTTTCAATGATTTACGTGCAGACTCCCCCCGCAGCCACGCCAGGTACCGCTCCATGCGCTCTCGCTTGCGGATGAATCGCTCCCAATGCGCGTCACCGACGAGCCCCACGCGCCTGCCATGCGGAGTCAGACGCGCATCGGCGCTGTCGGCGTCCAGCATGAGGCGGTGCTCCGCGCGGGACGTGAACATCCTGTACGGCTCTCGCGTGCCGCGCGCGATCAGATCGTCGATCAGGACACCGGTGTAGGCCTCGTGACGCTTCAGGATCAGCGGCTCCTCGCCGCGCGCGAACAGCGCGGCGTTGACGCCTCCCATGATCCCGAGCGCACCTGCCTCCTCATAGCCGGTGGTCCCATCAATCTGTCCCGCGAGAAACAGCCCCTCGATGCGCCACGTCTCCAGCGACGGCCGCAGCTCGGTGGGCTGCACGAAGTCGTACTCGATCGCGTAGCCGGGGCGCAGGATCGACGCGCCGGCGAGACCGGGGATCGAATCGATCATCCGCCGCTGCGTTGCGCGCGGCAGGCTCGTCGACAATCCGTTCAGATAGATCTCGTCGCTGTCGCGCCCCTCCGGCTCGATGAAGATCTGATGACGCGCGCGATCCGCAAAGCGCACGACCTTGTCTTCCATCGACGGACAGTAGCGCGGCCCCACCGACGCGATGCGGCCGGTGAACATCGGTGACTCGTGCAGACTCGCGCGGATGATCTCGTGCGTCAGCTCCGTGGTCCACGTGATGTGACATGGAACCTGGTGCGTATCGATCTTTTCCGTTGCGAAGGAGAACGACACCGGCTCGCGGTCTCCTTCCTGCACGCCGAAGACCGAGAAGTCGATGGTGGATCGCTCGAGACGCGGGGGAGTGCCCGTCTTGAGACGGGCGATCTCGAACCCGCGCGACTCGAGAAAGACCGCAAGATCGATCGCGGGGGCTTCGCCCAGGCGCCCCGCAGGGAAGCTCTCGAGACCGATGTGGATCGTGCCGCGAAGGAAGGTCCCCGTGGTGACGACCACCGCGCGCGCCATGAGGCTGCGGCCATCGACGAGGTCCACCCCCGCGATGCGCGACGCATCGATCCGCAGCGCTCCCACCATCCCCTCGACGATCTCGAGTCCTGGTGTCGCGCGCAGATGCCGCAGCATGACCTCGTGGTAGAGAGCCTTGTCGCACTGCGCTCTCGGCGCCTGCACCGCGGGACCGCGGCTGCGGTTCAGCAGCCGGAACTGGATCCCCGCTTCGTCGGTGACGCGCCCCATCAGGCCGCCGAGGGCGTCGATCTCCCGGACCAGATGCCCCTTCGCGAGACCGCCAATCGCCGGGTTGCACGACATCCGCGCGATGCCGCCGACGCTTGGCGTCACCAGAGCGGTCGTCAGCCCCATCCGCGCCGCCGCGTGCGCCGCCTCGCACCCCGCGTGCCCACCCCCGATCACAACGACGTCGTATCGCATCACTTGCCCACGCAGAAGGTGGAGAAGATCCTCTCGTAGATCGCGTCCATCGACACCGCGCCGGTGATTTCCTCCAGATGCTTCAGCCCCGCGTAGAGATCCACCAGCGCGATCTCCTCGGTGGCGCCCGCGGCGAGCGCGGCGCGCGCGCCGCGCAGACGCTCGCGGCACGCAACGAGCGCCTCGTGATGACGCGCGTTCGTCAGGAGCAGCTCGCCCTGGGCCGGTGCGGGAGCTTTGGTCAGCGCATCGAGGATCGAACGCCGCAGCTCATCCAGCCCCGCCCCGGTCTTCGCCGAGATCGAAAGTGCGTCACCTTCCGACTGAGAGCCGTTGCCATTGCCGGCGTGCAGATCCCACTTGCTCGCCAGGAGCAGCACCTTCGACCCGGTGCCGGAGAGCAGGCGATGATCCGCTTCGCTGAGAGCCTCGCCATGCGGACAGAGCAGCAGGACGAGATCGGCGCTCTCGATCTGACGATGCGAACGCTCGACCCCCTCGCGCTCGACCCCCGTTGCCTGCTCGGTCAGCCCGGCGGTGTCGATCAGCGTGACCGGGACACCGTCCAGGTCGATCCGCTCTGAGAGGAAATCCCGCGTCGTTCCAGGGTCGGCATCGACGATGGCTCTCTCCGTGCGCAGGAGCCTGTTGAAGAGGCTGGACTTCCCGGCGTTCGGGCGTCCGGCCAGAACCACCGACGCCCCCTCCCGCAGCAGCCTGCCGCGGCGATAGGTCGCCACGAAGGCCTCCACCTGACCGGCGAGCGCCGCAATGCGGGCATCCAGGGCGCAGTCCGCGGAAGCCACATCGGGCTCCTCGCCGAACTCGATCGCCGCCTCGGCCCGGCCGATCGCATCAAGGAGAGCTTCGCGCATCGAATCGATCCGGCGTGACAGCTCGCCGCGCACCTGCTCTCGCGCCGCGATTGCGGCCCTCTGGGTGGGCGCGGCGATCAAATCGGCGACGGCTTCGGCCTGCGCGAGATCCAGCCGGCCGTTCAGGACCGCCCTGTAGGTGAACTCACCGCGCTCGGCCGGCTTCGCCCCCAGGCCGATCACCTCGCCCAGGATCCTCTCGACGAGGACCGGGTTGCCGTGACATGTCAGCTCAATGACATCCTCACCTGTGTACGAGCGACCGGCAGGCTGATAGGTCACATACCCTGTGTCAAGCTCCTCCCCGTTGTCGCGCGCGCAGATCGTGCCGAGGATTGTCTTGCCAGGCTCGATTCGTGCATGTGCCCTTACCTTGAGGAGCCTGCCGGCCATGGCGAGAGCATCGGGCCCGGAGATGCGGATCATCCCGATGGCGCCGCGGCCAGGGGGTGTGGAAAGAGCGACGATGGTCTCTTCCGGCGGATGCATGGAGAGAGAATGAAAGCTTCCCAGGGTGGGGGATGTCAACTCAGGGGTTGCGGCGGCGCGGTGCCACGCGGTCAACCTGTCTGTGTCGGTGAGATTCTCACGCGCTTGATGAATCCATCGCCAACGCTGGATGTCTCGACTCCGGCGTCGCTGAGCGCCAGATGCACGAGGCGTCGCTCGTAGGGATTCATCGGCTCGAGCTCAACCGGCTGCGACGTGCGCCGCACCTTCTCGGCAGCGGCCCGCGCGACGTTCTCGATCTCCTGATCGCGGCCGCGCCGGTGCCCCTGACAATCCACCACGACGCGGCGCTCGGGGCCGAACTTCTTCTCCGCCACCTTCGAGACAAGCAGCTGCAAGGCATCCAGCCCAGCACCCTTCTTCTCGAGCATCAGCCAGGCGTCCGGCCCTTCCAATTCGAGACGATCGTTGTCCGGGTCAGCCACGGCGGAAACGGTCAGCTTGATTCCCATCGCTTCCAGGAAGCTCCGGGCCAGATCCTGAAGCTCATGCAGTCTGTCCATCTTCGGCCCTCCGTGTCTTCGGCGCGTCTTCCTCGAGCTCGTCGTCGTCTTCTTCGGCAGCTCCCTTGACCTTGCCGCCCCCTCTGGCCTTCTTGTCGGAGGTCTGCTGGGTCGGCCCTGCCATCGCGTCGGCTTTCCTGTTGATGATGAGCTGTTGCCCCATGCCCAGGATGTTGCTCGTCAGCCAGTAGATCACCAGCCCGCTCGGCATGTTCATCATCATGAAGGTGAAGATGACTGGCATGAACATCATCATTCGGCGCTGCATCGGGTCGGGGATCGACGACGATGTCATCGCCTGCTGCAGGAGCCACGACCCTCCCATCAGGATCGGCGAGATGTAATAGGGATCCCGCAACGAGAGATCCTGAATCCAGCCGATGAACGGAGCCTGCCTCACCTCGATGGTCACGGCTAGCAAGTTGTAGAAGGCAATGAAGATCGGCATCTGCAGGAGCAGAGGAAGACACCCTCCCAGGCTGCTCATGGGGTTGACCCCCTCCTTCTGGTAGAGGGCCATGACCTCCTGGTTCATCTTCTGCTGGCTCTCCATGGAGCGCTTCATCTTCTTGTAGCGCTCCTGAATGGCGCGGACCTTCGGCTGGATCTTGGCCATCTTCTTGCTGGTCTTGCGCATCGCAATCATCGACTTGTAGGTGATGGGGAAGAACAGGATGCGCACGAAGCAGGTCAGCAGGATGATCGCCCAGCCGTAATTGCCAACCCAGGAGTTGATCCAGACCAGCATGAGGAACAGGTACTTGGTGATCTGGTAGATCAGACTGTAGCTGGAGAAATCGATCACCAGCTCCAGGCCGTGCCCCATCGACGCGAGCATCTGGTAGTCCTTGGGCCCGACGAACACTCGCTGCGGCATCGCACCGCGTGCAGGGATGCTGGCCGTGACCAGGGGATGCGGCTCGGTCCCCTCCACTGCCGGCACCTTGCGCGGCTCGAAGATGACCTGAGGGGGCACGCTGCCCGAGGGATCGTCTGAAGGGAGCGCGAGGGCCGCGAAGTAGGTCGACTCCAGCCCCGCCCATTCAGCCTGGCCGGGAGACATGGAGGCTTCGAGATCCTGGGGCGCAATACGAACCGCGCCCGCATCACCCTGGTAGACAGGGCGCCCCTCCACGTGCCAGATGCGGCTCGTGGTGTCCTTGACCTGGCCCCCGTCCTCGCTCAGGCCGGCGGCGAACACCATGCTGGCCTGAACAGGCTTGCCGTACCGCGTCACTTCCACGCCGATGCGTGGAACGTAACCGTTCTCGGGAATCCAGATGCTCTTGCGGACCGACAGCCCCTCCCCGTCGGACCATGTGAACACGATCCGCTGGCCGGGCCCCTCGTCGGACTCCACCCCCGTTGCCTCGATGACGTGCTGATGGAGCGCCGCTGCAATGCGCCGGGTCAGCTCGAGGTCTCCGGGGATCTCCACCTGAAGAGGAAGCACCCCGGCCTGCTCGGCGATCGCCGGGACCAGCTCGACCGGCACATCCTCGGCCTTGGTGTACTTCGGCAGCCTCCACCAGAGCACGCGCCCTCCCTGATTGGTCAGGCGGACGTCGTGGTGCACGGTCTTGACCCTGAACTCCTCCGCGGCGGCGGCCTCGATGCGAGGACCCGGCTCTCCCTTCGGCAGCTCCCCGGACGGCGAGGTGGCAGGCGCATCGTGGGCGCTCCCCGGCATCGGGCTCCCGGTGATAGCCGGCTCCGATCCGTGCGGAGCTTCGGCGATCGATCCCGGGGCCGCGTTCGGATCGGCGAGCTGCGGCGCCTCCGGGAGCGGGGGAGCGAAGAACATCTGCCACGCCACCATCACGGCGATGGACAGGGCTATTGCAAGAAGGGCTCTTTTTTCCATTCTCAGTTGTCGGCTGTGCTGCTGGAAATCCGGCACGTCCTCAGCGGACCGGGTCGAACCCTCCGCGACTCAGCGGGTGGCACCGGAGAATCCGTCCCAGCGTCTGGATCGATCCCTTGAGGAGGCCATGTCGCTGGAGTGAGGCGATGTAGTACTCCGAGCACGTCGGCTGAAACCGACATGCTGGAGGAAGGAGTGGCGAGACAAACCTCTTGTAGGCTCTCACAGCTCCCGTCATGGCCCTCGCGCCGAGGCTCATTTGTGTCCCGTGGAGCGGCCCCTGCCGCTATCAGACTTATGGCCCGAAAAGCGCTTCACCCCATCGCGCAAGGCGGCTTTGATCACCTCGAAGTCGGCCTCGCCGATGCGGGGATGAGCGTGAACCACGATGTCCAGCCCTGAAGAGCGCATCTGAGGATCGAGCCGGAACGCCTCTCTGAGTCTGCGGCGCGCCAGATTCCTGACGACCGCATTGCCAACCTTCCGGCTCAACGTGAAGCCGATACGGCTGTGACCCTGAGTGTTGGCGAGGATGAACACGTTGAAGTACCGGCCCGGGATCCTTGCTCCGCGCGAGTAGACCGCCTCGAAGTCACTGCGTCGAAGCAGGCGATCGGCCCGGGTGAAGCGCCTTGCGCGCGAATCCTCTAGACCGTCAATCTCTTCCGGCCTTTCGCGCGGCGGCGCTTGAGGACGAGACGACCCTTTGCGGTGCTCATCCTGGCACGGAAGCCGTGCTTCTTCTTGCGCCGGTCGTTGTTCGGTTGAAAAGTCCGCTTCGCCATCGATCACCAGAGAGGAATTGTTGTCGGGAGTCTGCGAGATGTTATCGGTACCCACACCGTGGAGTCAAGACGATGGATCGTAATCGCGGTCATGCTTTCTTCGTTGCTCCATCGTCGAGCGCTATGGTAGACTCTCGTGTTTCGTGGTGTCCAACATCAGGGCGACAGGTTGGTCTTCGGCTTACGAGGCGTTTTCCCGCTCAGGAATGCCCCGCTGACGCGAGAGACTCCGATCCCGTTCGACGAGCATCTGGGAGACCCCCGGCACAACATCTGGTCACGCCTTCGCCCGGCGCTGCAAGACTTGGCACCAGAGGGCCTTTTCGGTTGACATAACGCGCCCTTCGGGCCTTGGATCCGTTCCAACTATCTGAAAAACCTGACTTTGCACTCCAATGGCTTTTCCACAGATGTGGATAAGTTGTGGAAATAAAGGGCCCGGATGAACATCTGGGACAGGATCCTCGAGAACCTCGAGGAGAAGATCAATCCGCAGAGCTTCGAGACGTGGCTCAAGCCCACCTCGCTCGCGCGGGACGCCGGTGACGCCATCTCGGTGGCCGTTCCCAGCGAACTGTTCGCCACGTGGCTCAGCAAGAACTACATGGACATGATCAAACAAACCGCGCGGGATCTCGAAAGACCCGGCGCAGAGATCTCCTTCGTGTTCGAGCAGCGCCAGGCACGGGCGCCCCGGGAGACGCGCGCCACCGCTCCGCCGGCGCTCGACCCCGAGCCGCCACCGGCCATGAACGTGAAGTACACGTTCGAGAGCTTCGTCGTCAGCTCCAGCAACGAGCTGGCCCACGCGGCCGCGCTGCGGGTGGCCGAGGAGCCTTCGCGCGCGTACAACCCGCTCTACATCTACGGCGGCGTGGGTCTGGGCAAGACCCACCTGATGCACGCCATCGGCAACCATCTCCTGGGGACATCGCTGCGCCTGCGCTACATCTCCACGGAAAACTTCATGAACGAGCTGATCACGTCGATCCGCTACGAGAAGACGCTCGACTTCAGGGACCGCTATCGCAGCATCGACGTGCTGCTCATCGACGACATCCAGTTCCTCGCGGGCAAGGAGCGCACGCAGGAGGAGTTCTTCCATACCTTCAACGCGCTGCACGAGGCCCAGAGCCAGATCGTCATCACCAGCGACTGCCCGCCGCGCGAAATCCCGACGCTCGAGGAACGGCTGCGCTCCCGCTTCGAGGGGGGCCTGATCGCGGACATCCAGCCCCCCGACCTGGAGACCAAGGTCGCCATCCTCAACAAGAAGGCCGCGGCGGCCCGGCTCCATCTCCCTCAGGAAGTCTCTCTCTTCATCGCCAGCAAGATCCGCTCGAACATCCGCGAGCTGGAGGGCTCCCTCATCCGCCTCTCGGCCTATGCTTCGGTCGTGAAGCGCGATATCGACCTGGCGCTGGCCAAGGACGTCCTGAAGGACATCCTCGCGGACGACAACAAGCTGATCTCCATCGAGCAGATCCAGCGCTCGGTGGCCGGCTTCTTCCACCTCAAGGTCCCCGAGATCAAATCGCGCAACAACGCGAAGCGCGTGGCGTTCCCCAGGCAGGTCGCGATGTATCTCTGCAAGAACCTCACCGACGCCTCCCTGCCCGAAATCGGCAAGCGCTTCGGTGGAAAACACCACTCGACCGTCATCCACGCGATTAACAAGATCGAAAAGAAGCGCGGTCACGAGCGGGATTTCGACAAGATGCTCAACAGCCTTATTGAAGCACTCAGATGAGTTGTCTCCATCTGTGGATCGGCGATGACGCGCGGTGTCTGCAAATGCATGAAGATCGCGCGATCATCGCGTCATCCGCGGATCGATGTGGATGGGGGGGGCGAAAGCCGTTGATCGACCAACAGGGCAACATGCTGACGGTTAAAAACAACGCGGCTTTCCCGCGCGATTCACAGCCCCTACTACTACTTCTTGAAAGATCATAATGAGTAAAAGATCACACCATTAGATACAGTTCCAGACGGAGGAGTCCCCATGGAGTTCGTCGCCAAACAATCAGCACTTCTGAGGGAACTCAGCCTCGTTCAGGGGATCGTCGAGAAGAAGAACACGGTTCCGGTTCTGGCCAACGTCCTGCTGACGGCCTCGACAGAGAGCGTCAACGTGATGGCCACGGACCTCGAGGTGAGCGTTCGAAGCTCCCTGACCGCGGAGGTCAAGCGCGAAGGGGCGCTGAGCGTCTCTGCTCGCAAGCTGCACGAAATCGTCCGGGCGCTTCCCGAGGCCGACGTGCGCTTCAAAGCGGACGGAGAGAACTGGGCAACCATCACCTGCCAGCAGGCGCGGTTCCGGATCATGGGGCTGCCGAGGGAGGACTTCCCGAACCTGCCGTCACCCGGCAAGGACGACAAGGTCACCTTCTCGATCCAGCAGTTCAAGGAGATGATCCACAAGGTCATCTTCGCAGTGGCCACGGACGACGCGCGCTATGCGCTCAACGGGGCGCTCATGATCCTCGACACGGGCTCTGTGAGCCTGGTTTCGAGCGACAGCCACAGGCTGGCCTGCGTGCGCAGACCGCTGGTGGGTAAGGGACCGTCGCGTGAAATTCGCGTCGTGATTCCGCAGAAGGCGCTCGGAGAGCTGTCACGGATCGCCGAGGAAGTCGGGGGAGAGATCGTCTTTTCCAGGCACGAGAATCAGATATTCTTCGAGATGGGGCGGTGCACGCTGGCCTCGCGGCTCCTTGAGGGGCAGTTCCCGAGCTATGAGAAGGTGGTGCCGGCCGGCAACGACAAGAAGGTTGAGCTGGAGAGGACGAGCTTCGGTAACGCGATCCGCCGCGTCTCGTTGATCGCCAACGAGAGGAGCAAGGCGGTCAAGCTGGCCCTGTCCAAGGGGACCCTCGAGGTGTCGGCGAAGAATCCCGAGCTGGGAGAGGCAAGCGAGTCGCTTGAAGTCGACTACACGGGGGGCGACGTCGTCATCGGGTTCAACGCCAGGTATCTGCTCGACTTCGTCAGCGTCACCCAGAGCGACCGCATCACGTTTGAGCTGAAGGACGAGGCCACCCAGGGGCTCATGAAGCCGGTGGCCCCCGGTGCCGAAAAGAAGGCGAAGGCTGGCGGCAAGGACAAGGGCGCCGCCGAAGGCGACGGCGACTACCAGTACGTCATCATGCCGATGAGGATTTGATGCCCGACGATTCCGTCCCAGCTCCCGACGGGAGACAGGATAGGGGAGCCGCCGCCTCGGCTCCCCGCAAGCACGACGGCACCTACGATGCCGCCCGCATCAAGGTCCTCGAAGGCCTCGAAGCGGTGCGCAAGCGCCCCGCCATGTACATCGGCACGACGGGGGAGTCGGGGCTGCACCATCTCGTCTACGAGGTGGTGGACAACGCCGTCGACGAGGCCCAGGCGGGGTTCTGCAACCACATCGAAGTCTGGATCCACATCGACAACTCCGTGACGGTGCAGGACAACGGGCGCGGCATCCCGGTCGACATGCACCCGACCGAGAAGAAGCCGGCCGCCGAGGTCGTCATGACGACCCTGCACTCCGGCGGGAAGTTCGACAACATCACCTACAAGGTCTCGGGCGGCCTGCACGGGGTGGGCGTGTCGGTCGTCAACGGGCTCTCCGAGTCGCTCGAGCTGGAAATCTGGCGGGATGGCAAGGTCTACCAGCAGTCCTACGAGCGCGGCAAGCCGACCACGGCCTTCAAGGAAGTTGGCAAGACGAGCCGGCCGGGGGGCACGAAGGTGACATTCCGCCCCGACAGCACGATCTTCGAGTCGACCAACTTCAGCCACGACGTGCTGTCGCAGAGGCTGCGCGAGCTGGCCTTCCTCAACCCCGGCGTGCGGATCGACCTGACCGACGAGCGCAGCGGCAAGACCCACTCGTTCCACTACGAGGGGGGCATCGTCGATTTCATCCGGCACATCAACAAGAGCCGCACGACGCTGCATCCCGAACCGATCCACGTGCATGGCGAGCGGGACGGCGCCCTCATCGAGGTCGCGCTGCAGTACAACGACACCTACGCCGAGAGCATCTACGCCTTCGCCAACTCCATCAACACGGTCGAGGGCGGCACGCACATGTCGGGCTTCCGCGCCGCGCTCACCCGCTGCATCAACTCCTACTCCACGAAGAACAACCTGACGAAGGACCTCAAGGACGCCACGATCTCGGGCGAGGACGTGAGGGAAGGGCTGGTGGCGGTGATCAGCGTGAAGCTCTCGAACCCGCAGTTCGAAGGGCAGACCAAGACCAAGCTCGGCAATACGGAGATCAAGGGGCACGTCGAGACGCTGCTCAACGACAAGCTGGCCGTGTTCTTCGAGGAGAACCCCCTGGTGGCGCGGCGCATCGTGCAGAAGGTCATCGACGCCGCGCGGGCGCGCGAGGCGGCACGCAAGGCGCGCGACATGACGCGCCGGAAGGGCTATCTCGACTCCTCTTCGCTGCCGGGGAAGCTGGCCGACTGCCAGGAGAGAGACCCGGCGCAGGCCGAGCTGTTCATCGTGGAGGGAGAGAGCGCCGGCGGCTCGGCGAAGCAAGGGCGCGATCGGCGCTTCCAGGCGATCCTGCCGCTCAAGGGCAAGATCCTCAACGTCGAGAAGGCCAGGTTCGATCGGATGCTGGCGCACGAGGAGATCCGCACGCTGATCACGGCGCTGGGCTCCGGCGTGCAGACCATGGACGACTTCGACATCTCGCGTCTGCGCTACCACCGGCTGGTGATCATGACCGACGCCGACGTGGACGGAAGCCACATCCGCACGCTCCTGTTGACGTTCTTCTACCGCCAGCTCAGGGAGGTCGTCGACAGGGGCTACCTCTATATCGCCCAGCCCCCCCTGTACCGCGTCAAGAAGGGCAAGACGGAGATGTACATCAGCAGTGACGAGGAGCTCAACAGACACCTGCTGTCCAAGTCCACCGAGGACAAGATCGTCACCAACGCCGCCGGTCGCACCTTCGAGGGGCAGGTGCTGCTCGGCCTGCTGGAGAAGCTCACCGACGCGCGACGCTTCCTCGATCTCCTCGCCCGCCGCGGCTTCGACCGCGAGCTGCTGGACGTTCTGGCGCAGGAGGGTCTGTACCAGAGGCAGCACTTCGCGGAGAGGGACTGGGTCGAGAAGGCGGCCGTCGCGCTCAAGCAGAAGGGGCGCAAGGTGGGGCAGATCGCGCACGACGAGGAGCACAATCTCTACGAGCTGTCGGTGTCGCCCCGCATCACCGGTGCGGCACGCATCGTCGTCTCCTGGGACGGCCTGGCGGGAACCGTGGAGTACAGGCGCCTCTATCAGGCATGGCAGGAGACGGCGGAGTTGGACGCAACGCCGTTGAAAGTCGTGTCAGGCACCGGCGACAAGCGTCAGGAGTCCACGATGGCGTCGAAGGACGAGCTGCTCGACACGCTCATCGTCGCCGGTAAGGAAGGGGTGCAGATCCAGCGCTACAAGGGCCTCGGAGAGATGAACCCCGAGCAGCTCTGGGCGACGACTATGGACCCGGCGACGCGCCGTCTCCTTCAGGTGAAGGTCGAGGACGCGACGGAAGCCGACAGGATCTTCAGCGTCCTGATGGGCGAGCAGGTCGAGCCCCGGCGGCAGTTCATCGAGGAGAACGCGCTGGACGTGAG
>Ga0137433_1000297_pt1 | contig 28881 bp, 32 predicted proteins | sample EasRivERMZT840_2_FD_102335 | JGI IMG/M metagenome (GOLD analysis project Ga0137433, IMG submission 102335) | Soil microbial communities from meander-bound floodplain in the East River, Colorado, USA - East River MetaG ERMZT840_2 | ecosystem: Environmental > Terrestrial > Soil > Floodplain ...
ACGGCGCGATCCGCGGCGGAGAGGATGAGCGCCTCCCACGAAGGGTGCTCGCGGGAGAGCAGATGCAGCGGGCGGCGCGTGACGATATCCCAGAGCGGCCCCTCCCACTGCCCGATCTGATGCCAGTCGAAGCTGCCGTCGGCCCGCCGGCATGGCTCGGTCAGCGGGCCGAGCACGTCCTCCGCCAGAGCGATGCGGATCGCACGCACGATCCTGTATCCCGCGGAATCGACGGCCGCGCGCCCGCCCCAGTCGCGCACCATCTCGCGCGCCTCGCGCAGCGACGGCTTCGCCGCCACGGCCTCGTCGGTCAGCGTCTCCAGGATCAGGTCGCGCCAGCGCGCCAGGAACAGCGCCCTGTCGTCGAGCTGCACGCTGAGCATGTCCTGCATCGTGGCCGTGCGGATGGCGAGAAGATCGTCGCGGATCTGGCGGGCCCGCGCCCCCAGGTCGTAGCCGCCGTCACCCAGCGCGCGCAGCATCTCTCCATCCACGGCGCGGTTGTTCGCGCTCCATAGACGCCCCGCCGGCGGGAGGATCACGCGCGGATAATCCGCCGGAAGAAGCCAATCATCCCAGCCGCGCCTGCCGTCGGCCCACGACTGCGGCATGGTGGCCTCCCGCACGTCGGCAAAACCGTAGCGCCGCGGGATCACCCCCATGATGCTCCAACCGATCCGGCCGTCCCGCGCGGCGGCCAGGATGTTCTGCGGCGGGACGCCGCAGCGGGCCGCGGCGTCGAAGAGTTCCTCGAGAGTCCGTGACGTCTCGAGCGCGACCATGCCGGTGTTGACGGCCTCGGGCTCGTGCGCGATCCAGCGCAGGGCGAGGGGGCGGCCGCGGACGTCCGCACCGACGATGGGGCCCCAGAGCGTGGAGACGACCTCCTGGGTTACGTCCTCCCCGCCGGCCACGTGGATGATCTCCTGCTGCCGCTCGAAAGGTTGCGGCCCCCGGGACGTCGCGTAGAGATTGGGGTCGGCAGCGTCGGTCTCCACCACGACCAGATCGACCCAGTCTCCCTCGGTGTTGGTGAATCCCCACGCGACATCGCCATTGCTGCCGGTGATGATCGGATGAGCCCCGGGGAGCGTGATGCCCGTCACCTTCACCGTCTCGTCGGTTCCCGGTCTGGGGTACTCGAACGAAATCCGGTACCAGATGTTCGGCACGCCATGTCCCAGGTGCATGTCGTTGGCCACGATCGCCCCGCCGTGCGCGGTCAGGGCGCCCCCCACGGCCCAGGCGTTGCTGCCCCGGACGAACGCGAAAGGCTCGTCCTCCCGCCTGGCATCGGCCGGTCTCCGGAAGCTCGCGGCGGCATCCCGTGCGCGCATGTCGATGACTTCGGGGCCGGGGATCGGCACCTGCATCGCCGGCTCACCCGCAATGGGCGCGTCCCACTGCGTCCCCTCGGGCGCGAGGAACGCGAACAGCTCCGGCGGGAGCGTGTCGCGCATCACACCCAGCGCCGCCTCGCGGGCCCCTGTCTCGTCGTGCAAATCCATGGACATCGTGAGGATCACGAGGATCGAGTCTTCGGGCGTCCACGCCCGCGGCTGCGCGCGCAGCAGCAGATACTCCAACGGCCGGCTCCAGAGCCCGTCGAGGCCGGTGTTGACCCCGTCGGCGTAGGCGTTCAGCAGCAACCTCTGGTCAGGTGGACTCTCTTCCAGGACGCGCGCGGCGAGATGGCGGAAGCGGTGCAGGCGCGCTCCTCGGTCCGCATCGAGCAGCGCCGGCCCGAGCAGCTCGGACAGCTCTCCCGCGGCCCGGCGACGCAGCAGATCCATCTGGAAGAAGCGGTTCTGCGCGTGGAGGTATCCGGTGGCGCGGGCGATGTCGTCCCGGTGCGTGCCGCGCAGCGTGGGGATCGCGTGGTCGTCGAACGCCACCACCACCGGAGCCTGGAGCCCCGGAAGCGTCGCCTCGCCGCCGGATTTGGGGAGGCTCGCGCGCAGCACCCCCAGCACCACGAGCGACGCTGCGACGAGGATCGCGAGGACCGCGCACAGCGCGACCGCACCCCAGCGCAGGACGCGGATCCGCGAGGACTCGCGGGGGCGCATCGGTCGCTAGCGCCGGCTCAGAAACCTGGCGCCCGCGTCACGGATAGATGCCACGCATCAGGGTGGTGTCGGCCACGCGGCCGACGGCCAGGATGTAGGCGGCCGTGCGCATGTCCACGTTGTACTGCTTCGAGCGCTGCAGCACTTCATGGAACGCCTTCACCATCACCGACTCGAGCCGCTTGTTGATCTCGGCCTCGGTCCAGAAGTACGCGTAGAGCCCCTGGACCCATTCGAAGTACGACACCGTCACGCCCCCCGCGTTGGCGAGGATGTCGGGGAGGACCATGATGCCTTTCTTGTGCAGCACCCTGTCCGCGGCCGGAGTCGTCGGCCCGTTGGCGGCCTCCGCGATGATCCGGGCCTTGATGTTCGAAGCGTTGGCGAGGGTGATCTGGTTCTCGAGCGCCGCCGGCACCAGGATGTCGCAGTCCAGCTCCAGAAGCTGCTCGTTGGTGATCCTCTCGGTTCCCGGCAACCCTACGACGCTCTTGCGGCGATCCTTGAATTCCTGCGCCTTCTTCGGATCGATCCCTTTGCGCGCGTTCAGGATGCCGCCGCGTGAGTCCGACAGCGCGATGATCTTCACCCCCAGCTCGTGCAGCAGGGTCGCCGCGATCATGCCGGCGTTGCCGAAGCCCTGAACGGCGGCCGTGGCGTGCTTCAGGTTGACCTTCCTGAGCTTCGCCGCTTCCTGGATGACATAGACGCAGCCGCGCGCCGTGGCCTCGTTGCGCCCGAGCGAGCCGCCGACCTCGAGGGGCTTGCCGGTCACCACGCTCAGCGCCGTGCTCCCGGTGGTCATGGAGTAGGTGTCCATGATCCACGCCATCGTCTGGGCGTTGGTGTAGACGTCGGGCGCGGGGATGTCCTGCTCGGGACCGATGATGAGGCTGATCTCCGCGGTGTACCTTCGCGTCATCCTCTCCAGCTCGGCCAGCGACATCTCCTTGGGGTTGCAGACCACGCCCCCCTTGGCGCCGCCGAAGGGAATGTCCACCGTCGCGCACTTCCAGGTCATCCACGCGGCGAGAGCTTTCACCTCGTCGAGCGTGACGTTGGGGTGGTACCTGATGCCCCCCTTGGCCGGGCCGCGCGCGATGTTGTGCTGCACGCGGAATCCTTCGAACACCCTGAAGGACCCGTCGTCCATCTTCGTCGGGATCGACACGATGAGCTGGCGCTTGGGGTGGATCAGGATCTCCTTGAGCCAGGGCTTCAGCTTCAGGTAGCGGGCCGCCGTGTGGAACTGCTCCATGGCGATCCGGTAGGGGTTGAGATCCTCCACCGGCACCGGTCCCGTCTCGGGGACCCGCGGCACGGACCTGAGACGCCGCGCTGGAATGCGGGCGACCTTCCTCGACTGCGGCGGCGTTGCCATGAAAGCCTCCAAGCGGCTGATCGAGCCGCGGCCATGGACGGACAAAGAGTGCGAAGTCGAAATTGTCGCCGGGCACGGATCAGATGTCAAGGCGCCTTCGCCCGCTCTCACGACGTCGTGCTAGAGTCGCCCGGCCATGGGCGATCCAGTCTTCTGGACGGGTCTCGTGACCCTCGTGGGGGCGGCCGCGGCGGTGGCGTCGCGGCGTTTCCACGTCCCTGCGGTGTGCGGCGCGCTGGTGTCCGCGGCGGCCCTCGCGCAGGCGCTGGGCCTCTCCTCCCGTCTGGCGGAGGTCCCCTACGCCGCCGACGGCGTGCGGCTCACCGCATTCATGGCCCTCGCGCTGCTGTGCCTGCTCGCGGGAGCCGAGATCCAGCCGGGCGCCGTGGCCGGCGCCGCGCGCTCGCTGATGATCGGGGCCGCGGCGCAGGCGGCAGCAGTAGGCCTCGCGGTCTTCGCGACGGGACGCGCACTGGGAATGCCGTCCCCCGAGGCGGCGCTGCTCGCCGCGGCCGCGCTGGCCGCCTCCCCCGCGGCCATCGTTGCCGCCACCACCGAAGGGCGCGCACGCGGCGCGACGACGCAGCGCGCGTTGCTGCTTTCGTCTCTCAGCGTCGCGCTCTCTTTGCTGGCCGTCTCACTGCTGGACGCGCGCGCGCAGCGCTCCTGGCAGGACGTCCTCTCGGGTCTTCCCCTGAGCCTGATGCTCGGCTGCATCGGCGGTCTGGCGATCGTCGTCCCCCTGTCGCGGATGACGTCGCGCCCGGCGATCGTCGCGTGCCTCGGCGCGGGGGGCCTGCTGATGGTCGGCCTCGCCCGCGCGGCGACGGAGGGGCAGGGGCACCTCGTGGTCATGACCCTGACGGCCGGCCTCGCCATGGGAAGCCTGTGCGCCAACCGGACGCTGGTGAGAGAGGCGTTGCGCGATCTCGCATTCCCCTGCGCCATCGTTTTCTTCGCGCTGAGCGGGACCGCTCTTCCCGACACTCCTCTTGCAATGATCACCTTTGGAGCCGTAGCGGTCTTCGCCGCGCGGGCGCTCGCGCTCGGCGCGGTTGCCCTGGTCACACGCGGAGCCAGGCGCGGCTTGAGCGAGGCGGCGACTCTCTTCCCGATGATGCCCGTCGCCCCCGTGGCCGCATCGGGAGCGACGCTCGCGATGCCGCTGGTGGCGGGAGCCTTCGTGCCGCGGGGCGACGGACAGCAGGGAGAGCTGGCCGCGATCCTGCTCGGAGCGGCGATGCTCTCTGTCGTCGTGGGGACGATCGCGACGCGACGCGCGCTCGCGCGGGCCGGAGAGATGGCCGATCTCGCGGAGGATCCCGAGTCGTGGCGCGCCTCGATGCGATGACCATCTGACATGGTGACTTTCCCCGTCGCGCTCGTCGTTGCGCTCGCCCTCATGGTCGCCTTGTCGCGGCCGCTGCTCGAGGCGCGGCGGCCGGTGTCTTCGCTTCCCCTGCTGGCCGGGATGATCCTGGGGCCGTCGCTCACGGGGTTGATCCCGCCGGAGATGCTGGACGCGACCGCGCCGATCCTCGCTCTCGCCGGCGGATGGCTCGCCCTCACGGCCGCGGAGTCGTGGGACCTCGGCACGCTGCGACGCAGCGGAGCGGGGCGCAGGATCCTCCTGACGGGAGTGCCGGCTCTGACCATGGTGCTGCTGGCGATCCTCTGGCCCAGCGCCGTCATCCTGGCGCGCGGACTGCCGGCGCTCGCGTCGCTGCTGGCCCCCGCGGTCATCCTCGCATGCGCCTCCATCGCGCTGGATCCGACGGCGGTGCGCGAGTCGCTGGCGCGCACCCCACGTCCCGGCCCGGTCATGCGCACGGCGCCGCTCGCGGCCTCGCTCGCCCTGGGGGCGGCTCTCGCCGCGACCCCGATCGCCTCGGGGCTCCACGCGACGTTCGTCACCCTCCTGCCATGGGTCGTCCTGTGGCACATCGCAGGGACGCTGGTTTTCGGAGCGGCGCTCGGGGTGCTCTTCGCGGGTCTGATCCGGCTGGCGCAGGGGCGCGGCGCGATCGCGGCGCTCCTCGTGGCGCTCCCGCTGGTCGCCTACGGCGTCGCGCGCCTGGTGGAGATGCCTCCCCTCGCTCTGGTCTTCGTGGCCGGTGTCGTGCTCGCCAACGATCCGTTGCGGCGCGATCTCGTCTTCACGATCCTCAGGGAGCATCATCTCGCGTTCAGCGTCGCCGTCCTGCTGCTGGCGGGAGCGCGCGTGCCCGCGGCGTCCGGGGAAGGATTCCAGGCCGTCTTCCTGCTGATGGCCGCGAGCGTTGCGGTCGCACGGCCGCTCGCGTGGCGCTTCGTCCCTTCGGTTGGCGTCACGATGGATCAGGCGCTGCCGATGTCGCCGCTCGCGATCCTGATCGCGCAGGAGATCATGTTCTGGCCCGGGAGCATCTGGATTCTCCCGGCGATGACCCCCGCCATCGTCGCGGTGGCGTTCGTCATCGACGAAGCGGCGTGGCTGATGCTGTGGCGCAATAAATGACTTGCTCTTTGGCGCGAAGCCCGGTATAAAAGTCCCACACGCACGACGATTGTTCAGGTTCGGCACGCCTCTGGAGGGGATGACGGGTAACTCCGTCAAGGGGCGTGCCGTACTTTTTCCGGATACTCCGGCAGCGTTCCCTCAAGTTCAGGAGTGTTCACTCGGTTCACAAGTGCGCCGGTGCGGTTCAGGTTCCTTTGCGCGTCGGGGCTTCGAGGATCTCCTCGATGAACTCGAGGGCCCGCGGATCCCCCGACTGACCAAGCCAGAAAATAGCCTCCTTGCGGACCACGCGGTTGCGATTGCTGCGGGCCACGTCGATCAGCAGAGGCACGCCGCGATCCGCCGGGAGCTGGCTCAACGCGAAGACCGCCTTTTTCTTCACTTCCGTCTCCGGGTCGTTCTCGATCGCGTCGGCGATGACCCCTTCCGCGCGCTCCGCCGCCTTCTGAGCCAGCCAGAAGAGGGCCTCGCCGCGCGCCTCGGAACTCTCGTCGTGGCGCGCGGTATCGATGATCGCGTCGGTCGCCTCGGGGACCGGGCTCTGCGACAGGGCGAAGATCACCTTGCCCTTCATCTCCGCGTCGCGCTCTTCGCGCAGCATGCGCCGCAGGACCTCGTAGCCGCGGCGGCCGCGGGAATTGCCCATCCAGAACGTCGCCTGCTCGCGCTCTTCCCTGGACCGTCCCGCATCCGCCAGCTTCTCGAGGACGGCGTCGGCCGAAGAGTCGCGGTGCATGGCGATCGCCATGACCATCTCCCCTTCCTCGTCGTAACCACGGTGATCGCCCCCCCGCTTCTGTTCCAGGAGGAACGACAGCCAGGCGACACTCGCCGATCCCTCGACACCCGTCAGCCAGTGGAAGGGGCGCGACCCGGCGTCGAGACGGCAGTCGGGAGAGACCACACGCATCCGGCCGACGGCTCCGTCTACGAGTCGGAACAGGATGACGACCGACCGGTCCGCCTCCAGATCGATCTGATCCTCGTCGCGGATGTTCATCATGTTCGTCCCCTTGTCCTTCTCCAGGCGGCAGACGCCGCAGCACGAGGCGTCTCTGCTCCATCCGCCTTTTCTTCCGTCGCCATCCCAGTCGCCGCAGCAGATCATCCGCTCCCCGGCGACGGCGGGGACGCTGTATCCGACCCAGGCGGGGGCGTCGCTGCCGCTGGTCAGCTTGCGGATCGTCTGCGCCAGCGTTCCCGAGACGGCAACGGTCGAAAGCGACCCGCTCTCGATGCGTGGCATCGTCACGTCGTTTTCCGCGCCGCCGACAGCCGAGGCCGCGAGCAGCGTCATTCCAAGAAGAACCGTACGGCCCTGTCCGCGTATCCTGGTCACGTCTCACTCCTCCTCGAGTAGCTTGATGAGGAAATCGGTCGCCACGTCGGAATCGACGTTGGCGAGCCGCTCGATGGCCTCGCGCCGCAGCTCGGGGTCTTTCTCCTCCTTGGCGACGGTGATCAGAGCCTGCGCGTTGTCCTGCATCATGAAGGCGTCCAGGACGGCCCGCCGGGTCTCCCGGTCGGTGAATTTCTTGTAGATCGCCACCAGCTCGGAGCCCGTGTCGTCCTCGTCCATGGCTCCGAGCGCGTGGATCGCGGCGCGCCGCAGCTCGGGGTTCTGCTCGCTGCGCACGACTTCGAGGAGCGCCCCGGCGTTGTCCTGCATCTGAAAGGCCTGCACCACGGCCTCCCGGGTCTTCACGTCGCTGTTCTTCATGTAGATCGCAACGAGGGCATCCCCCGTCTCCTCGGAGTCCATGGTCCCCAGCCCGTGGATGGCCCGGACGCGCAGCTCGGGAGACTTCTCGATGCGCGTCATCTCGATCAACAGCTCGGGGTGGTCGGCGATGGCGATCGCCTCGATGATGGCCTCGCGATCACTTTCGGCGGCGCCACCGCGGTAGAGGAGCATCAGCTCCTCGGAGGCCTCCTGCACGCCGAGCCCGTGGATCGCGTCGCGCCGCAGATCGGGGTTGGTCTCCGTGCGGGCCACGTCGTAGAGCCCCTTCACGTCATCGGACACCATGAACCCCTGGAGGATCGCCCTCTTGATGTCGGGGTCGCTGCTGGAGGCGTAGATCTCCTTGAGGACGCTATGAACCTGCGGCGCGTCGTCGAACGCTCCGAGGAACTCCAGCGCCTTGCGCTGCAGATGAGGATTGGAGCTTCCCTTCGCGATCGCGATCACCTTCTCGCGCGCCGCGGGAGTACCGGTCTGCACCAGGACGAAGAGGGCCTGCTCCTTGAGCTTCGGGGAGTGGTTGCCGTCGAGGAACTTGACGAGCATCGGCACGGCGCGCTCGTCGTCCAGGTTCTGCAACGCCTGGAGCGCGTAGAGCTTGGTGGTCTCGTCCTCGTCGTTCTCCGGGGCGACCTTGGCGCCTTTGCCGCGGATCTCCACCTCCAGGGAGCGCGCGTCGTTCTTCCAGCGGCTCTCGGGGTGCTTCGCTTTCAGAGTCTCCAGAGCTTCCAGGGCCTCAGCGCGACGGCCCAGGCGGTTCAGGGCGTAGGCGGTCCAGTACCAGGCCCCCGCGGCACGCGGCCCTTCGACCTTCGCCGCCTTGCCGAACCATTTCACGCACTCCTCCCAGTCGCTCTCGTCGAGCGCGCTGGTGCCGCGCTCGTAGTACTCGCGTTCGCGCTCTTCGACGGCATCCAGGACGCCGTCCACGACGTCCTGGATGTCCTTGGCATCTTTCTCCCTCCCTGCCGCAGGGGATGCGGCGACCAACGCCGCGGCCAGACAGCATGCGAGCATGCGCTTGTAGCTCCAGTCCATCATCGTGGTTTCCTCGTCTCCGGTTGAGTGACTCATATGGCGATGCGGCCGGTGTATGCCCGCCGTTCCTTTTCGCGCTGTCGCACCTGCGACCCGATCGCTCGAATCTTGAGCAGGATCCCGCGGTCCTCGATCCGCTTCTGGATGGCATGCAGCTCGTCGCGGGTGATCTCGGAGGGCGCATGCGCGATGTCGGTCAGGATCCGCTCCAGCTCGTCGAGGAGCAGCTCGAGCCCCGTCTCGCCCGCGCGCGAGGCGCTGTGGCGGTAGATCCTCCCGGCGGCCACCAGATCCGCCGCGCGGTCTCTGTCCGACGAGATGTCCACGCCGGGGGGCGACCCGGGCGCCTGAGGCGCGTCATGCGCCACGCCGTTGAGGTTGGCGATCTCCGCGAGCATCGCCTGCGCCCGCTCGAGATGGCCGGTCATCGCGAGCAGCAGGATCCTGTCGCGCGCTTCCTGCGAGATGGGCCCGCTGGGCATCTCAGGTTCCGTGCGCGAGAGGCGCCCCGCGAGGAAGCCCGCCAGCAGCATCACGATCAGGACCGCCGCCAGCGCCCAGCGGCGCGACGGCATCGCGGGGAGTCGCAGCCACGCGAGCCTCCCGCCCGAGAGCCGCGGCTCGATCCTGGCCCAGACCTGCGCGCCGTAGCCCGCGGCGCGATCGGGGACCTCGCCGGCGTCCGCCGCGTTGACCGCCTCGAGCGTGGCGCGGATCTCCGCCTGTGCGGCCCGGCACGCCGGGCAGACGCGCAGGTGCGCGTCGATCGCCTGCGGGTGGGGCGCCTCGCCGTACTGCAAAAGGATCAGATCGTCTTCGGTGACGTGTCCGCCGTTGTGCGGGTCTCTTTCGGGATCGGTCATCGTCGGCCTCATGACTCGCGCGCCCCGCGCTCAGGCCACCCATGCGCCGCGAGGGGGCGCAGTGCTTCGCGCATCTTGCGCACGGCGCGGAAGATGCACTGCTTGGTGGCGTTCTCGCTCAATCTCAGCATGGCGCCGATCTCCGCGATCGATCGCTCTTCATGGTGGCGCAGGACGAAGGCGGCCCGCTCGTTCGGGGTCAGACGACTCATGGCGTGGCTCACGCGGCGGGTCACCTCCACGCTCAGCAGCCGCCGCTCCGGCCCGGCGTCCGTCTCGGCGAGCCTGTCGACGGGATCGGGGTCATCGGGATCCTGCGCCTCGACGCGCTCGCCGCCGCGGCGCCGCGCGCGCACCACGTCGACCGCCTGGTTGGACGCGATGCGCGTCAGCCAGGCTCCGAAGGTGGCGCGGTCGTCATACCGGGCCAGGCTCCTGTGGGCCTTGATGAAGGTCTCCTGCACGATGTCCTCCGCGTCCTGCTCGTTTCCGGCGATCCGATACGCCAGGCGGAAGAGACGATGGCTGTGCTCCTCCACGAGCACGCGGAAGGCCTCGGCATCGCCCGTGCGCGCCCGGGCCACGAAACTGGCCTCGTCTCCTCCCATCCGACTCATGTAACGCTCCGAGGGGGGATGCGGTTAGGCCCAACAGGGCAAACCGATTCCACGGGGACCACACCCCCGCACGTCGGCAGTTTCCCACAAACGCAGTGCTTTGAGCGACTTGGAGAAGATTAGAGAGGCAGGGGTCCCCGAAGATTACTGACCTTCGGGGACCTGGATTGAGGGATGCGCCATGGAGATGGTTGCCGTCAACTGGCGGCCAGTTTTTTCATGGGTACGACCAGAAGGAGGCCGCCCGCGACGATTGCGACGACACCGGCCCAGATCGGAATGTTCACCCTCTCCTTGTCCTTGACAGAGATCTCGATCGGGCCCAGCTCGGCATCGTGCGTTTCCTTCGTGAAGGTGAAACTGCCAACGGCCAGCCCCACGATTCCTGCAATGATCACGATGATCCCGAGGATCTTGATTCCATTGAGTCCGTTCATTTTCAGTTCCTCCTCTCAACCGCTGCTCCTGGAGGGCAAGCGGCATGACGGCGCAAACGAATCACGCGCAATCACATCAACATTCATACGTCTGCGGGGTGGGTAGGGCAATGGGGGGCGTTCCTGATTCGAGGTCGCAGGATACCCGAGCTGTCCGTCGGGAAAATCCTGAAGGGGCGGTGGCCACGAGTCCTGTTCTGGAGGATCCGGGCCCCGGCGAAGGCGTCGACCGTTCAAGTCCCGAGCAGCTCGCCGATGGGCTTGAGGCCCTCGACGTGGTCGCTGAACGACTTGATTATCACCATCATAGGCACCGCCAGCAACAGGCCCCAGAACCCCCACATCCACCCCCAGAACATGAGTCCCAGGAACAGAGCCACTCCGTTGATGCGCAACCTACGCATGGTGAGCCATGGCGTCAGGACGAGCCCCTCCAGGCTCATGATGAGGCAGGAGAGGCCCGCAAGGGAGAGGCCTATCGTGACCGTGCCGAACTGGAGGAAGCCGATCGTGAAGAGGCCCGCCGTGGCGACCGCGGGACCGAAGTACGGGATCATGTCCAGCAACCCCACGACGATCCCCCAGATGATCGCCTGCTCGAGGCCGACCCACCAGAAGGCGATGCCCGAGGCGACGCCCACGAAAAGCGATGTCATCATCTGGATGAGCATGTACCTCGAGACCTGCGCGCCGATATCGTCGAGAATCCGCGATGTCACTCCTGATGAACCGGCGATCTTCGTAATCTTCTGTTTGAAGAGATCGGCCGTGATCAGCATGAAATAGACAAGAAAGATCATCATGACCACTTCGATGGCCATCGAGGTCACCTCCGTGCCGCCCCGCCAGAGATAGTCCCGCACGTTGATCGGCTTTTCCTCCAACTGCACGCGCGTGACACCCTCCCGAACCTGATCGGGACCGACGGCCTGGGTGGTCGTGTTCTCTATCTCGGTGGCGGCTTCCTGCACTTTCTCCATCAGCCCCTCTCCTGCGTCTCCCCTCTTCAATAAGGCGCGGATTTTCTTCGCTGCCGGCGGTAGTTTCTCGACGACGGCCACCGCATCATCGACCAGCATGAAGATGCCGAAACCCGCGCCTCCCACGAGCAGGGTGAGCACGACCGCGGCTCCAACGGCGCGGGGGATCCACCACTTCCTGAGCCAGGAGACGATCGGCTCGAGCGCGTAGCTGAATAGAACACCGACGGTGAGAGGGATGAAAACACTCTGGGCGAATCGCAGGAACAAGAGAATGCCGATGCCGGCAAGCACCGCCAGGGAGAGGGTTCGGACATCGACGCGAGTCCTCGCGATCGTCTCGGGTTCGGCGGGCGGAAGATCGCCCGCAAGAGGATTGCTCACCTCGACGTCATCCGGTCCATGGACGCACATTCTCAAGTTTCCCGGAACGAAAAGCAATGCTCCGCGAGAGCGAACACTGGCGCCATACAGTGATTCCCTGAGAAAGGATCATGGATTCTCCCGATTGTGATGAAACCCGGGGATGCGTACGTTCCCATGCGCTCTCGGGATCGATATGGCATGGGGTGACGGCCTTCGCCGAGGAGATGAAGACGAAGGCCGCTCGCAGATCCGCGGCGCCAAGACGATTCACATCGGCGATCGGTCGCTTCTGGACGAAAGGGACCTGGAGCGCTATTTCACGGGAGGCCATCGGAACGTGGACATGCCCGATCTCTCGTGTCCTGGGGTTCGAGGCCGTCCGATCGGCACGCTGGCTGTTGCGAAGCGCGACACCGGGCACCGGGTCGACGGTGGACCTGTGATCTCGAAGGAATGATTACCTACCCTCTGCCTCTCCTCCAATAATAGCCACCGCCTCCGCCGAACAGAAGCAGCAACACCACGATCAAGATGATCAGTCCGCCGGTGCTCATCGTGTTCCTCCTTTCGTGAATTACAGTGATCCAGAGCGCTCGCCGAATCCAGTCGAGATCAGCGAGCGCCCGGGTCGTCTTTCCTACGGATTCCAGTAGGGGTCGTAGCCGTAGTAGTTGTAAATGCTGTTTCCCCAGGTCCTGTCCGCGAAATCGGGCCACTTCGCGTCTCCGTCAAACCCGGGAGCGGCCTTCAGCTTCTCCTTGTCCACGTTGAGGATGAGCTTGTTCTCGGTGTTGGCGAACTCGAATGCGCTCCAAGGCAGGGCGAACAGCTTGTTCCCCATGCCCATGAAGCCGCCGAATGAGAGAACCGCGTAGACCAGGCGACCCTCCCTGGCGTCGATCACCAATTCGTGGATCTTGCCCAGATTCTCATTCTGGCGATTGACCACCGCCTCGCCGATGATTCTGGACGCCGAAACGATGCCGTACATTTCCGTCGTATTCCTGCTCGCTACTTCCATGCGTTCTCCTCAGCCTCTTCGGCTGCTGCATTTCCTCTATGGAAGTTCTACACCGTGGGGTAGGGCCGCTGCGGCATGGTGCGGGTGCCGCATGCCGAGTTCCTTGTCCCCATCATTGATGAGATGGATCGGCCCGGCAATGGGGTCAAACCCTACCCTGCCGACCCGCCGCGCCGGTCCATCGGTGCGGAACGACGCGATCTGGTCCGGATTCAGCGGAAGGCTGTGATTCACTGGAAGTTCGCCTCGACGTTCTTCACGCCCTCGGTCGTCCTGGCGAGCTCAATCGCCTGTTTCCTTTCTGCATCGCCGGGCACCGAGCCTGTCAGAAACACCACCCCATCCCGCGTGTCCACATCGATCTGCATGCCCTTCACGAGGGGATCGTCCAGGAGCCGCGCCTTCACACGCATCGTGATCGATGCGTCGTCGATGCGCTCACCGGCTGTGCGGCTCGGATCGGGAGCGTCGCCCGTCCCTGATCCCACCCTCACCGAGATCATGTCTTTCACGTCGCGCACACCGCTCGTCTCTCGCGCCAGTTTCATGGCCTGATCCCTGGCCTCCTGGCTGTCCACGTTCCCTGTCAACGTCACCACCCCGTTCGTCGTATCCACGTTGATCTCGGACGCGCGGACCCGATCGTCAGCGGCGAGCTTGGTCTTGATGATGCCCGTGATCCCGGCATCGGTGCTCTGCGTGCATGAAACGACCAGGGAAACGATCGCCGCGAGAACGACGAGTGGGACAACTCCATGCTCTCTCATTGTTCCTCCTCCGGAACGACCCCCGTCACGAAATGTTCTGCGCACAAGTATCCTCAATGAGATTACGGGCATCGAAGACTGGAGCCAATCAGGGAAAACCCTGAATAGGCAATCAGGAAAGTCGGAAGGTGCGGATCATCGGGCGATGGGCCCTTCACGACACGTTGGGAGAAGATCTCTCTCGACGAATGCCCCTGAGGCGACCGTAGCCCACGAGCTCCTTTCGTCGCTCATCCCAGAGGCGGAACGAGAGCGCCTTCATGCTGGACCATAGCGTGACCTGCTTCACGTTCAGAAACATCGGGTCGCCTTTGTGGCATTTCTCCAGGTTGTAGTTCGGGATGGCGGGGCTCAGGTGATGGATGTGGTGAAACCCAATGTTTCCCGTGAACCACTGCAGAACCCTGGGCAGCTTGTAGAAAGAGCTGCCACGGAGCGCTGCTTCCGCGAAATCCCACCTGGCATGTCTTTCCCAGTAGACGTCCTCGAACTGATGCTGGACGTAGAATAGCCAGACTCCCGTCACCGCGGCAAGCATGATCACTGGAAACTGAATGAGCAGGTATGCTTTGAGGCCGATGGTCAGACTCATCAGGACCGCGATCCCCAGAAGCGCTGCGTTCGTCCAGTACACGCTCCTGCGTTCCCGCTTTTCCACCGAGCGTGATGGGAATCTCTGCTGGATCAGGAACACGTAGAACGGACCGAGGACGAACAACACGAAGGGGTTCCGGGCAAGGCGATACGCAAAGCGCTTCCCCCTGGATGATTCGAGATACTCCTGCACCGTCAGCGTCCAGATGTCGCCCGGGCCGCGCCGATCCAGATCGCCCGACGTCGCGTGGTGCAGCGCGTGCAGATGCCGCCATTGGCGGTACGGTGTGAACGTCAGCACGCCCGTGACGAACCCCAGGAGATCATTCGCGCGACGGGACTCAAGGAAGGAACCGTGCCCACAATCATGAAAAATGATGAAAGTGCGAGCGAGGAATCCGGCGGCAACGACTGCGAGTGCCAGCGTGATCCAGTAGGAGATACCGATCGTCCAGATCATCAGGCCCCAGAGAGCGACGTAGGAGGCAAGGGTGTTCACGATCTGCCAGACGCTGCGTCTCAACGTCGGCTTCCGATACTCCGCAACGACCTTCTTCCAGGACCGCACAATGCCACCCTCCACGTTTCGATGCGGGTTCACTGCGTTCAAAGCCCGCATCATGCTCCACCGTCCGCTTCCCGCAGGGGAAGCCGGAACACCTTCGAAAGCGTGAACCCCCGGGCCGCGGAGTAGCCCGGGGGTTCTGGGGGTTCTGGATGAGTGCTGGGATCGAAGAGGCGGGAGCCTCCCTGGGAGGATGTAGAGCGCGTCAACTGGTGCTCTTTGCCTGTGTTCCGTCTTCTTCGGCTGCCTTGCATCATCCGCTGTGAGCCTTCTTCGAGGCGACGGGACCGCGCCCCCTATCGGATCCGGTCGTGAACGTTCGCGTATTCCTTGGCCGCATCTTCCGCGATTCCCTTCGTCTCCCGCCGGACTGTTTCTCTGGCTTGCTCGTAGGCGCTTGCTGTCTTGTCCCTGATCTGTCGCGTGCTGCGGGCCAGCCAGCTCCGTGCCTCTTTGCCCGTGCGAGGAGCAACCAGAAGGGCAACCCCTGCGCCGACTGCGGCGCCCACGACAGCGCCCATGAAGAAACCGCTCAACTTGCCGTTGCCATTGTTGTTTTCTATCACGACTCCCTCGCTTTCTGTTACCTCGGTTGATGTTGCTGCTTTCGGTTTGAAAATGCTCGCACGAACGTCTCCAGGCCTTTACGGAAAATATGAATTTTGCGGCTTGCCCCCAGGATGGGCGGCTCCACCACGGAGCCGATTCCTTCCACCAGGTGATTCGCTCGCTGCGACCAGGTTCGCGCCGTGTCGATGATCCTTTCCACTTCCACCCATTGGCCCTGGACTCGCCCGGAAAGCTCACGGAGTCTCTCCACCACGACCCGCGTTTCCTGCGCCAGAGGGGTAACCTCGGCCTTGAGCACTTCGACGGCCCGGACGACACGCTCGATCTGTCGCCTGAATTGGAGCAGCAGAACAATCAGGACCGCGACCAACACGACGATCGCAATCGACCCCGCGTATAGAGCTGCTTGTAACGTCGTTGGAAGTTGCAGTTCCATCGCCTCCCTCAACAAGGACCAAAAAGTGGGTGACGCCGGCCCGAAGTCATTGCTCCTGACAAGCAGAGTAGGCGGGAAGCCGGGCAGCCGCTATGGGGTATTCGCCCCACCCGAGACCACGTATATCCAGCCATCCAGCGGTAGGGTTATACCCCATAGCAAAGGGACGACCCGCGGTCTAGTCTCTGGTAGCGATTCTATTGATCGCTCTGGACATCGCGTCGTCACGCAATAAATAAGGAGTTGAGATGAACTCACAATCCTATGGGTCCTATGGCAGAAACCGCATCGGGCTGCTCATGGCGACGGTCCTTGTCGCCAGCCTGTTCGGATGCGGTCAGCAATCGACTTCCGAAGAGATCGAGCCCGGGCCGACGGCATCCCGGTTTTCCTCCCAGCCCGCCGCCCCCGAAGCAGTCCGGATCACCGTGGCCGAGGGGACTGAGATCCACGTGACCCTCTCCACGGAAGTCGGTTCCGCGACGAGTCAGCCGGGAGATACCCTCAGCGCCAGGACGACAACGGCGGTACTGGCAGGGGGTCGAATCGCCATTCCGGAAGGCAGCGCCATTCACGGCCGGGTGACGGAAGTGGCTCCCGCCACGAAGGGGCTGAAGGTATCGGAGAAGGGGGGAGCAGTGGTCCTCTCCTTCGATAAAGTGACGACTCCCCGAGGCGATAGCACTCCCATGTCCGCTTCCCTCGTCAGCGTCGCCAGCTCCAAAGGCAAGACCGCCGGTATCATCGGTGGCAGTGCCGCCGGCGGGGCCGTTCTCGGGAAGGTCCTGGGCGGGGATACGAAGGACGCCGTCATCGGCGCCGTGGTGGGAGCCGGCATCGGGACGGGAATCGCCGCGGGCACCAAGGGGAAGGAACTCGTGATTCCCGCAGGCACGGATCTCATCATCACACTGGACCAGCCCCTGACCATCGCCGACAGGTCGTAGCTACGTGCACACCCCCCTGGCCCGAACGCGGGCCAGGGGGAGTTCCAAGACACGAACGAAATCGATGGAATGGGTAGATCCAAATGAAAGCAAAAACACTCGTCGCCAGTGTCCTCATTGCTCTGGGCATACTGGCCTTCGTCTACCAGGGCATTATCTACAGCAGCCGGGAGACCGCCTTCGAGCTCGGTTCTCTCCAGGTCTCCACCCAGAGGACTCGAACGATTCCCATCTCACCCATCGTGGGAGCCGTCGCGCTGATCAGCGGGCTCGTGCTGCTGTTCGTTGGGGCTTCCAAGCCGACCGTGCCGGTCATCGCGGGCAAGGAGTAACACCGAAGTCAGAGCGGCTACTCGCTCCCTGTCGGCCCGCCTGCTTCGATGATTCCTGCGGAAATGGCGTATCGGGTGAGGCCGGCGGTGTCGTGAATGCCCAGCTTTTTCATCAGGTGCTGCCGATGTTTCTCGACAGTCTTGATGCTGATGCCGAGCTGCGTGGCAGTTTCTTTGTTGGCCATTCCTTCGGCAATCAACTGGAGCACTTCCACTTCCCGTGAGGTCAGCCGCCCTGCTCCTTTCCTCGGTCTTCTCCCCCGGTCCATCGACTTCTCCTGGAGATCGACGAGGCGTCTGGAGATGTAGGGGCTGAAGAACGTGCGGCCCTGATGAGCCTCACGAATCGCTCTCACCAGTGTGCTTGCCGCGGTCTGCTTGAGCAGATAGCCGGCCGCGCCGGCCTGTATCACCTGCTCGACGTAGGCATCCTCGCTGTGGGCGGAAAGCAGGAGCACTCTCGTGGCTGGAACGACTCTGAGGATTTGCCGCGTGGCTTCCACACCGTTGAGCAGGGGCATCGCGATATCCATGACCACCACATCGGGAAGGAGAACCTCGGTCAATTGTACCGCCTCGCGACCATTGCGGGATTCGCCGACCACCTCGATGTCATCCTCCCTCTTCAATAATGCGCGAAGACCCTCCCGAACGACGGTGTGATCTTCCGCAAGCAGGACGCTGATTCGCTTCATGAGCAATGGCTCGGCCGATCAAGCCGCGACCCAGCCCCCCTTGAGCCTTCTCTCGGGGAGCCCGGGAGTCACCTGGTCGTGAATCCTCTGGAAGGTCTCGGCGCGGGTGAGGGCCGATGCGAGGCCAGGGATGCGGATGAGCCTGGGGATCCCCGCCGGTGTCCTGAATGCGGAGAGCGTTAGCTGCCATGCCGTGTCCCAGCTGAAGTGGATCTGGTTCGCTGTCCGGTAGAGCCGCGCCACCTGCCCGTAGAACTCAGCCAGGGGGAGCGCCGTGGGGAGCAGCGCTGTGAAGAGGGAGAAGGCCTGGAAGGTGATTCTCTGCCGGTCGACCAGCTCGGGAACGTCACGCAGGGTCTGATCGTAGAGCACGGTTCCCGGCAGAGGTGTGGCGATGGTGAAGTTGGTCACGTTGATCCAGGGCCTGTGCTCGTCGATGAAGCGCACCATCTCATCGAAGTAGGCCTCATCGGCGTCGCAGGGGATCACCATCTGCACGGTGACGTAGGCGCCCGCCTCCCGGGCCCTGCGGATCGCCCGGCTGTTGTTGTCCACCGTGTTGCGCTTGCTGAATTTGTCGAGCTGCTCGTCGGTGGCTGCCTCCACGCCGAAGAAGATCCGTTTCAGGCCGCCGCGCCGGATCCACTCCGCGAACCGCGCTTCCTCCCGGAGATAGAGATCGGTCCTCGTCTCCGCGGTGAACCAGAAGTCGCCCCTCGAGGGGAGGAAGTCGGAGGCCACCCATTCCAGCAGAGGATCGTAGAGCGTCTCCAGCTGCACGCTGCTTCCCTGCATCCAGATGTCGTCTGCGAAGAAGTAGTTTCGGGCCAGGCGTGGCAGGGAGAGAAGATCGTGGCGGACGTTGTCCAGCGCGGCCAGTCTGATCCTCCGGCCATGGGTGATCCAGACGCTGCAGAAGCTGCAGTCGAACGGGCACCCCTCGCTGGTCTGACCCATCCCCGTGTAGCGGAGCCCCTGGTAGTAGTGGCGCCAGTATCGCCGGGGGAGGAGATGCCACGCGTAGGGCCTCAGCTCGTCGAGGGCCGGGCTCTCCTGCCCGTTCTGCAGAACCCATCCGCTTCCTTCCCTGTGAAAGAACCCGGGGAAACGATCGGGAGCGACGCCGGCGCGGGCGGTCTCCGCCATCAGGCCGGGCAGGGCAGCATCGCCCGCTCTGAAGGCCACCAGATCGACCGGGGTGTCGGTGAAGCTCTCGGGCTCCTCGGTCGCCGCGCTGCCACCCAGGATGATCCTGGCCCGCGGAGCCGCCTCCTTCAGCCGGGCGGCCATCTCCAGGGCTTCGGCTCCGTTGGATGAAAAGGTCAGCGAGATCCCGATGACGTCGGGAGGGTTCTGCCGAGCCCTCGCCAGGAGACGCCGGCGTTCGCCGGGAATGCGGAGATCCCAGATCTCCACGTCGGCGTCCGCAACCTGTCCGGCCAGCCGGATCTGGGCCAGAGGCGGGTACTGCGCCACGATGGGGAGCCCGAGCCGTCTGGTGACGGGGTTGATGTCGGGTTCGACGAGAAGCAGTGTCGGCCGTCTCTTCATGATGAGATCCGATGGCCTCCCGCACTGTTGGCAGAGTAAGCCCAACTATATCAAGTTTCATTCGGGCCAGCGGGGGCTCGTCAGTTGGATTCGCCAGACGGGCCCCGTCGGGTACAGCGGCCCCTCGAACCTCACGAACGCCGGCACGTCGTCCATGAGGACCCAGACATGCTCGTCCGGCGGGATACGCCCCAGCACCGTGGCGAAGAGCGTGAGCCAGATCCCCAGCTGTGGCTTCAATACATAATGGATCGCCGTCTTTTCGAGGTCGCCGACCAGGATCTTCTGCTCGCCCGCCGGTGCCACCGCCAGCTGGATGAGCCTGGGCTCGGGCGTGAAGGCGACGAAATGGATGGTCTCGCTGACCCCCTTGGGAAGGTCCTTGATGATGCTGAGGATCAGGCCATTGTAGACGTCGGGGGGCAGCTCGAGCGTCCCCTCGAAGACCGCTTCCTCCCCGTCCTTGTGGGCCTTTGTCTTGACGTGGTACTTCCCGGTGGCGCGCTCCAGCGAGATCTCCATGTCCTCCTCGAACGTGGGACCGCGCTGCACCAGGCCATAGCTCTGCATGGTGTAGACCGTTTCCTGGGTGAAGACGACCGACTCCGCGAGCACCGACCCATCCTTGAAGCGGAAATCCATCCGTTTCTCGACCTGTCCATCCCGGACGATCTGGAGGAGATCACCTTCCGCAACCAGCGCGCCGTCGATCGAGCGCAATGCGAGGAAGCCGTGGAGGGAGCCCTCGAGGAAGCGCACCGGGACAGGGTCGGCCACGAGCGTGCCCATCGCCGCCCCGGAAATCAGCAGACCGAGGAGCACCGCTTTCGCGAGGCCCCGCATCAGCCACATCCGAGGAGGCCCGTCTTGAGGGCCTGGTTCGGCGGTCTCGGCCCCAGCCACATGGCGAACAGGGCGCGGGCGAAGTCGACGCCGGGGATCGTCCCCCTGGCCTCGCCCTTGATCTCCACGACGATGCCCTTCCCGGGCAGGTAGGTGAGCGCCATCTCGTCCCCTTTTCCGACCGTGTCCGGCATCAACGCGTGAAGCGTTGCGAAACGGTCCATCAGGGCGGCGGAATCCTCCCCGACGTTCTTCTCGAGGCTCTCGTCCCACTCCTGGATCACCCTCTTCCGGCTGACCGAGCGGACGAACACGAAGACGATCCGCTTCGGGAGCTGCTCGGCGTGGAGAATCGCGTCGGCGTCGGAAGACTTCGCGCCCAGGTAGAGCCCCGCGACGTACACCTTGATCTTGAGCAAGGTCGCCTCGCGCAGGCCCATCCCGTTGAGCACGAGTGTCGACCCCTCGACCTCAGTCTGCTCGGGGAGGGTGACCCCGCCCAGTTCCCCGGTCCACGCGGGCGCCGCGAGGCACGCCATCATGCACGTTGCGAGCGCCGTCCCGCTTCGAATCCGCATCCTGCGCCTACATTCCCCGAGCGAAAGGCCCAGGGACCTTGGTGAAGTTCAGGCGAGCGTGCCTAGGCGCGCGACGCCTCGTGAGGTACTGGGATCGTCTGTTTGAGACATCCGTTTCCCCCGGGATGTTCCTGCCGTCAGCTGCCCTGCAGGACCTTCGCGGGGACGAGCAACAGAACACCGCCGGCTACGATCGCCACGACACCGGCCCAGACTGGAATATTCACCGTCTCTTTTTCTTTGACGGAGAGCTCGATCGGGCCCAGCTTGGCATCGTGGGTTTCCCTGGTGTAGCTGAACTTGCCATAGGCGAGGACGAGGATTCCGGCAACGATGAGGACGATCGCCGCGATCCTGATCCGATTCATCCCAGCTCCTCCTCAGACGACGCTTCGCCGCCCCTGAATGACACGCATCAGCACCACCACGATCGCGACGACCAGCAACAAGTGGATCAGCCCACCCATCGTGTACGAGGTGACCAGGCCAAGCAACCAGAGGACGACCAGAATAGCTACCAGAGTTCCAAGCATTGTTGTCTCCTTTGCTGCTACCGGTGCGCAGCCTCGTCGTTGACTTGCAGGCTCGATATCATCTGCTCGAACGTCGGTCTAAGTTCGTTGTAATCCTCTGCCGGAGCGATGAACAGAGCGTAGATGACGTGCTCGTCCGTCAGCTCGCGCGTGAACAGGGTCACTCGCTCCTCCTTCCGGGTGGCGGGGGAGCGCCCCGACAACACGACGGAAAGAGCTGCGGCCCCGTTGATCTTGTCGTTTCGCTGCGAGTCCGGCACCATCTTCAGGTTTGGATTGGTCCTCAGAATTTCGCTCAGGAGATCGTTCGTCGCCCGGGCGAGTTGCGTGCGATCGCCACCGCCGGAGCCTCCTCCAGCCACGAAAGCCTGTCTGGAGCCATAGGTGTCGGCGAATCTGTCGTCGGCGTCATCATTATTGAATGGCTCGTAGTGATTGATGATCACGCCCAGGATGAGATCCCTCTCCTCGCCCCCGTTGTCCACGAATCCGCCCTCCGGCGCGATCGTCACGCCGCTGCCGTTCACCGGCTCGTAGACGCGCCAAGTCGCCGGGTAATCCACCTTGAAGAACTGCCGGCGCTGCTCGAACGTGTGGAACTGCGTTTTGTCGGAGACACGCACGACGGAGCCTGGAGCATTCACTGCGGTCGTGCTTTTCTGCGCACCCGACCGTGCCTGAGCGATCTGCTGCATCGACTTCGCTGGAGCCATCTTCTGCAGCCTGGACCTGACCTGCGAGAAGCCGCCCACGGGTTGTGTCGGCTGAATCTTCAGCATTTTCATTTCTTTTCTCACGCGGGCGGCGCGATCACCAGGGGTCGGATGGGAGCTGAAGAACTGCTCGACCTTGCTCGGCTCCTTCCTCTTCTTCCCTTCCAGCATCTGGAAGAAGTCGACCATGTCCATCGGATCGTACCCGGCTTTGGCGAGCATCTGGGCGCCCACGACGTCCGCCTGCTCCTCGTCGGTGCGGCTGAACTTCAGGAAAAGCGCATTCAGCCCAAATCCGCCGAGCACGTTCATCGTCCTCTCCGTCGAGCGGTTGTCTTTTGCTATCAGGCCTCCGAGGATTCCCAGACCCGTCTGACCGAGGTAGGCTTTCGACGCCTGGTTGGTGCCGTGCCTCAGTGCGACGTGGGCCATCTCGTGGGCCATGACCCCCGCGAGCATCCCTTCCGAACCGGCCGCCTCGATGAGGCCCCGGTTAAGGTAGAGGTACCCGCCCGGAAGTGCGAAGGCGTTGATGTCCGAGGCGTTCACGACCTTGAACTGGTAGTCGTAATCAGCGCCGGGAGCTTTGGCCGCGAGACGCGCTGCGATCGCATTGATGTACTGATCCGCCGACCTGTCGTTCAGCATGGGAAGCTGCTGCTCCGCCTCGGCTGCTGATTGCCGTCCGATTTCCTGATCCTGTTCCACAGAGAACAAATTGAAGCCGGGCCGGATGCGAGTCTGAGCGATGACCGATCCGGCGGCCAGAGCCATCGACGTCACCACGAGACCCATCGCTATCCCGCTTCGAATATGGTTTGTGGCCATGTCTGTTACCTCTCCTCCTTTTGCTCGAGATCGCGTTGATAAATGCCGAAACCACCGGCTTCATTAGTGTGCTCTCACCATTGCACAGGAGGGGGCAGTGGAGAATCGGGCCGTACCTGAATCCGCCCGTAAGAATCCCTGACACGTGCGAGGAGGCTTGACCCGATGGGCGACGCGGGGGTGGGCTACCCGCAAGCACCTCTAGCAGAGGTGCTGAAAAACTCCCGTACGCACCCGCTTCGTCGCGGGGATGTTCGAAGGCCGCTTGACCGGCTTTCACGTCTTGCCGACGGCCCTCTGCATCGCGCCGGGGACTCGTTTCACCCTCTTCTTCAGGCGGAGGGCGGCGCTCTTGAGCCGCTCACGCGTCTCATTCGAGCGCTGCATTGTGAGGAGCCCCAACGTGACAACCTCCGCGGGACCCAAAACGATCCGCCATCCGAGCCCTTTTCTTTCAGAGGTCATACGGTGTCTCCTGATTGGGGTGGTTGGTCGTTCCTCGCGAACAGAGTCACACTCCCAGCACAGGTGTACATCCGCATTGCACAATGAGCAATTCGGGACGTTCCTGATTCGACATCGACGGATCTCTGAATCGGCCATCAGGAAAACCCTGACAGAGGTTTCACCCGCGTGTGGCTGCGGCCGCTGCACCGACGGGAGGAGCTGGAGGCTGTCTCGCGCAGGCGCCCCGGGAGGGGTGACGTGACGGCAGGCTTTCCCGCCGTCACGTCACATTCGGAAGAGTCGCGGTTACGACTTGGCGGCGTTCTGGATCACGACCTTCATCTCGTTACGGACAGACCGGACGCCGGTCACGGAACGGGCAACGTAGACAGCCGAAAGGTTTCTCTGCCACGTGGGCACCGTGCCTGTCAGCCGCACGACGCCATTCTTCACCTCGACGCCAATACCGGCATTCTCCTGTTCACCGCGGTCCAGCAGGGCCTTCTTCACGCCCGCCTGGATCTCCTCATCGCGGGCCTGGACCATATCCTGCTTGGCGGCTGATACCACCTCAATCTGGTTCTCCACACGCTTGACGCCTGCGACGCCTTTGGCGATCTCGGCGGCCGCTGATTTTGACTTCTGGGTGGGGACCATGCCGAACAATGTCACGACCCCGTCACGGCTATCGACGTTGATTTCAGTGGCGGGGGTGCGCGAGTCCGCGGCGAGCTTCATCTTGGTGGCTGACGTGATCCACAGGTCACTTGCGACGCCGCCGACAGTGCGCTGACCGGTCGCCGGCTTTGCGGCCTCCTCCGTCCTGAAATCCTCGTCGGGGAGCGTGTCGGAGACATCAATCTTGGAGCTCACGCGAACCACGCCGGGCTGGCTGAGTGCACAGTACAGGGCGCGCTCGTTATCGTCCAGGGACGACGCCTTGCCAGTCAGAGAAACGACGCCCTTGTCGACGGACTTCACGGAAATACTGCTGTCGTCGAGCGAGCGGTCGGCCTTCAGGTGCTTCTCCACGTCGACCTTGATGCTGTCGTCGGAACGATTCATCACCGTCGCGTTTGTGGCAGGCGGGGCTACGTGCAGAAGATTCCTCACCTCGCTCACCCCCTCGATCTTGTGTACTTCCTCGGCCGCGCGCGCCTTCTCCTTCTCGTCGTGAACCGTGCCGTAGAGCGTCACGCATCCGTTGATTGTATCCACGTTGATGGCCGTGCCCTTGACGTCCTCGGCGAGATAAAGGGCGGTCTTCGCCTTCATCGTGATGGAGGCATCGGACCGTGAGCTGGCATAGGCGGCGATCGGTGCGGACAGGACTAACGCGGCGAGCAATGCATACTTGAGCCAGAGTTTCCTTTGCATCGGAGTCTCTCCTTCAGAGTGTTGATTGAGCAGAGCGTGCTAGAACCAGAACTTGAAGCCGGCGGTGACGAGGAGGATCGTGTCGGGATTCTCACCGGTCAGACCATGGAAGGTTCCCTCGAACTCGAGCGCCCAACGCGACCCGAGGAACCAGTCGATGCCGCCGCCGCCGTTCACACCGAGGACGGTCTCATCGAATTCGGAGGGCAGGTCGGACGAAGCATCCTTCTGGTAGAACCCGAGCCCTCCCGTGACGTACGGGTGAATTCGGCCGCCCTCCCAGTTGTAGAGGACGTTCGCAGTGATGAACGTCGTGTCAACGCTCGCATCACCACCGGGGAAGTCGGCATCGAACGAGGTGAAGCCGAGCAGACCCCGCCACGAGATGCGTGGGGTCATGTAGTACTCGAACGTCCCCGTGAAGACCGGATCGCCCTCGAAGTCGTCATCGAACGCGTTGCCGAACCCGGCGTTGAAGCTCACCGCCATATCGCCGTCCTGCGGGGCCGTCGACGGCGTTGCCGCAAGCGCGCCGATCGGGATCAGCATCAGCAGGAACGTGGAGAGAAGCACCATCTTGGATAACCTGGTCATTGATTGTTTGCCTCCTCGAGAGTCAGTGTGGGGGAACAGACTGCAAGTGACGCCGTCCGCGGGAACGATCCGAACATTTGAAAAAAAGCTCCCCAAGCCGAGAGGCCGGGGGAGCCATTCTCCAGGTTTAGAACTGGCTCAATCGAGCTTGCTACCGTTGAACGTGTAGGTCAGGACGGCTCCGTCGTTCTTCGTCCAGATCAGCTTGCCTTCGAGGCTCTTGTCGTTGACGATTCCTGTCCAGACCGAGCTGCCTTCGCCCGAGCTCGACCGCACCGCCTTGAAGGTGTAGTTCTTCTCGCCAGTCTTCGTTATTGTGTAGGGCGACGCCTCGAACCCGACTTTCGGAGCGCTCAAGGAGACTTTCCCATCCGCGAACGTCAGCGTCTCGTCGAATTGCTTTTCTCCCTTTTTCTGGCTCATGTCGTCCGGCTCCACGTTGACCTTCCAGCTCGTGCCGTCGAGAACCGCGACGTCGCTGCCAGCCATGGCCAGTGTGGAGAGGATGACTGTGAATGCTGCCAACCATACGGTCTTTCTCATTTTGGATCTCCTGTTGTGAAGTGCGTGGCCCGGAAACCTGCTCCGGGAACTGCGAGTGAACCCTCGAACTAGGGTCTGCTGCGAGTTGCGTCGACGGGTCCAGTGTTCTTCGTGGGGTTCACGACTTCTGCCACGCTCTGACCGACCAGGGCGCCCGTCGCCGCGCCGGCCGCGCCGCCGACGACCGTTCCGGCCGGACCGCCTACGGCAGTGCCGACCACCGCGCCGGCCACCGCTCCGCCGGCCGCGCCGACCCCTGTGCCCACTGGGTGCGTGGTCGTCTCGAGATTCGAGTCGTGCTTCGGGTCATAGTTCTGATTCATCGGACATCTCCTTATGAAGCGTACCGTGGGACTGCCTGACATCGACATGCTGATTGGAAACCGTCTCTCCTCCAAGGTCGAGGAGGCTCGCAAGGTATCCGTCGATCCGCTCTTCGATCTCCCTGGGAAACTGCGGCGGGGGGCCCACGAGCTCATCCCGGTAAATGCGGAGCATGATTTCGCGGAAGATCGGCAGGGCGGCGCGCGACCCGGTTTCCTTCTCGCCGAGCGTGCGGTTGTCGTCGAAGCCGATGCGCACCGCCACCGTGATCCCCTGCGGCCCGTAGGTGGAGCCAACGAACAGCGCGTCGCGGAAGTCGCTCGTCGTCCCGGTCTTGCCCATCACCGGGATCGGGAAGTCGGGACCGTCGAGGGCGTGGGCCGTTCCTTCCGGGAGGCGAACCACTCCGCGCAGCCCCTCCTGGATCAGGCTCAGCTCGGCGGAGCTCGGCCCGGCCGAGCGGATGTCCTGCGCTGTCCGGGACGCCTCGTAGAGCACGGCCCCACCGATGGTATCGGTGACGCGGGCGATGACGTGGGGCTCCGCCAGGAGCCCTGAAGCCATGGCGCGATAGGCGCCCGCCAGCTCCAGCAGCCGCACCTCCGACGCACCCAGCGCCGTGCTGATGTACTGGTGCAGCGGCGTGCGGATCCCCAGCTCCCGGGCGGTCCGGTTCACCTGATCCACGCCGATCTCACGGGCGATCCACACGGCCACGGCGTTGCGGGACTCGGCCAGGGCCCGGCGAACCGGGATTAGGCCCTTGAACTGGTTGTCGTAGTTGGCGATCCACTTCATCCCGCGATCGGCACCTAAGGGGACCTCGATGGGCTCGTCGGGCACCGCCATGTCGAGGTCGAGCCCCTCGCGAAATGCAGCCAGGTACACCATCGGCTTCCACGCTGAGCCCGGCTGCCGTAACGAGCCCGTGGCACGGTTCAGGTCGGAGTAGCGCGTGGAGCGCTCCTTGAAGAGCTGTCGCCCTCCCGCTTCGCCGAGGATCCCCGCGTCGGCGTTGCGCAGCACCACCACCGATCCCTGAATCAACCCCTTCGACTTGCGGTGCCGCTTCTCGTAGAGAGCCAGGCCGTTCTCCAGCGCCTCGTTCACAATCGTCTGCACCCGGCCGTCCACCGTGGACAGGACCGAGATCCGCCCCTGGAACAAGTCCTCGATCCCGAAACGGCTCCCGCCATGCTGGTTGAGCTCCTCGAGGACGTTGGCGATAGCGCCGGGAGCGTCGGTCATCACCGGACTGCGCGCCGCCACGCTGACCGGCTCGGCCTGGCAGCGTTTCGCGAGGGCCTCGGAGATGGATCCATTGCGCGCCATGAGGGCAAGGATCGCGTTGCGGCGGCCCAAGGGCCGCGGATCGCCGGGCACCGGAGCGTAAACCCCGGGGGATTTGCTGATCCCTGCCAGCAGCGCCGCGTTCCCCGCGTCCTGCGCGGTGTAGCTCGACAGGGGCTTGTCGAAGTAGTACTCCGAGGCGGCGGCGAAGCCGTAGCGACCATTGCCCAGGTAGATGAAGCTGGCGTAGCGGGCGAAGATCTCGCGCTTGGCCCGGTCCTGCGATCCGTAGCGCCGCCGCATCTCCTCCTCGAGCCAGAGCGTCAGGCGGATCTCCTCCAACTTTCGATAGAGCTTGTTCGTGGCTCGGACACCGATGCCCGTGGAGAGGACCCGCGGGGCCAGTCCGTCGCCGATGAGGGCGTCGCCGTTCTCACGGACTGTCAGATCTTGGAGGAAATAGCTGCGGACGAGCTGTTGCGTGAGAGTCGAGCCACCCTGGGGGAGGAGCAGGTGAAACCCATCGCCCCTCCACCATGCGGCCACCGAGTGCAGGGCTGCTTTCTTGACCACCCGAGGCAGCGCGCGATACTCCACGCCGGAGTGGGAGAAGAAGTTCTTGTCCTCGGCCGCCAGGATGGCCTCGCGCAGGATGTTGGGGATCTCCTCGTAGGAGATAACCCGGCGGTACTCCCGCGCCAGCTCGATAAGGACTTTGCCACCGTCGTCGTAGATCACGCCGATCGTCGGCGGCTCGAAATGGAGGAAGGACTCGAGGTCGGGAAGGCCGCTCCGGTCGAAATAGACGTGGTGTAATGGGGCCGCCGCCAGAAGCAGGAGCAACGCCAGGGGCGGGACGACGAGGCGCACGGCGCGGCGAGCCGCCGCGGACCGCTGGCGGCCGCCAATGAAGGCGCCGGGTGCGCGTATGCGATGGGCCGCAGCGTCGAGGAGCAGAGGTCGAAGGACCAGGCTGCCGGGGTACGCGTCGCCAACGGTGAGTTGTTTCGGGTTGGGCATCGAAGATCCATTCTCCCAAAGAGACCTGCAGGCGGCGTGCCGGCCTGTCGCCTGACCACGAGCACACCGTTCTGGTTCTATAGAGTTACACCTTGGCACAGGGAGAGGCGGCGAGATGTCCGGAGGCACCTGAATCCGTGGGTGAGAATGCCTGACAGTTTTTGCCGGGGAGAGCCGTGCGATCGTGGGGGTGTGTCAGCCTTCGAGGGGTATGTACATCAATAGCTCAGCACCGTGACCCGGAGTGGAGGTGACCAGAAGCGTCCCGCGGTGGGAATCCAGGCGCTCGCGCATGCCGACGTGCCCCAGGCCCCGCTC
>Ga0137433_1000299_pt1 | contig 28739 bp, 27 predicted proteins | sample EasRivERMZT840_2_FD_102335 | JGI IMG/M metagenome (GOLD analysis project Ga0137433, IMG submission 102335) | Soil microbial communities from meander-bound floodplain in the East River, Colorado, USA - East River MetaG ERMZT840_2 | ecosystem: Environmental > Terrestrial > Soil > Floodplain ...
CAGGGAACGTTTACATGGAGCCGGCTACTCGGTTCGCCGAGTGTGCCGAACTCGGCGATCGGTCTTGTTGCGTATTACTCCATGGATCGGAGAAATGAAGATTATGGCGTTTAGTTCCAGCATCGCAGGTTGGACTACCGCAGCTACGGCACGTTCACGTTGCCGATCGGACCCGGCAAGAACTTGCTTGGCAACAGTTCAGGATGGCTTGCCCGTCTGGTCGAGAACTGGCAGGTAAGCGGCATCTTCTCGATCAGCACAGGAATCCCCTCAACGATCGTGGGCCGCAGCGGGCTTTATGAAAGCCGCAGCAGCTCGAACTTCACACCTTTCAACTTTGAAACGACTGTCGCTCCCGCGGAATTGACTCCGGCAGGCGCTGCGAAGTTCGGCAACTTCACTGGAGTCGGCAAAGTCGACTGGAAGGATGGAGATGCGGCTGGCACGTACTTCCCGGGCGTTAACTTCGTTCGCGTCCCCGACCCGCAATGCGCCAGCGTGACGACGCTTCAAGGTCTCCGGGATCGATGCAATAGCGGACTCACCGCGCTGGCCGTGGTCGAATCTGGATCTCAGACGATCGTCCTGCAGAATGCGCAGCCCGGCACGCGAGGCAGTCTCGGCGTCGGCACTGTTGAAGGCCCTGCGATGTGGGGGCTCGACGGAGCCGTGAGCAAGGCGTTCCGAATCGACGAGAGAAGGAAACTCCAGATCCGGTTCGACGCAACGAACATCCTGAATCACGCGCAGCCTTGTTCTCCGGGATTCTGCGCCGGCTTCAACACGCGGGGCACGAATCTCGCGCTGAACAACCCCAGCAACTTCGGCCTGGTCGGTGTAAAAACTCTCATGGCGCCGCGCCAGTTCCAGGCGACGTTGCGGCTCGACTTCTAAGCGGAGGTTGTATGAGAAAAAACTCGCGTGCATTTCTCCTGGTAGTGATCTCCGGGGATGAAATCAAACTGAGTAGAAACGTCGCCGACATCGCATTGGAACAAGCCACCGCGAAGCGCATGAAATAGAGTGTCACAGCGCTTTGGATCCCCCTCCCTCTCCCTCCGGGAGAGGGACGTCGCGCGCGTAGCGCGACAGGGTGAGGGCCGGTCTGCCGCTGTGTTTGGTCATGCTTGCCCTCCCGTCGCTTCGCTCCCGCCCTCTTCCCGGGAGGGAGAGGGCTCCCCAGATCTCAGTAGTTGCGATTGCAGTCTTGCCGCGGTGTATAATCCGCTCACCCTCAGCGACTCTATTCAAAAAACCGGTCAACGTTTAGGGGGTGTGCGTTTTCATGCGAGTTTGTACTCACGAAGTCGAAGTTGGTCCTTTCCTCATCGATCTCTCGACAGGCCGTTTGCTGCGCGACGGAGTGGAACTGCCCCTTCGTCCGCAGGCGTGCCGCGTTTTCAAGACGCTGATCCAGAACCGCGGCCAATACGTCGATTACGCAAACATGATCACGGAAGCATGGGACGGCACGGTGGTTTCCCGGCACACGGTCGATGTCACGGTCGGCGAGGTTCGAAAGGTCCTGCAGGAATTCGGCTCATGGATCACGCATCGCCCCAAGGTCGGTTACAGGCTGAATGTCCCGAAATCTGAAGATCTCGTCCGAAAAGGCTGGCACTTCTGGAACCGGCGCACACGCGAAGGATTTGAAAAAGCGCTGGACTCCTTTCAGGCTGCGGCGCTCGAAGACGGCACGGATTTCCGCGTGTATCACGGCCTCGCCGCCACTTACCTGATGCAGGGAACATACTGTCTCCGCGCGGCGCGCGAAGTTCACCCGGCATTCCGCGACGCTCTCGACCGTGCAGTCACTCTCGCCGGGATGACACCCGACCTGCGGGTTCATCACGCGCACGGCCTGCACGTCTTCGAGCGGGATTTCGCGCGGGCGGAAGCCGAGTTTCTTCAGGTCGAGCGCGACAAGCCCACACTGACCCCGATGTATGGCTTCCTTGCGATGATGTACATCAGCCGGGGCCGTTTCGCGGAGGCGTTGAGCACGCTGGTGAAAGGTTACAAAGTCGATCCGCTCTTTCCGGTTCTGCCTGCCGTCGAGGTGTCCGTTCATTTCTTCGCGCGCAATTACGATGCTGCCATCGCCTGTGGCCGCAAGAGTCTCGAACTCCATCCATATATTCTGGTGGGACGCAATTTTTACGCGCAGGCTCTGGACTATTCGGGCCGGTTCGAAGAAGCTCTGCGGGAATACCGCTGCGCTTGCACAATGTTGCCGGGTTTGAACTGGCTGCGGATTCTTGAAGGCGCATGTCTGGCGAGAAGCGGCCGGACAAAGGAAGCGACAGATATCCTGCACGACATCGAGCGGATGCGTCCGACCGAGTACGTGGACCCCTGCTACCTTGCACTGTTATACGACGCGCTCGGAAACCGCGACCGCGCCTTCGAGGAACTGGAACGCGCAATCCAGGAAAACTCAATCACGCTTTGCCTGCTGGACGTCGATCCCAAAATGGATTCGATGCGGCCTGATCCCCGGTTCGCGTCGATAGTCCGGCGGGTCTTCTCACCGCGATCTCTCAATCTTTCGGATTCGTCGCAAAAATTGTCAGCTCAGGCGTAAATCCCCTATCGTCCATCTCCAGCGCCGCTTTGATCATGTGCGCGATGTCTTCTCCTCGCAGCTTCGTCGGATTGTCCTTCTGTGTAAAACCCGCTGCGGCTCCGAAGTTGGTGAGGACTTCGCTGGGATTGATCAGGAAAACGCGAATGTTGTGCTGCCGAAGCTCGGCGCGCCAGCATTCGGTCATGCCTCGAAGAGCGAATTTGCTCGCATAGTACGCGGTGCCGTTGGCTGCGCCCCGCAGGCTGGCGGTCGAGCAGATGTTGACGATGTTGCCCTTGTTTTGCTGGATGAAGTGCTTCGCCGCTTCGCGGCCCATGAGCATTGTGCCGGTGACGTTGGTCGCGAACACGGCATCAAAGCTGGTGCGATCCATGTCCACAAGCTTTTTGAAGACGCCGAAGCCGGCGTTGTTCACAAGGATATCGAGATGTCCCAGCGCCTGAAGCGCCTCGCGATACGTTCGCTGAACATCCGCTTCATCGGCGACGTCCGCGCGGATCGCAACCGCATTGAGCGACTCCGCGGCTTTATACAACTTCTTCTCATCGCGCCCGGTGATGGCGACGCGCGAGCCGGCATCGATCAGAACTTTCGCGATCGAATATCCGATTCCGCTGCTTCCGCCGGTTACGAGAGCCGTTGCGTTTTGAAGATTCATGATTGTGACCCCACTTTTCCTATCTCCAGTTCCAGTCGTTTCAACTTGGGACGTTCTCCCATCGTGATGAGCACATCACCGGCTTCGATGCGCAAATCCGCAGACGGATTGAACTGCATGTTGCCGTTCTTCCGCTGGATCGCGAGAACGATGACGCCATACTTGCTGCCGAGACGCAACTGTTCGAGCGTAAAGGACACCACCGGGCTCGATGGACCGATCTGAATCTGCTCGATCTCCAGGTCCAGATCCGAAGACTGACGGAATGCCGAAGCCACATCGAGAAACGTCGCGACGTGAGGGCGCAACATCGACTGAGCCAGGCGATGGCCGATGTACGAGTACGGCGTAAAGACTGTCGTGGCGCCCGCGCGCCGGAGTTTTTCTTCAGCCTGGTCGTCGCTGGCTCGGGCGGCGATGACGAGTTGCGGATTGAGGACCTTCGCCGACAGGGCCACGTAGACGTTTTCCGCGTCACTCGCGATCGCAGTAACCAGCCCCCTGGCGGTTTCGACTCGCGCCTGTCTCAGCACTTCGTCCTTCGTCGCATCTCCAACAAGCGTGATGACACCTTTGTCGGTTGCCCAGCGCGCGCGCTCGATGGTGTTGTCGACGAGAACGACGGTCACGTCGCTACGAAGCAACTGCTGGATGACGCTGCGGCCGACGCGGCCCGCGCCGCACACGATGTAATGTCCGGAAATATCTTTGAGCATGCGATCCCTTTTCCTCTGGCCGAAGTAATCCGCCATCTCCATCCGAAGCAGCGTTTCGCCCAGTACTGCAAGCGACACAAAAACCGTCGAAACACCCGTCAACATCAGCAATGACGCGAACCAACGGCCTGCGCGACTGAGCGGATGAACTTCACCATATCCGACAGTGGTCAACGTGATCATTGTCATGTAGAAGCTGTCGAACAAAGACCAGCCTTCGACGACAACGAACCCCACAGTCCCAACGATAACGATAGCGGTGAGTAGTGCCGCGATGAAGAGCAGCCGCGTTACGAATTGACGCACGGTGGGAAATTATAGAGGAGTCGTGGTGAGATGTGGGGGCGGCCCCCGCGGGGGCCGCCCCCTCGTCCCCAGTTAGTTGGCGCCCTTTCCGATGTTTTTCAAAAGGTCGCCCTTCGTGATATCGCGATCCGGAGGATTAGGCTGGTGCACCGGGATGATGGTCGTGTAGTCGATCTTCAACCGATCCAACTCCGAAGCGAACAGCTTCTCGAGGCCGCTCGGGTTCGCCGGCGGAGCCGCATTCGCTGCCGGCGCATTGAACGCATCGCCTTCGACGACGGCCTTTATCTTCGGCAGATACGCAACGATCATGTCTTCCGAGTGTGCGACACCCTTGAGCTGATACAGCTCGATGGTGTTCATGCTGTCCTTCAGCACCTTCTTGTCGCCCATGTATTCGAACTTAGCCTTCTTGCCCGACTTTGCAAGCGCGTCCGGGTTCAACAGATTCCGCGTGTTCGTGAACCACGCCTCATAGAGAGGCTTGTTCAAGCGGTGAGTCAGAATCGTCGCACCCGTCTCGACGGCGGCGCGGAGCCCGCCCGAATGATCCGAATGCGAATGCGTGTTGATAAAGTATTTGATGGGCTTGTTCGGAAACGTCTTTTTGACTTCCGCGATGATGTTCGTGGTCGTCATCTCGCTCTGCGGCGCTTCGATGACAACGATGTGATCCTTCATCTCGACAGCCACGCTGCGATATCCGCCGGTGATCATATAGATGCCGTCGGCTAGCTTTCTTGCAGTAGGCCCTGCCGGGGAGCCACGACCTGCTCCACCGCCTGCACCACCTGCCCCGCCGGCTGCCGCAGCACCTCGACCGTCACCACCACGGCCACCACCGCCGCCGGCTGCACCGCCGCCACCTGCGCCGCCACGACCTGCCGCAGCCGCCGGAGGCGGAGGCGCCGGCGCGTTCGCCTTCACATCGGCAACAGTGAGGTCCGTCCACGCGAGACCGGCCCGGGTTTGAACGATGCGCGTGGGGAATTTGACGCCGTTGAAATCTTTGTATCCGGAAAACGTCTGTTCGACCAGCATGTCGCCGACGAGATTGTCCTCGATCCGGGTTTCAACCTTCGCCACGAGGTTCTCATTATCGATATACCCGCTGACAATGTAAGGAAGGCCGGACGGCGCCTTCTGTTCGACCGGGAACGTCACAACCGTGTATCTCGTTCCGTTCACGCTTCGCTGAGAAGCTGTAGCGTTCGCCGCATTCGCGGCAGCCAGTTTCAAAAAGCCCACAGGCGAGAGATTGAAGTCGATCTTCTGGGCGAATGTGCCGGTCGCGTTGATGGCTGTGGTATTCGGAGCCTCTGCCTGCGCCGCAAGACCACCCCCTCCGGCAAGCTGCCCGTCGGGCTCGGCAGGCCGCGAGCGCAGAGAAGTCTGCTGGCCCGTTCCCGCATTGAGATCGAGATAGCGTGAATAATTCTTCAGTGTGAAGCGCGGCCACCCTTTGACCGCGCTGCGCGCCTGCCCCATCGCGGTGCCTTCGAACCCGGACGGGCCGGAATATTCGATCGATCGAAGGCTGTCATAGCCCGACGCCTTCGACGTATTGCTGATCACCGTTTTGGCGTCCTGGGCCATGGCCATCGAAAACAGCGCCAGACAGAGGAATGACGCGACAATCGACTTCTTAAACATTGTTCGCCTCCAGAATGAATTGCGGAAATCGCCGTTACTCTACCGAAAAACGGGGTCGTTCTGCGCTAGAATTCCACTCTCTAAAACCTAGGAGGAGTTGGAATAATGTTTCGCCGGAATCTTGCTCTGCTGGTATCGGCCGCGATCCTGGTCACGATTCAGATCGCTGCGATCACCGCGCAGCAAACCGTCAAACTCCCGAATCCCGCGACCGACTGGCCCATGTTCAGCCGTGATCTTTCCGCCACTCGCTTCTCTCCGTTGAAGCAAATCACCGCGGGTAATGTCGGTTCATTGAAACTCGCATGGAGCATGCCGTATCGCGCGGATCGAAATGCGGCCGGCGGCGGTGGTTTCGGTTTGACACAAGCGACGCCGATCGTCGTGAACGACATCATGTACGTGCCGGCCGAGAATCGAGTCCTCGCGCTCGATGCCGCTACTGGAAAGGAACTCTGGAGATACACGGCGACCGCAGGGCCCGGCGGCGCGCTCTCGAAACGAGGCGTGACGTATTGGCCGGGCGAAATCAATACGCCTCCGCGAATTTTCGTCACAGCGGGCCGTCGCCTGATCGCGTTGAACGCTGCGACCGGCGAGGCTGTCCAGGCATTCGGAACGAAGGGCGAAGTGGATATGGTCGTCCCGTACAATTCGCCTCCGACAATCTTCAAGAACTTCGTATTTGTCGGCGCCAATGTCGGCGAATCGCCCGCCACGGGACCCGCCGGCAACACGCGAGCCTACGACGCGCGCACGGGCGCGAAGATCTGGGAATTTCATTCCGTCCCTCACGCCGGTGAAAAAGGGAATGAAACATGGCCGGCCGATGGCTGGAAGGACCGCACGGGCGCGAACAACTGGGGCTTCTACATGACTGTGGATATGGAGCGCAGCACGCTCTACACCGTGTTCGGCAGCCCCGCGAGCGATTATTACGGATTCGATCGCAAAGGCGACAACCTGTTCGGAAATTCCGTAGTCGCGCTCGACGCCGCAACCGGAAAGTACAAATGGCATTTCCAGACGGTCCATCACGACCTCTGGGATATGGACCTGCCGCCCGCGCCGATCCTGCTGGACATCACGGTCAAGGAAAAGAAAATCCCTGCACTCGTTCAAACAGGAAAGCTCGGACTGGTCTTCATTCTGAATCGCGTGACCGGCGAGCCGATCTTCGGCGTCGAAGAACGTCCTGTGCCTCAAAGCGAGGCTCCGGGTGAATTCACCGCGAACACACAGCCGTTTCCGATCAAGCCTCCGATGCTTGGCAAGCATTCTTACAAACCGGAAGACCTCGTTACAGCCGCCGACACCACTGAAGCCCACGCCGCGGCCTGCCGCGATCTCGTCGAGAAGAGCGGCGGCATGTTGTTCAACAACGGACCGTACACACCGTGGGCATATCGGGCGCCGGGCGCGCCGCCGCGAACTGCGATCAATTTTCCCGGCGACATCGGCGGAACGGACTGGGGCGGAATCTCAGCGGATCCCAACACCGGATATGTATTCATCAACATCCTGAACTACGGAAGCATCGGCTGGATCGAGAAACGTCCGGACACTTCGCGCGTGCCGTACGATCGCGCCAGTGTGTTCGGCGGGCCCGTCGCTTCGAAGTTCTGGGACCGAAAAGTCAACGCGCAAGGCCAATTGCTGGGTGAGCAAAGCTGGCCCTGCCAGAAACCGCCATGGGGTCAGTTGCTCGCAGTCAATGCGAATACCGGCGACATTGCCTGGCAGGTTACGCTGGGTGTTACCGACGAACTTCCGGAGGGAAAGAAAAACACCGGCCGCATCAACATGGGCGGACCGATTGCAACCGCCGGCGGTGTGATCTTCATCGGCGCAACCAATGACAAACGGTTTCGCGCGTTCAGCGCGAAAGACGGGAAGGAACTCTGGGTGACGAAGCTGGATAACAGCGCGATCGCAGTTCCGATGACGTATCTCGCGAAAGGAAAACAATACGTCGCGATCACAGCGTCCGGCGGCGGCGGTATCACCGATCCGGATCCCACGAGAAACGAATCGTTATACGTGTACACATTGCCGTAGAGGGAGTCGAGGAATGAAAAGACATTCGATATTGCTGCTCGCTTTCGCGTTTTTTGCCGGCGTCACCACATGGACGCGCCTGGCCGAATCACAGGCACCTGCGGCGGGCCAACAACCGCCTGCAGCCGGTCCTCCCGTAGGGGGAGGTGGAGGAGGAGGCCAGCGCGGCGCCCCGGGCACCGAAAACGGAATTGCGACTTTCCAGACGCAGTGCATGTCGTGCCATGGGCATCCCAAGGTTCCGAATGCGCCGACTCCGTCGGCCATTCGCGAAATGACGCCAGAGCGCATCTACGATTCGCTGACGACCGGCAGCATGAAGGAACAGGGCGCGAAGCTCTCGGAAGCAGACCGGCGCGGCGTGGCGGAATTCATGGCGAGTCGTCCGATCGGCAGCTCGAAAGTGGGCCACGCGAATACGATGCAGAACCGATGCCGCACGAATCCCGCAATGACGGATCCATCGCGCGGCCCTTCGTGGAACGGCTGGGGCAACGACAATTCAAACACGCGATTCCAGTCCGCGCAGGTCGCCGGCATCACCGCCGATCAGGTTCCACGACTGAAGCTGAAATGGGCTTTCGGTTTTCCGGCAGGTGTCACCGCCAACGCGCAACCCACGATCGCATCGGGCCGCGTGTTCGTCGGCAGCGATAACGGATTTATCTATTCGCTCGACGCGGCGACAGGCTGCGTGTACTGGTCCTTTGAAAACGGCGCGATCGTTCGCAATTCGCTGGCGATCGGCCCCGTGAGCGGTCAGGGCAATGCGCGTTATGCCGTCTTCTTCGGTGACGGCAAGGCCAACGTATTTGCCGTCGACGCGCAGACAGGCCGGCAGCTCTGGAAGACGAAAGTCGACGATCACTTCGTCGCGCGCATCACCGCGGGCGCCAGGTTCTACAACGGAAGGTTGTTCGTTCCCGTGTCGTCGTCCGAAGAGTTTCGCAGCGGTCATCCCGATTACCCGTGCTGCACGTCGCGCGGAAGCGTCGTTGCGCTCGATGCGAGCACCGGAAAGCAGGTCTGGAAGGCGTGGGTCGTTCCCGAAGAACCGAAGCCGTGGAAGACGATGGCGAACGGCGTGACCTTATATAAGCCTGCAGGCGGGGCCGTGTGGAATTCGCCGACGATCGATCCCGTTCGCAATGCAGTGTACTTTTCGACGGGTGATGCGACAACGGCTCCTCCCGCCATAACCACCGACGGCGTGATGGCGGTCGATATCAACACGGGAAAGCTTCTGTGGTCGTATCAAGCCACCGAAAACGACGTCTTCATGGGCGGCTGCAACGGAGCAGTCAAGAGCGACGCGTGTCCAACTCAGATGGGTCCCGACGCGGACATCGGTAATTCTCCGATCCTCAAAGCGCTGCCGAATGGAAAGCGAGTGCTGATGGCCGGAACCAAGGGTGGTGACGTATTCGGCCTGGATCCGGATAACAAAGGCGCTGTGGTGTTTCGAGTGAACGTCGGAGGAGTGCCGGTCGGCACGAATCGCGGTGGGCGCGCGTCGATCGTGTGGGGCGGAGCCGTCGATGATCAGCATGTGTACTACGGCGGAGGAGGCGGAGGTATCTCTGCGCTTCGTCCGGCAAACGGCGAAATCGTTTGGAATTTCACCGCGCCTGCGCCGACCGCCGGTGGACGCGGCCCCGCGCTGGGAGCGGCTCCAACTGCGATTCCCGGCGTTGTCTTCCAGGGAGCAGGCAATGGCACGCTGTTCGCGCTTTCTGCCGCGGATGGAAAAATCATTTGGCAGTTCAATACAGCCCAGCCGTTTGAAACGGTCAACGGTGTCGCGGGCGCCAAAGGCGGCCAGATAGCATCCGGCGGTGCGGTAGCCGTCGGCGGGATGTTGTACATCGGCTCGGGCTATGCGATCAGCAGCGGCGCGTCCGGTGGCAACGTGCTCCTCGCTTTCGGCGTCGAGTAACTCCCTTCCCTCGGGAGAGGGACGTCGCGAAGCGACAGGGTGAGGGCCGTCAAGCGACAAGGTATGAAGAGCTTTCTCTACGACCAGTCCACGCTGCGCGTTACCTTCGGCGTCGGCGCGGTCGAGCGGCTTCGTGAAGAACTCGAAAGGCTCGCCGTCACCCGACCTTTATTTATCGCGACACCAGGCCGCCGTCACGACGGGGAACGCACAGCGCAGACTCTGACCGGCATAACCGCCGCCATCTACTCCGAAGCGGTCATGCACGTCCCCATCGCAAGCCTCAACTCGGCGCGCGAAGCCGCCGTGCGCCACCAGGCCGACAGCATCATCTCATTCGGCGGCGGCTCCGCAATCGACACCAGCAAAGGCGTCGGTCTGGAGTTGGGCATTCCCGTCGTCGCCGTCCCAACAACGTATGGCGGTTCCGAAGTCACCCCCTTTTACGGCTACACGGAAGACGGCATCAAGAAAGGCAAACGCGATCGCAAGATGCTGCCGAAGTCGGTGATCTACGATCCGGCTTTGACCATTTCCCTGCCCGCGAACGTCTCCGGACCATCAGGCATGAACGCCATCGCGCACTGTGTCGAAGGCCTTTATGCGCGGAATGCGAATCCCGTCATGTCACTTCTCGCGGCCGAAGGGATTCGCACACTCTCACGATCGCTGCCGATTGTGGTGAAAGAGCCATCAAACATCGACGCTCGTTCCGACGCGTTCTATGGAGCGTGGCTGGCCGGCATGGTCCTCGGTTCGGTCGGGATGGCCGTCCATCACAACATCAGCCACGTGCTCGGCGGATCGTTTGGCCTTCCTCACGCGGACGTCCACACGGTGATCCTTCCTCATGCCGCGGCCTTCAACCGCGACGCCGCCCCCGAAGCCATGCTCATCATCGCCGAAGCCCTCGGCTCTCACGATGCCGCGCAAGGGCTTTACGATCTCGAAATGCGCCTCGGCACCCCGACTTCACTTCACCAGTTGGGAATGCCGAAAGATCAACTCGACCACGCCGCAAAGCTGGTCGTCGAACACGCGTATTACAACCCGCGACCAGTCGACTTCGCCGGCATCCGCGAACTACTCGAAAACGCCTTCCACGGCATCCGCCCTTCCGCGAAACAATAATCTAACGCTATACAGCTTCTTGCGCTGCATATCGCGAGATTGCCTGAGTCTCCGAATGGCCATAAAATCTGTGCCGCCAAACCCTTGCCATTCGTCTTCCGGGTTTTGTGACGAACAATATGTGGCGGCTTGTGGTCGGTTAGGGTTATGGCACCGATTCGGCTAATCATCTGTTGGGCCGACGAAAGGGGGACGCTGTGCAGAAGCAGACGACATGGAAGATGGTGCTAGCGCTGTTGATCGGAATACCGATTGTCAATTTCGTTGCTGGTCAATTGGGAAAGTCAGCGGCCAACCACGTCAACGAAAAGGAGACGACCGCAAAGCGCCCATCTTCGCCAGCGCCCGAAATACGTACAGTGGTTTCCTCGCAAGAGGCCGAGGGTGTAACCCAGGCGCAGATGGACTTAGATTTCTTAAAGAACCTTGAAACATACATGGTTGAGCGGGCCACGATTAAGGCAAAAGAGAGCCTTGCGGCGGCTGGCTACCCAAACCTCAGCGTCGAATACAAGTCCGAGGCCACTTACGTAGAAAGCGGGCCAATGAAGCTGGCGATTATTCGCATGTCCACACAAGGCACTCGCCAGATTTTCATCACAGGTATCATCGGCCGAGAACTCAAGCGGGTCTTGTGTCTCAGGGAATCTGAGGCGGCCATACCCGTTACTAACGGTGCGTGTGCGGACAAGATCAAAGAAGTGTTTGGGGTTTCGCTTGGTTCATCCAGTGCATTCAGCGCGCCACAAAGCAGCCAGAAGCCCGGAAATCCACATCCACCGGCCGCCGCCATACCCAATCAGAGCAATCTGCCACTGGACCGTGCGGCTCGCGCTGGAGATCTGGAAGAGGTGAGGCGTCTCATTAACCAGGGAGTAGACCCGAATGAAATTAACAAGTGGGGTACAACCGCGCTTACTGGGGCTTGCACGTTGGGAGCCGACTCCCTGGCTCACACCGAAATCGTTAGCTACCTGATATCCCACGGAGCCGACGTGAACAAACAGGTCTCGGATGGAACCACTGCCCTTAACGAGGCGTCTTTCTGGGGCCACCACGAGACCGCAGTGGTTCTCTTGAAAGCCAAGGCGGAGGTTAATCGAGCGAAGAAGAATGGATATACACCCCTCATATCCGCCGCAAGTGAAGGACACCTGTCGATTGTGAAGCTACTTGTCCAAGCTGGTGCGGACCTGAATCGGCAGACGACCGCGGCGGGCCTAACGGCGCTCCATTTGTCCTCTGCCAACGACCATCGCGACATCGTTGAGATGTTGCTAGCTGCGGGCGCTCGGAGGGACATCAAGAATGTTCGAGGCGAGTCATTCACGGATGTTGCGGGTCGTACGAAACGGTTAAAGCTCCAGTAGCGCAACAGCCAACACGGCCCAACAAAACGTTGCAGCCGCCAAGCCGCTCTGCACCGTTGCCGCGAACTTGCAGCGGCTGGCTCCCGCGGCTTGCGGCTGAACGTTGAGCCGTTGGCAAGAATCCTTAATTTGTTGTTACGCGGAGCGCAGATGGACGACCAGAAAACACAGATCGATCAGATCCTCACAAGGGCAGAAGACGCGCTGCGGACGGCGAGGCACGGTTTCGAGGATCTCACTGGAAAGGACAAGAATCGGAGGTTTAGCGGCCTTCGCAACCTTATAGTCTTTGGTCGATCCGTCACGTGGATTCTTCAGAACCTCCGGTCATCCTTAGACAAGGACTTCGACCAGTGGTACGGACCGGAGCAGGAGAAGATGCGGAATGATCCACTCATGCGCTACTTCGTGAAAGCACGAAATGAAATTGAAAAACAAGGCAAGCTAAATATATCTACGAGCGTACACATTAGCTCGTTTTCAACCGGCGACCTTGGGAGGTTCGGTCCACCCCCGCCAGGGGCTGGTGCCTTTTTTATCGGAGACTCGCTGGGAGGGACAGGATGGGAGGTCAAGATGCCGAACGGGTCGAGCGAGAAATACTATGTTGAGCTGCCGAGCGACATTGGCGAAGTTACGCAACACTTCCACAATCTCCCAGAGGCACAGAATCCAGAGTTGAAGGACAAGTCGGTGGAGCAACTGTGCGAGGAATACCTCCGGCGCCTCGACCAACTTGTTGGGCAGGCGCGGAATCGCTTCGTTAGCGGCGGCAGCTAACAAGGCGATGAACCCGCCGCCAGTGCGGTCGCTGTTGCTCCTGCACTGGTTCGTTCGCTCGCAAAGGACGCTCGCTCAGCGCGGGTTATCGCCAGGCCGGTGGGCAGCCAGAAGTAGCATGTTGATTTCATGATCAAAGTCGCGGAACTCGACAGCATCGCTCGTGCTCGAATCGAAGATGCAAAGGCGCTTCTCACGGCTGGTCGCTTCGACGGTGCGACGTACCTTTGCGGCTACGCAGTTGAAATAGCCCTCAAGGCTCGGATCTGTCGAACTCTCGACTGGTCAGAGTTCCCGAGCACTACCGGAGAGTTCCAGGCATACAGAAGCTTCCAAACTCATGAATTGGACGTCCTCTTGCGGCTCTCGGGACAGGAGGGTCGGATCAAGCAAAACCAATTTGCGCTGTGGAATGCGGTCGCCATCTGGAAGGTGGAGTCGCGGTACAATGTCGTCGGCACGGTGCAACAGGCTGACGCCGCGGCGATGATCCAAGCAGCCGAGGAGATTTTGGCGGTCCTATGACGGTGTCCGACATCACAGAAAAGTTCGGCGAACTCGAGTCGCAAATAGCTGGCGAAAAAGGACCGTTCACTCTATTCGCCCTCTTCATGCGTGAGGACGCACCGGATCGCTGGGATCTGATCGTCTCTGCACCGTGGACTGGTGATGATAAACGAGCCACCGTCAACTATTTCGTGGCCCAAATCAAGACGAGGCTAGGGGAGCCCGGGTTGACTAGCCTATCGCGAATTGTGGTTGCCGATCCTCAAGACGCTGCGGTTCAAGCCATCAATCGGGCAATTCAGATCGAGCACGGGACAGTCGAAGTGAGAGACAGCAACTTCTTCGGGTTGCCCATAAAGCACGCATACATAATCACGTCGAAGCGGCCTCCGGCCCCAGCGGCCGCATAGCAGCCGAACAACAACGCGATGAAGCTGCCAGTCAGCACGTCGAGTATGGCCCCAACGGTAAGACTCGGCAGCGCCTCCTGCGGCTCACCTGCTGGCGGTTCTGCGCACACTCAGCGCTCTGACCGCACCCTCGTTGGAGCCAACGCGTCAGAAGGGTAGAATCGCCCCACAGAGGTTCAGATGATCCTTACGATTGAACTCGACCAGGAAGAAGACGGTCGCTGGATTGCTGAGGCGATCAACATTCCCGGTGCGCTTGCGCGTTTCACGATCGCGAGGAGATCGGCCCGAAGATGTCGCAAAAATCGCCAGGAAGACAGGGTTACGTCCAGAGGACCTCTAGGCGGGGGCTGATGACAAGCCGGTGCAGACCGACGAGCGGCGCGCGTGGACTGTGAAGGATTCCGAAGGAGGACACAGATGGCACAGGTTGACTGGTACATCGAAGGAGTCGAGTTCAGCAATTGCAACTGCGACTACGCCTGTCCTTGCCAGTTCGAGTCACGTCGCCCCACCCACGGCGACTGCCGCGGCTTCGCGGCCGTTCGCATCGATAAGGGACATTTTGGCGACGTGGCGCTCGATGGTCTCGGCGCCGCCCTCCTGTACGCCTGGCCGGGACCGATTTACGAGGGCAACGGCGAGTGTCAGGCCGTCATCGACGAGCGCGCGGACGAAAAGCAACGAAACGCGCTTGCGACCGTCCTGTACGGTGGCGAGACCAACGAGGCAGCGACGCACTGGTGGGTCTATACGACGATGTCGAGCACCGTCCATCCCCCGCTCTTCAAACGAATCGAGTTTGACGTAAATATCGAGCGCAGAACAGCGCGCATCGGGATGGCCGGCGTGCTCGAGTCCACGGCCCGTCCGATCCGAAGCCCGGCGACGGGGGCTGAGCATCGCGTCCGCATCAACCTCCCGAATGGTATGGAGTACGACCTCGCGGAGATCGGCAGTGGTACCACGAAGACGATGGCCTCAATCGCCCTCGACCTCAAGGACACCTACTGTCATTTCACTCTTCTGCGCCAGTCGGGCAAAGGGGTGATCCACACTTGATAGAATCCATCTGTATCCAGACCGGGGACCCTGCCGACCCGTTGCACGTTGCCTGGCCAGCTGAGAACAGAGCGATTGAAGATCGCCGAACAAGGCGTTGAGTCGCCCCCCAGACCTCACCGTTCTTGAACTATCTGGTGGTGCTAGACTGAGCCGTGCGTTTCGAGTGGAGTGCGAAGAAGTCCGCCGCGAACCTGGTCAAGCACAAGGTCTCATTCGACGAAGCGAGGACTGTATTTGGTGATCCGCTGGCCGTCACAATCGATGACCCCGACAGCTCTACCAATGAAAATCGCTTGCTGACGAAAGGGATATCTCAGCGGGGGAGGCTCCTCGTCGTGGCGCATACTTACGACAAGGGCATCATTCGGATCATCAGCGCTCGACGCGCAACAAAGAATGAAAGAAGGCAGTATGAGTCGGAAGGCTAAGACGGGTTCTGCGGACGAGATGCGACCAGAGTATGACTTTACTGGTGGCGAGCGCGGAAAGTTCTACAAGGAATACATGAAGGGTACGAATGTCGTGCTCCTTGATCCGGACGTGGCAGAAGTTTTTCCGGATTCGCAAGCAGTCAACACCGCGCTCCGTGTTCTGGCCGATCTGGCCAAGAGACAAGCGAAGATAAAGCCCAAGAAATCGAAGACGGCATAATGCGGGCCTCCTAGGTCAGGTTCAACTGCCGGACCAGCGGGTCGGTGTCGTCTTCGTAGATGATTTCGATTCGGTTCTCGTCGTACCGGCGATACCACCACAGCGAAAAGAGAATGCCGCCGACCGAGGCGAAGAACATTGCGATGCGCAGTGGATGCTCTCCAACCCAGCGTTCCATGCCTGCAATCGTGAACGTATAGATGGTGAAGCCGTACAAATAGGCTGCCGCCAGAAACGCGAGGTGCGACTTGGCGGGCAAGTACGAACAGGTGAACGGAACCTTATTGAACTTGTAAAAGAAAAACTCGGTCAGCAGAGCAGCCACAGCCAGTCCGAACGCCACATGGAAGACGGCTTCAGCTGCGTCGAAGAACCAAAGCTCGAATGGGATGAGCGCCGCGTAAACAGGGAGAATACCCTTCAGCAAAACCCATCTGCGAATCGCCTTCAGATATTCAGCGGCGTCGCTTCCGCTGGTGATCTGGAAAATCCAGTTGGCCGGCAGCTCGTAAGGAATATTGAAGGTCGCCCGCAACCCGGACACCACGAAGAACGACAGGATCAACGGAGCCTCGATCAGGCCTCGCGTTGAAATCGTCACCACAAAGGCCGCGTCCCGTTGAAGCACAAACAACGACGAAACCGCCAGCGCGATCCCGATTCCACCGTACATCGCAATGAAAAGCCGATGTTTGGCGCTGCGTCCGAAAATGCGGCTGATGAAATGAAAGGAAGCGCACTGAAACGGATGACGCAGAAGCGCGGCGTTCATCAGCCGCGTCCATGCGCTCACGAGCCGCGACTGCGCAAAGATCTCCGACTCGATGCCTTCAAGGATCTTTTTCGAGTATCGGCGGTAGCTGACCAGATAAGTCACCACAAACACCGCAATCAGTACGCCAATCGACTGAACCGCCGTTCCGGCCCAACGCTGCGAGGCCGGAATGAGCGTGCCTTCCGGATTCAGCGACTCATAGATGCCGAGAAACCAGAACAACGGAATGTAATCGAGAGCGCGCGCCTCGCTTTCGACGAGCAGGCGAAGGCTGGTCGATAGTCCCGGCGTGATCAGGAAGACGGTCACCAGAAACGACATCGAGACCATCTGAATCCACGGCGAGAGCCGCCGGAAGGCCGCAGGAGTCATGAGGTTGATCAGCACACCCTGCAGAGCGGCGAAGAAAAGCGCGGTAAAGATCGATCCGCCGAGTACCGCTCCGGCATGCGCAAAGAAGGACGGCAGGATGACATCCAGCCGATCGTCGCGAAGCAGATACACGTACGGAATGATGATGCATGAGAAGAAATTGATCGCCACGACGAACATCAGGAGGAATGACCACAGCGCCGTCGCCTTCGCGGCAAAGAACTCGCGCAGCGAGATGGGAAGAGGCGTCAGGATCAGGTAGTCCCGGCGATCGGGGAAAAGTGAATCCCATTTAAACGTCATGACGAAGCCCATCACGACCATCGCATACGCAACGAACGTGTAACGGTCGCCGGCCCGCAGCCAGAGCCGCGTGTATTCCGATCGCGTCATGGAATGGTCGACGATCGTGTACAACGCGAGAAACGCTCCAGGAACCGCCAGCATCGCGACGATCTGAACCACGTTGGCGCGCTCGTCCGCATCCGGCGAGAGCGAATCCTTATCGAAAAAACGTGAGAAGAAGTGCCGGACCAGATGCGTGAACCGCTTACTCATAACGCAGCGTGACCAGCGGATCGACACGCGAGGCGCGCCGCGCCGGCAGATAGCAGGCCGCAAGCGATGTGGCTGCCAGGAGCAGGAACACGCTGAGATAAGTCCGGGGATCGGTCGGAGTTACTCTCGTCAGAAACCCGCGAAATGCGAGACCGGCCATGATGCTGAGACCAAATCCGATCGCCAGACCAACGGCAGTAAGCAGCAGACCCTCCCGCAGCACAGCGGCCTGAATCTGGCTGCTCGATGCGCCGATGGCGATGCGGATGCCCAGTTCGCGGGTCCGCCGCTTCATTTCGAAAGCAATGACGGCGTACTGACCGAGAGCGGCAATCAGCAGCGACCCTCCTGAAAACAGACTCAGAAACGCTGCGATCGTTCGCGGGCCGGAGTTGCCGCGATCCAGCTGCGTCTGCATCGTCCGCACATTCAGGACCGGTACGCGATCGTCGACTTCACGAATCGCAGCGCGTATGGCAGGCACAAGCGAATCCAGGCTGCTGCTGTACTTCAAGTAAAACGTTGTTTCACCCGAGCCGAAAAGAGCTGCCTGCCCGGTAACGCGTTCACGGTCCTGCTGCTCGGCCAGGAACACGAAGTAAGGTTCCTCTCGATCATTAAACAAAGCATTCGGTGAAACACCGATGATCTCCGCAGAATCCCTCGCTCCGAGTGAGAGGATTTGCCCAATCGCGCTCTGGCCCGGCCACAAATCCGCCGCCAGGTTATGGTTGACGATCGCCGTCTTTCGGTTCTTTAGACTTTCCTCAGCGGAAAACTCGCGGCCGAGAACCGTGCTCAATCCCAGAGCCTGCAAGTAATCCGGGCCGACATAATTGACGTTGGCCATCACCGGCTGTTGCAGGTTCGGACTCGTCACAGGCACGCGCATCAGACCATACGGAGGTGGCAGACGAACGTAGGTTACCGCCTGCACTCCGGCCAGCCTTCGCAGACGTTCGTGTGCACGATCGAGAAACGCCAGATTGGCCTCTCTGCTCGTAATGTTCAAAGTGGGATTCATGGTGATGAGCAGGAGATTGTCCTTCTCGAAACCCACATCGAGCGATTCGACCAGCGAGAGCGAGCGCCAGGCAAGGCCTGCGCTCGTCAGCAGAACGACTGAAAACGCAAGCTGCACGACGACGAGAGCGTTGGTCACCCTGGATCTGCCGCGCGCGACGCCGTGTTCGCCGGTCTTCAAACCCGGAAGCAGCTCCTGCCTCCACATGCGGACCGCCGGAGCGATGCAGAAAAACAGCGTTCCGATGAACGCCAACATCATTGCGTACGCGAGGACACGCATGTCCGGAGAGAGATTCATGTTCATGTGGTTCGGCCGCATGCCGAGCCCATTGATGGAACCCGGCGGAACGATCAGTCGTGGCACGTACGTCGCAACCCAGTAGGCGACCATCGAGGCAATCACCCACGCGGCTGCGGAAATCGCAATGCCCTCCGCAATGAGCGTCCGCACAATTCGAGGCCGCGATGCGCCCAGGGCCTGCCGGATGGCAGTTTCGCGCTGCCGGACGACCGCGCGGGCCAGCAGCAGATTCGCAACGTTCGCGCAGACAATGATCAGTGTCAGCGCCGTAACGACGGAGAAGATCGCGAGAAATTGATTCGAAGCGCGCGAGATACCCACATTGATGGTCGCGGAATATGGCTCAGGCAACACAACCTTGTCTTTGTACGTCAGCGGATAGGCCGCCTGCATTCGCGCGGAAATGGTTGCGAATTCCGCCTGCGACTCAGGCAGTGTGACGCCCGGCTGGAGTCGCCCCATAACGATGAAGCCGAACCCACCGTCATTTCGGTCCGTCAGAAGGCGCCCACGGCCTTGCATCCGGAAATAGGGAACAGCGGGAACCCACACATCGTGGGGAATCGCCAGTTCAGCGCCCTGGAAAAACTCCGCCGCGACACCGATTACGGTTGCCGGATGGCCATTAACGGTGACGGCGCGGCCGATCACGCCGTCCGAACCCTGAAATTGCTCCTGCCAGACTCGATAGCTGATGACAGACACCAAACCCGCAGCTTCACTGTCGTCCGTTTCCGCAAACCCTCTGCCGCGCACCAACGGGACATCCAGTCCTTCGAAGAAATGGGATGTTACAAACGCGCCAAACATTCCGTAACTACCCCCGGCTGTGACAACCGTCATGGGCTCCGGGCCGTATCCGATCAGCGAACGCAGCGTCTTCGTTGCAGCCGCAATCTCCAGATACTCAGGAAACGATCGAAAGGGTTCGAGATATTCTCCGGTCGTCTGCAGCATGACGAGGTTTTCGGCGCGCACACCAGGCGCGGGCCGCGTTATGAGCGCATGGACCATGGAATAAATGGTGGTGTTCAGGCCGATGACGAGCGCTATCAGCATTGCGGCCGTGATACTGAGGGCAGGCGATTTCCAGAGGATGCGGACACCGTATCGGAGGTCGTAAAACAATTTGTTATTCATGGTGAATCGACATCCGCAGAGGACGGTTATGTGCGATTGCTGATCGCCTGTGCAATGTCCTTCGCGACGGCTTCCATGTCTTCGTGCTGGACAAGCTGAGTGAAGATTTCTTCGAGTGATGGAAGGTGCATCAGGTCACGGAGACGGCCGACGCTGTCTTCTGCCTTGATCTCGCCTTTATAGATGATGATGACCTTCGCGCAGATCCTCTCGACGACCTCCAGAACGTGCGAGATGTAAAGAATGATCTTGCCGCGCGCCGACAGCTCGTTGACCAGATGCTTGAACAGAAGCGCCGATGAAACGTCCAGGCCGGATAACGGCTCATCGAAAATCAGAATGTCGGGATCATGAAGAAGCGCCGCGGAAATCAGCACGCGCTGCTTCATGCCTTTGGAGTACGACGCGAGCGGCGAATGTCGATGCAGGTGAAGCGAGAACAGCTTGAGCAGGTCCGTTGCTTTCTCGTTGACGACTTTTTCCGGCAACTCGCGAAGACGGCCCATGAGCTGAAGATATTCCATGCCGCTGAGCGCGGGATAGACATGCGCTTCCTCGGGAACATAGCCGAGACGGCGTTTGAAGCCGATGAAGTCGCGGCGGATGTCGGTTCCGTCGAGAAGGATCTGGCCTGCGGAAGGCTCCACCAGGCCTGTCAGCATTTTCACCGTGGTCGACTTCCCCGATCCGTTCGGACCGAGATAGCCCGTGATCTCGCCGGATTTGACGGTAAAGCTCACTTCGTTGACGACGGGTACCCGCTTGTATCGTTTCGTCAGCTTCCGGACTTCAAGTGTTGCCATGACTCTGTCCTTTGTCGATATAACGTCAGACGATATAGCTGGCGCGTCGCCAATGTCAAGGCTGGAAATTTCCTACCGGCGGGTCAGGATCGAGGAGCGCAGCTGTTTCTGCTGCCAGGCGAGCATCTGCCGGGTCCACGACAGATTGTCTTTCGCAACCATATTAATGGACGCCAGCCAGCTATGCCACGCCGCATTGGTGAGCTGGGTCGTGGTGGTCTTCAGCTTGCCGACGACTTCCACTGCTTTTTGCGCATGCTCGGTCGCCTTATAGAAATCCGTTTGAGTAGCGAACACGCGGCTCAGCTCGATATGGACCTCTGCCAGCCGGCTCGACTGTGGATAGCGTTTCTCGAAGTTGAGGAGCGCCCGTTTTTTAGCGTCGAGGTTCTTAATCGACGCGATGGCGTTGAAGGCGCCAGTCTCCGCAGGTTCCGGAAAAGCGCTGGTCGTCGGAGCAATGGGACGCCGGCTTGCCGCAGGAACGGAGAAAGCTGCGAGTGCGAGGACTTTCGCGGGTTCGATCGTCACCGGTGTCGCCTTGTCGCGATCGGTGCCTGCGGGATAGTACGTCAGATTATCGAGCCGGCCTGCGACGATGAAGTATTGCCCCGCGGGAATGTTGATCAGGCGAAATCGCCCGGCGGAGTCCGTTTCCGTCACACTGGCAAGACTTGCAGGATCATCGATCGCCATCGCTCCTACACGAACGCCGGCTGCGGCTCCGCCGTTTTCGGACTGGAGCGTACCTGTAACGATTCCGGTGCCGGGCTGAAGCGCGCCCGGCCTTTGCAAAAGGAGAAATGCGATGACGATGTTCCAGATCATTTCAAGCCTGCTTTGGCGGCTATGCCGTTCAGCGCAGATTCATTGAATCCGAACTGCGTGGCCACGACTTTACCATCGGCGCCGATCATCACGAAGGTCGGAAAAACGGAAATGGAATAGGCTTCCGGCATTCCGGACTCGCTTCCCATGATGACCGGATATGCCATCGACTTCGTCTTCAGGAATTTTTCGACAGTCTCCCGCGTCTCGCCGACATCCACACCGAGGATCACCAATCCCTGTGATTCGTAACTCCGGCGGAGTTTCTCGAGCGTCGGCATGCTTTGAATGCATGGACCGCACCATGATGCCCAAAAATCCAGAAGCACGGGCTTACCCTGGAGCGATTCCTGGCTGTACGACTTGCCGTCCAGGCTGACGGCTCTGAACGACGGCGCCGCTTTGCCCGTCAAATCGACGCGGCCTGCGTTCTGCACTGCCTGTTCTTTGGCGTCGGGTGGGGGTGTGAATGCGAACAGAGCAGCCGGAACAGGCTGGTCGACTTTCAGGGCGCGCGTGAGTTGCTTCAACTTTGCCTGATACTCCAGCGGCGCGGCTCCGGCAGCCGGCGGGACCTTATAGGAATACGAGATGACTTCCTGAACCGCGAACATCAGCTTCTTATCGATCCACGACGTCATGATGCCGTCGCCGATTTGCCCGCCCATTGCGGCCTGCGCCGGGATCTTCACCATGCTGTTCACGACCCAGCAATCGTAGGTCTGGCCGTCCATTTCGATGCGTTCTTCACGGACGGTTTTAGCGGTTTTGGAATCTTCAAAGAAACCCATCACGTCGAGGACCGCGAGATTGGCCGCGACGCCATCCGGCGACTGCGCTGCGGCAAGCTTCGTGTAGATCTTCGTCGACGGCCGGTATGTCCAGGTCGTGTCGCCGTCGGACACCATAAGGTTGCCGGCGCCAAGTTCGAGTTCGACTCTCGCTTTTCCCGGATTCGACACTGCAACGGTTTGCTTTCCGACAGTGGAAGGCACCGGGATGCGACGGCCGTTTGCGTTCACCTCCGTTACAGGCTTTCCATCGAGAGTGACTTCTCCGATGATCTCGCGAACGTACTGAATGCTCTGACGCTGCTTCGACGCATCCTGCACCTGTTTCCGGAGCGTTGCGGCGTCCGGCAGTTCCTGCGCCGCGAGAGTGATAACCAACGTAAATATCGTCGCGATAAAACGCATGGTGACCTTCCAGTGTCTATAGGATGTCCGGGCAGAAAGTGTGCAGTATTATAAGCCCACTGCAACCGGGAGAGTTTTCTCAGGAGCAATCATATGACCGGATTCCTGTTGTCGCTCGTTTTATTCCTGCAGACAAACCCAACGGGTACGGTGACCGGCGTCGTACGCAACGCCACAGGGATGCCGGCAGCCGGCGTTCGCGTTTATGCGATGTCGGCAACCGAACCGAAAGATGGCGGCAATGTCACGCCCGCGCTGGAGGGTTTGAGCCAGACCGATGCAGCAGGCCGGTTCCGGCTTGAAGTTCCGGCAGGCCGATACTTCATCGCAGCCGGTTCGGTCGAATCGCCGACATATGCTCCGGGTACGCCGGATCTGACACGCGCCCGACTGGTCTCCATTACGTCCGCGGTCGTCGTCGATAACGTCGATATTTCGGGATACGTCCCTCCGAGACAAGGGCCGCCCGGCGTATTTAGCCCGGTTCAACTCGGGAGCGGTGTTCTTTCCGGTGTAATTCAGTACGCGGATGGCACTCCCGCAGCCGGCGTATACGTGTCGGCAACGCCCGCCAGTTTCCTTACAAACGCGGCAGCAGTAAGGCAAAGCGCTATAGCTGCCGCCGCGATGGCTGACCAGGCGCGGTTACTAGCGGCCCTGCAGTCGGGAACGCAAATTTTTAGCCCCTCGGCTCGTCTCATCAGGACCGACAGCAATGGCCGATTCCGGCTCGAGAATCTCCTGTCGGACAAGTTCTACATCATGGCCGGCTTTGCGGATTCGCAGACGCTCTATCCCGGAGTGCCCGACATCGCCTCCGCATCCACCGTCACAGTGACGGCCACCACGAAATTGGACAATTTGAACTTCTCGATACCGGCGCCGCCCAAAGGAACGACTGTCCGCGGCCGGATTTTTGGCACTGGTGGAACGCCCGTCGCGGGAGCCACCGTGCAACTTCGCCCAAATTCTCCCGTGCCGGTTTCTACCATCCTGCCGCTCAGACCATTTCAGCCGCCGGCCAGCAAAGCCGATGGATCTTTCGAGATTCAGGGAGTTGTGCCGGGTGCATATGTCGCGGTAGCGATGACGTCGGACGCGAGCCCGATCTCGAGGAACATCGTCGTGACTGAAGACAAGCCTGTGGACCTCGAGTTTTTATTTCCGGTAACGGTAGTCAGCGGCCGGATATTGTCCGAGGACGGCACGCCATTCGCCGATTCGCAGGAAGTTGGCGAGGTCGCCCTTGTTTCAGGGAACAATCCAAACGCGATATTGACGACGCTCTTTCCGCTCGATGCCGCCGGCAGGTTCAGCAGAACAATGGAAGAGGGAGAGTACCGTTTCACTCTGAGAGCATTGCCGGTCGATTACTCGATCCACTCCATTACCGTCGCAGGCACGGAGATCGTGAAGGACTCGCTCAAGGTGACAAAGGCCGCTCCTGTGAACATCGAAGTGCGGTTGGCGAAGCGCGTAAATTCCACGGGAATGAAGGTTCGCGGAAGAGTTCTTGATGCTGTCACAGGAAAGCCGGCAGCCGGACAAAGCGTGTTTTTGTGCTGTCAGGATAGCGGATCGGTCTACAGACTCTCGACGAAAGTTCAGGAGGATGGGTCTTTTGAATTCACTGGTGTCCCCCGGGGGCGATACACGGCTCAACTGCGAAGCAACACTACGCTGGGGCTTTCAGATGATGCAATTGCTGTAGGCGACGCGGACGTATCGGATGTGACGCTCCTCGCGGCGGCGGAATTCGTGCAGCTCACCCTGCGTGTCGCCTCAGACGATGGAAGCCTCGCGGCAGCAGAGGGCGTGACAATCACGTTAACGGGAACTTCCGAACTCGTGAAGATCGTGGCTGTAGCCAAAACGGGCTATGTGATGGCATGGGTTCCTGCCGGCGATAGTTATAGAGTCACGGTGTCAAATATTCCGGACGGCTACGTCTTGAAAGCGATCGGAGGGGACAACAGCATGTTGATGACCGGAGGCCGCCTCACCGTCGCAAAAGGCGCGATTCCGAACGTGATGGTCATGATCGGCAGGAGATAACCGTGAAGACTGCGCTGATTCTTCTACTTCTCATGCAGGCTTCCGAAAAGGGAGTCGTCACGGGACGAGTGCGCGCGGCGGATGGATCTCCCGCCGCAAGCGTCCGCGTTGCCGCGATGGCGGTTCCCGAAAACGTCGGGCCGGCAGATGGATCGGTCCTCGAGAGCATCACACGAACGGATGCGTCCGGCAGTTATCGTCTGGAAAATGTTTCGCCAGGGCGGTACTACATCATTACCGGACTTGTGGAAATGCCGACGTACTTTCCCGGCGTCAATCAACTGGCAGCGGCAAAGATTGTTGATGTCGACACCAGGTCGACCGTGACAGATGTCGATTTCCCCATCGTGACGCCCTTGAGTGTCAAGGTCAGCGGCCGCCTCGTTGGAACCGTCGCGCCGCGGGCGCCAATGGTATTGCTGCGGCAAGGAGGGCCAGTGCGCGTCATCAACACGACGGTCAATGACGACGGGATCTTCGAATTTCTGAATGTCACACCGGGCACTTACGGTATTCACCTTATGGGAGTGCCGATTCCTTTGAAACCGACGCCGACGGTCGTGGTTGAAGATCGGGACGTAACCGGAGTTGCGTTCCGCATTACTCAGGAGAATTCGAAATGAAACCCTCACGCAGTTGCTTTTTGGTCCTCTTGCTCTCCGCGACATTCGCGGCGCAAACCAGTGAGCCCGTCAACACGGCGGCCGTTGAAAAGATCAAAGCGGAATCTGCGCACCAATCGCAGGTGATGGAGATTGCCCGGACGCTGACCAACGTCCACGGCGCGAGGCTCACGAACTCTGCGAACATCAAAGCGGCGGGAGAGTATGCGCGGAAAAAGCTTGTCGAGTGGAAGCTGGACGACGTGCGTCTCGAACCGTGGAACTTCGGCAACGGCTGGACGAATGAAAAGTTCAGCGTGAAGGTTGTTTCCGATCCAACGCTCTCATTGCGTGCTTATCCCAAACCCTGGACTCCCGGTACGAATGCCGTAATCTCCGGCGAAGCGGTCGAGGCCATCATTCAAAACGAAGCGGACTTCGAAAAGCTGCGAGGCAAGCTGCGCGGCAAATTCGCGATGATCCTGCCGCCACCTCCTGAGCCGCCGGCACAGACCGCCTTGAAGCGATTCACAGATGATGATCTCAAAGCAATGACAGCCCCGGCGGCGGCGCCGCCTCAACAGGCGCAAGCTCAGCCCGCGGCGCCCGCAGCGAATGCCGACGCGCCTGAAGCGGAAACGGGATTCTTCGCCTGGGTCGAAAACGCTCTCTCCGCGCCGCCCGCCCAACCGACTGGTCCCGTCCGGCAGCAACCGCGCGCTCAGCCCATCACTCGCGACCGCGTCACCGCTTTCTATTTCCAGGAGGGCGTGGCGGCGATGATCGAACCGGCGCCGGTCCGAAATGGCGCCGTCTTCGCGGTCACGGCCACAGGTGAACCCAATGCCTGGAAGAAAGATGCGAAGACGTCGAAGGTGCCGCCGCAAATCATCATCGCGGCGGATCAATACAGCAGGATCATGGAAACGATCCGAAAGCCGGCTACAGTCACGCTCGAAGTCGATATTCGAAACACGTATCAGACGCAGGACCCGATGTCGTTCAACGTTGTCGGCGATATCAAGGGCACGGACAAAGCCGACGAACTGGTGGTCCTCGGCGCGCATCTGGACTCCTGGCACATCGGTAAAGGCGCGACGGACAACGCGGCTGGAGTAGCAGTGGTTATGGAAGCGGTGCGATTGCTCAAAGTTCTCGGACTCCCATTGCGGCGGACAGTGCGCCTCGGTCTCTGGAGCGGCGAAGAAGAAGGCATGCTCGGATCGCGCGCCTTCATCGACAGGTATTTCGTCAACCGGCCCATTGCGCAGTTGAAGCCCGGTCACTCGAAATTGTCCGCGTATTTCAATGTCGATCACGGAACGGGCGCGATTCGCGGTGTTTACATGCAGGGGAACACGGCGATCAATCCCATATTTGAAGCGTTCATGGCGCCGCTGAAGAGTCTCGGCATGACGACGCTTTCGCCCCGCAGTGTCGGCGGCACCGATCATCTGGCGTTCGACAATGCAGGACTGCCGGGCTTCCAGTTCATTCAGGACCCGATCGAATACGACTCCCGCACGCATCATTCCGATCAGGACACTTTCGAACGGCTGATTGGGGAAGATCTGACGAGGAATGCGGCGATCGTGGCGTCATTTGTCTACCTCACTGCGAACCGCGACGAATCGCTGCCGCGAAAGCCGCTGCCGCGATCGCTCCGGCCCGCAGGTTCTCCGGTACCGTAACGATGACATTTCTTCTGGCGCTTCTATTCGCGGGCCTTTTCGCCGGTCAGGGCATCGTGCTTCCCAATCAGGGCGGCACAATCAATGGCGTTGTGAAAGACGCTTCCGGTAAGCCGGCCGTTCGCGTCCGCGTCGGCGCGATCACGCAACCGGAAAGGCAAGGCGAGTTGGCCGAGGCTTCGGCGATGGCGAGCATCGCGGAAACCGATGAGGCCGGCCGGTACCGTCTCGAAAACGTTCCGCCGGGCCGGTATTACATCGCGGCGGGACGCGTCGACTTTCCAACCTACTATCCCGGCACCCAGGCGCTCGGACGCGCAACCGTCCTTGCGGTCGCGCCGGGCGCTGCCGTGAATGGGATCGACTTCGCGATGCTCGATACCAGTGCGCGGGTTGCCGGCCCTGAATTCTTACTTGGAGGCGCGTTGACGTTCTCGGTTGGGGTGAAGGTAACGGTCGATGGCGGCGGCAAACTTCCTGTGTTCTCGCCGAATGGCTTCATGATGATACGGCTGACGAACGTGACGAGCAGGGTTGAAATCGACGAGCCGATTACAACCTCAACGATTTCCGCGGCGGGAGCTACATCCGAATTTAGTGTGAGCGTTGTTAATTTGCCCGCGGGATACTCCGTCAAATCCATAATGGCCGGCACGACAGACATCACGAAAAGCACGCTGAAACTGTCCACTCTAAACTTCGCCGTAAGAACCGCAGCGACGCCGTTTGGCGGGGCGCAGATCTTTGCGCTTGGGAGCATGAGGTCCACAGCCGAATTGTCCATCACGCTCTCGCGGTCCGGTGAGCAGGCAGCGGCTTCCTCAGGCGTTCGAGTAACAGGACGCGCCCCGACGCCCAGTCGGCGCTCGATATATCTGTCGGGCAAGCCCGGCATCTTCTACTCCGATGGAACGTTCGAATTCCGCAGTGTCCCTCCCGGACGGCACTCGATCGCGACCCTTTACAACGCCGGCGCGCCTGGTGCGCTGGCAGCGTCGGTGGTGGTTGGAACCAGGGATGTGGAAAACGTCGAACTCGAGCAGTCGTCGATGCTGCCGTTCGGCATCCGCGATGTGGCTGACCCGGGTCCTGCGGGAACTCATCCGGCGGGAGCAAGGGTTCCGCTCGCATCTCTGCATGTGGCAGTTGTAGACGGGACGACGAAGGAACCGGCAACACCCGGAACAGTGTTCATTCTCGGTCCGTCAGGAACTTCGTTTGATCTCCCTGCAGGTGGCCGCTTCGAGATGCTCCACCTGCTTCCCGGCGAATACCGGTTTGAGGTTCAGACATTTGGCCACGCGCCAATCGTCAAATCTGTGTCTATGGGAGATGAAGACGTCACCCTCGAGTTGCCGGTTCAATGAAAAAGGTCGGCTTGCACAAAAGTGGGAATCAGCGTAGTCCCCGCCTTGGCCAGGGGCTGTTGCCCAACGAGAAACATCGTGAAGAAGGCTGTATTCCCCTCCTTAGAGAAGGAGGGGTGGACGCGACCTCAAGAAGAATATCGCGCAGCCACCTTTCTGGGAGCGGACGGGGTGGTTGGTTCAAACTACCGATAATC
>Ga0137433_1000302_pt1 | contig 28573 bp, 21 predicted proteins | sample EasRivERMZT840_2_FD_102335 | JGI IMG/M metagenome (GOLD analysis project Ga0137433, IMG submission 102335) | Soil microbial communities from meander-bound floodplain in the East River, Colorado, USA - East River MetaG ERMZT840_2 | ecosystem: Environmental > Terrestrial > Soil > Floodplain ...
CATGCTGCGGGCTGTCGGAGCCCCCGATATTCTGAATTTGCGCTTTCCGGTTTCCATGGTTGTCACCAAAGCAACGACCGTCAATCGGCCGGGATAAATTCGACCTTCAAACCCTCGACATCCGACTTCGCGAGATCGAGGATGCGCAGAACTCCCTCGTAGTTCAGGCGGTCGTCGGCCGCGAGGAACAACACACGCTTTTCCGCGGGCTGGCTACCCAGGATCTCCGCGACGCGCGCTGACAATTCGGATGCAGGAATCTTTTGATCGGCTAAAGTCACTCGGCAATCTGCCGGGAGGCCCTCGCCTGCAGGCGGCTCGAGGACACGGCAGGCCGTGGGCTCGATGCTCAGAATCAGCCGCTCTTCCGCGGTCTGCGCGGGTACGGGCTCGGCCGAGGTTCGAGCCATGTCGACGTCGTAGCCCCGCATGAGAAGGGGGACGACGACCATGAAGATGATCAGCAGCACCAGCACCACGTCCACGAGCGGCGTGATGTTGATTTCCGACTGCAGCTCCGAGCCAGAACCAAAAGCGTCTCTATTGATTTGCATGTGCCTCTCCCTGCGCTCCGGCGCGGTTGGCGATCAGCCCGACCCCGCGAAAACCAGCCTCCTCGACCGCGATCATGGCCTGCCGGATCTCGCGGAAATTCAACCTTGCGTCGCCGCGGATCACGACCCTGGGATCCGGATCGTCGCCCGCAGCAGTGCGCAGTGCGTCGCGGAAATCCTGGGCTGCGACCATCTGTTCGTTGATCCACAACGCGCCTTTATCGTCGATGGACACCAGAACCCGGCCTCGCTCGTCACCCTGCTCGCCTGGCTTCGACGTTTTGGGCAGGTTGACGTCCGGTCCTTTCCGCATCTCCGGCGCCATCACCATGAAGATGATCAACAGCACCAGGACGACGTCGACGAGCGGCGTAATGTTGATGGACGCCTGCAGTTTCGCCGACTCACCTAGCCGCATACGCCGGTCCTCCCTTCTTGACCTGAACCCTGGCTTCCGACATCTCGACGTCGGGCACCTTCTCCGGTATTTTGAACAAGCAGTTCACGAGCTGGGACGAGGCCCGATTCATCTCGACGTGGAACGTCTCGATCTTGCCCGTGAAGCTGTTGAAGGCGACGACGGCCGGGATCGCGACGAAGATGCCAAGTGCCGTCGAGACGAGGGCCTCAGCGATACCGCCGGAGACCACAGACATTCCGCCGGAGCCCGTAGCCGCGATGCTCTGGAAAGCGTTGATGATTCCGACCACGGTACCGAAGAGGCCGATGAACGGGGCGGTGGAACCGATCGTGGCCAGGAACCCGAGACCGCCCTTCAACTGGATCAGCGTCTCGGACATGGAGTCCCTGAGTGCGGACGTGACGAGCTCGAGCGAAGCGGCCGGATCGCCGCCGCTGTGGCGCACGCCGTCGTACTCGTGGATGCCCGCCGAGACCACCTGCGCGACGTGGGACTTCTGGTGCATCCGCGTGGCTGCCATCAGTTCCTCGATCTCTCCGCCGTGGCGAAAATTCTTGAACGCCGCTTTGAACTTCTCCGACTGGCTCGAGGCCAGGCGGAAACGACGGTGCTTGTCCACAATCATCCCCACCGAAAAGATGGAGAGCAGGGCGAGGCAAACCATCACCGCCCCTCCGAAATAACCGACATTTCCCAACAGTTCCGTAAAAGTCATGACTACTTCCTCCTGTCCGCCGCAGTGGCGGGTTTTGCTTCATTACCTTTGGCCGGCGCACCGCCGGGGCGCGCCGTTTCCGAACGGATTTCGAAGTAACTGAGCATCCGCATGAAAACTTCCTTGTCGATGGGCTGTCTGGAGTCGTCGAGCATCGGCGAGATGCCGAGCGCTCCGCCGAGTTCCGAGCTCTTCCACGGAACAATGACCAGCGACGTCGGCGCTTCCTGGTTACCCAGAATGGACATGCCGAGCGACTTCCCTCCCGGGACGGATATCAACTTTCCTTCTTCACCCGTCTTCGCCGGCGGCTCTTGCGTCTGTCCCGCAGTCTGTTCCGCGGACCGTCCCTCTGCGGGTTTCGCCGGTGCCTCCGTCTGTTGCGGCGTCTGCGCCTGTGGCTGTGACTGCGGCTGTGCTTGCCCCTCGGCACGCACGACACCCGTCGCCAGCATCAGCACGAGCAACATTTCTCGGCTCATCGCTTCTCCTTTTTGCTTTCGCGGCTGCGAACGTCGGCAATCCACTTGCCGACCTCCGCGTCATCCGGAACGATGCGGCTGTACGCCTCGTAGTGCTCCAGCGCGCACTTGTAATCCCCGATGTACAGGTCGCACAAAATGGCAAGGTTCCTGTGCGCGTAACGAAAGTCTGCGGACTGTGCCAGGGACGCCTCGTAACTGGAGCGCGCCTTTGCAAACTCTTTCCTGCTCCGCTGCACAATACCGAGTTCGTTGTGTGCGGCGGGGTGGTGTGGATTCAATTTCAGCGCGTGGTTCAGGCTGGCCTCGGCGCGGTCAAAATCGCCGGTGAGCGTGTATGCAATACCGAGATCGATGTGGGCAGCCGTTAATGCGGGCGCCTGTTCAGTCACGTTGAGCAGCAGGGCGATCCCCGGTTCGTACTTCGCTTCGCCAAGCATGCGCACGGCCGCCTCGGAGTCGGCCTTCACTTCGTCCGTAAGGAGCACCGATGCCGGATCGGAGGCATCGATCACCTGGAGGAAGTCGCTCTTTTCGTGTTTCGCGTAGCGGCCCGGCATCAGTTCGGTGAGCCTGCTGAGACTCTTCTCGGTCCACTCGTTGAGTACGCCCGCCCGCAGCAATTCCATGTTCTTCTCGTGAACGTCGATGGCTTTCTCCTCGAACGGGAACGCTTCCTCGTCGAGGGCCTCTTCGAACTCTGCCAGCTGCGCGGGTTTCAGATCGGCCGGCCGCTCCGACTCCACCAGGGAGCGGCTGAAATTGAAGTAGGTCTCGGCCATGTGATACGTCGCAGCGGCCGTTACGTCGGCGATTTCGTACTCGACCAGACGGCCGAGGGCCTCGATCGTGACATCCATGCGCTGCTGCTTATCCTCCAGGCTGGTCTCGAACGGTTGCCGCAGCTTCACGGCCACGAAATCGCGGTAGAGCCGCTGCGCGAGGACCAGTGCCGAACGTGCCGCAAGGGTCCGGGTCCGGCCTGTTCTTTCGGAACCGGCGTCGGCGTCGATGCGTACGATTGATTCCAGTTCCCGGTGATAGAGCGCGTCATCGTGCGTCGCCTTGTGCATCTCGGCGATCTTGAAGCGCGTCTCCAGGGCTGTCTCGACCGGCTTGGGAAATTCGTTGACGTAGCGGGTATACGCAGCCAACGCGCGATCCCGGGCTTTTGATTGTTCGTAGAGGTCTCCCGCGACGAGCAATGCCTCGCTGCGCAGCGCCGGATCGGGGGAATTGGATGCGATGCGGTCGTACTCGTCGGCAGCGCGCGACAACTGTCCGCTCTGACGATAAGCGTTGGCGATCTGTTTGCCGGCCTCGAGCTGCAGTTCGTGCTGCGGGAAGGTGCTGCGAAACGCTTCGAGCACTTCCACCGCCGCCTTCCAGTCCTCCAGCCGGATCAGCGCAGCGCCTGCGTCGTATTCAGCCGACGCACGAATAACGGACGTTGGCGCTGCCGAACGGATCCTCAGGAAGTGGTCGGCTGCCGCGCGATCGTCCTTCGCCTCCTTTGCGAGTTCGCCCTGCTTGTAGATCGAGGCGGCGAGGTTGTCGACGAGCGCGGCGCGCGACTCGTCACCCGCCGGCGTGGCCGCCAGCACCTGGGTGTATGCATTCTCGGCCTGCGGGTACTCGTCGAGTTCGAACGAGCCGTGCGCAACGACAATCCACGCGGAACGCCGCATCGCCGCTTCCGCGCCCGGATAGTTATCGATGACGCGCTGGGCGGACTGGATGGCGGCGCGGTAGTCCTTCATTTCGTACATGTCGTCGGCAGCCGCTCCAAGCACCGACGCCGCGTATTCATGCTCCGGAAACGCGTCGGCAAATCGGAGCGAGCCTGCGACCGTATCGCGCTTGACCGCATCCCGCTGCTCATTTCCAGCAGCCTTCAGCTGCTGGCGGTATGCGTATACCGCGGCGTAGCCCGCGTCTGCCGATTTGGGATGCCGCTCGTATCCGTAGGCCGTGCGCTCATACTGCTTCGCCGCTCCGCCGAAATCCTCGTTCTCGAGCAGAAGGTCCGCGAGCTGGTAATTGATCGGCGGCGAATCGGAGTCCTTCGGGAACGACTCGAGATAGCCGCCGTACCATCGGATCGCCTCCTGATAATTCGCGCGCTTCTCGCCTGGGTCTTGTGTGCTCTGATACTCGGCGTGATAGTGAGTCGCGAGGTCCTTCAGGTTCGTCTTCAGGTAGGCCAGCACCTCCGGTGACTCTTCGGGTTTGAAGTGTCGCCAGTATTCGGCCTGCAATCCATACCTGGACGCGAAGTCCCGCTTCGATTCCAGCACGAGTTTCGGAAAACCACCCTGAGTAAAAGTGTCCACGACGCGCATGCTGAAACGCGGCGCTGAACGGTGGTACGGATAGAGCGCTACGAAAGTCTTGTATGTCTTCGCCGCGTCGTCGTAGCGCAGCTTGGCCAGGTAATGCTCACCAAGATTGCTGTAAACGCGGTCCTCGTACGGGCGCTTCCCAAAGGTGGAGTAGTAGTCTTTGACGGCATCCGACCCACCGAGGTTGCTGAAGCTCAGGCTGATAACCCGATGGGTATCGGCAACGCGTCGTTCGTCTTCTTCCTCATGCGTCTGATCGAAGTCGTAACCGATCGACACTTTGTAATCGAGCAGAGCCATGTACTTGTGCAGGGCCTCTTCGTACAGCTCCTGCTTGTAGAACGTCCACCCGAGCTTGTAGAGCGCGAGTTCGTAGAACGAGGACGCGGCACCCTTGCCGATGATTCCGGAATAGGCGTTCTCGGCGTCGCGAAATTTTCTGCGTGTGAAGAAGTACTCACCGCGCCGGAACTGCACTTCGTCGACGTGTTCGGAGTTCGGATTCGCGCGGACCAGGCTCTCCATGGTCTCGATGGCCTCGTCGGTGCGGCCGAGTTCGTCGTATGCCCGCGCCTTCTGATAGAGAACCTTGTCTCTGTGCTCGTAATTCGGATACTCGGTCAGCAGCCGGTCATACAGAGCAATCGCCTCGAGTGGGCCCTTCAGATCTGCGTCGGCTCGCACCGCGTCTGCTCCCGAAGTGTCGGCGTTGGCGGCTATGCCGGTCTCGGCGGTTGTGCGCCGCTCGAAATCCTGATCGGATTCCCGAAAGTCAGCGCCGGCCGCGGCGGCCGAACTGGGCCTGCCTGCATCTGCGCCCGCGAGTGCCAGAGCTGGTTGCGGAGCGGCCAGTTGCCGCGGTCTGACGTTGCCTGTGTGAATCCCGAACTGCTTTTCGAGTTGCAAGTCGGCGAGACGCCGCATCGCCTCGGGAGTCATCGTGGTCTCCGGTGTGTCCTCGAGGAACCGCCGGTAGTGGTGCAAGGCCTGATCGAGGCCCTGCTCGACCTTCATCTCCTTCACGTCCGGACGCATGTTACGCAGCTCTGCCAGCGTGCCAACCGTTACTACCGGCTTGTTGGGACGCGCGGCGCAACCCGCAATGAGAAACGGCGCGAGAAGGATCGGAATGGTGCGGCGGCGCATCAGCGTCCCTCCTCGCCGGACTGGGCGCGCGAGGCTCGATCATAGCTGTCCGCGACGCCGTAGCGCGCATCGGTCTGTTGGGCCACCAGACGCTTTCGACGTGCGTCGAGCTGGTTGGTGGCGACGGTCTCGATCATGTGTCCCTGCCGAGCCATCAACGTGTCGACACGCTGTAATCCGTCACGAACCCGCTGCTGAAGGCGTGAGATCTGGACGTCGTATCCGACATAGCTGTGTGTCGCTGCCTGCCTCGTCTTGACGAAAGCTTCGTACTGCTGCTTGAGAGCGTCGACATCTGCATTCAGTTCGTTCAGATGCACATGTGCTGCGGTCAACCTTTCGTGGTACTCGGTTTCCAGTCGCCATGTCAGGGCGCCGCGCAAGTGAGCTGCGCGTGCACGAAACGCGAGCGATTCGGGACTGTCGGAGTCGCCGAGCTGCTTCTCAATCTGCGCGATGCGCTCCAGGGCGATCCGCTCTTCCGCGGTCGCCAGAAATTCCGGACGCGGCGCGGTCAGGATCGTCTGCAGGCGCTCGCGAAGATGCTTGCGGTGCTCGAGACGCAGGCGGATCCGCGAATCCAGTTCACGGAACTCTGCATCGACCTCCGGCAGCAGCGGTCCGTAGTTCTCTCCGCGCAACCGGATGATGTCGACGAATGCATCGAGGCTGACGTTCCAGGTGAGGAGCTTCGATCGCAGCTCCTCGAGGTCGAGGTAGTTCTGCAACGCGGTCTGGAAGTCGTGAGAGGCCATCAACTCCATCAGGTAGTACGTTTCCGGCGCGTCGGGTAAGGTGCGCAGGCGGATGACCCAGGTTGCGTCCTCCCGGCTCTCCTCGCGGATCAGCGCCTTGAGAAACCGTCCTTCCCGGATGCTGCCCATCGATGCGTCCACTCTCTCGATCTGATTGCTGTACAGCTCGAGCGCGCGCCCATACATGATCGCGGCGCGGCCGTGCAGATTCAGGTTCGCGTATGCATTCGGCAAGGCGAGCAAGGTTTCCTGGACGGCGACATCCGTCGGCTCACGATCCACCAGGATGCTCCATGGAACGAGGGCACGGTCATACTGCTTCGCCGTGGCCTCGGCCCAGCCTGCCCGCAGCAGAGCCTGGTTCGAATACAGTCCCTCCAGGTGGACGCGATCGAGTGACTGTCTCGCTCGTTCCAGGTTGGCCGATTCGAACAGGATCGTGCCAAGCACCAGGTTCGACTTGTCGCGGATTGCGAGCGATGCGTGATCAGCAGCCGCCAGGCGCCCGGACTTGTCGAGTTGCTCGACCGCTTCGCGGGAGCGGCCGTCCTGTAACAGCGCGATACCGAGGTTGTAGGCGACAAACCCGGCGAGGCTCGCGTCGCTTCGCAGCTGCTCGAGAACTTTGACGGCCTCGCTCGGCCGGCCTGTCGCCATGTAGATGTTCGCCCGCAGGAACTCGACATCGTCCCTGATCTCCTCGGGCACAGGACCCTCGATCCGAGCCAGCGCTTGCGTCGCATCGTCGAGCTGGCCTTTCTGGAAGTGAATGCGGGCAAGTCGGAACGCGGCCTCGTTTCGTATGGATGCATCGACCGCGCCTTCAAGCACCGCCTTGATCGCGCGACCTGCGCGCAGATGCATCCGGTAGTTGAGCTCGAAGTCGCCGACTGAGAATTCAGCGTCGTTGATGTGATAGTGCAGAGTATCCAGTTTGGGCTCGTCGAGACCGCGGTGCATCGCGAGTTCGGTATCGAGCCGCTGGATTGCATCGAAAAACTGTCCCTGCCAGGCGTGATAGAGCGCTTCGCCGAAAAACAGGTCTTTCAAGTCGGCGCCCATGGCCGGACGAGTGACAAGTCCCAGGGCCAAAACAAGTCCGATCAGCGGTCGTGGCGTTCGCATCGTGATTACCATTCCCCCAGCGCGATCGGAGTGTTGGTGGATGCAGCCACTGTCAGGCCGACCATCTTCGGTTTCACTTCCTTGCGGATCGTAAAACGTTCGGTGCGGCTGTAGTCCGCGCCGCTGTCGAGCTTGCCGTCCACAACCACTTCGAGCTGGTGATCCCCGGTCGTTACGTTGCCGACGTAGATCCGCTGCACGCCACCCTTACGCAGGGCCTCGAGTTCTTTGAAGCTGTAGATGTGATGCGCGACGAGTTGGCCGTCGATCTGGAGCCGCAGGGCGTCGAGTCGCATCGTGTCGCCCTTGGCGATCGAGACGAAGATCGCGACCTGTGTCCCTGACGGGTAGAGGAGTTTTTCCTCCAGCCTGCTCAGCTCCTGCGAAATGTTGAGGATGTCGGACTTGATCTCCTGAACCTGTTCGTCGAGTCCCCTCATCTGCTGCTGGTCGTTTTGCTGCGCCCAGCCGTTGACATTGCTCAGGCACAGCAGAAGGGCAAACACGAAGATGCGCGGGACTTTGCTTTTGAGCACAACATTGGCACGAGTCTTCATCGGTCCTCCGTAGCGATCTCAGGAGAACCGTGTCCTTCCGATTCTTCCCGGCCATACCGCCTAGCACGGAATGCAACATTCACGGAGGTGCGCTGTTTTGTTCAGGTTGCGGGAGAGGAGGTTTTTGCGATCATCCAAGTTGGTTGCAACCTGGAGAAATTTGCTGGACAAAAATCGAACAAAAATCGGCCGCGTCAAAAAATACGTGAAACTGCGCCGGTCCGTTTTTTCTGCTATGCGGCAACGGCGGACACACGCGCAAACGTAGATCCCACCGCTCTAAGTACGTAGACAAGACTCAGACCAGTCGGGTGATTTTGCCGACTAGTGAACTGAAGTCGGACGGCCAGACACGTGCAAAGGCAGCCGCAGCAATCACAGAGGAGAGATCAAGGGACGGAAGAGACTTGATAATGGCGGCAGGAGCGACGCCGGCCTCCAACAATTCGAGAACCTGTTCGACAGAAACGCGGGTGCCGCGAACTCGTAGTTTGCCTCCGAGCACTTCCGGGGTCTGTTCGAACCAGTCTCGCAAGTTGCGGGGGATATCACTGAGGTTCATAGGCCCAAGGTACTACAGGACACTGATTGTGACCAAACAGGCGGCCGCTTCGATACCTTCTCACGTTGTCCGGTCACGCGCTGAGTGACTGAGCATCATGGATCGTGCGGCAGGCGTTCCTGAGCGTCGAAGCCCAATCCAGCACGGGGCGTTCGATTAAAGCTGCTACTTTCGGAATCCCACGCCAATTAGAAGCTGAAGCTGGTTCGACGGGCGGCCAACGGGGAGACCTGAACTCGACGAGAAGTCAGGATAGTGAATGTAACGAAGCTCTGGCCGTATCACGAGCGAATCCTTCGACAACTCGACTCCGCCACTTAGAACTGGGGCGGGAGCCTGATTTTCCCCTCCGGTGGTCCGGTTGTAGAGAACCAATCCTCCTCCTGAAAAAGGACGAAGATTTCGAGTTCCCCAACGATAGCTGGCCAACAATGGAAATTCCCAGGAAGTCCCACGCCGATGCGTTGTCACTGCAGTGGAGACTGGGCAGCAGGTCGTCCCAGTCCGACTGAACGACACCGGCATATACATTGCGCCGAACGCAAGATGAAGGCGATCTCGAATCAAGGCCCCGGCCGACACGCCAGTTAGATACGATGCCCTCTCGGTGCGATTGGAAACGAAACCTGCGGAACTGGCGCCGGGAAGAGTCGCGGGTTGCAGCGTGTCATTCAAAGGAATCCCACCATGGCTGACGACTTCAATCTGAAAAGGGCTTTGCGCATGAGCCGCAATCGCGACAAACAGGATCAGGCCAGTTGTTCGTAATAGACACATCATGAGCAGCGCCTGCGGATTCAAAGGGCAAAGGAGCCATGAAGGCTCTCCAAAATGATCCTTAGAAAACAACGTGCAAATCTAGCACGCCGCTGTCGGAGAGGAGGAGGCGAACTGACGCCTACTCGGCGCGAAGTGCATCAACCGGATCGATACGAAACGCATGCCATGCCGGCAACAAACTCGCAGCCGCGGCTGCGATAAGCACGCCTGCGGCGATGACGCCGAATACCAGCGGGTCGCGCGGCGACACTTCGAAGAGCAGATGTCCGATGAAACGGGTTGCGATCGCAGCAGTCAGGAGACCTGCGCCAACCGAAGCGGAGGCGGTCCGCAAACCATCAAGAATGACCAGCCTCAACAACGATCGGCGGCGAGCGCCCACGGCCAGACGAATTGCGAACTCATGTTGCCGTTGCGAGACCGCGTAGGACACTGAGGACCAGAGTCCGATCAGGGCGAGGGCCGCCGCAACGATGCCGAATGACGTGAGCACCGACGCACCCAGCCGCCATTGCTGAATCTGTGGATCCAGAACTTCGCCAAGAGTTCGAACTGCAATGTAGGGCACCGCGGCATCCAGTTCCTGCATCGCGCGACGAATCGAGGAGTCGATGCGGTCCATCCCCGGCGTCATTCGGACCAGAAGAGAGCGTTGGCCGGTGTCCGTTGGCGACATTATCGTGAAGAAGTGTGGATGCGGAGCATCCTCGAGAATGTTGAAGCGCCGCGCGTTCGCCACCACGCCCACGACGTTTGCGCACACGGACTCCCTCTCCCTGTAGACACATTCGCCGATCGGCGAGCGGTCCTGCCATCCCAGCCGGGCGATCGCTTCGTTGACAACAATTACCGGAGCGCCGTTTCGATCGGCTTCCTCAAATCCGCGCCCTTTCAGTATCCGCATGCCCGTTGTTTCGAAAAAGCCCGGGGTCACGTAGTTAACGGAAGGAGCCAGCCCCGTCGGCATCATGAGCACTCTTTGATCGCCGGGCCGCCGGAAGGACCCGGCGCGCGCAGATCTTAACGGAACGTCCAGAGCAAGACTGGCCTGTGCGACGCCCGGAAGCGCGGATACACGTTCGAGCGCGCGCTCAAAGAACGCGGCCACATCCGCGTCGCTTCGGCCCGTGCCGGAGAAGTCCACTTCGACGGCCAGCACCTGATCGCGGTCGAGTCCGATATCCAGGGTTTTCACGTTGTGCAGGCTGCGGAGGAACAATCCCGCGCCGACGAGAAGCACTACGGATAATGTCCCTTGAATCGCGAGCAATACGGCCTGCATGCGCGGCCGTTTGCCTAATCCGCTGCGGCCTCCGTCATGAAGCGCGGAAAGCACATTGAATCGTGCATACCAGAGAGGGGCGAGGCCGGCGGCGACGATGGCGGCAAGAGTGCAAAACGCCGCTACAGCAAGAACGCTTGGGTGAATGAGCGTGGCTGGTTCCCACGCCATGGCCGGAAGTATCGTCCGTTGAATCCAGGTGCCGCCCCATCCCACGGCGACCAGTGCAGCCACGCCGCCCAGGATCGCGAGAACCGAACTTTCGGTGAGCAATTGGCGTGTCAGGCGCGCGCGGCTGATGCCGAGCGCAAGCCGCACTGCAATTTCGCGCCGGCGCCGCATCGCTCGAAGCAGGAGAAGACCTGCAACATTCAGGCACGCGATCGCAACAAGGGCAAATGCGATTCCCACCAGCCACACCGTCACACGCGCCTCCGGAATCGGACGGAAGTCATCGCCGAGGCCGCCAGTCAACGGTCCGAAGACAACTCGTGCACGACGATATCGCTCGCGTCTGGCGGCATCCGATCTGGCGACGGGAGATTCGTCGAGAAACGCGCGCTGAAAGCCGGTGAGTTCCGCGGAGGCCTGCTCGACCGTTGCATCAGGCTTCAGACGCATCACCACCTTCAGATTTATCGCCGTAGTGGATATATAAGTTGCGCGGCCGGAACCGTCATCTCGCGCGAACAACGGAAGCCACATATCGATATTCGTAAGTTCCACGCCCCGAAAGCCGCGCGGAGCAACGCCGATAATCTCGTAACGTTGCCCTTTGATTCGTATGGTCTGTCCGACTGCGTCGGCCCGGCCTCCGAATCGGCTTTGCCAGAACGCGTGTCCGAGAACCACGACGCGCGCGCCGGTCGCGGGATGCGCTTCTCGATCCTGAATGAACCTTCCAAGTGCCGGGCGCACACCCAATGTCTTCCAGAAACCGGCGGAACTCATGCTCACACGCGCCATGCCGGCATCCGCTCCGGTTCCCACAGCCAGAGGCCCGTCCGCATAGGCTGCAACGGATTCGAGAAACTGCGATCGCCGGGCCAGCACTTCATAGAAGGGGTAGTTTGTTCGGGATTGATAAGCAGCCGGTTTGTCTTCACTGTCGGCGGGAAACAACTGGTAGAGCCGAAAAATCCTGTCCGGCGCGTCGACGTGCGGCGGGGAAGCCAGCAGAAGATTGCGCATGACGCTGAACATGCTCGCCACCGCCCCCACGCCGATTGCGACGGTTACCACTGCCGTCAGCGAGAGGGCCAGGTTGCGCCGAAGGCCGCGGAGGGCGTAGAGCACATCGACCAGGATGGATTCCGCCAGTCCAAAACGGTTGTAGTCGTATAGTGTTTCCCGGACCGAAGCCGGATTTCCAAACCGGCGGCGGGCGGAGCGAAGCGCCTCACCCGGCGGCATTCCGGCCTGCTCGTTCTGCTCGGCCCGCATCGCAATGTGGGATTCGATTTCCTCGCGGATCTGCTCGTCGGCGGACGCGCGGCGGAAGAGGCGGCGCAGAGTATCTTTCATGACAGCTCCCCCAGATATCTGAGGGAATCTAGGATCTGCAGAACCCGCCTGTCAAGGGAAACTCTTATTTGGCGGGTCAGTTCCGATGCTCTTTCTCCCTCTCCCTCCGGGAGCCTCCGGGAGAGGGAGGTCGGGCCGCGAAGCGCGAGCCCGACAGGGCGAAGCATCAAGAAAGGCCCGACAGGGTGAGGGCCGGCAAGGAACCAACTGGACTCGTGCCTGCCCTCACCCTGCCGCGCTTCACTTGATGCTCGCCCTATCGGGCTCGCGCTTCGCTACGCGGCGTCCCTCTCCCGGACTCCCGTTGTGGTTTCTGATCTTCTCCTTGTTACTTCCAAGAATCTGCTTATTGGCGGCTTATTTCCTGGGTGGGTTGGCCACCAACAATTTGAACGGTTGGGTGCCGATAACTCTCGGCGTTCTGATTCCAAGAGCATTGGTCTTGATCCTGGTTTTTCAGGATCGCGGAATGTCTCTGTGGTTGCTGGCGCACGCTTTGGCGATGGCTTGCGTTTACTCTGGTGGAGGCTCTAAGGCGCGTCGTGCTGGTCGGCGGCATACTGATGGTTGACTCCGTCGAGCCTCTCGGCGTACGCCACACGTGTTCACCTGCCGGCATTCGGTGCTGACCTGCGAGCGTGTAAGTAAAGGAGGAGGACGATGGGTGTCACTTTTCAAGCGCTGCGACCGATGCTGCGCACTAACGACTTGCAGGCAACGGTGGAATTCTGGACGGATCGACTGGGCTTTACTTGTGATGGGCTGAGCGAAGCGGACGGTTGGGCGTCACTCAGCCGCGACGGCGTTGGACTGATGATCGCGACGCCGAACGCCCATGCCCCATTCAAAACGCCTGGCTTCACGGGGTCCTTCTACTTCAACGTGGACGATGTGGCGGCGCTCTGGGCCGACCTGAAGGACCGCGTGAAGATAGCCTACCCGATGGAAGAGTTCCATTACGGCATGCGTGAGTTCGCGATCTACGACAACAACGGCTACATGCTACAGTTCGGAACTCCGTTGCGTCCGTGAGATGCGTGTTTCGGAGAGTGGGAGCGTAACCGACGAATGGTTTCTTCCTTCGAATGGGGTCACGAGCTTCCAAAGCTTTCCGGCCGCAGGGTAGACCTTCGATGGCTCACCCGGCAGGACGCTCCAGCTATTCTTGCAATCTTTGGTGATCCCGAAGTCATGAAGTTCTGGAGCTCGCCACCACTCCAGAGTCTTGCCGGAGCTGAGGACCTCATTAAGGAGATCCATGATCTCTTCGGTTCGCGACAGCTGTTCCAGTGGGGGATTTCCCTTCGGGAGACCAGGGAAGTGCTGGGAACGTGTACCCTCTTTCATCTCGATCAAGCACACCGCAGAGCCGAAGTTGGCTTCGCTCTGCGCAGGAGTGCCTGGGGTCAGGGACTTGCGACGGAGGCGGTCGAACTGTTGATCGGCTTCGCGTTCGAGACCCTCGACCTCCACCGAATAGAAGCGGACGCCGATCCAAAGAATGAGCGCTCACTCCGTCTGCTCGAACGCCAGGGGTTCCGGAGAGAAGGCTATCTACGAGAGCGATGGCATCATCTCGGGGAGATCCAGGACGCAATCTTTCTCGGCCTCATCCGGAGGGAGTGGTCGCGAGCAGAAGGGGCCTAGAATTCATAGACCCATAGTGATTCGCCGATTCGATCGACCGGCTTGTATGACTTCCAGGCGGGATCCACCTGGCGCATTCGAATCACCTTATGCGCGCTGATGATGTACACACCGGGATCGGGACGTCTGCCGAGCAGCCGTTCGCGAACCTCGGCCGACACGAGGTTTCGGGGCAATCCGTAGTACTGCGGGTTGTCTAAAGGTGAAAAGGAATACATCGTGACTCGATCAAGACGCCGGTTGCGCACGTATTCTGCGGCCTGCTTGAGACCCTGTCCCCAATCGACATTCGAATCGTCCAGGAACTCGGTTCCGCGCGCCGGCCCTCCAGCCAGTTCGTTAAAATATGGGACGTAATTGGGGAATGACCGAAGGCTGGAAAACGCGGACCATGCAAGCAACCCAGCGAGAATAACCCTGCCGGCACGCAGCGAGAGAAAGTCGGGAACAATCCGGCTCACCCAGATGAAAGTCAGTGGAAAGATCGGAAGCAGATACCGGATTCCGATTTGACCCGCAACAACCGAAGTCGCGATTAGAAAAGCGCCGATGCTCACCGGCAGTATGCTCTCGCTCCACTTGATCGGCCCTGCCACAGCACGAATTCCGGCAAGCACAATCAGGATGAGAGTCGGCAGAGTGGCTTTCACCGCGAAAGCTGTCAGGAAGTAGTACCACCAACCTCCCGGCCGGAGTTGGCCCAGGAGATATATGGGATAGTCCCTGATGACGTAAGCGTTCACGCCGCCGAGGTTCCGAAAGTACAGCAATGGCGATGCAGAGAATAGATAAGAAGCCTCAATCAGAACCAATGCGCCGATGGCCATGAACGCCAATCTTTTCACCGCAAGCCGCTTGAAACGCGCGAACGAAAAAACGATCAGGATGATCGGCAGCAGGCCCGCTGAAAACTTGGTGGTCATTGCGGCACCGAGCGCAAGTCCAGTGATGAAATCTCGGGCCGATGAAGCCTGATCGCCGCTCTTCCAAAACAGATACAGCGTCAGCACCGTGAATGTGGCCACTGGAACATCGCTCGTCACCAGCGTTCCATGGGCGAGCAGATTTGGTGAAAAACAATAGAGACCGGTCGCGAAGACGCCCGCGTGGGGACCAAACAAATCGCGAGCCCATAGAAAAGTGACGACTGCGCCTGCTGCTGAAAGCAGGATTATTGGGATTCGAGCCCAAAACAACAAGCGGTCGGCATCGTTCTCATAAAGGAAAACGAAACCATACGTGCTCTGTGCCGCTTCTCCCTTTTGCCAAATCTCGCCGGATGTGTCGATCTTAGGGCGGATAAACAGCAAGGGCACAGACGCGAGAAGTTTCGCGGTTGGGGGCGTCTCGGGTTCCAGTCGAAAGTCTCTGGTTTGCCAATAACTGTATCCAGAGGCCAGATGAACGGCCTCGTCAGCCGTTGCCGACAGCTTTGGTATGGCAAAAAGGGCCTGAAGCAGGAAAGCCGCTATGAAAAGCCCCGCTGCGATCGAACTGCGCCTCATAAGTGGGCTGCAGATTAAACGAAGGGCTACCTGCCGACAACCAGCCTAATTGTCCGATGGCTTCTCGACGGATTCACGACCCGTGTCGAGTTCGTGGGTCAGTTCAAAATCCCAGGTTCCGGACAGATCGGTTTGATCGATGACCAAGCCAATACCCAGATTGGTAAGTGATATCGCCAGACCCTTCATCGAGGCATTTTCGCCTTTCTGCATCAGCAGTCCGGATGGCCGACGAAATCCTTGTATCCTCGATCTGACGTCCTTGTCTTTGGCGGAGCTGAGCCTCGGACCGTTCTTCGCCACGACCAGGGCGTATCCTCGGACTTCTTTCGTTGCGCGGCCCAGTTTCAACTTGAAGCGGTCTGTGAGCAGTCCGCGGAGCATCGCATAGAGCTCCTTTTCGGTTGCGGCCGATGGATCCGCCGCTTTCGCCTCGACATAAAACATCTCCGACCTTATCCAGTCCGGACCGCCTGTAACAAATGTCCGTGGCCCGAGCGATGCGAACGGTGACATTTGAACGGAGTAGGCTCTCGTGATCAGGTTATCCAGAAGCGCACGTTCAAACACGCAGCGGCCGACTGGAATCGAGAATCTGGGATCCGGTCTGGAGTCCGTTCCGCGGCATTCGTTTGGGAATAATCCCGGCTTCAACTGAGTACTCTTCTTTATGAGCGCGACCTCAAATCGAGCGTCGCTCTGTTGCGCCTGTAAGGCCGAGAATGTCAGCAGCGTTATCGCGAGGAGTTTACTAATGGTGCTAAATATTTAGCATTAATCGCTGGCCCGGTCAACAAACCCGAGCGAGCATCAAAAAAAGGCGCGACAGGGTGAGGGCCGGCAGGGAACAAATCGATTTGTGACCTGCCCTCACCCTGGCGCTTTTTTTTGATGCTCGCCCTGTCGGGCTCGCGCTTCGCGGCGCCGTCCCTCTCCCGGTGGGAGAGGGAGCGGAAAATATACCCCCGACGTCTCCTGATTACGGGAGCGGCTCGACTGCAATGCGCCGGCCTTCGTTGGTTCCGTCTGCTGCGAAAATCAACTGACCGTTAGGATCGAAAATCTCGGCACGAAACCGTGACGTGTAGCTGTTTCCCGACTGATCTACCTTGGACTCTCCTCGCACTTTGAGTGTGCCCACATGATTCCCGCTGAGGTCGGACATCAATGCGATGGCTGTCCACGCGAAGGTGCGCTCCCTGACATAAGTCCACGAACCAACGGTCGCGCTGAAGGCTTGGGGAGGAACCAGCGTGACGCCTCCCTGATCTGAAAAAACCAGGTTCCCGTCGGCGTTATACACTCCGACGGACTTGAACGGCGGCGGCGCGCCCGGACCTGCGACGGTTATGGTTTCTATCCAGCTGCCAACGATCGCCTTTGGCGGAGCATTTTGTTCAGCCGCCTGCGCGACGGGCGGCAGCGCTGTTGATATGAAGATCGCTACGGTGAATAGCCCACGATAGATGTGCTTCCTGGTCATGTTGCCTCCTGATTTGGTGTCTTTTTTTTGCTCTCACCTTGTTAAGCGACATCCATGGACCAAACCTATCGTTGCCGGCAAAAATCCCTGGTGATTCCGACTCGTGCTAGGATGCAACCGATTTCCTGGAGGAGCCGCGATGAAACCCGAGCAGATGTCGCCCGAACTCGCGCGGCGGATCGAGGAGATCTATCACGCAGCTCTCCAGCGCGAGAGCGCGCACCGGCCGGCGTTTCTCGCCGAAACGTGTGGCGGCGACGACGAGTTCCTAAAGGAAGTCTCCTCACTCATCGCCGCGCACGAACGCGCCGGCAACTTCCTTGAAGGATCCCCCGATCGAATCGCAGCGCAGATGCTGGACATCGAGCACGCGCAAACGCTGGTTGGCCGCCGGATCGGCCGCTACGAGTTTCGTTATTTGCTGGGCCAGGGCGGAATGGGGCAGGTTTACCGCGCCAGGGACACCGTTCTCGATCGTGAAGTAGCAATCAAGATTCTGCCGCGGCATTTGTCAGGAAACGAGGACGCTCTGGCGCGCTTCAAAGTCGAGGCCAAAGCAGTCGCTGCTCTCTCACATCCCAACGTCCTCGCAATTTACGATTTCGGAACGGAACAGGGAGTCACCTTCGCCGTGATGGAATTGCTGGCCGGCGAAACGCTTCGAAGCTACCTGTCGCGCGCGAGGTTGGACTGGCGCAAGACGGTCGAGTACGGTCTGGCGTTTGCTGAAGGGCTCGCCGCAGCCCATGCCAGGGGAATCTTCCATCGTGATCTCAAGCCCGAAAACATTTTTCTGACTCAGGACGGGCAGTTGAAGATTCTCGACTTCGGGCTGGCTCGAATCAAACGAGATGCGATCACCCAGGACGCTCAGGCAACTGCGTCGAAGGAGCTTGTGACCCAACCCGGTGTGGTCATGGGAACCGTCGGCTATATGTCGCCCGAACAGGTGCGCGGCGACATTGCCGAAGCGCCCAGCGATGTCTTCTCCTTCGGGTGCGTGCTCTACGAGATGGTGACCGGACGTCGCGCCTTTGCGCGCTCAACAACGCAGGATACGATGGCCGCCATTCTAAGAGATGATGCGCCGCCCCTGCAGGAGTCCGGACAGATCGTTCCCACGCCTTTAGCGCAGTTGATCACGCGTTGTCTGGAGAAGAAATCCGAGAATCGCTATTCATCCGCGAGCGAACTGATAGCCGACTTGAAGGCGGCAGGAGAGACACAGAAGACGGAGCGCTTGCCCTCTCGCGTTGGCGGGGGGCTTCGCCCTGCAGTTTGGGTCGGCGTCATTTCCGCGGTGTCGATCGCGCTCCTTGCGGCCGCCCTATGGCGGCGCCCTGCATCCGATCCCGTGATGTGGCCTGCGCATCCTCTATCGCTGTTGCCCGGAAACGAAGACTCACCGAACCTTTCGCCCGATGGAAACTTTGTCGCCTTCTCCTGGAGTGGATCGGAAAAGGAAGGCCCCGGAGATATTTACATCAAGGCCGTCGGCAGCGAAGGCCTTCGGCAACTTACAAATACGGCTTTTCATGAAAACTTCCCAGCCTGGTCGCCCGACGGCACTCAAATCGCTTTTATGCGAGCGGGGCAAGGCGTATTCGTCATCTCTCAGCTCGGTACTGCGGAACGCAAAGTATCGGACTCCGGCAGTTATGTCCGCTGGACTCCCGACAATAAATCGATAGTGATCCGAGACCCGATCGGCGGAGGCAGGTTCGGTGTTTTTCAGATCTCACTCGACACGCTGGAACGCCGGCAGATTCCGCTTGGAAATTCAGTGAACGTTACCCGGTTTGACGTCTCTCCTGACGGCAAGACTCTCGCGTTTCTCGGATCTCATCGCGCCGGCGTGAATGACGCTTATGTGGTTTCGATGGCGGGCGGCGAAGCGGAACGCCGGACAAATCAAAACGCTCCGGCAGGCGGACTGCTCTGGACGCCGGATGGCCGGGAGTTAATTCTGAACAGCGGATATGGTTACCCGTTAACGTTATGGCGAGTTCCTGCGTTTGGCTCGAGGCCGGAGCGTGGGGAGCCCATCGCCCTCTCATCGAACGCCAATTCGCCCACCATCTCGCGCCCCGCTTCAGGACGGCCGGCACGTCTCGCCTTTCTCCAGCTGCAGGCCGATATCAGCCTTCGCTTGATCGATCTCAACCTTCCACGTCCCGACGGCCTTATTCAGGATGTACAGCCTCTGCTGGATACGACGCTCGTCGACTATCCAGGCAGCTTTTCACAAGACGCGAACAAAGTTGCGTTCGTCTCCACGCGCGCCGGCGAGCCGCCCCCGGGCCTGCGTTTTCCTAATTTCGTCCAGGAACAACTGTGGGTGGCAGGGCGTGACGGTTCCGGTCTGCGCCAGCTTACAAAACTGGATGCGCCGGAAAAAGGCGCTCCGGCCTGGTCTCCCGACGGAAAGTGGATCGCTTTCGAGGTGCCTATCGACGGGAACACGGATATTCACATCATCAATACAGATGGTGGGGAACCCAGGCGGCTAACCACGGAACCATCAACAGAGCGGCTTCCAAGCTGGTCGCACGACGGCAGCACGATCTATTTCAACTCGGACCGAACCGGGCGGCCGGAAATCTGGAAGATTCCCGCCGAAGGTGGCGGCGCGTCGCAGGTGACTCGTAACGGCGGCCTGGAGCCGATCGAGTCCATGGACGGTACGTCGATTTATTACCTTCAACCTGGAAGCAACAATCTGAAACAAGTTCCTGTTGGCGGTGGAGAAGAGACGGTTGTTGCTAAGGGCCTGCGACAGAACCACTGGGCTGTAACGGAGATGGGAATCTTCTTCATCACGCGCGGCGAACCGGTCGACGCGCTGGAATTGTTGAACCCGTCCGACGGCAAGGTCACTCGCTACGGTCGTCTGCCGTTCCAGGTTTCCAGAGTAGGCAGCTTAGGCCGCTTTACCGTATCTCGCGACGGGCGATGGGGCCTTAGCTTACAAACGGAACGTTGGGCGATGGACATGATGTTGGTCGACAACTTCCGCTGAACGCTCAAGCGGCCTCAAAGTCTGCGACGACGGGATTGTGATCGCTTAATTGAGTCCAGCGCGAACCTCGAACGACGCGGCACGCTTTCAGACGCGTCAGCCAGGAACGCGGGACAAAGATGCCGTCACAGTGGTAGGGCGCAGCAGGGTTGCCCATCCACCGCAGGGTTTGGGCTAAAGGCCGATTTGGATTGGCCGCTTGCCAGCAGCTCACCAGTTTGAATTCGCCGCCCAGGCGATCCAGCAATTCCCTTTCGCCGCGCAGGAACTTGATCACGTCTCGAGGTTGGCGGTAACCCACTGCGACGTTGAAGTCACCGCCCAGCACAAGGTCGGCGCGGTCACGGAGGACAACGAGGCGATCAAGGATGTGTTGCATCGTACGGATGTAGCCGCGTTCACCGACAGGTCCGTGAATGCTGAAGACGATGACGGGCCGCGGCGACCACATCGCATTACGTATCTCTCCTCCGACGACCCAACCCTCGTAACCCGGAATGTCGATCGGAGATAACGATGCTGATCGCGCAAACAAACCGGTCCCCCAACCTCGCGTACCGGCAGACTGCCACGCAAGTACGTCGTCTTCACCATGCCGAAAGCGCTCACCGGGAGAACGCTCGGGCGGGCGGCATTCCTGCGCCAATACGAGATCCGGTCGCAGCTGACGGATCACCCGTGACCAGTGACCGCAACGCGTCGTGCTTCCTGCGCGGAGGAAGTTGTATGTGACGATTCGCATGTGGAGATGATCGAACTAATCGGGCGTCGGCCGCTGCACGGAATCGACAACGACGACATCGAAGGCGCCGCGCGTGGATTCCAGGCGCAGGCCTAATTGTTCCTGCACTGCGGTGAAGATCGTTGGCGCATCGGTGGGCGATGTGTTCCCGGCAGGCGGACCGCCGACGTCGCCGCTCCATTGGAGATCCATGTCGAAGGTTCCCGTGAGGCCGGTTCGATCGACGACAGGACGTCCAAGAATACTCTGCAGCGAGACGGCAAGATGCTGGATCGATCTGGTTCCGGCTGTCAGGTACTGGCGTGTCACCATCATTCGACACTCGCCTCTGAACTTGTTGGGCGAGACCGCGCTTGGCCTTCCGGCAGCCGCCTCCGGGCGGCCATCGGTTGGAATCTTTTCGCAGTCGATGTTCGAGCGGACCAGTCGGGGACCGGCCGCGCCGTCCTTGCGCATCAGCGTCAGCGCGTACATCGGAAGCTCGCGTTTGTCACGCCGTACCTGCAGGCCAAATCGGTCCGCGAGCAGTTTTTGCAGCATCTCGCGAACGTTCTGATCCGTTGGTGTAATGCCATGAGGGTAGGTCCCTGTGATGTCGTAGCGGACTTCGAATGTCCAGTCCGGCGCGCCGCATTATTCAACGGTTCGGACTCAACTGCGGATCCTCGAAGGTAAACGTTACGTGCGGCACGAGGAAGAAAACCTGAAGTACGTTTACCTGCCGGCAGTCGCAAAGGACGCCGTCGGACAGTCCGCGCTCAAGCAACTCATAGACGCTTTCTACGACGGCTCGACCGAGAACGTCGTTGCGGCGCTGCTCGGCGCCGAAGGGTCGAAGCTGTCGCAAAAGAAGCTCGATCGGATTGCCGAAATGATCGAGAAAGCGCGAAAGGAGGCGAAGCGGTGACTTTCCTTATCGTCTGCACTCTTCAGATTACGGTCCTTCTTTTCATTGCCCTGCTGGCACAGCCTTTGCTTCGGAAGAAGTCGGCGGCGGCCAGGCATTTGGCGTTGTCGGCTGCGATCGTTTTCGCGGCAGTCGTTCCTTTGCTCAATCTGGTGATGCCTTCCTGGCATGTTCCTGTGGCCATAACCAGTCACCCGGCCATCGCGCCTCTTCAGCTGCAAATGTTCACGACGCCGCCGGCGGCGACGATCGCAGAAAAGTCCGATACGGCCAGTGCTGTAGGGGCGGTCTATGACCGCCCAATGGAGCGTTCCACGCCCGCTATACCTCGATGGTTGCCGGCAGCCGTTTGGTCCGGCGGAGCATTGATTGGTGTCGTGTTCCTGCTTACCGGTCTGATGCGTCTGGTTCGAGTCGCAGGCGCATCGTCTGTAATAGAGGGCGGCCCGTGGGTCGAACTTGCCGGACAGATCTCGAACGAATATCGGCTGCGCCGGCCGGTCGATCTTCTGATAAGCCTGAATTCATCGATCTTGATCACATTTGGCGTTGTGCGGCCGAAGGTCATCCTGCCGGCCGGCGCGGCCGAATGGCCGGAGGACCGAGCAAGGATCGTGTTGCGTCATGAACTAGCGCACGTTCGTCGGGGCGATTGGTTCGTGCAGATGATCGCTCAATGCCTCCGCATCGTTTATTGGTTCAATCCGCTGGTATGGATCGTCTGGAGCCGCCTCCGGCTGGAAAGCGAGTGCGCCTGCGATGACGCAGCCGTGGCCGAAGGCAGTGAAGGTCACGAATACGCCACGCATCTGCTTCAGCTCGCGCGTACGTTGAATCGAACCGATCGTGCGTGGTCGGCTGCAATGTCTATGTCCCGTCCATCGACTATCGAAAGGAGATTCTCCGCCATGCTTAATCCCACTCTCGACCGCCGTCCCGTTACCCACTTGATCATGTTTGCGACGATACTTGCGGGCCTTGCTGTCACGCTGCCGTTGACGATGGTGAGTACGGAAGGCGCAGTTATCGAGGGACCGTTGGCGGAGGCGGTAACTCCTCCGGCGCCGCAACCGGCTCCACGCATCGAGTCTCAACAACGTCAACAAGAGGTTGGCGTGTATGAAAAATTTCAAAACGCGCTCCAGAGCCTTAAGGCAGTGTCCGTGCGCCCTCGCGATCGAGCGTTGTATGAGGCCGCCGAGCAGGGTGACCTGGGTGAGATTGATGACCTGCTGCGCGCCGGCGCGAATGTGAATGCGGTCATCCTCGGCGACGGCAGTCCTCTGCTCGGTGCCGCGCGTCGCGGCAACCTCAACATCGTCACGGCGCTATTGGACCGTGACGCCGATCCGAATGTTGCTGTTCCAGGTGATGGCAGCGCACTGATCGCCGCGGCAGCCGGAGGGCGGCTCGATATTCGTCGGGACGCTTCTGGATCGCGGTGCAGATCCCAACATGCCTGTCCGCGGCGACGGAAATCCCCTCATCGCAGCGGCCGGACGAGGACGCGTCGATGTGGTCAACCTGCTTCTGAATCGGGGGGCGAACATCGAACAGATCGTCCCGGACGACGAGAACGCCTTGATCACGGCAAGCGCTAACGGCCGGCTTCAGGTCGTGCAACTCCTCGTGAGCCGTCGAGCGGATGTCAACGTGCGCGTGTGGGTCGAAGGCTGGCCTCAAGGTGAATGGCGCACCGCTCTCGGCATGGCCAGAAAGCACGGCCATCAAGCCGTCGTCGACTTTCTCGTTTCGGTGGGAGCGAGGGACTAGCACGTCGAACGCTCGCGACAGGCCCGCGAGGAAGCGCGTAGGCCTCGTACTGGCATGGTCTCCAGTCAATGGAATTCGTCAGGCTGGGGCCTGAACTAACTATTTTTTCCTTCCTGAACTAGCTCTATTTCAAAACTGTTACAGCTTCTGAAAGTGGGCTCATGGCTCTGTTCGGACGCCCATCTCGGTGGTACTATCTCCCGGCCTTGACAGGCTCGATGAGGAGCATCGACTTCCCGTGATTTGCGCAACGCCGAACTGGCGTCCAACACCTTTTTTACTGGCGATCTGCCTGGCCGGGTGTCTTCTGTCCCGGTCGACAACGACGGCCGCCATCAACCCCGATCCCGCACAGAACGTCATAACGACGATCGCCGGGAACGGCTTAGGGATGCTTGGCGACAATGGTCCAGCCACGATCGCCGGCGTGGATTGGCCTCACGACGTCGCGGTCGCTGCAAATGGCGACATCTACATCGCGCAAAACACGCGCATCCGCAAGATCACGACTGAGGGCATCATCAACACAATCGCCGGTACCGGCGTGCCCGGTTTCAGCGGCGACGGAGGGCCTGCGACTGCCGCGCGAATCGACTCGGTATATGGTCTTGTCGTAGATCCGGCAGGAAACGTTATCTTTTCCGACAGCTACAATCATCGTCTTCGCAAAATCACACCGGCGGGAATCATCACGACCATAGCCGGCACGGGAACGAACGGATTCAACGGGGACGGTTTGCCCGGCACATCGGCTCAAATTGCGACTCCCGGCGACATCATTCTTGACGGAACGGGCAACCTTTTTTTTTCGGATGCAGGGAATTCGCGGGTCAGGAAAATTGCCCCAAACGGCATCATCACCACAGTAGCCGGCAACGGCAATTATGGCTTCAGCGGTGATGGCGGTCTCGCAACGGCCGCGCAACTAAGCGTCGCCACCGGTCTTGGGCTCGACAACTCCGGCAATTTGCTGATCGCCGACAGCTCCAACCACCGTGGGCGTAGAGTAAACGGGGCCGGCATCATCTCAACGGTTGTCGGCGCAGGCGTTTCGGGATTCGGAGGTGATGGAGCGCCGGCTCAGTTTGCGCAGATGACATACCCGCGAGGTCTCGCGGTGGATGCCGCCGGTAACGTGTACATCGCGGACTCGAACAACGGGCGGATCCGCCGGGTGGATACGGCTGGAATCATTCAGACCTTTGCGGGTACCGGCCTCAATGCGTTCTCTGGAGACGGCGGTTCGCCGCTATCGGCGAGTCTGTACTATCCCAGTGGTCTGTCAATCGATGGCCAGGGCAATCTGTTGATCGCGGACTCTCAAAATTTTCGCGTCCGGAGGATCCGCGCTGTTGCGCCCGGAATGCCGGTGATCACCTCGATCGTCCCATCAACCGGAGTTCGCGGTACCACGGTATCGGGAAAAATCACCGGAACAAACTTGAGCGGCGCAACTGCGGTGACCCTCAGTGGAACAGGCGTTACGGCATCCATCTCGAGCGTCGAAGGCTCGACCGGTCTGACCCTCAGCATCACGATCGCTGCAAACGAGCCTATCAGTACACGCACGGTCACCGTAACCACACCAAATGGCCAGTCGGATTTCTTTGCCAGTTTCGGTGTCTTTCCTCCACCGGATGATCTCGTCATCAGCACGATCGCGGGAACCGGAAACATCGGCTTCAATGGTGACGGCATCCCCGCAACGTCCGCCCAGTTATGGAGCCCCAGGTCGGTTGCATTCGACGGGCCAGGTAACCTCTATATTGCGGACCAATTCAATCACAGAATCCGGAAGGTCACGCCTCAGGGGATCATTAGTACCGTCGCGGGAACGGGAGTCGCGGATTTCAGCGGCGACGGAAGCAACGCGACCGCTGCCACGATCAACCGGCCGAACGACATGGCAATTGATGGCGCAGGCAACCTTTACATCGCCGACACACTGAATCACCGCATTCGCAAAGTGACGGCAGGGGGAATCATCAGCACGCTGGCCGGAAATGGCACTGAAGGCTTCGGCGGCGACGGCGGTCCTGCGACGGCTGCATCACTTTCCTCACCCGGTGGTGTTGCGCTGGACGGCTCCGGAAACGTCTTTGTTGCGGACACGGGGAATCACCGCATCCGAATGGTAAACGCAGCCGGCGTGATCAGTACGGTGGCCGGAACGGGAAGTTCGGGCTATACGGGCGACGGAGGGCCTGCCAACAAAGCTCGCCTCTCAATCCCGGTGCGAATCCTCGTCAGTCCCCTCGGCGATCTGTTGATTGTGGACGGCGGAAACAACCGCGTTCGCAAAGTGAACTCGATGGGAATCATCAGCACTGCCGCAGGCAATGGCCTGCCCGGTCCGGATACGACTGAGGGAAACCAGGCAGTGTCGGTTCCCGTCGGCCCAGCGGCGATTGCATTCAACGCCGCGGGCGAACTGCTGATCACCGAATGGAATCGAGTGCGTCGTGTCGAAGCGTCAGGAGCGATCCGCACGATCATCGGCGGTGGAAACTCCTCAGACGATAACATCCCCGCAACCTTCGCCACGCTGAGCTACCCTTCGGGAATTACGCTCGATCCGGCGGGAAACGTTTTCCTTGCCGAATCCGGCAGCAGCCGTGTGCGCCGAGTAGCCCCGAACGGAAATGCAACGCCGCTGCTGTCGAGCGTCTCGCCGGCTGCCGGTACACAGGGAGACACCATTTCGGCGACGCTCACCGGGTACAACCTCGCTGGAGCGAATGCCGTCATCGTCAGCGGAACAGGTGTTTCCGCTACCATTTCCAGCGGCGGCACCAATACCACCGTGCCCATCCAGATATCGCTTGCTCCCGACGCCGCAACCGGTGCTCGTACGGTCACGGTGGCAACGTCCACCGGAGTTTCAAACACGCTGGCCGGATTTATCGTTAATGCGAAGCCGGCACCCGATCCTCCGTTTGTCGGTTCGAAAACAGACGGCTCACCACTGCTCACGGTGCTCACGATGATGCAGGGCACTCAGGCAGCAGCAATGTTGTCGGGGTCGAACTTCACGGGAGCAACTTCTGTCGCGTTCAGCGGAACCGGCGTCACCGCCACTATCGTGCCTGGTGGAACTGCCACCCGCATTCCGCTGTGGATCGTCGTTGATGCCGGAGCATCACTCGGCGGTCGCACGTTCACCGTGACTGCCGCCAGCGGCACGTCGCCACCGCGTTCAGGCTTCAACGTTATTGCTCCGGTAGCCGGGGATATCATCAGCACCGTCGCCGGCGACTCGTGTTGCACATACGTAACGACTGGAAGGATTGCAGCGGATCTCGCCGGGAACATCTATTTCTCGGCGAACTCCAGCGGGCTGCTCCGAATGAATACGTTCGGCCTGATCGAGTCGCTCGGAAACCCGAAAGGCGACGTCGCGGCGGATGCTCAGGGAAACCTCTACATCACTGACTACGACGCTCATCGCGTTTGGAAGAGGTCTCCCTCAGGCACGCTCTCGACATTCGCCGGCACGGGACTCAGTGATCCCAATCTCAACATCGGCGACGGAGGACCGGCCATTGCCGCCCACTTACTGGCTCCGAATGCAGTGGACGTCGATCAGTCCGGCAACGTCTTCATCCTGGATGGCAGCCGAGTCCGCATGGTGAACGGTGCCGGCATCATCAACACGGTCGCCGGAACCGCAACGTCAGGCTTCAGCGGGGACAACGGTCCGGCAACTTCCGCTCAGATTTCGCCATACGGGCTGGCGTTCGATTCGAACAACAACCTGCTGATTGCGGACGGCGGAAACCATCGCATTCGGATGGTGAATTCGGCCGGCATTATCACGACCATTGCCGGCACGGGCGATCAGGGCTACACAGGCGACGGAGGTCCCGCAACGGCGGCACAACTGTTTCAACCGGAAGACATAGCGGCCGACCGATTCGGCAACATCTTCGTCATGGACCGGTTCAACAGCCGCGTACGCAACATAAGTTCCGGAACGATCAACTTGTTCGCCGGATCCACTTACGGCTTCGACGGCGACTTCGGTCCAGCCACGTCTGCAAAACTGGCGTCTCCTTGTTGTTTGGCGGCAGACGGCGCCGGCAATATCTGGATCTCCGATTCCACCAACAATCGAATTCGCAAGGTGACCCGGGCCAGCCAGCCGGTTCCATCCATCGCATCGATTTCTCCCGCCTCAGGCCTGCAGGGCACGTCGTTTGACGCAACGATTACGGGGGCGAATCTGAGTGGAGCCGCGGCCGCTGTATTAAGCGGCGCTGGTGTAGCGGCAGTCATCAGGCCTGGAGGCACAGAAACGAGTATTCCGGTCACAATTACGATCAATCACGGTGCAGCTCCGGGCGCTCGAACACTGGCGATCATCACGAGAAATAATTCCACGGCTCCGTTCAACAGCTTTACCGTCGGCGCAACGAATGTTCCGAATATCACGTCGATTTCCCCCACGTCCGGAACACAGGGGACCACGTTCCCAGCCACGATTACAGGTACCAACCTGACCGGCGCAACATTGCTGACGTTCGACGGATCCGGCGTTACGGGAACAATCAACAACGCCACGGACACAACGATCTCGGCGACGATCACGATTGCGCCCACGGCTTCTTCCGGTCCACGAAACCTGACCGTAACAACTCCAGGCGGTACATCGGCTTCTTTCAGCGGATTGACTGTGACTCCTGCCACTCCAACGGTTTCATCCCTGAACCCTGCGTCCGCCACGCAGGGCACTGTGATTCAGGCAACGATTGCGGGAACCAACCTCAGCAACGTCGTGTCGGTTGGATTCACCGGTTCCGGCGGCGTGTCGGCTGTGATCTCCGGACCCGCCACGCCGACAAGCCTGCCGATCACGATCACAATTTCGCCGTTAGCTCCGGCAGGAAACCGCAGCGTGGTTGTAGCTACCGCGGACAGGATTTCGACTCCAGTCAACGCATTCCAGGTTCTGGCAATGAGCGGCGCCTACAGCACGGGCCTGAGTCCGGGCATAGGCGTCCAGGGTTCCACCATGTCCGCCGTGATCAGCGTATACAATCTCGGCGGCGCGACGGATGTGACGTTCACAGGAACAGGTGTTACAGCCACGATCGCAACAGGCAACACGAGCACAAGGCTACCTGTCACCATCACGATTGCCGCCGGAGCATCTCTCGGGATGCACTCGGTCTCCGTGACGACATTCGCCGGCACGTCTCCGCTTTTTGCCGGGCTCGACGTTCAGTACGTAAACCCGATCCGGATCACATCGA
>Ga0137433_1000305_pt1 | contig 28359 bp, 30 predicted proteins | sample EasRivERMZT840_2_FD_102335 | JGI IMG/M metagenome (GOLD analysis project Ga0137433, IMG submission 102335) | Soil microbial communities from meander-bound floodplain in the East River, Colorado, USA - East River MetaG ERMZT840_2 | ecosystem: Environmental > Terrestrial > Soil > Floodplain ...
AGATGGATACTTGTATGAAGATATGAACAGTATTGCCATTAAGTGGACAAATCCGATTGAAGGTGATGCGACATTAGACGGAAGAATTGATTTTGCCGATTTGGCAGTACTGTCCCAACATTACAATCAAGAGACGAGTGGAGGCTGGTCCGACGGCGACTTCAATTTCGATGGTATCGTCGACTTTGATGATCTAACGAAGGTGGCACAACGGTACAACACCACGTACGCCATGACAGGTGATGGTGATCCATCACTCATTGTCGTCGAGGTGCCAGAACCAGCCGCCATCCTTGCTTTTGGTTTCATGCTTCTTGTTTGCTCGAGACGTCGATAGTTTCTTTACTCAGTTATTTTTAGGCAATACCCCATCACCCGATGGGGTTTTATTTATCCTTGTATTTTCCTCCATTATATAGTAGTATCACTCCATTATTTATTAGCAGTTACCTTTAAGTAATCCCGAGCTGTAGCAGCCACGAAAGTCGCTCGGACCTTATGGGATTTTTTTATGAATACACAAACAGCAGAAGTTAAGGAAAAAGATATCGCTGAAGCGGTAAAAGATGACAAACCAAAAAAGGAGACGGTGATGTCGAAAATTTTAAACGACAGTGCTACTCCCCCATCAGTTGGTGATTTAATCGAGGGTCCAGTTATTGCGATCGAAAAGAGTGCAATTTATATTGATCTCCCTCCCTACGGTACTGGAATTATTTACGGCCGAGAATTTATCGCCGCTCGCGATATAATTAAAAAAATTGGCATTGGTGACAATGTAGGCGCGAAAGTGGTTGAAACAAATAATACCCACGGCTATATTGAGCTCTCGCTCAAAGAAGCTAAGCAAGCGCTTATCTGGGGCGAAGCGCAAGATGCGATTCGCGATCGAACCGTGTTTGATCTTCCCGTCCTTGAAGCCAATAAAGGTGGTCTCATTCTTTCCTGGCAAGGTATTCAGGGCTTTTTACCAGCCTCCCAATTAAAAGCAGATCACTACCCACGAGTCGCTGATGGTGACAAAGACCGAATTTTGGAAGAATTGAAAAAACTCGTGAGTCAAAAAATTCAGGTAACGATTATTTCTGCGACCCCAAAAGAAGGCAAGCTTATTTTCTCCGAGAAGAATATGCAGGAAAAAGATAAGGAGAAAATTATTGGAAAGTATAAAGTCGGCGATGATGTGGAAGGTGAAATTACTGGCATTGTTGATTTCGGAGTCTTCGTTAAAATCGAGGATGGACTTGAAGGTCTCGTGCACATTTCAGAAATTGATTGGTCACTCGTGGAGGATCCAAAATTACTCTTTAAGGTTGGTCAGAAAATTAGCGTCAAGATTATTGAAATTAAAGAGGGCAAGATTTCTCTCTCTATTAAAGCTCTTAAAACTAATCCTTGGGTTGAAGCATCTAAAAAATACAAAAAAGATGATACGGTCTCAGGGGTGGTGATTAAATTCAACAAACACGGCGCCTTGGCTTCAATTGAAGAAGGTATTGCTGGCCTCGTGCACATTTCAGAATTTGGTTCAGAAGAAAAACTGCGAGCTAAACTCGAACTCGGTAAGAGCTATAAATTCAAAATTACCCTCTTTGATCCGAAAGAACAAAAGATGGCACTCTCCTACAACGAAGTCAATAAAGAAAAGAAATAAAAAAAAATCCCGCGCTCGCGGGGTTTTTACTTTTTGGTCATTCCATTAACAATCGAACCAATAAGCAACTGGCTCACCTTCAAAAGATGGGTAAATTCTTTAGCCTTACTACCAACACAAGCTACACCTTTTTGCGGATCATCACGATCTTCGACAATTGCGAGTTGAGGAATGTTATCCTTATCTACAGCAATGAAATGAGCGACAAGGGTGTGGAAACCTTCAACAGTACCACTGAAACAAAGTTTGAGACAATCGCTTTCGAAAAACTCTCGATTTACCTGTCGAATGTCTGGAGCAATAGTTAAATCGATGGTTTCGCGATAAAGAAGAATTTTGACCTTTCCAGGTCCACTCAGGAAAATTCGTAAGCAATCGGCGAATGTCTTCTCCGTGCTCTCTCGAAAAATATTACAGCAGAGATATGAATATAGAGTTTTTACCGTAGCCCAAATATCGTATCCACTATCTCGTGAGAGAAGAAAAAAGTCATGGACATATTTTGCCCACTCATTTCGGCTTTTGTAGAGAATCCACTCATCAACCATTGTCGGCATTGAAGTGAGAAACATGCAAGTCTCCTTTGTTAAATCTATCTAGATTCAAGCATGAGGAAACTATTTTAGCAATATTATTGGGTGCTCACCGTTTTTTCGTAGCCTTCAGCGACAAGTTTTTCAACTAATTCAGTTACTTGTTTGGAAATTTTTTTAATTATATCGAGCTCAGGTTTTTTAAATTCACCAATAATATGTTTCTCAACATCAGTTTCACCTTTTGGCTTCTTTAATTTTCCAGATGGTGTGGTCGGCGTAATCCCAACTCTGATGCGAATAAATTCCTGAGTCTTGAGCGCTTTAATAATTGAGTCGAGTCCTCGGTGCCCACCCGAACTTTTGTTGAAAGATAATTTTATTTTCCCCAAGGGCAAATCAAGATCATCATAAATGATCACCAATTTTTTGGCCTGAGCATTATTTTTCACGAGAGCTGCCAGACTAGCTCCGGAACGATTCATAAAATTGTTTGGTTCAACAAGCGAAATTTTTTCTCCCGCAATTTCTCCCTTCGACATTCGGAGTTTCAGTGAGGCATTTTCCTCAAAATCAGGGAAACCAAACTTAGCTGCAAGATATTCAAGCATTATCCGTCCGGTATTGTGCCGCGTGTGTTTGTATTCCTCACCTGGATTTCCGAGCCCAGCGATTATATAAGACATAAAATCATTCTGTCATCTATTTCACTCTTGTGTCAAACGCATCGGCGTATTAAAATTCATCCTATCTTTTACCTTTATGGATCCTGAACAATTAAAAGAACAACCAAAAGAAAATTTCTTTACTGAAATTATTCGATTCACCATTATTGCTCTCCTCATTGTTCTCCCTATTCGATTCTTTATTGCTCAGCCGTTCATTGTGTCCGGGGCTTCGATGGACCCAACCTTTGAAAATGGTGAGTATCTCATTGTTGATCAAGTCAGTTATCGTTTTAACTCTCCTCACCGTGGAGATGTCGTAATTTTTAAGTATCCGCGCGATGAATCAAAATATTTCATTAAACGAATTATTGGTCTACCGAGCGAAACCATAGAAATTCGAGGAACATCAGTGACCATTAAAAACAAAGAAAATCCTGACGGCATCGCCCTTAAGGAGCCTTACATCGATTTTGAAAATAAAAAAGAGGACACGATGTCGGTCACTTTACGTTCTGATCAATATTTCGTCATGGGTGATAATCGCGAACAGAGTTCTGATTCTCGAGCCTGGGGCTCACTGTCCCGAAATTTGATTGTGGGGAGACCTTTTGTCCGGCTTTTTCCTTTTACTCGCATTAGTATCTTTCCGGGTTACTACCGTGAGTCGGTAAAGTAAGACTATGGCCAAGAAACAGCTTGTTAAAACGATGAATGAGTACTGGACATATCCCGATATGAACCATGTTATTAAAACTGCACTCTACTACGGCTTTACGCCAACTCGCTTTATTGAATCAGAAAAGAAAGAGCCGCGTTCTGAGGCCATGAGCATTCATCCCGAAGAAAAGGCTGCCCTCCTCAAGTCTCATTTTAGTAATAATCCCCAACCACCATTGGCCTTTGTCTACGAACGGAGGGGGGATAAAAAAGTCAGCAAGAAAATCGAATATTGTTTCGACATTTGTGGCGCTTTGCGCAGTATCGCCGACGCCACGATCATTAAAACTTTGTATGAAATTGCTCGGGACGAAGGTCACCAAAATATTGTCGTCGAAATAAACAGCGTCGGCGACCGTGATTCATTTGTTCGTTTTGTTCGGGAACTTGGAGTGTATTTTCGAAAGCACATCAATGAACTAAGTCCCGAGTGTCGCCAATTATTTAAGAAAAATCCCCTTTCTATTATTACGTGTACTCACGAAAAATGTCAGACCATAAAAGAACGAGCTCCTCGACCGATGAATTATCTTTCTGAACCCTCCCGCCATTATTTTATGGAAGTGCTTGAGCTTCTGGAGAAAATTGATATTCCCTACACCATCAACAATACCCTGATCGAAAATCACGAGCACGCTGCCCACACCACCTTTCGGTTATTAGCACCTGCACCAGACGGCGCGATGGAATGGATTGCCGGCGGCACTCGTTGGACAAACATAGCTAAAAAAATTGGCTTGAAAAAAGATGTGCCGAGCGTCAGTGGTTCAATTTTTGTCTCAAGACCAGAAAAACGTGAGAAGAAAACCAAAATTCAAAAACCGAAAATCTATTTCATTCAAATGGGACAGGAAGCCAAATTAAAAAGCTTAAAAGTTATCGAAACCCTCCGTCAGGCGAATATTCCCCTCTATCACGCTTTGGCTAAGGACAAACTCACTACCCAATTAATGACCGCCGAGCATCTCAAGGTGCCCTATATTCTTATCATGGGTCAGAAAGAGAGCATGGAAAATACCCTTTTGATTCGAGAAATGAACAATCGCTCCCAAGACACTATCAGAATGGAGCGAGTAGCTGAATACCTTGCCAAAAAGATCCGATCGTGATAATCTTTTCATCCATGATCAATGTTGAAGTCCAGAAGAATAATAATGAAAATGCAGTTAACCTTTTGAAGCGCTTTACCAAGCGTGTCCAAGGAGCTGGCATTTTAAACCGGGTTCGCAAGCTTCGCTACTCAAAACGGACAGAATCACGCTACGTTCGAAAGAAGAGGACTCTTAAATCTATTCGACGCAAGGAGGAACGAGATCTCTTGATAAGACTTGGTAAGGCCCCTGAAGGCTACTCACGCTCATGAGCCAAGAATCGTTTGCGATAACAAACAAAACTAAAGGCAATCTTCCAACCGGGAGATTGCCTTTTCAGGCTTTAAAAGAAACAGTACTTGGAAAAAACTATGCTCTAAGTCTGGTTTTTGTCACCACCAAGGAATCGCAAAAATTGAATAAAATATATCGCGAAAAAAATAAACCAACGAATATCTTAAGCTTTCCGCTCAATGACCAAACAGGTGAAATCGTCATTTGTCCGACCATAGCAAAACAGGAAGCCCCGAAATTTGATCGGTCATTTGAAAATTACCTCGGATTCTTATTTATCCACGGTTTATTGCATTTGAAAGGATTCGATCACGGTAGTACAATGGAGAATGAAGAGCAAAAAATCCGAACTCAATTCGGAATCTAACTTTCTCTTTACTCGTACACGTGGCACGCAATATTACAGTTGGCATAGATATCGGTACGCACACAACAAAAGTTGTTGTCGCGGAGCTCATTCGTGGTAAAGAAAAACCATTTCCCAAAATCATCGCCACCGGGTTTGCCGAAACCAAAGGCCTCCGCCACGGTTACATCATGAGCCCAGGCGATGTCACTCGAAGTGTTCGCCAAGCCGTTCGCCAGGCAGAAAAAGCTTCAGGCACCGAAATCAAACGGGCGTTTCTGGCCATTGGGGGTATTGGGGTGACTGGCACGGTTTGCCAGAGTTCGAGCATTGTCTCTCGGGGTGATTCTGAAATTACTGACTTAGATGTAAAAAAAGTTTTAGAATCATGCGAAAGCGAACTGCCCTCCTCATTTTCTATGAATCGAAAAGTGATTCACGCCATTCCAATTTCCTACAAAATTGACGGTCGGATGGTGCTCGGCCGACCACAGGGCATGAAAGGCATGAAGCTTGAATCCCGCACACTTTTTGTGACCTGTCTTGAACAACATTTGAATGATTTTATTCAGGCCGTTGGTGATGCTGGAATTGAAGTTGAAGACGTGATGGCTTCCCCGCTCGCCGCGAGCCTCATCACCCTTTCAAAAACCCAAAAAATAGCCGGTTGTGTGTTGGCCAACATTGGAGCCGAAACCGTTTCAATTGTGGTGTTTGAAAATAATATTCCTATTTCTTTAGAGGTGTTTCCCATTGGCTCTGTTGATGTCACGCACGACATTGCGCTTGGTTTAAAAATTTCTCTGGAAGAAGCGGAAACATTAAAAATCGGATCGGCGTCTGAATTAAATGTCTCACGAAAACGTTTGGACGAAATTATTGATGCTCGATTGTCAGATATTTTTGAATTAATTGAAACTCATTTGAAAAAAATTGGCCGAAGTGGACTTTTGCCGGCTGGTATTATCATGACCGGTGGCGGAGCAGGCACGAGTGGTATTGAAGAAAATGCTCGAGCTACATTGAAACTGCCTTCCAAAATTGCGCCAGTGCCATTTGATGGTGATCGCCGCAATCAGCCCGAATCGGTGTGGGCTGTGGCGTATGGACTCTGTATTCTTGGATTTACTCAAGGCGAAGAGCCCTCTTTGGGAGTCAAAATCGCCCGAAAAACAACGAATAGTTTGCTGGCCTGGATCAAACAATTTCTCCCATAACCAGAATGTTACAGAGTAAAAATTAGAGCATGAAACAGTTGTAGAGACAACTGTTTTTCTTTTGATTTCCTTTGTAGTATCATCCTATATATGCCACAAGTAAAACCAGAGGTAGAATCATTTGCCCGCATAAAAGTTGTAGGAATCGGCGGCTCCGGCAAAAACGCCGTCAACCACATGGTTGAAGCCCGAGTGAAAGGAGTGGAATTTATCGCCATTAATACTGATGCTCAGGACCTCCATCATTCAATGGCTAAGAAAAAAATTCACATCGGTAAAAATGTCACGCGTGGCCTCGGGGCCGGCATGAATCCTGAGCTTGGTAAGCGAGCTTCAGAAGAAACAAAAGAAGAAATCACTGAGGCACTCAAAGGTGCCGATATGATCTTCTTGGCCTGCGGTATGGGCGGTGGGACTGGTACAGGTGCAGCCCCAATCATTGCCAAAATTGCCAAGGAAGTTGGAGCGCTCACCGTTGGGGTGGTGACTAAACCTTTTTTCTTTGAAGGTCAGCAGCGAATGCGATTTGCTGAACAGGGTATCGAAGAATTAAAAAAATCTGTTGATGCAATTATTATCATTCCGAACGATCGAATTTTAAATACCATCAGTAAAGACACAACCGCCAAGAATGCTTTCATGATGTGTGACGAAATTTTGAAGCAAGCAGTTGAAGGTATCTCAGATCTTATTACCACACCTGGAGTCATCAACGTCGACTTTGCCGATATCCGAGCCATTATGGATGATGCTGGATCAGCGCTCATGGGTATTGGTATGGCCAGCGGCGAAAAGCGCGCAGAAGAAGCAGCGAAGGCAGCAATTAATTCCCCACTCCTCGATCTTTCAATCCATGGCGCCAAAGGCGTGCTGTTTTCAATTGCTGGTGGCGACGATCTAACAATGTTTGAAATCCAAGACGCCGCAAAACACATCACAGAATCCGTTGATCCAAATGCCAAAATTATTTTCGGTACCGTTCGGGATGATAAATTAAAGAAAAATGAAATTAAAGTGACCGTTATTGCTTCAGGTTTTCCAGAAACCGGCAAAAAGACCGTGTTTTTCCAGGAGCCGACTGCGACTGGCCGAGCCCATCATCACGAGACACGTGAATCAAAAGCTGAAACACCAGAGCGAGTCGAAAGAACTGAGCGAATCGATCGATCACCGGAACGCGGCCGAATCTATAACTCAATTACCCCAAATCCAATTAATGTTCGACCAAAGCCGGAAGAACCGAAACCAGTGGATGATAAAAAAGATGACGATGATGACGATTGGGGCGCAATTCCAGCCTTTCTCCGAAGATCAAAGATAAAGTAAAAAGAGGGCCCATCAGGGCCTTTTTTGGTGGCTTTCCTAACTTGACTTTTACTCTAAAATATTATAATATAGTATGTAGAAGGAGAATCTAATGGAACGATGCAAGAAATGCGAAGGGACTGGCATAGTCGCCTACGTAGTCAGAACGGAATGCACCCGTGGATGCTGTGCGACTATGGGGGATTCCATTCCCCTGCGCGCAATTGGCTGTAAAGCCTTGCTCCAAAAAGAGCTCGGTTCGAAAAAGTGCCCAGAGTGCAATGGTGCCTGCCAAACCCTATCTCCAGTAAAGTGAACCTTCGGCAATGAACCTCGTTCAAAGCCACAGTGCATCAACCGATGCACTGTTTTCTTTTTATAAAAATTTGACACATCTGGTATACTATTAAAACTATGACCTATGACGTAGCAATTGTTGGTGGTGGACCAGCCGGCGTAGCAGCGGGTGTATATGCTGCGCGCAAGAAAATGAAAACGGTTTTCATTACCAAAGATTTTTTGAGTCAAAGCACAGTTTCATTAGATATCCAAAATTGGATTGGTACAGTTTCAATTACTGGTGAAGAATATGCGAAAAATCTTGAGGCACATCTAAAAGCCTATGCAGCCGATAGCGTTGATATTAAAAAGGGTGAATGGGTAAAGAAAGTTGAGAAGACTGATGGAGATTTTAAAATTATTACAGACAAACATGAATACTCAGCCAAGACCGTTCTTATAACCTCAGGGAGTAGCCGCCGAAAACTTGATGTGCCCGGCGCCAAGGAATTTGATAATAAGGGTCTAACTTACTGTGCCTCGTGTGATGGACCGCTTTTTTCTGACATGGATGTGGTGGTGGTCGGCGGCGGCAATGCCGGCTTTGATACGGCCGCTCAGCTTCTCGCCTATTGTAAATCTGTCACGCTCCTTGCCCGAAATGATTTTAAAGCTGATGAAATCACGGTTGAGCAAACGTTGAAAAATCCAAAATTCAAGGGAATAAAAAATACTGATATTTTTGAGATTAAGGGCGACAAATTTGTTAATGCTCTGGTGTATAAAAATCGGGATACGGGTGAGGTTGTGGAATTGCTGGTGCAGGGAATTTTTGCTGAAGTTGGTTCAATTCCAAATACTGATTATGTTAAAAATCTGGTTAAACTTGATGAATGGAATCATATTATTGTCGATCCTCGAACTCAACGAACCTCAGTTTCTGGAATTTGGGCGGCTGGCGATGCCACTGACGGACTCTTCCACCAAAACAATATTGCCGCTGGCGATGCCGTGAAGGCCCTTGAGGATATCTATCTCTTCTTGCATAAAAATAAATAGTGTAAGAAAAGATAAGCTCATCCGTCTGACGTACCAGAAACTTGATTTAAATAGGGGTGTTGGTCTTGAATGGAGACCAAATATGTCCACTGCCTCGCGCACATCTTCGCATCGGGCGCAAAAGGGAGGAGCATTAAACCCTGCAGCACTTCTTGGAAAGGATTCCGAGAACTTCATGAATTTCTTGTCACCTGATCGACCTCCTCAGGACGGAACGGCTGACACTGGAATTTGTGGACCAGAAGTGAGCCTGCAATTCCTCTCTCTTCTTCGGGATCATTACGCCGATCCCAAAAACCGGTCATCATAACCGGCACCCACCAGAAAACCCTCTCCGCTATGCGGGGAGGGCTTTTTTTTTAATTAAAATTTAGGCAAAACCTTCTTCTTTGGCCATGATGGTATCAGGAGCTGGAGCACTCGGAAATAAGTTCTCTTCTGGTACATCATCTTGAGGCAATTCAGACTCATCATCCACACCCGAAAATATTTCTTCCCGATCTGCAAAACTGTATGAGAAGGATTGATCTTCGCTCTCCTCGGCATCGTAGCAAAATATCATATTGCGGGATTCGAACATGTCGAAAAATTCTTCCCATGATATGGTCTGGTAGTCTGGATCCAAATCATCAAACTGGATAGCTAACATCCCTCCAGGCATCTCTAGTGTCATCGTTAACGCCGGCTCGCCGCCCTGCTCTTCTATCCACAGGCGAATTTCTTCATGATCAATCGTTGACTGAAGTTGCATGTTAGGAATCTGACATACTGTCAGGCGGAGTGGATTTAAGATCAATCCTTTCATCTTGAAACTTTCTCTGCTCTTTCTCTACAACAGTGTCCTTGGCTGATTCAAGTCGAGCCTTGAATGCTTCCACTTTTTCTTTAAAATTTTTTCTCTGATTATGTTCTGGTTTCATACAGTCGAGGTTTTTCCTAACCTCATATAGCCAGACGAGAAATCGGGAAAATAATTACTATTCTTGAGCAGAAATTTTTGTGACCTTACCGGGATTTGAACCCGGGTTCCAAGCTTGAAAAGCTCGTGTCCTAGACCAGGCTAGACGATAAGGCCATGTGATCGAAAATATAACATTTTTTGTGAAAAACGCAAAAAATGCTAAGCTGCGACATATTGGAGGAGTGGAAGGGTCTTCTGCTTGAAACAATGTAATATTAAGAAATAAATCTGGAGGAGTGGCTGAGTGGTTGAAGGCACCGCATTCGAAACGCGGCAACCTGTAAAAGGGTTCGTGGGTTCAAATCCCACCTCCTCCGCAATTTTGTTATACTAGAGTATGCTCTTGCAATTTCTTACTCCGAAAGTAAATAAGAAAATCAGCATTTTGCTTTTTGGGGCAAACCTTTGGTATTTGGGCGAAGGGATGTTCGGTCCGCTTTTGGCAGTTTTTACCGAGCGAGTTGGCGGCGATATTTTAAATATTACTGGCGCCTGGGCTACCTATCTTCTCGTCACCGGCATTCTCACCATTATCATCGGCCGCATTTCAGATTCGAGGAATAAAGAAAAAATTATGATTGTGGGCTATGCGCTCAATGCCCTTTTTACGTTCGGTTACATTTTTGTCCAAGATCCTCTTCATTTACTTTTAGTTCAAGCTGGTCTTGGCATGGCTTCAGCCCTGGCCACACCAACCTGGAATGCGCTGTATGCTCAACATGAAGATCGAAAGCGCGCCGGATTTGCTTGGGGTTTGGCTGGCGGCGAATTTCAGATTATTACTGCCATCGCGATTATGATCGGTGGTCTTATTGTGAGCCAATATTCGTTTACCATGCTCTTTATTCTCATGGGCTGTATTCAAATCATTGCTACCATATATCAGATGAGAATTTTACGAGAGAAATAAAATGTTAAAAAATATTAAACTTTCGTTGATAGTTATTAGTATTATTGGAATAAGCATTTTTATTTTTTATATGAATAAAAAAGAATTAACAAATGATGAGGCGGTTCTACTCGCAATAGAGTATGTAAAGAAGCACGATAACGCTGATTTAAAAACCGAAGAATATAAAATAAGTATCGATAAAAGTGAGAAGTTGTGGCAAGTTAAATTTTATAAAACTCCTCTCGTATATTTTAGCTTTATCATTGATCCGGAAAAGGAAGTCGTGGTGGAGAGAATTCTTGGAGACTAGAAATTTATTATTCTTTCTGTTAGATTACATGGATCGGGCGATTAGCTCAGTTGGTAGAGCGCAACATTGACGTTGTTGATGCCAGAGGTTCGAGTCCTCTATCGCCCACTCGAGTTCCTCGTGGTAAACCACATTTTCGGAGCATAGTGTAACGGTAACATTCACGTTTCGGGTACGTGTGACTCTGGGTTCGAATCCCAGTGCTCCGACATTAATGGTATGAAAATTTTAGGCATAGAAACCAGCTGCGATGAAACAGCAGTGTGTATAGTTGAGGCTCAAGGAGACGTTGAAAACGTTTCTTTTAACGTACTTGGTGATGCTTTGTATTCTCAAACTAAAATTCATTCCAAGTATGGTGGCGTTTTTCCATCTCTCGCAAAAAGAGAGCATGCCAAAAACTTAGTGCCGCTTTTGAGGAAGGTATTAAGCGAAGTAAGGGGTGAGGATTTGACGGATCTGGGACCCTCCGAGCGAGTGGTCGTCCCCTTGGGACTAGACCCGAGCAAGGTGGGTGAGAGAGGAAAAGACTTGCCCCTTGCGGCGCTACGAGAAATTCTCAATCGCGAACCGGGACTTTTTGAAGCTTTGAAAGAATTATTAAACGAAATAGAAAAACCAGATATTGATGCCATCGCTGTGACCATGGGCCCAGGTCTTGAACCAGCATTGTGGGTTGGTATTAATTTTGCCAAAGCACTTCATACTGCCTGGAGCATTCCGGTCATTCCCATCAATCATATGGAAGGGCATATTCTTTCTCCTCTCTTGTCTAAAGATGCTCAAAAAGTGCATTTTCCAGCGCTGGCTCTTCTCATTTCCGGAGGTCACACAGAATTAGTGCTCATGAAAGATTGGCTCGAATATGAAATTATTGGCCAGACCCGAGATGATGCAGTGGGCGAAGCTTTTGATAAAGTAGCTCGACTTCTTGGATTGCCCTACCCCGGCGGACCAGAAATTTCTAAGCTTGCTGCCGAAGCTCGAAAAGAAAAAATCAAAAGTGAAATTAAACTTCCCCGGCCCATGATCAATACACCAGATTTTGATTTTTCTTTTTCGGGGATTAAAACTGCGGTGCTGTATTCACTCAAAAAATTATCTGAAATCACCCCGGAAGTCAAAAAACGCTACGCCCTCGAATTTGAAAATGCCGTCACCGAAGTTTTGGTAGAAAAGACCCGAAAAGCTCTCGAGAAATATCAGGCTAAAACCCTTATCCTCGGCGGCGGAGTCATTGCCAATACTCATATCAGAAATGAATTTAAAAAGCTCACAGAAAATTTTCCTGAAATAAATCTTCTCATTCCAGAACTTAAACTTTCAACCGACAATGCCGTCATGATTGCTATTGCGGGTTATTTGAATCACATTATTGGTAAAAAACCTAACGAAAATATTGTAGCTGAAGGAAATTTAAAACTTTAGCCCGGAAGATCTCGCACGCGACTTTTTCGAAGAAAAACGAAGCGGGCGAGTCTGGAGGGCGCCCTACAATTCATGATATAGTATCCACATGCACGAAGTTCCAGAAAAGCTTTTAAAGCCCTATAATCCTGCCGAAACTGAAGATCGAATATACAAAATATGGGAAGAATCAGGACTTTTCAATCCTGATGTTTTGATTGAAAAAGGCCTCATTTCTCCTGACGCCACGCCCTTTACCATTGTTCTACCTCCCCCAAACGTGACTGGCACCCTTCATATGGGTCACGCTATGATGCTCGCAATTCAAGACCTCATGATCCGGTTTGAGCGGATGCGCGGCAAACGTACGCTATGGATTCCCGGCACCGATCACGCCGCCATTGCTACGCAAGCTAAAGTTGAGAAAGATATTTATAAAAAAGAAGGGAAAAATCGCTACGATTTGGGTCGGGAAGAATTATTAAAGCGAATTGAGAATTTTGCGAAAGAAAGTCACGACAGTATCACTCATCAAGTTAAAAAAATGGGTGCCTCGGTTGATTGGAGTCGTGAAGCTTTTACCCTTGATGAGAAAAGAAGTTTGGCGGTTCGCACAGCTTTTAAAAAAATGTACGACGACGGCCTCATTTATCAAGGTGATCGCATTGTCAATTGGGATCCAAAGGGCCAGACCACGATTTCTGATGATGAAATTGTGTACGAAAATCGAAAAGCGAAATTTTACACCTTCAAATATTCAAAAGATTTCCCAATTTCTATTTCCACCACCCGACCAGAGACGAAAGTTGGTGACGTAGCGGTCGCAGTTCACCCTGATGATGCTCGATATAAAAAATATATTGGTAAAACCTACAAAACTACCTTTGCTGGTGAAGAAATTGAAATAAAAATCGTCGCTGACGCTGCTGCTGATATGAATTTTGGTACCGGCGCGGTGGGTGTAACCCCGGCCCATAGTTTTGTGGACTGGGAAATTGCTGAGCGACATGGTCTGCCAGTTAAACAAGTTATTAACGAGTATGGAAAAATGACGGTGAGTTCTGAACTTCTTAGTGGTAAAAAAGCTACAGAGGCTCGGGAACTTGTGGCCGACTGGCTTCGGACTGAGGGTTTAATGGAAAAAGAAGAAGAGGTTGAACAAAATATTGCCACGGCCGAGCGAACCGGAGGAATTATTGAACCTCTCCCCAAACTTCAGTGGTTTATTGATGTGAATAAGCCATTTAAAATTCAGGATTCAAAAATTGCAGGAGTTGCTTCAGGCTCTGAAGTAACACTTAAAGATATCATGCGAAAAGCGGTGGAAGGTAATCACATTAAAATTATTCCTGATCATTTTAATAAAACTTATTTCCACTGGATTGATAACTTACGGGATTGGTGTATTTCTCGCCAAATTTGGTATGGTCACCAGATTCCAGTGTGGTACAAGGGTGATGAAATATATGTCGAAGCAGAAGCTCCAAAAGGCGAAGGCTGGGAACAAGATCCAGATACTCTCGATACCTGGTTCTCATCAGGCCTTTGGACTTTTACCACACTTGGGTGGCCCGAAAAAACCAAAGATTTAGAGCTCTATCATCCAACTGATGTTCTCGAAACTGGATATGATATTTTATTTTTTTGGGTGGCAAGAATGATCCTTATGACCGGCTATCACCTGGGTGACATTCCTTTCAAGACAGTCTATCTTCATGGTCTCATTCGTGACGCTCAAGGTCGCAAAATGTCAAAATCATTGGGTAATAATATTGACCCAATCGATGTAGCTGATAAATATGGTGCCGATGCTGGCCGTATGGCCCTCATTACCTCAGGTGGTCCTGGAACTGATAGTAGATTATATGAGGATAAGATTAAGGGCTATAAACATTTTGCCAATAAAATCTGGAACATTTCTCGTTTTGTTTTGGAAAATACCAAAGATGCAGACGTAACCAAGAAACCAAAAAATGTGTCGCCCCAAGATCAGCAACTGATTGATGAACTTCGAGCCAGTCTCGAAGAAATCACTATGGATATTGGAGAATTTCGCTTCTATATGGCAGCAGAAAAAATCTACCACTATGTCTGGAGCACCTTTGCCGATGTTATACTTGAATCAAGTAAGCCAATTTTAAAAGGTGATGATAAAGATGATAAATTATCTCGCCAATGGACCTTATTTCATATTCTGACCACCGTGCTTCCTGCTCTTCACCCCTTTATGCCATTTGTCACTGAGGAAATCTGGTCCTTCCTGCCTGAGCGAAAAGGTTTACTCATTTCAACTCCATGGCCATTATGAGCATCTTAAACGCTGCTAGTTTGCTTATTGTTCATCCCCTATCCCTTATGGTCGGGATTATTCCGGTTATCCTTTGGTTATGGTTTCTTGAACATGAAGACAAAAATCCTGAACCAAAAGGTTTAACTGCTCTGGCTTTTATCGCCGGTATGGTTGGAGTATTTATTGTTTTTCCGCTGGAGAAATTAGTTTCGAGCACGGTTGACGACACAATTATTATCTTTTTATTGTGGGCCGCAATCGAGGAAATTGTAAAATTTGTTTTAGCTTATTTTATTGTCCTTCGCCGTCGAGAAAATGATGAGCCAATTGATAGCGTTATGTATCTCATTGCCGTGGCCTTGGGTTTTGCGGCTCTTGAAAATGCCTTTTTCCTCCTTGGTCCAGCGCTTGATAATCAAGCTTTACCCCTGGTGATTATGGGAAATTTTAGATTTATTGGCGCCACTCTTCTCCACACAACCGCCTCAGGAGCAATTGGTATTGCTCTGGCTCTTTCGTATTACAAAAAAGTTCAGTCGAAAAGAATATATCTGGCGAGCGGTCTTATCTTGGCCATTGTGTTGCATGCCCTCTTTAATTTATCTATAATAGGAGCTGAGGGAAACAACATTATATTCTCGTACTACGCTGTCTGGATTGCAATCGTTCTCCTGTTTCTGTTGTTTGAAAAAGTGAAACACATTAGCAAAGCACAATAAACTTATGGCAAAAGATAAACGATCATTCTTTGAACGCCTCACCGGCACCGTTAAAATTGACCACGAAGACGAGCTTGATTTCAGTGAACCTCACCGACATATTCAGCCCACTCGATCACCTGCTCATCAAGGCCGCGAAACTCAGACTGAATGGATTGAAGAATCAGCAGAAGAGGGTCAGTTAACCGTCGATGTCTACCAAACTCAAAACGATATTATTATCAAAACCATCGTCGCGGGGGTAAAACCAGACGATTTGGATATTTCAATTAGCCGCGATATGGTGGCCATTAAAGGCCGTCGGGAAGAAAGTCGCGAAGCCACCGAAGACGACTACTTTCATCGTGAACTCTATTGGGGATCATTTTCTCGAACCATCCTGCTACCGGAGGAAATTGATGTTGAGGCAGCTGAAGCCAACGAACGCCACGGCTTGCTTGTCATTAAACTGCCAAAAATAGATAAACGTCGCCAGACCAAACTTAAGGTCAGGTCAGGAATGTAATACGATGGACGAGGAATTTTTAAAAAAACTAGACAAAAAGCTGGATCGATTACAGCATGTCATAGAGCATACTAATCGAGTGGTTCGACGCATGAGACATGAAGAACTCTTCATGCGTTTTATCAAAGTATTTTACCTTCTGGTCATTGTCGTCCTTATTTGGTTGGGTTATCAATACGTAAAACCATATTTGGCTGATTTGAGCGGCTCGCTTGAAGTTATTGAGCAATATAAAAATCAGTTGAAAACTGAGTAGAAATATAGTAAGTTAGATCAGCACCCACTTTTGCCGAGGTAGCTCAGTTGGTAGAGCATGTCCCTGAAGAGGATGGGGTCGCCGGTTCGAGTCCGGCCCTCGGCACACTTTAATGCCCTCGTAGTTAAATGGATATAACTGCCCCGTCCTAAGGGGTAATTGTAGGTTCGATTCCTGCCGAGGGCACTAGGCAACAAGCAGTTCTTGCAGCCGATCTTCGTCGTAGCCAATAATTACTTCGTTATCCACGGTTATAACCGGCACGCCAAGTTGGCCGCTTTTATCCACCATTTCCTTGCGCTTTTCCAAATCAGTCCCAACGTTATATTCGTTGTACTGAATATTGTGTTCTTTAAAAAATTCTTTGGCTGCCACACAGTATTTACAAGTCGCTGTCGTATATATCGTTACATTTTTCATAGGTTGGTTTATATAAGTATATAATTATATATTTCTATTATAGCATGCCTGTCAAATTTGCAAATCCTGTACTATGATAAAATGTGCGCGGAATTGGTTTAGTGGCAGAACATGTGCTTCCCAAGCATAGGGCGGGAGTTCGATTCTCCCATTCCGCACTATTTAAATATACCAATAAATTTATCCCACCAGGATTCCGACTTTTCTGGGGTCGTGGTTGGGGTATCATCGTTTACAATAATCAAAAGCTGCTCCCCAGGCCGGGAAACGTTATATTTCGAGCGAATTTCCTCTTCCTGACCCTCTGAAGTCTTGAGTCGCTCAATCTCACTTTCGAGCAATTCTTGCCTATCCTTGAGCCGTTTAAGCTGACCCTCGGCCCGGACGACATTGGCCGCACTTTCCTGCTCTTTGGTGTAGACTTTCCACACTGCTCGAGCGGAAAAAAGGGTGATAATAATAAGACAGAAAACGGTAAATTTTGAATATAGGAATTTCTTATATTGGCGCTTATGTTGAAATTCTCTCATGTCTTGTTATTATACCTTCTATATGATGCTCAGCAAAAAGCAACGCAAAAATCTTAATATTGTCTCGGCTATTATTGCCATCCTGATTATTATCAGTATGATCGTCTTTTCGTCGGGCTTGTTCTATTAAAGACATATTCCTCCCGTCCTTCGATACTCTCAGGACACCCTCCCTTAATTTAAGGGAGGGCTGGGGAGGAATACAAATTTTATTCTGAATTGCGCATCATCTTCAAAAACACATCGTGTGGGATGTTAACTTCCCCTCGTTCTTTCATTTTTTTCTTGCCTTTTTTCTGCTTTTCGCGAAGTTTCATTTTTCGGGTAATGTCACCACCGTACATATGCTGGGTCACATCTTTTTTCATCCCGGAAAGTGTTTCGGACGAAATGATTCGACCCAAAGCTCTGGCTTGGATTTTTAAGGTAAACATTTGGCGAGGCAAAATCTTGTGCAATCTTTCAACCGCTTTTTCCGCTTCCTCTTGAACTCGCCGACGAGAGACAACCCGAGCAAAAGCCTGGACTGGTTCATCGGCTACTAAAATATCAAGCCGAGTGACATCGGCACTGCGCATGCCAGAAATTTCATATGACACCGAGGCATACCCAGAGGTAGCACTTTTTACTTCATCAAAAAAATTTCTCATCATTTCCCGCAATGGCATCATGACCGTTAAAGCCGTTCGCTGACTAGTCCTGAGGGAACTCGAAGGATCACCAAAGGTTTCGGTATTTCCGACTTCAGCTTCATGATCATACAAAATTTGCATCAGAGTCCCGAGATATTGAGCAGGGGTAATAATTTTTACTTCGGCCCATGGCTCCTCAATATGAGTAATGAGCCCATCATCAGGAAAAAAGACTGGAGAGTACACCATTTCTTTTTTGCCATTGGTTAAAGTTACTTCATAGGTAATTGACGGTGTGGTGACAATAAGTTCGAGATTAAATTCTCGGCGAAGCCGCTCACTGATAATTTCTAAGTGAAGCATACCAAGAAAACCACATCGAAAACCGCGACCAAGCGTACCTGACGTTTCTTCTTCATACGTCAGAGAAGAATCTGAGAGTTTCAGCCGACCAAGGGCGAGTCGAAGATGAGGAAAGTCGTCTTGGCTTTCAGGATAAATTGAAGCCCAGACGACTGGCCGTGGACTCATATAGCCTCCGAGCGCTGGTAAGGGATGCCTTGAGGAAGTGATAGTGTCACCCACCGAGGCAATGCCCGGTTCTTTAATCCCCGTGACAATATAGCCAATTTCACCTGCCCCGAGGGTTTCCCGCGGAGTTTCTTCGGGAGAAAAGGTACCAACTTCTATACCGATAAATTTTTTATCAGCGATAGAAAATTGGAGTGAATCATTTTTTGAAATCTGACCATCGGTCACTCGAACATACACAATAACTCCTCGATGATTTGAATATTGAAAATCAAAAACCAGGCCACGAAAGGCTTGAGCCGGAGTGATGTGAGGAGCAGGAATTCGTTTAATCACCTCATCCAAGAGTTCCTTGACCCCCTCGCCAGTCTTGCCTGAACATTCCAGAATTTCACTTTCCGGAACTCCGAGCACTCGGGAAACTTCGCCTTTGACCTCGGCAATTCGAGCTAAGGGTGAATCAATTTTACTAACCACCGGAATGATTGTGAGTCCTAATTCTCGAGCCATGGTAAGGGTAGTAAGCGTTTGAGCCTGAACTCCTTGGGTGGCATCGACAAGCAAAATAGAACCTTCAACGGCCTTGAGCGCTCGCGAAACTTCATACGAAAAATCGATATGTCCCGGCGTGTCAATGAGATTTAAAACGTAGTCGCCAAATTCCATCCTCACGGGCTGCATTTTAATCGTAATCCCCCGCTCTCGTTCAAGCTCCATAGAATCGAGCATTTGCTCTTTCATTTTTCGAGCTTCAACCGTATGAGTTATTTCCAACATTCGATCAGCCAAAGTACTCTTGCCATGATCAATATGGGCAATAATGGTAAAGTTGCGGATTTTGGTTTGGTCCATATGTAGGGCTATACTACCTGAAAAGCCTTCTTGATTCCACTTTTTAGGTCGAACTTGGGTCGGGTGGAATAACCGTGGTTTTCCAGATTTTCTTCTTGAGCGTGGCGGTAATATCAACAAGTTCTTGATTGCGCATAAGAATGAGAACGCCAACGAAGACAAAAATTCCAACGATACCAGCAATAAAACCTTGCATAAAAATTCCAATAAAAGTATCAATATCAAAAAATCGTTCACCAACACTGAGCATCATATATGTCACATACCCCATCATCACTGAAGCCGAAAAGAAATGGTACAGTGAGCGCAAAACCGGCAGTGAATAGCCACGAAAATCACGCTCAAACGCAATCCAGTGGATAATCCCATTTATAAACACTCCGAGTGAAAAGCCCAGCGGCAGCATAAGCATGATCGTGCCTGGCACATCCTCGACCCGAAGCAGGCTTTCGATAAAAAACCGCAAGTATTCACTTGATTTAAAAAGAATAACGAGACCGTAGGAAAAAATAATAATGAGGATTGATGAAACCAAATTCATGATTAAAGGCTTTTTCGTTTCACCTCGAGAATAATAAGCCCGAACAAAAAGCATAACAAAGCTCTGAGGAATAAGAGATATGGTAAAGAGCGCAAGCGCCGCGGCCGTAAGCCGAGTGTCTGACCAACTAAATTCGCCTGTTCCAAGAATAACTCGGACAATTTGAGCGCGGAGCACAATAAACAAGGTCATAATCGGGACTGACCAAAATAAAATATGTTTAGAAGACACGGTCATTTGCTCAACAAATTTTGATGTTTCGCCAGATGAAAAAAGACGAGTGAGCACCGGAAATGCGGCCAATGAGTAGCTCACCCCAATAATTGAAAGCGGAACTGACTGAAGATTCCAGGCAAAATTAAAAATTGATATTGCCCCGCCAGCCAACAAGGCGGCAAAAGCAATGAGGAAAAATTTTGACAATTCAGTTGAGGATAGAGTTAACGTTCGAGGCAAGGAAGTCATAATCACCTGTCGAACTGAATTGAAAGAAAATGCTAATCGAAGACGAGGAAATAAAGATTTGGTGGCCACAAATGGTACTTGAATTAGAAAGTGTAAAATTGCACCAAGTGCCACACCCCAAGCCAACCCCGACATACCAACGAGCGGATAAAATACCAACACTCCAATAATAATTCCAAGGTTATAAACAATTGGACTTAAAGCGTAAATAAAATAACGTTTATAAATTTGGGTGATGCTGGCCAGAAAGTTGGAAAAGCCAAGAAAAATTGGCGACAAAAGCATAATGCGAGTCATGAGGACGAGTTCGGGAAAATTGGCTGAAAACGTTGGAAATAACACTCTTAAAATATATGGGGCGGCAATATAGGCGATGACCGCGGTTATGCCAATGATAAAGAAAAAGGCACTAAATATTGAATCAATAAATTCTTTGGCTTCTTTTTCCCCTCGATCAAGTCGTTCCATGAGAAATGGAATGAGGACTGAAAGAGAAACAATTGAGGCAATGGAGACAAAAATAAGGTCTGGTAAACGAAAGGCAGCGTAGTAAGTATCAAGTGTTTGGCTGGCCCCAAAGGCATGAGCAAAAAGTCGATCCCGAATGAGGGCTAATATTTGAGAGAGGAAGGCGAATAGACCGAGAAGATAAGCAGCCTCATGAAGGCCGCCTATTTCTTTGCTAATAAAGTTGAATATTTTTCGAACCATGCTTATCGGTCAGTCGTTTCTGATTTGGAATCTTCTTCTTTAATTGGTGGGTTAGTTCGTTTTTCTGGAGCATTATCAATTGGCGGTCGAGCATTGGCAAATGGATCTCGTCCAGCTTTAAGATTCGCTAAAATAAGATCAACCTCTTGGTTTTCTGGATTTGTTTGTTTGATTATTTCAAACTGACTAATCGCATCAGCGGTTCGATTAATATTGTCATAGGAAAGTCCGAGGAAGTATCGAGCGTTGGCATATTCTGGCGCCAGAGCCACCGCTTGTTCGAAGGCTGAGGCTGCACCCTGGAAATTTTTGTCGTTGTATCGAAGTAAGCCAAGCTGGAAGTAAACTCCTGGATTATTTGGAGTAAGTAGAGCTGCCGCTTCAACTGATTGAATCGCACTCTTCAAATCACCCTCCGTGGCTTGAATTTGAGACAGGAAGAAGATGGCATCGGTGTAATTTGATTTAAGTTGTAATGCCTGGGCAATTTTTTCCTTAGCTTTGGCCATTTCCCCCTTGGCCACATCAAGTCGCGCGGTCACCAGAATGATTGCTGGGTTTCGAGGATTTAATTCTCGAGCTCTAGCGTATGAGGCTTGAGCACTTTCGTACGCTCCTTCAATATTAAGTGGCACTATAGCTTCGTAGACCCGACCAAGCGCTAACCAATTTTCATAATTTGTTGGATGGGCGTTAATTGCGGCCTGGGTAGATGCTTCGGCTGTAGCCAAAAATGTTCGGAATTGATTTTGAAGAATGTCTTGAGAAATGTTTTCGGTATTCAAGAGAGCGGAGATTTTAATGAGATTAAGTTCTGAGAGAGTTCGGAAATACATATCAATTGGCGCAAATTGGACTGCTCGATTTAAATTTTGTTCTGCCTTCTCAATATTCCCTTCAATATTGGCCGACCCCAAAGCCTGAGAATAATAGATTGAAGCAATGAATCTTTTTCCGACACCATAGGTGAAGAGGACCACCCCAAGCAGGAGGAGGACAAAGCCTAAAATCGAAACGAAGCTCGTTCGAGGATCACGGATAAAGTGAAAGGTTGAAACTTTAATAAGATTATTTTCAATTAACGCCGCAATGAATACGCCGGTAAAAAAGAATGTGATGAGCAAGAGAATTGCCGAGGGAATATAGGCAAAAGCAAAAAGCCAGAAATAGAGGGCGATAATAAATGACGAGACCAAAATATAGCCAGCAAAAGAATCTTGAGCTTTCACAAACAGCGCTTTAAATCCGGTATAGAGGAAGAAGACAAAAAATCCGATCCAAGCCACAATTCCCAGTAAGCCACTCGTCGCGAGAAACGTCGGGATAAGACCAATACCGTAATTAAAATCAACTGACCAAAACTCTGTTCCCACCACATCGGCCGGTCGTGATAAATTCCATTGTTCAGTAAATCGGTTAGGGCCAATTCCAAAAATTGGGTTACGCATCAGAGCATCTTTGGCCATTGAAACAGTCGTCGTGAAGGATGGTCTGACCTCGACATTAGAGATAGCGAATTTACTGAGAAATTTTATGTTGAACGGCTCAGCAGAAAGTCGGCCATAGATATTGTTCTGGGTCAGAATAAAAATAAATGCGACAATCATCACAATTAAGGAAGTCAGAGGAATTGATCGCGTCCCATGAGCCACTTCAGCGTGAGCTCGAGATTTATTAAATGAGAAATTGTAAATGAAGAAAATCAAGGCAAATACACCAAGAATATACCAGACCAGAGGAAAACTAATCACGCTCAAGAGAAAAAGTGACAGGACCAGGACAGTGACAAAAGTATTTTTCAGCCAACGTGGCAATCGCAATAATTCAAGTGTTAAGAATGAATAGATGGCTGCCCCACCGATAAAAATTCCAAGATCGTACCAGCCACCCACAATACTAGCTGTTGATGATGCCAGCGGCCCGACAGCAAGAAATGAAGGAATAAGTAAACGAATGATATGAATGAGACCGACAACCATTGAGGAAAGGAGAAAGGCTGTGTAAGCATGCGCTACTGCCCCTTTTGATCTGAAAATATAGGCAACAAGAAAAGTAAAAACACATAAGGTCGCAACAAAACTAAATGTTCCAACTTCGTAACCTTGACCGATGAGGGATATTGATCGAGCGGAGGAAAAAATTGCTGATAAACCATAGGCCACCACGATACCAGCCAAAAAGAGAAATAAGGGATGCCGAGAAATGACTAATTTTCCATCTTTTAGTCGAGCAATAGTCCAGGCACAGAAACTGGCAATCACGCCAATATAGACTAAGAAAACTTTTGAAAATTGAAATGGAACATAGGCTGAGGGAATAAAAAAGAGTGGACCAAGAAAGACGAGGGCGAGAATAATCCAATACGTTATTGTGTCTGTCCCAAGCCGAGGCCGAGACGCTGTGGCCGCTTCAATGTGATTATGTTCCATAGAAAATAAACTATTTATTGCTTAATTCTTTCTATTATATGAAATGCTGAGTCAGAGGGCAACCCATACGCAAAACTCTCCCCGTAAGGAGAGAGTTTTGATTTTTCGCTTTGTATCTATAAGCCGAATTCTGTGTCTTGGTTCCTGACGGAACCTCGAGATAATTATTTATCTAGCCCCTCGATTGCTCTCGGGATCAAGCGGTTCTCCTCGGCGCCGTCTCACTTTCGTGAGCCGAGCCGGGCACGACCTTGCACTGAGGTAAGGATTTAGCACGTTTCACCTCGATGTTACCATCGAGCTCGCCCTTCGATTACTCTCAGGGCGATTCTCAGCTTTCGCTTCGAATCGTTTCTGTTCGCACCTCGTACGTTGCCGTAGACGGGCGTTACCCGCTACCCTGCTCCTCGGCGCCGTCTCACTTTCGTGAGCCGAGCCGGGCAGTGTTCGGACTTTCCTCATCTCGTCACATTCCTATGACGGACGCAATTATCCAATACAAAGCCTCTGTATTGTACCATATTTACCTATTCAGTCAATGAGTCTTATGTGACTATAAATTATGGGTAGGAGCCCATATTGCAATTAGTATCCCTCTGATCATCTTCATTGTCCGTGACTGAGGTGCAGTATAAGTTGGCACAAGGAATCGGTCCGCCGCAAACTGACCAAGAATTTTCGTGGCCGGTACCATTATTTGGACAATGATAAAGAGGATTAGTTACAACGGTCATGTCGGGAGTGATGGGGGCGCAATGATCATGAATTTTGTATGACACCCCATCTGATTTGTACCTATACGCCGTACCTGCGGGGTACTCTTCTACAGGCGGATTATCAGCTAAACACAATATATTCTGATCGGGTTCATCAGGTAATGCTGAGATGTATTTTGGCACCAAACCAGGAATCCATTTATTTGGACAATTTTGGCTGTCATACCAACGGCGATGGCCGCCCGCCCTAACAGTTGGTGGATACCTTCCATTATCTTGTTTATACAGTTCAAGAGCAGTTTGCAAAGTCTTAAAGTCTACTCGACGAGCCGCATTTTTAGCTTTACTTCGAGCCAGTTTAAGGTTGGTAAAAACGATACTAGTCACCAGACTAATAATTGCAATAACAACTAGAATTTCGACGATGCTAAAACCTTTTTTCATAATATGTCGTGGATAATTATTCATATGATACTCCATCAGTCCAAGGAATTTTACCGTTACCGTGAGCTCGTTGCGAATCAGGAATGTCGACCTTGCCAGCATTAAGGAAAATGAATATGGCAGCCGCAAATGCCACAACAATACTTATAATGAGTAGTGTCCGTAACAAGCGTGATTTTTTCAAGGAATACCGATTCTCAGTGGAGTATCCACCATGTGGAGACTCTAGCGAGATCTCTGACTCTGAGTTCGGTTCAAATTCTACAGACATAATAATGAATTAATGTTCATGACTAGCATTTTGAATGTATATTACTGAATTGTATTTTTGGAGGAAGGCAATATACATTGAAGATAGGAATATGAGGATTACGCACAGTAAAATGAGGGCATTAGCCCGACGAATATCTTTTATGAAAAAACCAGTATATTTCGGCAACGTAATCTTTCCTCTCTTGATAAACATACAATTTTTTTATTGGGTAAGTCTTAGTCTGCCGCCAATAATTCGAAACAATTTATTAACAAACCTAATTCGTCTTGGTATAGAAGTCACTGCCGTACTTGGCAACACTTCAAATGATATCCAGTTCCAATCAGCATTTGATGAACCGAACGCATTACAGTTGAGTGTCACCGATGATCCAACCGTCGCGGTATCGGTAGACTTATAAGCTGAAAGACCAGAAATAACACCTGCAATATTGAATCGAGCATCACTAGTATCAACATCAGTACCATCTTCAGGAGTACCTAGAGCAGCCCAGTCAGTACAAACCGCAAAACCTCGGGAATTAGCGGCCGTTGAAGTGTAAGCAGTTGTAGTAAGGTTATTTGTAGTAATTGAGCCGTTCTCTGCCGTTGCACCAATTGGATCATCAAAATTCGCGCCAGTAACTATGTAGACTTTTATTGACGGGAAATCAGCAGCAGAAGCCAAGTGGTTTGAAATTGTAGCTGTAACAGTAAGTCCAGATCTGGCATCAGTTGTAGTTGCAAACCAAGCACTAGCATGACCATCATCATTTGCATTATCCCCTTCATCTCGTTCGGCAATGTTATACCAGGTCAAAGCGGCACCGTTATTAGACATGGTAATACTAACATTTCTACCATTTGAATTGGTATTAACGGCAGCAATGATCATTGAATTGGCTGGAGCATTAAAGGTAGCAGTAGTAACAGCTGCTGTATCAGCATCAGTTGCTGTAACTCGAACCACGGAATCATCAACAGAGATAGCCGCTTCGGCTTTTTCAGGATATGAGACAAGAACAACTGAGAAAACCAAAGCAGGAATGAGGAGAAGGGATATGAATTTTTTTGTCTTCTTCATATCCCTATCTTCTCATACCGCTCAGCCTTTAGCAAAGCTATCCTCCACAACTAGTCCGTATGAGAGCAGTTTTTGTTTGAGTACCAACAGCGCCAACCACTTCAATACTGTTAGCCATTTGGAAAGCTTTGACAGCTTCTTGGGTGGCTGGACCAAAGTAACCAGTAATTTCTGGATACGTGTAATAGCCTTGGACTCTTAAGATTTTTTGGAGCATTGTGACCTCACTACTTGTTTCATCATCGAAGCTACCGAGTTGGAGATACCGAGTGAAGGCTGGACAGAGAACTTGAGGTGATTCGGTGAATGCGCCAGCGACCGTACCTGAAACAACTGGGGCCCGAGCACCTGAACCTGATGGCTTGACCTCGAAGGCTACCCAGTTCCATTGAGCTCCGCCGGTACCATTGGCGTCAAGATTAAGAGTAACGGCGCTACCAGCGGATGCCGTTGGTGATGCTTTGTAGGCTGAAACACCAGAAATTTTGCCAGAAGTATGGAAGCCATCTTCAATATCGGTTGAGACCGGAACTCCATTGGCACTCCAATCTGTACCAGCCGCGAAGCCAAGAGAATTTGCTGCAGTTGAAGTGTAGGCCGAGGTGGTAAGGTTGTTGGTTGTACCTGAACCCTCGGTTACTGCCCCAATTGGTGAACTCATATTTGCTCCCGTAACAACATAGACCTTCAAGCTTGGAGCATCAGCTGATGAACCAGAGAGTGAGGCGGTCACCGTCATACTTTGACCACTTGAAACTACAGCGTAGTGAGCTGAGACATAACCCTCTCGAGCTCCCGAGTCTGCTGCCTCTCGTTCAGCGATAACATTCCATGACAGCGGTGTACCACTATTTGACATAGTAGTTGTGAGGTTAACACCGTTGGTATTTGAGTCACCACTCACCGTGGCGATGACGACTGAATTACTTGGAGCCGTAAACGATACCGTGGTTGCAGATGTACCTGACGATTGGGTCCTTCGGGCAGGGCTTGAGGCATCAACACTTAAGTTACCTACCGGAGGAGGAGTACCTGCTGCCAAGGTAGTTGCCGAAACTGAACCTGACTGACCTGAGACATTACCTGCTCCATCAACCGCTGCTACAGTGTAAGAGTATTGAGTTGAAGCTGTAAGACCACTATCAGAATATGATGTACCTGATGGTGTGGCGATCTGCGTTCCGCCTCGGTAGACTCGATAACCAGTGACACCGACATTGTCAGTTGAAGCATTCCAGGAAAGATTAATTTGTGAACTTGATTGAGCTGTTGCACTGAGTCCTGTTGGAATCGATGGTGCTGTGGTATCAGGTACGGCAGATTGAGTAGTACCATTTACTGCAGCTGTTTGACCAGATACATTCCCGGCGGCGTCAACAGCAGCTACGGTGTAGCTATAAGTAGTACCACTACTTAGACCTGTATCGCTATAAGATGTTCCAGACGGTGAGCCAACTTGGGAACCATTTCTGAATACTCGATAACCCGTCACACCAACATTATCAGTTGACGCAGTCCACGAAAGATTAATTTGAGTTTGAGAAGCAGCGGTTGCCGTGAGATTTGTTGGAGTAGTTGGGGCCTGAGTATCTTGAACTGGTGCTGTGCCATTTGATTCGTAAGTACCAATATCATACGCTCCACCCTGAGGTCGAACAGCACCTTCTTTATCCACAGTCGGTGCAGTTTTTCCATTAAATGTTCCTATACCGCGGTTAATGGCTGGTGAATTTGTGACGAGATGATAATCATTACCAGCGGCATTGACGAAGAGAGTATTAATGTTAGGACCATAGACCCAGACACCGCCAGGTTCGTATATTGCTACTTGGCGTTGCACATTACCGGTTGTGGAATTACCAACACCGGTCACTACGTTGTAGCCGACCGTCGCACTTGATTCGATTGAGTATGAGTAACCAGCATCAGCACTTGTACCTGCGACAGCTTTGCTGAAGAAAATGTTATTGAACAAAGTATTGCCGTTGTTACCTCCTGGAATACGCATCGCCGGCTGAGTACTATCTGCTGCCGTAATGACAGTATTGTTTACTACAGTATCACCTGTCGATGGTTGGTAGGCGTTAGTAACATACAAACTAATACCCTTGGCATGAGCATCATAGATAAGGTTGTTGCGAATGATTGAATTTTGAAGACCATCAGCACTAATGGCTTGTCCACCGATTCCAAAGCCGACATTGTAGACGGTATTGTTCTCAATAACTGCATTGCTGTTAAAGCCAGGA
>Ga0137433_1000307_pt1 | contig 28227 bp, 23 predicted proteins | sample EasRivERMZT840_2_FD_102335 | JGI IMG/M metagenome (GOLD analysis project Ga0137433, IMG submission 102335) | Soil microbial communities from meander-bound floodplain in the East River, Colorado, USA - East River MetaG ERMZT840_2 | ecosystem: Environmental > Terrestrial > Soil > Floodplain ...
GTCGCATCCGCCAGCACAAGCAGCACGCCCGCGCCCCGCGCCGCGCGCCCGCGGTTGGTCACCATGCTCGTCGGTCGCCGGCTTTGGCGGGGGAGAGTCCGGCGGCGCCGGCGCGAGCGGAGGCTACGGCGGCGATTCAGGCGGTGACAGCGGAGGCGGCGGTGACGGCGGCGGCGGCGACGGCGGGGGCGACTGAGCGTCAGCCCGCTCGCAGGGCCCACCGCAGCTTCGCCGACGAGGCGCGACGGTTCGAACGGGTCTCTTCCATGCTCGACCGAATGACTTCGGTCGCGACGGCGGAATACACGCCCTCGCGATAGCCCGCCTGAAACGACTTCTTCACGCGACGGTCTTCGCCGGAGTGAAACGTGAGGACCGCCACCCGTCCGCCCGGCGAGAGGCACAGCGGCAGCGAGCGCAGCAGCGCATCGAGCGCGGAGAACTCGTCATTCACCGCGATGCGCAGCGCCTGCAGCGTGCGGCGGACGGACATCTTCAGATCGGGCTTCGACAGGCGCGGCAAGGCCTTCTCGAGGCCGGCCCGCACCAGTCGATCGAGCGCGTGCGTCGTGGTGACCGGCTGCTGCTTCAGCAGGCGCGCGATGATCTCCGCGTGCGGCTCGTCGGCGTTCTCGTCGAGCAGGCCCGCGAGCGTCGTCTCGCTCACCCGCGCGAGGAGCCCGGCCGCCGACTCAGCCCGCTCCGGATTCATGCGCAAGTCGAGCGGGCCGGGCTGCTTGTAGCTGAAGCCGCGAGCCGGGTTGTCGAGCTGCATCGACGAGACGCCGAGGTCGGCCAGCACAATGGAGACGTGAGCCAGCCCCTCCTGCGCGACCACCTGTGGGAGCGCGGCGAAGTTCATGTGGCGCGCGACGAAGGTGTCCGCGTCGAAGCCGGCGGCACGCAGGCGCGCCTCGGTGCGAGGAAGCTCGTGGGCGTCCACGTCGAGTCCGATCACCCGACCGCCGGGTAGGACGCGCTCGAGGAGCGCCTGGGCATGCCCGCCGCCGCCAAGCGTGCAATCGACCGCCACCTCGCCCGGCGCCGGCCGGAGACAGGCCAGGACTTCCGCCACCATGATCGGCCGGTGCGAGCCCGCCGGCGTCTTGCCCGCCGCGAGGACCTTCTCCACCTCCGATGGATACCGGTCGGGCGCGAGCTCCTTGTACTTCTGCTCGAATTTGCGTGGGTGCCGGCCCGGATACCGCGCGCGCCGCGTATGGGCCGGCGCCTCCGGTGACTTCTTGAGCACGCAGGATTCTACCGTTCTAGAATCCCTGCCGACGACTCCGGAGCGGGAATCATGCGACGACGAGCCTTTCTCATTGAAGGTGGCCGCGGTGCGGTCGCGTGGTCGGTCCTCGCGCTCGCGGGCTGCGGACGATCCAACCCGGCACCGGCCGCCGACGAGCCCTGGAAGGCGCTCGTCGCCGAACTCGACGCGCTGATCCCCGGATGGATGGCAGAGACGCTCGTTCCTGGCGTCTCGGTCGCCGTGATTCAGAACGCGCAACTGGTCTGGCGAAAGGGATTCGGCGTCAGGGACGCGTCGACGAAGGAGCCCGTCGACGACCGGACCGTGTTTGAAGCGCAGTCGATGAGCAAGCCCGTGTTCGCGTATCTGGTGATGAAGCTGCGCGAGAAGGGCGTGCTCGAGCTCGACAAGCCGCTCATCACATATGCCGCGCCACCGGCGGAGCTCAAAGGCGAGCCCCGAGTACAACTCATCACCGCGCGTCACGTCCTCTCGCACACAACCGGCCTGCCGAACTGGCGTTCGAAAGACGAGCCGTTTCGGTTCGACTTCACACCTGGCGAGAAGCATCGGTATTCCGGCGAAGGCTACAGCTACCTGCAGTCCGTCGTGACACGCCTCACCGGACGCGTCGATGCCGGCGACTGCGGGCCGTTCGAGATGGGCGTGAAGGTCTGCGCCACGGACATCGACGCATACATGAAGAGCAATGTCCTGTCACCTCTCGGGATGACGTCGAGCGGTTACTTCTGGGACGACGCGCTGGAGCCGCGCCTCGCGCGTCGCCACGATGCCGGCGGCACGCCGATGAAGATGTTCCGGCCAACGGGACCTGCTGTCGCGCGCTACGCCTCCGCTGGAGGGCTGCTGACGACCGCATCGGACTACGCGAAGTTCGTGAGCGCGGTGCTCGAGCCTCGCGACGGCGATCCGCTGCGGCTCAGCCGCAAGTCGGTCAGCGAGATGCTGACGCCTCAGATCAAGGTTGATGGCGCCGTGTCGTGGGCGCTCGGCTGGGCCGTCGCGCATCCGCCTGGAGGCGACGTCATTTTTCACGCAGGCGGCACCTCAGGCACGCACTGCCTGACGATGGCTTCTGTCCCTCGCAAGACCGCCGTCATTGTCATGACCAACGGCCAGAACGGCTACAAGCTGATCGAAAAGCTGAAGGTGAGCGACGTCGTCACGAAGTTGCTGTGAGCCCCGCAGACTTGCACATGTCGGGGGAATGGAGCCGCAGCAACCGCCCGTACAGCTCGAGCCGCATCAGGCCCATTTCGGCCCGCCGCGTGTTGACGCTGGCCGGCTCGTCGAGCGGCGCGACTTCAAACTGCTTGCCGGCACCGCACTCGAAGTTTTGGCCGTACAGCTGATTTCTGCCCTGGTCACGCTGAGTCCGGTCGTAGACCATCGCGTACGATCCCGGCTCGCCCTGGCCTGCATCGACATTGGCCTTCAGCTTCGGTAAAACCGCGGCGCGAAACTCGGCCGGCTGATGCTGGACCATGACGACGAAGTCCTTCGCAGCCTGGACGCCCACCATGTCGTAGGTCGGTACGCCGTAGCGATCAAGGATGGCCTTGAGCGGACGGCCGGTGCGCCGGTCCATCTGCTCCATCTTCTTGAAATCGAATCCTTCGCGCTGCCGGACGGCCTGGTCCTCTTTGAGGAGCCGCGAGATCTCGTCCCGAAGCTGAGGATGCGACGGTGACCGGCCTCTGTATCGATCTTCGATCTCCGTCTGCCGGCGGCGCGCCGCGGCGAAGGTGACCGCGTCTGCCGGCAATTCCTGACGCGCGGCCACTTCCTGCATCCGGGCAAAGAACTGAAGCCGGAACTCCGGCGGCTGCGCCAGCATGTTGATCAGCACGAAGCCGTATGCGGCGGCATCACCGACCCTGGCCACGCTCGGAACGCCCTCGCGTTCGAAGATGGCTCGCGCATCCGCCAGCACGCTGTTCTGCTTGGTATCGTCCTCGGCGGCCAGCACCTGGTCAACGAGCTGTTCGATGCGGGTGGCGAGAGCCTGATCCTTCTCAGGCGGGGGAGTGTCCCGCGTCGTGCAGCCGGCAGAGGCCAGCATAGCCAGCGCCGCGATGAGCCAGAGCCCGCCCGGTCTACTCTTCATCCGGCGGCCCGCCGCCCGCCTTTGCGACGTCGTCCTGCTTGACCTTGTCGGCATTGAACTTCTGCGCGCTCGCGATGATCTTGTCGAGCGTCTCGTCGAAATCAAACGACGTGGCTTTGGAGAAGCGCGTGTAGTTCACGCGCGCAACCACAAACGCCTTGAGGTACGGGCTGGTCAGCCCCTTCGCTTTCAGCTTCTCGACCGCCGCGCCCACTGCGTCGTCCAGCTTCAGGATTTTCGCGCCGCGCCGCTCCCGTTCCTTGAGCGCCTTGGCCATCGGCTCATCCAGAAAGACGTCCACGCGTCTCAGGATGGACTGATACGCGCCGCCGCTGAGGCGCGGACGGGCCTCGTAAGAGATGCCCAGCGTGAGAAACGACGGCTGCTCGAACTCAAACGCGTAGCTCTCCTCCGGCCTGTTGCCGGCGCTCGCCAGCGCGCGCGCCATCCGGATCGTTTCGAGCGACTTCTCGCGAAGGTTGTGCGCCTTCTCGGTGTTGAGCGCGAGGATCTTGAACGCCACATCCGCGTCAGGCACCACCAGCGCCGTGACCGCGCGGTAGCCGAGCTTCCTGAGCGCCTGCAGCCGGTGATTCCCGTTCGGCGTCCAGTAGTTGCCGTCCTTGTGAATGACGATGATCGGGTCGAGGAAGAGGCCGATCTTCTCGACGACGCCCATGAGCCGTTTCACGTGCGTCTCCGACGCGTCGCGCTGGTAGGGCGTTGGCTCGACGCGATCCACCGGCAGGCACGCGAGGAGCAGCGGCTTGCCGCCAACCGGATCCCGGTACCGCGCGAGAACGGCGCCACCGGACTCGGCAATCGCGGCCGATAGTGTGTCGAGCTCGCGGCTCTCGACCTGGGCCGTCTCAGGTGCGGCGAGTCCGAGCGAAGAGGCGGCGGCTTTCTTGCGGCGAGTCGCGGGCTTGCGGGGGGCCATCGGCGGCACCTATCATGACACGGGGAATTTCTGAACTGCCTGCTGCGCACCGCAGCCGTCCTCCTGCTGTTTTCCGGAACGGCCATCGCCAGGGCGACGCCTGACCGTGGCATGTGGGTGTGGGAGACGCAGCCGCTGCTGCGCGATTCCGCGGAGCGCCGCACCTTCTTCGAGTTCTGCAAGGAATTCCGAATCAACACCATCGCCATGCAGATCGCGACGCGTGGAACCGGTGCGAACCGGCAACTCGACGCGGCCGCGGAATGGAAGACGCTGATTACCGAGGCTCATCGCCGGGGCATGCGCGTCCACGCGCTCGACGGCGACCCGCAGTTCGCATACCCCGCGCAGCATGAGACGGCGCTGGCCATCGTCAACGCGATCGTCGGTTACAACGCCTCGGCGGTTGCGGCCGCTCGCTTCGACGGCATGCACTTCGACATCGAGCCCTATCTGCTTCCCGAATGGAAGGAGCCGGCGTCGCGGGAGCTGCAGCTGGCGCAGTATCTGGATCTCAACCACCGCGCGGCTGCGCGCGCCCGGGCGGCCGGACTGTTGTACGGCGTCGACATTCCGTTCTGGTGGCATGCGCCGGATGAGGTCACCGGCCAGCCGGTCGGTCTCGTGACGTTCCGCGGCCAGCGCAAGCTGGCGACGGAGCACCTCCTCGACTTCGTCGACAACATCGGGATCATGGCGTATCGCCACGTGGCCGGCGGACCCGACGGCATCGTGACGCTCGCCCTGGATACCATCCGCCGCGCGGAGAAGGCCGGCAGCAAGGTGCGCGCCTTTGTCGGCCTCGAGACCGAAAGGGTCGGCGAGGGAGTCCCAGCCAAGATCACGTTTGCGGGCAAGACAGGCCGCGAGCTTCAGGCGGAGGTCCGCGCTGCGGAAGCCGCACTCAGCCCGTACTCGAGCTTCGCCGGCCTCGCCATCCATCACTATGGCGCCTTCCGGCGCATCGTGAAGGACCGGTAGGTCCGGTCCCGGCGGTCACTTCACGATATTCAGCGCGAAGTCGCCAACCAGGTTCCGCTCTTTGTTCATGACGACGACGTGCGCGCCGAGGACGAACCAGTTGTAGCCGGACGGCGGGCGCATGATCTGCCGCTCGAGCGCGACTGGAAATGGCTCGAGCTTCTTCTGAAGGCCGGGCGGCAGCGCGCCGTTGCGGCGGAGCTGCTTGTCGAGCCCCGGCGGCAGGTCGCCGCCGCGCTTGGCCAGCCCAGGCGGCAGCCCCGCAGGGTGCGCCACGAAGTACTTCTGGATGGCTTCGCGGTCGCGCGAGCCGATTTCAATGTGGATACTGCCCGCGACCGTCGTCGTCCCCCCGGTCGCCGCAGTTGATTTGTTGTTGCCCTTGCCCTGGCTGCTGCCCTGCGCGCCGGCTGAGAGCCCGCACGCGAGGAGAACCGCCGTTCCCGACACGAGCACCTTCGAGAGATTCATGTCTCCCTCCTCCTACCCCAGACTATCGGCCCGTGGGGGTCCGAGCGTCTGGGGCTGGGGAGGGGAGCGGTGCGGCGACGTGTTTAAGGCAACGAGCAGAGCTTCTTCAGCGATCCAAGTCCCGTAAGCGCGGCGTCTTTCCCGCCGACCTGCGAGACGTGCACCGCTTTCGTCAGCGCCTCGAGGTTCCGGCTGAGGTCGCGGCAGTCGCGATCGCGATCGAACTGAAACGCCTGCCGCGGCTTGGCCGGCGCGGCGAGCCGCTCGGTGACGGTCGTAATCGTCGCGACCGCCTGACCCGCGTGCGCGCCGTCCGGATGACGCCGCAGGTACTCGCCCTCGAGCCGGTTGCGCCAGTCCACGTAGCAGGGCAGGTAGCCTTCGCACTCGCCGCGCAGTCCGTTCGTGACGGCGAACCACGCGGTTGGCTCCGCCGACGGCGTGCGGGCGGCCTTCGCATGCAGATCCCAGATCGCCTTGTCGTTGATCATCCAACGGCCGCCCGGTTCGTCGAACACGACCAGCGCCGCCTTGTTTTTCAGAAATCCCGCGTACGGCTCGCGCTGATCGCCGCGCCGTGGAATGGCCGCGAGCGCCGCCGAAATGGCACGCAGGTGATTGAGCTCCATCTGCGCGCGCCCGTCGGCGTTGGTGTACTGCGGCAGGACGCGCTCGATGAAGCTGACGAGCTCGGACGCGGCGGAGAAGCCGTCGCCCTTGCGAGAGAGACGATCCGTGACGACGTCGTCGTACGCCGTCCATCGCCACGCGGGATCGAGGCGGCGGGTGAGATTGGCCTGCAGCCAGCCTTCACGGCCGGCCGCATCCCTCACGAGCAGCCACGTTTTGTCCATGCCCGGAGGCCCCACTTCCAGGAGCTCCGAGCCGAGAGGAAGCTGTCCGACGGCGGCTGCGCCCGCCACGGGTGTCAGTCGCAGTGTGACGTTCGCGGCGGTGGTAATGCGCAAACCGTCGGACAGCGAGGCCGCCCGAAGACCTGTCAAGGCGGCGGCGGAGAGGAACGAACCAATGATGACGACGAGCACAGACGAATGAACCGGACGCACGGCAACCCTTCTTTCCCAGGCGCTGCCGGGGACTACTGCAACTCACGTGCCGAGCGCGCCGGAGACGGTGGCGCGCCCGGACCGCGATTACGCGGCCGGATCTGGAAGTTTGTGCTCAGTCAGTTTTTCCCTCCGCGGCCGCCTGTGCCGCCCGTTTGCCCATCTCCCGGGGCGAGACGTCTTCCACGTGCGTCGCCAGCGCCCACTTGTGACCGAACGGGTCGTTCAGCTTGCCGTACCGATCGCCCCAGAACATGTCCGTCAGCGGCATTGTTACCGTCGCGCCGGCTTTCACGGCCTGTGCGAACACCTTGTCGACGTCGGGCACGTACAAAAAGATGTGGACCGGACTGCCGCCCACGGTCTCGGGCGCCGACGCGCCCATGGCCGGCATTTCGTCCGCCAGCATCACCAGCGAATCGCCGATGCGCAGCTCGGCGTGGGCGACGCTCCCGCCCGGCGCCGACATCACCATCTTTTCCTTCGCGCCAAACGCGGACTTGTAGAACGCGATCGCGCCCGTGGCGTTGCGGACCACGAGGTGCGGCGTCACCGTGCGGAATCCCGGCGGAATCGGGGAGACCTTCTTCTTCGCCTTCGACTTGCTTCGTGCCTTCGACGGTCGTGCTGCCTTCTTGCGCTTCATGGTGGCCTCCTGGTGGCCGTTCGAAACCCGAACGGCCCTACGTTTGGAGGCGAAAGATTAGCGAAGGACGGGCGAACGATCAAGAGGATTGTTCGTTCGGCCCCTGCGCGCCCGTGTTTTGATAGGGCCGATGATTCGCGACTTGAGACACGCCGTGCGAGTGCTGCTTCGGTCGAAAGGCTGGACCGCGGTGGTGCTGCTGTCGCTCGCCCTCGGCATTGGCGCCAACACCGCGCTCTTCACCGCGGTCAACGGCCTGCTGCTGCAGACCGTGGCCGTGCCCGACGCCCAGTCGCTCGTCCGCCTCAAGTGGACCGGCGAGAACGACATGATCCGCAACAGCAGCGACTACGGCTACTCCGCGCCAATCGGCGGGCGTGACGTGCGCTCGACGTTTTCGTACGCGATCTACAAGGACCTGCGCGCGGCGAATCAGACGCTGACCGACCTCGCTGCCTGCGCGCCAGGCGGCGTGGTCAACGTGATCGTGAATGGGGAGGCCGACCTGGCGCCCGCGTTGGGTGTCACGGGCAACTATTTCCGTGTCCTGGGTGTCCAGCCCATCGCCGGCCGGCTCCTCGGCGACCAGGATGCCGAACACGGCGCGCCGCCGGTCGCCGTGATCAGCGAGGGCTTCTGGCAGCGCCGCTTCGGGCGGGAACAGAGCGCCATCGGGCGCGTCGTCACGATGAACAACGTGCAAGTGACCATCGTGGGCGTCACGGCGTCGAGTTTCACCGGCATCCAGCGCGTGGACGGTCCCACGCGGGATGTCACGCTGCCCCTGGCGCAGTTGAACCAGGCGGCGCAGCAGCTCGCGCAGCCCACCAGCTGGTGGCTGCAGATCGTCGGGCGCCGCAAGCCCGGCGTCCGCGACGAGCAAATCCGCGGCAACTTCGAAGGGGTATTCCAGGCGTCCGCGCGGGCCGGCATGGCCGCCTACATGGACGGGCTCAGCGAGAAAGATCGCAACCTGTCCACGAACCGGCGCGACGGCACCAAGGTGCCGACGCTCGTCGTGAGCTCGGCCGCTCAGGGCGTCTACGATCTCGATAACTCGTCCCGGCGATCGGCCAGCATCCTCGGCGTCGTCGTCGTGCTGGTGCTGCTCATCGTGTGCGCCAACGTCGCCAATCTGCTGCTGTCGCGCGCGACGTCCCGCCGGAAGGAGATCTCGGTCCGGTTGTCGATGGGCGCGACCCGCGGGCGCCTGATTCGCCAGCTCCTGACCGAGAGTCTCGTCCTGTCCGGCCTGGGTGGCGCGCTGGGTCTCGTCGTCGGGTACTGGAGCCGCCAGTTGCTGCCGTTCGGCCAGACTGTGCCGATCGATTGGCGCGTGTTCGCCTTCGTGGGAGGTGTGAGCATCTTCACCGGCCTCGCCTTCGGGCTCGTGCCGGCGTTCCGGGCCACGCGTGTGGACCTCGCCGGTGCGATGAAGGAGAACAGCCGCGGCGTCGTCGGGTCCCGGACGATCTTGAGCCGTGGGCTGCTGGTCGCGCAGGTGGCGATCTCGCTCGTGCTGCTCATTGGCGCGGGACTGTTTCTCCGCACGCTGAACAACCTGCGCGCGGTGGATGTCGGCTTCAACCCGAACAACCTGCTCATCTTCCGCGTCAACCCGCAGTTGAACCGCTACGACGCCGATCGCACGGCGCTGATCTACAAGCAGCTCCAGGAAGGACTCGTCGCGCTGCCGGGCGTGCGCGCGGTGGCGCTGACGCGCGTGTTGCCCCTGTCGGGCAGCACGAACAGCAGCTCCATCCACGTGCGTGGCGGCAGCGAGAACAACAACGTCTATCAAATGAACGTCTCGCCGAGCTACTTCGACACGATGAACATCCCGATCCTGCGCGGCCGCGGCTTCAACGAGCACGACGTGAAGGGCGCGCCGCGCGTGGCGGTCTTGAACGAGACGGCCGCCCGGAAGCTCTTCCCGGACGGCCAGGCCATCGGCGGGCGGCTCGGATATTCGCTCGAGACCAATGGCGAGATCGAGGTCGTCGGCGTCGTCCGCGACACGAAGTACTCGAGTCTTCGCGATGCCGCGCCGCCGACGATGTTCTCGAGTTTCGTGCAGGCGGGCACGGCGCAGATGGCGGCGGTCCTGCGCACCGCGGGCGATCCGAACGCGTTGGTGGACGGCGCGCGTGCCGTGGTCAAGCAGGTGGATCCCACGTTGCCGATGACCAACGTGACCACACAGATCGCGCAGCTCGAAGGCCGGTTCGCGCAGGAACGCCTGTTCGCGACGGCCTACTCGCTCTTCGGCGGCCTCGCGGTGATCCTGGCCGCCATCGGGCTCTTCGGCGTGATGTCGTACGCGGTGTCGCGCCGGACGAACGAGATCGGCGTGCGGATGGCGCTCGGCGCGCGCCGCGCCGACGTCATCCGTATGGTGCTCGGCGAGTCGATGATCCTGGTGGCCATCGGCGTGGCCTTGGGGCTCGGGGCGGCGCTTGGACTCGCCCGGCTCGCCCGGGAGCAGCTGGCCCCGGTGCTGTTCGGTCTGCCGCCGACGGACCTGGCCGCGATTGTCGCCGCCGTCGTGTTGATGGCCGTGGTGTCCACCATTGCCGGGTTCCTGCCGGCCCGGCGCGCGTCGCGGGTGGATCCGCTCGCCGCGCTGCGCGTCGAGTGATCGGGACGGCCCGGGACCGGCCCCAATCTTAAGATTCGATGCACGCACTCGACTGGGCGCTCTTCGTCGGTCTGCTCGTGTGGATCGTGTACGACGGGATCCGCCGCACGCACGACAGCCACGAAATCGAGGGCTACTTCCTCGCCAAGCGATCGATTCCGTGGTGGGCGGCCGGCATCTCGGTGATGGCCACGCAGCTCAGCGCCATCACGATGATCGGCACGACGGGGCAGGGCTACCAGGACGGCCTGCGGTTCATCCAGTTCTACTACGGCCTGCCGATCGCCATGATCATCCTGTCGATGACGCTGGTGCCGTTTTTCTACCGGTCCGGCGTGTACACGGCGTACGAGTACCTCGAGCGCCGGTTCGACGGGAAGACGCGCCTCTTCACCAGCTTTCTGTTTCTGCTCTCGCGTGGCATGTCGTGCGGCGCCGTGGTCGCGGCGCCGGCCGTGGTGCTGTCGCTGCTGCTCGGCTGGAACCTGTCGCTGACCGCGATCCTCATCACCGCGCCGGCGGTCGTGTACACCATGTTCGGCGGCGTCCAGGCGGTGACGTGGACCGACGTCAAGATCATGTTCCTCGTCGTCGGCGGCATGATGGCCGTGATTGTCTTCGCGATCCTGGGCCTGCCCGGTCACGTCGGCGTCTCGGATGGGCTCGCGGTCGCGGGCGCGACGGGCCGCCTGAATGCGTTCGACTGGTCGTTCGATCTCACGAACCCGTACACCATCTGGTCCGGCACGCTGGCGGCCGTGTTCCTCTTCTGCTCCTACTTCGGCACGGACCAGAGCCAGGTGCAGCGGTACCTGACCGCGCGGTCCGTGGACGAGGCGCGTCGCTCGCTGCTCATGAGCGCGTACTGGAAGATCCCGCTGCAGGTGCTCGTGCTGCTGCTGGGGATCTTCGTGTTCCTCTTCTACGTCTTCAACCAGCCCCCGATGCTGTTCAGCGCGGCGGACACCGCGCGGCTGAAGAACGGCCCGGCAGCCGCGTCGTACACCCAGCTCGAGACGGAGTTCACCCAGGCGTTCGAGACGCGCCGCAACGCCGCGACGAGCCTGGCGGTGGCGCGGAGCGGCGGCAACCCCGACGCGATCGCGCAGGCCAAGACCAGCGTCCGAGAGACCGATGTCGCGTTGCAGAAGGTGCGCACGCGAGCCTCGGCGCTGGTGCAGGAAACCTCCGGCCGATCGTTTTCGGATGTGAACTACATCATCCCGAACTTCATCCTCACGCAGCTGCCGGTGGGGCTCGTCGGCCTGCTGATCCTGGCGATCGTCCTGGCCGCGACGGACACGATCGCCGGCGAGCTGAACTCACTCGCCACCGCGACCGTGATCGACTTCTACAAGCGCAGCTATCGGACGGCCGAGACCGATCGGCATTACCTCACCGTCTCGAAGGTCGCCACCGGACTGTGGGGCCTCTTCGCGTGCATCGTCGCGCTCTGGGCCGCGCAGCAGGGATCGCTCGTCGAGGTCGTCAACAAGTACGGGTCGTTCTTCTACGGGTCGATCCTCGGGGTCTTCATCCTGGCCGTCGGTTTCCGCCGGGCCAACGGCACGGGCGCGTTTGTCGGCCTCATCGCGGGGATGAGCGTGGTCGCGTACGTCGCCACCTCGACGCCGATTGCGTTCCTCTGGCAGAACGTCATCGGCGCGGCGGTCGTCGTCGCGGTCGGGCTGCTGGTGAGTGCGTTGACCAGGGATGGAAGCCAGCACGACCACACCAGCGTCTAACCGCTCATCATGAACGCCATCGCGCTAACTATTGCCATTACGTGCCTTACGGCCGGCCAGTCGGGGACGGGATCCGTCGCCGGCACCTGGACCGCGCAGTTTGACGGGCGCACGTTCGTCAGACTCGAGCTCACGACCACGGGCGCGACGATCGCCGGCGCCTTGACCATCGGCGACATCGAAGTGAACGAACAAGGTGCGCTTCGCCAAGTGGGGGAGATGCCGGCAAAGCTGACGCCGATCTTCGACGTCCGGCAGAAGGGATCGACGCTGACGTTCTCCCGCAAGGAGTCCACCGACATCGACCGCTTCGAGTTGCGGCTGCTGAACGACGGCAAGCGCGCGGAGCTGGTGCTGGTCCTGACCGAGGCCGACCTCAAGGAGCTCGCCGAGGAAGGCGTCCCGAAGCCGAAACCGATCATCCTGACCAGGCGGTAAGCGCAGCGGTCTTTACCGTCCGACGTTCTGGAGCCAGTTGAAGACCAGGCTCAGGTGGCCGCTGCCGCTCTCTTCGCGTACGAGCAGCAGATCCTTACCGTCGCGGCTCAGGCTGTAGTTCGGCACCGTGAGGTTCGGCCCGAAGGAATAGCGGCGCTCGAAGAGCGTCCTCGGCGAACTGAGGCGTACGTCGGGAGACGTCTGCACGTCGACGACCTGCATCTTCTGTCCGCTCCGGAAGTACACCTGCTTGCCGTCGCGGCTCCAGAGCGGGTGGAGCCCGCCGCCCGAGGAGACCGGCCACTTGCGATCGGGCCCATCGACCGGACGCAGATAGACCTCCATGCGGTCGGACTCGTTCGAGACGTAGGCGAGCCACTTGCCGTCTGGCGAGACCATCGGCCCGCCTTCGTAAGCCTTGGTCCGAACGGCCACCCGAGGATCGCCGCCCTTGATGGGCTGCAGCAGGATGTCGCCGCCGGACTCCGACGTGATGCGGAGCATCAGGAGCGTCAGGCCATCGGGTGACGCCGACGAGGGGTAGTCGAGCCGCGTGGTGCCTTCGATGCGCCGAGGCTGTCCTTCGCCGTCGGCGCGCTGAATGTGCACGCCGTCAGCGGTCCTGAACATGAGGTGCGTGCCGTCGGCCGACCACACCGGAAAGCCCGTCAGGCCGTTCAGGCCCCCGAACACGCGCGTCATCGCGCCTCGGGTCAGGTCCAGCGTCCAGACCGCGCCCAGTTCAGAAAACGCGACGGTCTTGCCGTCGGGGGAGACGCGCACGTTTTGGTAGCCGCGCGCGGGGGCGTTGATTACACGCTCAATCCCGTCCATCGACACCCACGCGAGGCGGCCGTGAAAGACGCGGCTCGACGCGAAGACGAACGCGCCCGTGCCGGCGAGATCCGCGGCCGGGCCGCCGTTCGGGTTGATGTGCACCTGCTCCGAAATGCGGATCGGCGCACCTGTGACCTCGGCACGCCCCTGGTCGAACGGCACGACGAACAGGCTGCCCTCGCGCTGAAACACCAGCCGATCGGGCGTCGTCGCCATGGCGTACTGGGCGTTCTCGAGCACCACGCGGCGCGTGCCGCCGGCCGCGGGTACGGCCTCGACGCGAGGTCGCGGCGTGCCCCCGGAATCGCGCCAGGACGTGAAGAGCACGGTCCGTCCGTCTGTCGTCGGCATGGGCCAGATGACGGACGTTTCGTTTCCCGCTTTATCGAGCGTGACGATTTCCCGCGCCGCACCGCCGCCGGAGGGGATGCCCATCAGCCGGGTGATCTGGCCGTAGTAGATGGTGCCGTCCGATCCCCACTCGACGCCGCCCAGGATGTCCCCGCCGGTCGCGAGGTCGTCCAACGCACCGGTCTGCAGGGTGAGGCGCCGCACGCGGCCGTCTGTTCCAAGAACCACGGCGGCGTCTCCACTCGGGGCGAACGCCACCATGTTGGCGCCATCCGTGCCGGCGATCGCGCGCGTGTCCGTCTGGTTGAGATCGCGCACGTACACCTGCCGAGTGCCCTCGCGGACGCCGACGAACGCGACGCGCGTCGCGTCGCGAGACACGCGAGGGCTCGAGAAGAATTCGACGTCGGGTGGCAGGCTCAGCTCCACGCGGGTCACACGGCGGTCGGTGACGGGCGCCGACGCGCCGCGCGGCCAGGCAAATGCCGCGATCGCGACCGCACCCAGGACGGCCGCCAGGGTCCAGGGCAGCCACGCTGTCGGAGGACGCTCGCGCAGCACCATCGGCGGAATCGGCGTCGTCGGCGATGAGGTGCCGGCGTCCCTGCCGCTCAGGATCTCGTCAATCGCGATGCGCGCTTCGCCGATATCCCGCAGCCGCGCCTTGGGTTCCTTGATCAGGCATCGCGCCAGCAGTCGCCGGAGCGCCGGCGGCGTCGCCGGCGGCAACGCGTCCCAGTTCGGCTCGCGCTCGATCACGCGCGCGAGCACGGCGGTGATGTCGTCACCCTCGAAGGCGCGGCGTCCCGTCACGAGCTCGTACAGCACGCAGCCGAAGCCCCACACGTCGGCACGGCGGTCGACCGGCTTGCCTCGCGCTTGCTCGGGCGCCATGTACGCGGCCGTCCCGAGGATCATGCCCAACTGCGTCGCGCGGTTCGTCAGGGTGGGGGAGTTGGCGGCCTCGCCGGCTCGGTGTCCTGGATCTTCGGTCAGCGCTTTGGCGAGGCCGAAGTCCAGCACCTTCACCTCTCCGTCGGCCGTCAGCTTGATGTTCGCGGGCTTCAGGTCGCGATGGATGATGTGCCGTTCGTGCGCGGCCTCGAGCGCGTCCGCAATCTGCCGCGCGTACGTCAGCGCCTCCGCCACCGGCAGCGGGCCGCCGGCGACGCGATCCGCCAACGTGGGCCCTTCCACGAGTTCCATGACGAGCGCCTGGGTCGGGCCCGAGGCTTCCAGACCGTAGACGGAGGCAATGTGCGGGTGATTCAGCGCTGCCAGCGTCTGCGCTTCACGCTCGAATCGGGCCAGCCGATCCGCGTCTCCGGCGACGAGCGCGGGGAGAATCTTGATCGCCACGTGCCGCCGAAGCCGCGTGTCCTGGGCGCGATATACCTCACCCATGCCGCCGACGCCGATCATGTCGAGGATTTCGTAGGAACCGATGCGGGTGCCGGGAGCGAGGCTCATGCGCCGCCGCGATTATAGGCTGGGCCTTACTCCGGTGCTCCGTGTCGAAGCTCCCTTAGTGTGAGGGGCTCTTGGCGCGGTGGTGCTTGAGGATCTGAAAGACAATCGGCAGGACCGAGACGACGACGATGCCGATCGTGACCAGCGAGAAGTTGTTCTTCACGAACGGCACCTGGCCCCACAGCAGCCCGGCGCCGACGCACAAGACCACCCACGCTGCCGCGCCGACGAAGTTGTAGAACACGAACGACGCCGGCGACATGCGGGCGGCCCCGGCGACGAACGGCACGAACGTCCGCACGATCGGCACGAAGCGCCCCATGACGACGGCCATGCCGCCGTGTTTTTCGAAGAACGCGTGCGCCTTGCTGAGATGCTTCCTGTTGAGCAGCCGGTGCTTCCAGCCGGTCTCGTCGGTCGCTTGAAACACCTTCGGGCCGACTCGTCGTCCGATCGCGTAGTTCACGGCGTTGCCCGAAAACGCCGCCGTGAACAACAGCGCCATCGTCAACCACGGATTGATCGCGCCCGTGCCGGTCGCGAGCGCGCCGGCGGCGAAGAGGAGCGAGTCGCCCGGCAGAAACGGCGTGACGACGAACCCGGTCTCCGCGAAGATGATCGCAAAGAGGATGGCGTAGATCCACGGCCCGTACGCCTGTGCGAGATCGACCAGGTACTTGTCGCTGTGGAGCAGGAAGTCGAATGGATTCATGCGAGGCGGGCGCGGCCCGTCTCTAGTCTTTAGCCGCTTACTTGCCGGCCGGAGGCGCCGGCGGCGGCGTCGCCGGCTTGATGATGATGAGCTTCTCGCCGGGCTTGATCATGTTGAGGTCCTCGCGCGCCGCTTCCTCGAGCGCCGACGGGTCCTCCTGGATGCGCCGAATCTTTTCCAGCAGCTGCTTGTTCTCGAGCTCCACCTTCTGAAGCTTGTCGGCGAGCAACGCATGCTCCCGGTTAGTACGCATCGCCGCCAGGTAGCCGTTGTCGCCGACGAGTGCGTTCACGAACAACACGAACGCGCCGAAGCCGAGCGCGTAGGTGATGAGCTGCCGCCGCCGGGTGCGGACGTCCTGGTTGGTCGAGCGGGAACGGCGCATACTCAGGGCCCTATTTTGTATCAGGTTTTCGACACCAGTACAAGGTGAGAATAGGGACCATGAGCGATTTTGTCCTGGCCCTGACCACGCTGCCCGCCGACTACGACACGACGCAGCTGGCCAACGACCTTGTCGGCGCCGGTCTCGCGGCCTGCGTCAACGTGCTGCCCAACGTCACCTCGGTTTACACGTGGAAAGGCGTCCCGCAGGTGGATAAGGAGCAGCAGCTGTTCATCAAGACCACTTCGGATCGCGTGGATGCCCTCTGGGAGATCCTGCGGGCCCGCCATCCCTACGACGTTCCGGAATTCATCGTCCTGCCGGTGGTCGGGGGAAGCGAAGAGTACACACGATGGGTGGAAGAGAGCGTGGCGCCCAGAAAAGAATCGTGAAAACGGCGCTATTTGTGATTTGTGAGCGGTGATTTGTGAACGAACCCGATCACACATCACAAATCACACATCACAATCATCCCAGCGCCTGGTTCAGGTCCGCCTTGAGATCCTCGATGTCCTCGATTCCCACCGAAATCCGAATCATTGAGTCCGTCAGTCCGATTGCCTGACGCCGGTCGGGCGGGACGGAGGCGTGGGTCATCGAGGCCGGATGGCAGACGAGCGTCTCCACGCCGCCGAGGCTTTCAGCGAGCGCCATCAGCTTGAAGCGGTTGAGGACCTGGCGGGCTCCGGCGGGCGTGGCCACTTCAAACGTCAGCATCCCGCCGTACCCGGAGGGCATCTGCCGGCGCGCCAGCGCGTGCTGGGGATGGTTCGGCAGGCCCGGATAGATGACCCGCGTCACCTTCGGGTGGCGTGAAAGGTGCTCGGCCAGCGCCTGGCCGTTGGCCGAATGCTGCGCCATCCTGACGGGCAGGGTCTTGGTGCCCCGGAGGACGAGCCAGCTGTCGAACGGACTGAGGATCGCGCCGGCCGCGTTCTGGATGAACCTCAGCCACTCGATGTCGTCGTCGCGCGTCGCGATCACGACGCCGCCGATCGAGTCGCTGTGGCCGTTCAAGTACTTGGTCGTGCTGTGGACGACGAGGTGGGCGCCGAGGGCGAGCGGCCGTTGCAGGCACGGACTCGCGAACGTGTTGTCCACCGCGAAGGTCGCGCCGAACCGGCCCGCCAGTTCGGCGAGCGCGCCGAGGTCCGAGAGCCGCAGCACCGGATTGGTCGGCGTCTCGACGAACAGCAGGCGCGTCTTCGGCGTCATCGCGCGCTCGGTCGCCGCGAGATCCGAGGTGTCGACAAAGCTGAACGTGATGCCGTAGCGCGTGATGACCTTGTCGAACAGCCGGAAGGTGCCGCCGTACGTGTTGTCGGTGACGACCACGTGATCGCCGGACGACAGGCGCGAGACGATCGCCTGAATCGCCGACATCCCGGACGCAAACGCAAACGCGGCGCGCCCGCCTTCAATCGCGGCCAGGTTCGCTTCGAGCGCCGATCGGGTCGGATTCTGCGTGCGCGCGTACTCGTAGCCCTTGTGCCGGCCGACCGCCTCCTGCACGTACGTCGAGGTCTGGAAAATCGGCGTGATGATCGCGCCGGTGGACGGATCGGGCTCCTGGCCGGCGTGCAGGCAGACCGTGGCAAAGCGTGGATTGTCGGGAAGCTTCATGCGAACGTGGCGCAAAGATAGTCTGTTATCATCCGTTTTGCAATTTGCAGAGCCCCGTGACGGCGGACGATCCCGCACAGCAGCCACCGCCTCCGCTCCAGATCCTGCGCACGCTTCCAGGACGGCTGCTGATCCTCTCAGGCGCCGTCGCGCTCGTGCTCCTCGCCGCGCGACAGCTCGTCGACCTGCCTGAGATCCTCGAGGTCTTTCGCAAGGTCGCCTCGCTCGCCGCACTGGTGGCCCTCGGCTGGATCGGCGCCATCACGGTCGCGCGCAACCGCCGCTGGCTGCTGTGGCGCGTCCGACGCAAGCTCATCCTGTCGTACGTCTTCCTCGGATTCGTGCCCGTGCTGCTGGTCGGCCTGTTCTCGCTCGCCGGCAGCGTCGTGCTGTACACGAACATCGCCGCGTTCGTGTTCCGCGAGGGCGTTGACGACCTCCTCGACGACGTCGCGCAGGTCGCGGAGGCGACGGCGAGCGAGCTCGGGCGCGCGCCGAACGACGCCGCCGCGATCCTGACGCGCGTGCAGCTGAACCGGTCCACGCACTTTCCGGCGATTTCGATCGCGCTCGTGCCGCTGGCCGGCGACAAGGCGGCGATCAGCGCGCCGACGGCGTGGCGGCACGCGCCGGCGCCCACGAGCCTGCCCGAGTGGCTGAAGGGTCGCGCGGGTGGCCTGCGGAGCGTCCTGATGGTGGCCGCTCCGGATCATCCCGAGGATCTGATGCTCGTGGTACGCGCGGCGATGCCCACGCCGGACCAGACGGCCTTCGTGATCGTCGATCTGCCGGTGGACACGGCGATCGTCGCGCAGCTCGACGACCGCACCGGCGCGCGGATGGGCCGCTTTACGCCGCCGGACCGGCGGCTGTGCGGCGTGGACCCGCCGCCGGTCGCGACCGGCACGGCCGCGCCGCCGCTCTTCACCCGCACCGTCGCGTTCATGGACTGCACGAACTGGGCGACCGGGCGCACCGCGCGGTTCGCCATCAGCGTCGATGCGCCGCTCAGCAACCTCTACGGCCGCATCACGTCCGCGCCGTCCGCCGGGCTCTCGGCGCGCGGGTCGGGCGAATGGGACAACTTTCTTTTCGTCCTCGTCGTGCTGGCCGGCCTGTTCCTCATCGTGCAGGTGGCCGCGCTCGTGTTCGGCGCCTGGCTGGCGCGGTCCATTACGTCCGCCGTCCACGAGCTGTTCGAGGGCACCGCCCGCGTCCAGCAGGGCGACTTCGCCCACCGCATCCGCATCGAGTCGCGCGACCAGCTCGGCGACCTCGCGTCGTCCTTCAACCGCATGAGCGCGAGCATCGAGCACCTGCTGCACGTGCAGCGCGAGAAGCAGCGGCTGGACGACGAGCTGCGCATCGCCCGGGACATCCAGAAGTCGCTGCTGCCGGTCGAGCCGCCGCGCCTCCCCGGCCTGGGGATCGCGGACCTCTGCGAGCCCGCGCGCGAAGTGGGCGGCGACTACTACGACTTCTTCGACCTCGGCCCCAGGCGCCTCGGCGTGCTCGTGGCCGACGTCTCGGGCAAAGGGACATCCGCGGCCCTGTATATGGCGGAGCTGAAAGGGCTTATGCTGGCGTTGAGCCACGCCGAGCCGTCGCCCCGCCGCCTGCTCCTCGACGTCAACCGGTGCCTCGCTGGCCACTTGGACAATCGCAGCTTTGTGACGATGATCTACGCCGTGATCGACCTCGAGGCGGGCACGCTGACGTGCGCCCGCGCCGGCCACACGCCTCTCATCGCGGTGTCGAACGGCCGGAGCGAGGTCATCGTGCCGCAGGGCATGGTCCTCGGCCTCCGGCTCCCGGGCGCCAGCGAGCGATTCGATCAGCTCCTCGAGGAGCACACGCGCCCCATCCACCCCGGGGACGTCGTCATCCTCTACACCGACGGCGTGACCGAGGCGATGAACGAGCGCGGCGATCTCTTCGGCGATGACGCGCTGGCCGACGTCGTCGCGCATCACCACCAGCTCGATGCCTTCGGCATTCGCGAGCGTGTGGTGCGGGAAGTGCGGGCCTTCGTCGGGCAGGCCGAGCCCCACGACGACATGACCCTCATCGTGCTCAAGTTCGACGATGAGGCCGCCATGGGAGGCGGGACCGGTGGCGCCGCAGGTCCATCGTGATGGACCCGGTCGAACCCGCCCGCCTCGAAGAGGTCTTCAAGACCGCCTCCTCGGTCGAAGCCGAGGTGGTTCGGGGCCTGCTCGAGGCGCACGGCATCGAGACGATGGTCGCCTCGGCGCTGTCGCCGTCGGTGTTTCCCATTCGGCTTGGCCACCCGGAGTTCAAGATCGCCGTCGCGCAGAACGCGGCGCACCGGTCCCGCAGTCTGATCGCCGCGCATCTGGACGAGGCGGCGGCGGGGGAAGTGCGGCGGCTCAGCGAGACGCTCGGTCCGCTCGAAGCGCGCATCGGCTACGAGTTCCGCGATCTCGGCCTGCTCGAGCACGCGCTGACGCACCGATCCCGGGCCCACGAAGACGCCTCGGGCGGCGTCATCGACAACGAGTCCATGGAATTCCTGGGGGATGCCGTCCTGGGTTTCGTGATCGCCGATCTGCTGTTCACCCAGTTTCCCGCGCACGACGAGGGCTACAAGTCCAAGGTCAAGGCCGGGGTCGTCTCGGCGGCGTCCCTGGCCCGGCTGGCCGCGGAAATCGACCTCGGCCGCTACGTCCTCCTGGGGCGCGGGGAGGAAAAAACGGGGGGCCGGGGCAAACATGCCATCCTGGCGGACAGCTTCGAGGCCCTGATTGCGGCCATTTACCTCGATGGTGGCATCGAGGCCTCCCGTACGTTTATCCTGTCAAGGTTCGCACCGCTGGTGGCGGCCGCCGGAGACAGAGCCGCTGAGGCCACCTTTACCGAGGACTGGAAGTCGGAGCTGCAGGAGTGGCTCCAGGCCGAAGGGCTCGGGCTGCCGCGATACCGGGTGGCGGCGGCCGAGGGCCCCGACCACCGCAAACGATTCGACGTCGAAGTTCTCGTAGGTGGCGCGCCGGCGGGCCGGGCGAGTGGCCGGTCGAAGAAGGACGCCGAGCAGCAGGCCGCGCGCGCCGCGCTCGGAACGCTTCGGTACAAGGGAGAGCAGACCATGAAGGGCAGAACTGATCAGGGCTTTACGCTTATCGAGCTGCTGATCGTCGTCGCGATCATCAGCATCATTGCGGCGATTGCCGTGCCGGGGCTCATGAGCGCCAAGGTGAACGGCAACGAGGCGTCAGCCATTACGGCCTTGCGCGCCACGAACGCGGCGCAGCTCCTGTACTCGACGGGGTGCGGCAACGGCGGGTACGCGCCGGCCTACATCACGCTGGGCACGCCGCCTCCGGGCAGCACGCAGACGTACATCAGCGACGACCTGGGCCGCCAGGTCGCGCCGATCAAGAACGGCTACGCCTTCGCGATCGCCGCGGGCGCCGGATCGGCAGCCGGGCCGCCGGACTGCAACGGCTCGCCGACGGTCACGACGTACCTTGCAACGGCCGTCCCGCAGACGTTCGGCAGCTCCGGCCACCGGTCCTTCGCCGTCAACATGTCGGGATCGATCTGGTACCTGCCGGCAGCGACCGCGCCGACCGAACCGTTCGGCCCGCCAGCGTCGACGATTCAGTAAACAAGGGGTCGTACCTCGATCTGTGGAAAAGTCAGGGGAGTTCGCCGGAACTATCTCCCCTGACTTTTCCACAGATCGAGGTACGACCCCCTAGTCGATTTCAATAATTCCGCTTCTCTCCCCGTCCGACACTCTTTCCGCCGTCGCCAACGCCGGCTCCGCCGTGCGCTCGCCGACGCGCGCGAGGCGGCTCTCGGCGAAGCCCTGCACTTCGCGGACGACTTCGAGGTCGGTGGGCGGGACGGGCTTGCCGTACAGCCGGACGTAGAGGCGGAGCAGCGGGTCTTCGTAGGCGTAGCGCTTGCCCTGTGACGTGATGAGGTCCACGTCCTCGAGCCAGGAGAGGTAGTCCTTGGTGGATCCCGGCGTGCGCCGGAGGTGCTGGGCGATTTCCGTGAGATTGATCGGCTCGGCGTCCGCCAGGATTCCGAGGATGGCCTTGAGCGCGCCGTAGCCGCGCGCGCGATGCAGGCGGAACTCGTAGCTCTCGCGGCACCGTGCGGTCAGCCGGCCTTCCGGCGCGAAGAGCGCCGCCATGGCGGCGACGGGGTCGATCACCGAGCCGAGCAGCGTCATCGCCTCGAGCAGGATGTGCGCGTAGGCCGCGCGGCCGCCGGTGAGCGCGGCGACGGTCGCCGCGTGCGGCGCCGCCCAGTCGCGGCGTCCGCCGTCGAAGAGCCGGGAGAGCGTCGCGACTTCGGCGACGTCGAGCGGCGGCAGATGAATGACTTCGAAGCGCGCGGGCGCGTCGCGCAGCAGCCGGTGCGTGCGTGCCGTAAACCGCGAGGCGAGCACGAAGCGTGAGGGGCTGGCCGCGAGCCGCGCGAGGACGTCGCGCTGCACGTGCCGCAGTCCGGGGAAGCTCTCGAAGGTGCGCAGGTCCAGCGCTTCGTCCAGCAGGAACGTCGCGGCGCCGCTCGGCGCCGACGCGGCGTCGAAGAACGCCATCAATCCGTCGAACGCGGCGCGCGGCGACACCGGCGCCGGCGCGGCAAAACCCATCCCCGGCCGGATCCGGCTCGCGGCGCGGACCGACGCCAGGCATCGCTCGGGCGTGGTGGCGGACGCCGCCAGGTCGAGGTACTGGCACCGCTCCGGCCCGACGAGCCGCTCGACCCGCAGGAGGAGTGACGTGCGGCCCATGCCGCAGCCGCCCAGGATGACGGGAATGCGCGACGCCTCGAGCGAGGCGAGGACCCGCCGTTCGAGCGCCGGGCGCTCGGCGATCACGGCCGCTTCTCCGGGCGCCCGGACATCGGAATCACCAGGCCTTCACGCCGCGCGGTCTCGATCGCTTCGGGATAGCCCGCGTCGGCGTGGCGCGCGACGCCGCTCGCGGGATCGTTCGTGAGCACCCGCGTGAGGCGTTCGTCCGCGTCGCGCGTGCCGTCGGCGACGATGACCATGCCGGCGTGCAGGGAGTAGCCGATGCCGACCCCCCCGCCGTGGTGGACCGAGACCCACGTGGCGCCGGACGCCGTGTTCAGCAGCGCGTTGAGGATCGGCCAGTCGGCGATGGCGTCGCTGCCGTCGCGCATGCCTTCCGTCTCGCGATTGGGGGAGGCGACCGATCCGGTGTCGAGATGATCGCGGCCGATGACGATCGGCGCCTTGACGCGTCCGGTCCGGACGAGATCGTTCAGGGCGAGACCGAACCGCGCGCGATCGCCGAGGCCGAGCCAGAAGATGCGCGCGGGCAGGCCCTGGAACGCGACGCGCTCGCGCGCCAGCCGGATCCACCGGCACAGCGCCTCGTCGGCCGCGAACATCTCGAGCGCGAGATCGTCCGTCACGCGGATGTCGTCCGGATCGCCGGAGAGCGCCGCCCAGCGGAACGGGCCCTTGCCTTCGCAGAACAGCGGCCGCACGTACTCGGGCACGAAGCCGGGAATGTCGAAGGCGTTGGCGACGCCGGCCTGCTGCGCCTGCGCGCGGATGTTGTTGCCGTAGTCGAACGTCACCGCGCCGCGCGCCTGCAGCGCGAGCATCGCGCGGACGTGGTCGGCCATCGCGCGCATCGATCGCGCCACGTACTCGTCGGGCGACGCGGCCCGCAGGACCAGCGCGTCGGCGAGCGTCAGCCCATTCGGCACGTAGCCCTGCAGCGCGTCGTGCGCGGACGTCTGATCGGTGAGGATGTCGGGCGTGACGGCCCGCGCGACGAGCGCCGGCAGCACGTCGGCGGCGTTGCCCTCGAGGCCAATCGACCGCGCCACGCCGCGCGTCTTGTAGTCGAGCGCGCGGTCCAGGGCCTCGTCCAGCGACGCCGCGGTTTCGTCGAGATATCTCGTGGCCAGCCGCCGGGCAATCCGCGTGGGATCGACCTCGATGACCAGCGCCACGCCCTCGTTCATCGTGACGGCCAGGGGCTGGGCGCCGCCCATCCCGCCGAGACCAGCCGTGACGGTGAGCGTGCCCCGCAGCGATCCCCCGAACCGCCGGCGGGCGGCCGCGGCGAGCGTTTCGTACGTGCCCTGCAGAATGCCCTGGGTGCCGATGTAGATCCACGATCCGGCCGTCATCTGGCCGTACATCGTCAGGCCCTTGTCTTCGAGATCGCGGAAGGTGGCCCAGTTGGCCCACGCGGGGACGAGCAGCGCGTTGGCGATGAGCACGCGCGGCGCCCACGGGTGCGTGCGCAGGACGGCGACCGGCTTGCCGGACTGCACGAGCAGCGTCTCGTCGTGCTCGAGCCTCTTCAGGCAGTCGACGATCGCGTCAAACGCCTCCCAGCTGCGCGCGGCGCGCCCGGATCCGCCGTACACGACGAGATCCTCGGGCCGCTCGGCCACGTCCGGGTCCAGGTTGTTCATCAGCATGCGGAGCGCCGCTTCTTGCGCCCATCCACGGCACGAGAGCGTTGTGCCGCGGGGAGATCGAATCGTGCGCGTCGCAGTAGGCATGACGGAGGCGAGTACGAATTCTTAAATCGTAAACTCGCACTCTAAAGAACGGCGTCGGCGACTGTCAATGTCCGGAAAGCACTTGACTACTCACTCGAGTTGGAGATCGCACGCGCGCTCCAGGGATTCCCCAGCGATGAGATCACGAATGGCCGCGAGATCGGGCGCGGGCGGGCGATCCACGGTCAGCACGGGCACGCGCGCACGCACGGCCGCGTGCACGCGCGCGAGCGGCGGCGACGTCGTGAGCGGCGCCAGCAGGTCGACGGCCTGGCACGCGGCCAGGATCTCGATCGCGACGACCTCGGTGGCCAGCTCGACGACGCGCGCGGCCTTCAGCGCCGCGCCCATGCTCATGCTCACGTGATCTTCGCGGCCGGCCGACGTCGGGATCGTGTCCACGGAGGCCGGGTGCGCCAGCGTCTTGATCTCCGCGGTGAGCGCCGCCGCCGTCACGTGCGCCATCATCAGGCCCGAGTGCAGGCCGGAGTCGCGCGTGAGGAACGCGGGCAGGTCGCTCGTGTGCGGCGTCATCAGTCGATCGGTGCGCCGCTCGCTGATCGTCGCGATCTGCGTGATCGCAATCGCGAGCGTGTCGGCGGCGAGCGCGATGGGCGCGCCATGGAAGTTGCCGCCGGAGACGATGTCGCCGTCGGCAAAGACCATGGGGTTGTCCGTGGCGGCGTTGGCCTCGATTTCGACGAGGCGGCGCGCAAAGGCGAGTCCTTCCCGCGCCGCGCCGTGCACCTGGGGCGCGCAGCGCAACGCGTACGCGTCCTGAATCCGGCCGCAATTGGCGTGGGAGGCGTTGATGGCGCTGTCCTGGCCCAATCGCCACAGGTTCCGGGCGGCCGCGGCCTGGCCGGGGACCGGCCGGACCGCGTGGATCCGCGCTTCGAAGGGGTGGAATGAGCCCCGGAGCGCGTCCACGGACAGGGCCGCCGCGATGTCCGCGGCGCGCGTGAGCCGGCCGGCGGCCAGCACGGCGAGCGCGAGGACGGCCGTGCTCGCCTGCGTGCCGTTGATGAGCGCGAGCCCTTCTTTGGGGGCGAGGGTGACGGGAGAAAACCCACGTCGGGTGTGGGTTTTCTCACTCTCGGGAAAACCCACACCCGACGTGGGTTTTCTTTCCTCGATCACTTCCCCTTCGCCCACCAGCACCAGCGCGAGGTGGGCGAGCGGCGCGAGATCGCCGCTCGCGCCGACCGAGCCGCGCGACGGCACGACGGGATGCACGCCGGCGTTCAACAGGCCGAGCAGCGCTTCGAGCGTTTCGAGCCGAATTCCGGAGAAGCCCTTGGCGAGGACGTTGGCGCGCAGCGCCATCAGCGCGCGCACGGCCGGCACCGGCAACGGCTCGCCTGTGCCAGCCGCGTGACTACGCAGCAGGTTCAGCTGCAGCGCGGCGAGCTGGTCCGACGGGATCGCGACGTCGGCGAGCGCGCCGAAGCCGGTGTTGACGCCGTACGTCGGCGTGCCGCGCGCGGCGTGCGCGTCCACGACGGCGCGCGACGCGCGCACGGCCGCCGCCGCGTGCGGCGCGATCGCCACCGGCTCGCGGTCGTACGCGATGCGCGCGATGTCGTCGAGTGTGAGCGAAGATCCGTCGAGGTGAATCATCGAAGGCGAGCCGTCAGCGCCGCACAGGGTATCATCTTAGCCGCATGAATCTGTGCGTGCTCGGCGCCCAATGGGGCGATGAAGGCAAGGGCAAGATCGTCGATCTGCTGACGCCACACTTCCCGATCGTGGCGCGCTACCAGGGCGGCCACAACGCCGGCCACACGGTGTACGTCAGCGGGCGCAAGTTCGTCCTGCATCTCATTCCGTCCGGCATCCTGCATCCCGGCGTCGTCTGCATCATCGGCAACGGCGTCGTCGTGGACCCGCAGGCGCTGTTTGCGGAGCTCGACGAGCTGCGGAAGAACGGCATCGATCCGACCGGCCGGCTGCTCGTGAGCGACAAGGCGCACCTGATCCTGCCGTACCACCGCGAGCTCGACGTGCTGTCCGAGGCGCGGCGCGGCGAGCGCAAGATCGGCACGACGTCCCGCGGCATCGGACCCGCGTACGAAGACAAGATCGGCCGCCGCGGCGTCCGCGTCGGCGACCTCTCGGATCCGAGTAGCGATGGCTCGCTGGCCGCCGCCATCCGTGAAAACGTCGCGGCGCGCAACCGGCTGGTCGGCGACGCCGGCATGGATTCGGGGAAGGTCCTCGCCGACCTGCGGCAGGCCTGGACGCGGCTCGAGCCGCTGGTGGCGGACACGTCCTTGTACCTGCATCGCGCCATGGCCGGTGGCAAGCGCGTCATGTTCGAGGGGGCGCAGGGCACGCTGCTCGACATCGATCACGGCACGTACCCGTTCGTGACCTCCTCGAATGCCACCGCGGGTGGCGCCGCGACTGGCCTTGGTGTCGGCCCGGGCGCGGTCGGCAATGTACTGGGCGTGGCCAAGGCGTACACGACGCGGGTGGGCGCCGGCCCGCTTCCGACGGAACTGACGGGCGAGATGGGGGAGCGTCTGCGCGAGACGGGCCAGGAATTCGGCGCGTCCACGGGCCGGCCCCGCCGCTGCGGCTGGTACGACGCCGTCGCCGTGCGCTACGCCGTTCGCGTCAACGGGCTCTCGGCGCTCGCCATCACCAAGCTCGACGTGCTCGACGGCCTGCCATCGCTTGAAGTCTGCACGGCCTACCGGTGCCGGGGCGAGATCCTGACCGAGATGCCGAGCGACATCGAGAAACTGTCGGCGTGCGAACCTGTGTACGAAACGCTGCCGGGCTGGTCGCAGCCGACGAAGGGCGCGACCACCTACGCGGAGCTGCCGCTCGAAGCGCGGCGCTATGTGGCGAGGCTCGAAGAAGCCAGCGGCGTGCCGGCCGCGATCATCTCGACCGGCTCGGACCGCGACGACACGATCATCCGCGACGATTCGATCGTGGCATCGGCGACCCTGCAGAGACAGACGTAGGCGGCGGGCTTTAGCCCGCCGCGCGCCCGTCGGCCTGAAGGCCGACGGCTACGTACGTCAGGGTGTTGCCGTTGCCGGCACGCAGTGCTTGTCGAACGCGAGCGTCAGCAGGTCCGCGATGCCTGCCGCCGTGCGCTGTTCGATGTCGCGGCGCTCCACCATGTAGAGCACCTTCCCGTCGCGCAGGAGTGCAATCGACGGAGACGACGGGGCGAAGTTCGTGAAGTAGCCCCGGGCGCGGTCCGTCGCTTCGATGTCGGCGCCGGCGAACACGGTGGCCAGGTGATCCGGCCGGTTGGCATGCTGCAGCGCGAGGGCGATGCCCGGACGGGCCTTGCCCGCGGCGCATCCGCAGACCGAGTTGACGACCATCATCACGACGCCCGGTGCCTGCACCGCCGCGTCCACTTCCGCCGCCGTACGGCACTCACGCGCGCCAAGGGCCGTCAGTTCCTGGCGCATCGGCGCCACAAGGTATTCTGGATAAGGCATAGACTTGATTATATGCCGCCGGTCACACGCCGCCGCGCCTTGAGTCAGGCGTTCGCATGGGCGGGCGCATTCGGCGTCGTCCGCACGCTCAATGCCGGCGGGCCACAGGGCCTGGATAAGTTCGTCAACTCGCCGCCGTGCAAGGACGAAAAGCTCACGCCCGCCGTGGCGCCGCAGCCTGCGTTTGCGCCGGGCGCACCTGCGCGCACGTCACTCATCGAACAGGGAGCGACGGGTCCGCGTGTGGTGCTGACCGGCCACGTCATCGGACTGAAGTGCGGCCGCATCAAGGGCGCGCGGGTGGACTTCTGGCAGGCGGATGCCGCGGGCGCGTATCCGGCGAGCGGGCCGCGGCTGCGAGGCCAACAGCTCACGGACGCCGAGGGCAAGTACCGGCTCGAGACGATTCGCCCGGGCGCGCCAGCCGGCCGGGCGAGGCATCTCTCCGCGCGCGTCGAGCCGCCGGGCAAGCCGGCGCTCACGACCGTGTTGTTTTTCCCGGGCGATCCGGCCAACGCGAAGGACAAGAGCTTCCAGCCGCA
>Ga0137433_1000308_pt1 | contig 28195 bp, 19 predicted proteins | sample EasRivERMZT840_2_FD_102335 | JGI IMG/M metagenome (GOLD analysis project Ga0137433, IMG submission 102335) | Soil microbial communities from meander-bound floodplain in the East River, Colorado, USA - East River MetaG ERMZT840_2 | ecosystem: Environmental > Terrestrial > Soil > Floodplain ...
CGTTGACTTCCGCATAGGCGACGCCTTTGCCGTAGTTGTTGCGCATGCCACGTTCGTATCGCGTGGTGTGAGGCTCGCGATATGTCCAGAGCGTTTCTCCGGTCTTCGGGTCGATCGCGGCGACCGTGCGTCGATAACCCGCGACGGTATAAAGGATGCCGTCCACGTAGATCGGCGTGGAACGGAAGACATAGTCGATGTGGTCGCCGAAGTTATCTCCGCGCCACGTCCACGCGACTTGGAGCTTCTCGAAGTTGCCGGCGTTGATCTGGTCGAAAGGCGAATAGCGCGTGTGCGCTGCATCACCACCGATGTAGCGCCACTCCGTCTGCGGAGCGCCGCGTTCCTGAGCAACGATCGCGAGCGCTCCCACAGCAATGCCAAGGAGACATGAGAATCCGATTCGTGCGTTCATGGTGAACTCCGGCCCTGTTTTCAGCACTTTCGGGGATCAAACAGCGGCGATTTGACACCAGTGTATACTCGGCCCCCGTTTGGCTCGTTACAACTTCGCTTGGGGGGACCTTTATGAAATGGAGTTCGATTTTGGCGGGCGCAGTCGTGTGCCTGGCGTTGGTGGTTTCATTCAGAGAGTTTTCAGTGCAAAGCGTCACGGCGCAGGGCCAGTCCGAACGGCAGTTTCGGCCCGGGCACCAGTCGGACGGAACATTCGTCGGGCCCGATGGAACGCACTACGTCTCGCAGGAGGCGTTTGTCGATAGCGGTCTAAGGTGCGGAACTCGTGAGGATGCGGATGCCGCGCGCGCGGCGAATGCGGGGAACGGCAACGGAAACGGAAACGACAATGACCGGCCCGGCGGCGGCGGATGGCCGGGCGTGCAAACGGTGAATGTCTATTTCCATGTCATCACGAACACTGCCGGACAGGGGTTCGTCTCACAGCAGCGGGCGATGGATCATATCAGTGTCCTGAATGCCGCCTTTGCTCCGGCTCAGGTTCAGTTTGTGCTGTCCGCGCTCGATTACACCCAAAACAACAGCTGGTATACGGCCACGCCCGGTAGCGTCGCCGAGTCCCAGATGAAGAATGCCCTTCGCATGGGTACAGCCGATGATCTGAATATTTACAGCGCGAACATCGGCCAGGGATTGCTGGGCTGGGCGACTTTCCCGTCGAGCTACAAAAGCAAACCAAAGCTGGATGGCGTGGTCATCCTCACCGGTTCGCTGCCCGGCGGATCGGCCTCTCCGTACGACCTGGGCGATACGGCCACGCATGAGGTCGGCCACTGGATGGGGCTGTATCACACGTTCCAGGGCGGATGCAGCAACCAGGGTGACCAGGTCTCGGACACTCCCCCGGAGAGATCGCCCGCGTTCGGTTGTCCGACGGGACGAGACACCTGCAACGGCGCCGGCCTCGACCCGATTACGAACTTTATGGATTACACCGACGACTCCTGCATGTTTCAGTTCTCAGCCCTTCAAGGTGGGCGCATGCAGTCGCAGTGGATGCAATATCGTTTTGGAAAGTAATTGGACCGCCGGTCAGGCCTCGCGTTCTGCAGTTAACGCAGTTAACGGACGAGGGGCCTGACCACTTTCAGCTCTCTTTCGGCCGCCAGTCCAGGACCGGCTTCGATCCATCGTCGCAGACCCACACAATAACGCGCATTCCATCGTGCAGCTTGCCCGGAGCGCTTTCGATTTTCTTCCAGTCCTCGGCGGCGAAGACCTCTCCGCGCATCAGGAACGATGTTTCTGCTTTGCCGGCGGCATCCCACTTCAAGGTGAAGCTTTCAGTCGTGTCCTCATCGGTACGAACGCGCAGAAAGATCTCCTGCTTTCCATGCTTGTACTCGAGAATCCGCCCTTGAAACGCCGTCAGGCGGTCGCGGGAACATTGGAGCGTGGCGGGAGGGCGCAAGCGCTGCGGCACACCCGTTTCGCTGGATGCGAGTATCAGCACGAGAAGCGCCTTAAGGGTTATTCCTGCCATGCAACCTCCGATTCATTTGAGCATCCCTTCGAGAACAGATTGAAACGCAGCGTACGGCCGCGCGCCGACAAGTCTTTCGACAACGTGGACCGTGCCGTCGTTTTGATCAAAACCGAAAAAGAACGTTGGCGTCGCACTGATTCCCAGAGCTGTCCCTTCATTCAAGTCCGCGAGCACCGTGGCCGCTGCCTGTCCATTCAGGCATGTCTCGAAAGCACTCTGATCCAACCCGATCGCTCGCGCGTGGTTGATGAGGGCGGGCCGCTCCAGCTCTTTCTGAAAGGCAAACAACCGATCGTGAAAAGGCCAGAACTTCCCCTGCAGCCTGGCGCATTCCGCTGCTTCGCCCGCTTTCACGGCGCGTGGATGGATTTGCGCCAGAGGAAAGTGACGAAAGACATATCGAATCTTGCCTGTCTGGATGTAGTCACGATCGAGTTGCGGAAGCGATTCCCGCGCGTGTCTGGCGCAATACGGACACTCGAAGTCCGAAAACTCGATGACCGTCAGTTTCGCGCCTGGTTGCCCCTTGATGGCGGCCCCCTCGATGCGCATCTTGAAGTCCGGAGACGGCTCCGGCTGCTGGGCCTGAGGCGACGTCTTCAGCTCCTGGATCTCTCGCAGAATTTCGCGCTGGGTATCCACAAGTTGCTGCTGACGTCCGGCGATGAAGCCGAGAACAATGGCGACTGCAGTGCCGGCGAGGCACTTCAGCAAAGTTGAGCGGTCCATGAGTTAGATCCTACTTCATTGGACAGGTTCGATGCGGAGGAGTGTGCCGGACTCTTCGTCGGTGAGCAGGTACAACAGCCCGTCGGGACCCTGCTCCACCTCACGGATTCGCTGTTTGAGTTCGGTCAACATGGGTTGCCGGCGAGTCGGTAGCCCATTCGTCGGGCTGAGGACGATGCGATGCAGTTGCTCGCCGATCAATCCGCCGACAAAGATGTTGCCTTTCCACTGAGGAAACCGGTCGCCTGTATAGAAGGCGATGGCTGCAGTCGAGATCGATGGCGACCAGAAGAGCCACGGCTGTTCCATACCTGCAACGAACGCCTGATCGGACGCCGGACCGGTTGCGCCGGTGAGTTCGCCCGTGTATGCGCGGCCGTAGGAAATCGACGGCCAACCGTAGTTCTTTCCGGCTTTGATGATATTGATTTCATCGCCACCCTGCGGACCGTTTTCGGTCTCCCACAACTCGCCTGTTTGCGGATGGACGTAAAGACCCATCGCGTTGCGAATGCCCAAAGCATAGAGCTCCGATTTGTAGCCGGCCCGGCCATAGAAGGGATTGTCCTTCGGGGCGCTGCCGTCGTCGTTCAGCCGGAGTACTTTGCCGTAGTAGCTGTTTGGATCCTGGGCATCCGTCACAGTGGCCGCCGCAGGGTCGTTTGCCGGGCGCGGAATGGGGATGCCGATCGTCATGTAGATCTTGCCGTCTCGTCCGAAGACGATTTCCGCTGCGGATGGTCCGGCAACGACGGAGTCTGTCGAGAATATGTCGCGAACATCGCCGAGCATGTGTCCGCCATCGAAACGAGCGCGTGCGAGTGTCGCCCTGGCGTTCACTGTCGATCCCGCGACAGGTTTGTAATATGTAAAGTAGATCCAACGGTTATCGGCGAAGCGGGGATGCAAGGCGATGTCGTTCATGCCCCGTTGCCGGCTATTGACGACTTCAGGGACTCCGGCGATCGGTTGTGGATCCAGCTTACCGTCACGCACAATCCGCAGCCGGCCGGCTCGTTCAGTGATCAGCATGCTGCCGTCGGCTAGAAATGCGAGCGCATAGGGATACGTCAAGCCGCGCAAAGGCACGACACGAAACTTCGGCCCGGGGATTGTACCGCCGCCGGGCCCACGAGCGCTGCTGTCAAAAATCAGAGGCCTGTCCAAAGATGGAGGTGCGACCGCGATTGCCTGTTGCGCCCGTGTCGCAGCGGTTCCGCTCGACAAAATCGTCAGGGCCAGGAACAGTACCGGGATTCTGTGGATCATAAGCTTGCGGCGAGTATCTATCTGATAGACATCAGTGTCTAGTGTTGCGACGTGAATTGTCGGCTCACTGTAACCTTTTATTGTGTCGGCAGTTTTACTCTCGCATATGAAAACAATGCCGACGCTCGACGCCCTTTGGCGCGATCTGCGCTACGCGGGCCGCATGGCCCGCAAGAATCCCGGCTTCACGGCCGCGGTCGCCATGACACTGGCCCTGGGCATCGGTGCGAATACCGCGTTGTTCAGTATCTGCAATGCGGTTTTGCTGAAGCCGCTGCCTTACTCAGACCCCGAACACATCGTCATGCTTTGGGAGCAACTCCCGGGCAACCCTTTCGTTCCTGTCGCTCCTGCCAACTTTACGGATTGGCGCGCCCAGTCGGTAGCCTTCAGCGAGGTTGCTGCGATCAACCCATTTCCAAGCTTCATTCTCAGCGGCGCAGGCGAATCCGTGCGCTTGAGAGGGGCAGCGATTTCGTGGAACTTCTTTTCGCTGTTGGGTACTCAGATCACGATGGGCCGAAGTTTCCTTCCAGAAGAAGACCAGCCCGGCCGCAATCGTGTTGCGATTCTGCCTTACAGCATTTGGGCGAATCGTTTTGGAGCGAGTCCGGACATCATCGGTAAGAGCGTCACTCTCAATGATCTCAACTTTACTGTTGTTGGAATTCTTCCGCGCGACTTCGAGTTTGTCGGCAAGGCGTCGGATTTCCAGGCGCGAAACGAGTTTGACATCTGGGTGCCGCTGGCGCTCAACCAGAACCCTTCGCGAGGCACGCACCCGCTGCGTGTATTTGCCCGGCTCAAGATGGGTACGACACTGAGTCAAGCCCAGGCGAACCTCAATATGGTGGCGGCAAATCTCGCTCGCGCGTTTCCTGAAGACAATAAAGATCGGGGAATCGGAGCAGTTCCTCTGGTTCAACAAATAACGGCCGATGTGCGTCCAGCGCTGCTGACGCTTCTGGGTGCAGTCGGATTTGTTCTTTTGATCGCGTGTGCCAACGTCGCCAATCTGTTGCTTACCCGTGGGGCAATGCGTCAGAACGAAATGGCAGTGCGTGCGGCAATGGGGGCAAGCCGGCGCGAGGTTGCGCAGCAACTCCTCGTCGAGAGCCTCTTGCTCGCGCTTGCCGGTGGCTTCATCGGGCTGCTGCTCGCGGTAGCGGCAGTCCGTGTGGTTGTTCCGTTTCTTCCTGCGGATTTGGCACGTGCCGGCGGCGTGGCCGTGGACCTGCGCGTCATGGTCTTTACGGTATCGATCACTCTGGCTGCAGGAATTCTGTTTGGCCTCGCGCCGTTGTTCCAGACGCGGTACGTGAATGCGAACGATGCGCTGAAGCAGGGGACTCGAATCGCCGGCAGCCTGCAAACACGGCTGCGCAGCGGTCTGGTGATCGGGCAGATGGCTATCACGCTCGTTCTTCTGATCGGCGGCGGCCTTCTCGCAAAGAGCTTTTGGACTCTGCTGCACGTGCCGCCCGGATTTCGAACGGATCATTTATTGACCGCGCGCCTGACGTTGGCGCGTTCGCGTTATCCGGACGCCGCCAGGATCGCGAACGTCCAGCGAGATCTCATCGAGCAACTCCGGGGGGTGCCGGGTGTTCGCTTCGCCGGCCTGGCTGCCTATCTTCCGCTCAGCGGCGACGACAACGGATGGGCATTCTTCATCCAGGGCCGGCCGCCCTTGCCGAAAGGCGTCTACGATGTTGCAAAGTACCGTCCGGTGAGTCACGGGTACTTCGAAACAATCGGCATGCCGATGATCCGCGGCCGCGACTTCATTGCCGCCGACACTCAGGACGCGCCGTTTGTTGTGGTTATCAATGAATCCATGGCTCGCGTTTACTGGGGACAGCAGGATCCCGTGGGACAGCGTTTGCGATTCGGTAACGAGACGTGGCGTACGGTGATCGGCGTGGTCGGTGATGTTCGGCATGAAAGTCTGGATCGTGATTTGAAGCCGGAGATGTATGTGCCTTTTGCGCAGGCGCCGCAGCCTGAGAGCATTTCTACAATCGTGGTGCGCACCGCAGGCGAAGCGCCGGCGTTCACGACCGGCCTGCGCGCCGCCGTCTCTGCAATTGATCCGGCATTGCCCCTCGATCAGGTCCGGACGATGGAGCAGATTGTGTGGTCGTCGGTTGGTGAGCCGGGATTCCGCACCATTGTGCTCGGCGTGTTTGCTACGCTCGCGCTGGCGATGGCATCGATCGGTATTTACGGTGTGACGAACTATTCGGTGACGCAGCGCACGCGAGAGTTCGGCGTTTACATCGCCATCGGCGCGACAACGCGAGATGTTCTGCGGCTGGTTCTCGGTAAGGCTGCGCTCATGATTATCGCAGGGCTGGCTTTGGGGCTCCTGGCTTCGGTTGGGTTGACCCGACTCATCGCAAGGTTTCTATACGGCGTCACCGCGCTGGATCCGCTGACGTTTGTCATGGTTCCTTTGTTCCTGTTCGCGGTGGCATTCCTGGCGAGCTATCTTCCTGCGAGACGCGCCACGAAAGTGGATCCGATGGTCGCATTGCGATACGAGTAGCCCGCCCTTTGTCTTGACGCCTTGCCCGAATCGCTCCGCAACGACTCCATCTCGAATAGAATTGAACAATGCGATTTCGGCTGTTGATTGCGCTCGGCGCGATTGTGCTTGCCTCTGTTTTTGCCGAGGCGCAGGAACGCAGACGACCAGACACTTGCCAATACCAGATTCCGCTCGGTGATTTGCCGAATCTTGCAGGGACCCTCCGGCTTTCCGGACGAACGCGCAACGAAGCGATTACCTTCCAAATCGAACGCGCACGAATTCCGGCCGCTGGTACGGAAATTCACCTTTTCATTCGACATGCGCCCGATCTGGACCGAGTGCGATCGTTCATTTCCGTGACCTTGAACTATGCGCTACTCCGCAGCCTGAGGCTGGATTACGACGGCGAAACCGAGGTTGTCATTCCCGTTTCGCCGGAGTTGCTCAAGAGACAGAACGAATTGCTTCTCTCCGTACAGCATTTTTCAAATGCCGCGAAATCGGCTGCGGAAATGTGGACGGAGATCGAGGGACGGTCATTCCTCCTCGTCCGCTGCAAGGACACAAGGCCGGTGCTCGATTTGACGGATTTGCCGTATCCGCTCGTTGATCCTCACAGTCAGCGTGACCAGCGGCTGAACGTGCTCGTGCCACAGCGAATATCCGACGAGACGCTCGAGGCGACGGCGTTAATTGTGGCGAATTTGTCGCGGGGGTCGAAGCGCGCAGGTTCGCGCGTTACTTCAATCGAGGCCGTGTCCACACTTGGCGGACTGAACGGACCGCTGCTGATTGTAGGTACACCAACTCAGCAACCGCTGCTGGCGCAACTCGAGCGGCGGTTACCAGCAGCCACGGATTTCGACAGCCTCGCTCAATCTGAAGGCCTGGCCGCGCTCGTCACACGGACTGATCGGGAAACCAATCCGATTCTGATCGTGACCGGTAAATCCTCGGCGGGAGTTTTGCAGGCTGCCAGGGGCTTGTTCAACATTCGCTCTGATAGTCCTGTGGCTGCAGCGAAAATCGGGTTCACACCGAAACGGACGTCTGAGTCTCGCGCCTGGCCAGGATTTGTCCCGCCCACAGCGCGGTTTTCATTGGAGGATTTACAGGAAGAGGACTTTCGCATCGGGCCGGGTCCCCGCCGGGCGGCCGTTGTGCGGCTCGACACGACTGCAGATGCTCGTTTTCTCGAGTACGGTCTTCAGGCCCGCCTCTTCTTCGATATCCGCCAGGCCGCAGGTTCCGATCATTCCTTTCTCGAAGTGTTCCTTAACGGGAAATCCCTGGGCCGCTTCCCGCTGCGCGACATTTCGACTGGATCCAAAGCATCGATTCGGATCAATGCACCCGCACAGTTGTTGAGGACCCGGAATATTCTGGAAGTCTTGTGGGACGAGGAAAACGGTGACATCGACGGCGAGGGCTGGTTGTTGCGTTCCAGCGAGTTCTATCTTCCTCGTTACTACAGCTCGGATCTCCCCGACCTGTCTCTGCTGCGCGAATACTTTTACCCGTTCAGCTTGAAACCGGATCTTTCCGATACCGTAATTGCCGTTCCTGAAACTGTGGATCCGGACACATATGGAGCGTTGATGCAACTGGCCGTTCATATCGGCTCCATCTTTCCGGGCGACACCGCTTCCTTTTCCGTCCGTTCAAACCAGAAAAGTCTTATTCCGTTCCGCAACGGATTTCATTTCATATTCCTCAACGTCGAGCGAGGCCAGCCTGCGGTTCAGGAAACGGTATCGCCGTGGGATCCGCGCAAATATGTCCTCAAGATAACTGCGACGACATCGGCAGGTTTGCGACAGGTCATGGAGACATTCTTTTCCGAACGGGTCTTTAATGAACTCAAGGGCGATACGGTCTATCCGACGCAGGCGCAGCCGGTGATGCGGCAGGTGTCTCCAAGGCGGCGTGTCGAAGAAAAATTCTACCTGACACGAATCGAGGCATGGCTTAGATCCAACTGGATTGCACTTCCGCTGATTCTCGGATCGGCGAGCGTCCTGATGTTCGTCGCGTTACGACTGGCTTTGAATCAGTACCGCATGCGATCGAATGGGGCGGTGTAGCCGTTGTAAAGCGCGGCGCCGAACCACGCCCAGTTCTGGATGTAGTAACTATCTTTTTCGGCCCATATGCCGCCGGAATACCTTGCGGCAACTTTGTTGTACATCCCGGCAGCAACATCGCTGTCCACAAATCGCAGAGCCGGCGCAAGCGCAGCCAGCATCTCGATGGACTCATAGTCGGCACGGCTCTGTCCCGAGGCGGAAATCACAGCGGGCAGCCGCTTTTTCATTTGCCACTCGCGGACCAGCCAGCCAAGGGATTGCTTCAGATAGCGGTCGGCGCGGTCGTCATTGAAGAGTTGCCGGTCGAGAGCCACCCGCCAATACACGCGGAAGGCGTCGTAGGAGAAGACGCTGTCCTTTTCATCTCCAATCGTAATTCGCCCATCTTTCATTTGCAGACCCACCCAGTCCGGCGGCAGGCCTGTTTGGGTGAGCGCAGACGCACTCTCGAGCAGGTTATAGGAAGCGTCCACGAGTTCATTCCACGATCGAGCAGTATCGAATTTCGCGAAGATGCGATACGCGTAAGGAGCAGCGTAGGAAGGATTCAGCCTGCATGACGCGGCCCCGCACAGCGTGTCTCCCGCCAGCATTACACGCCGGTTTCCAGACACGATCGTTCCGATGTTCCAGAGATCGGCCAGCAGCCGCCGGGCATCGGCTCCATACTTCGGGTCGTTCCATGTCTGCGACGCCAGGATCAACGCGAGCGCGACATCCTGATCCGCGTCGAACGCGAACGCGCGGTCGAGCACGCGCCAGGCTCCATCGTTATCCTTTCCCCACTTCCATGCCCACAGCCGATCGTGGCGAATGTTGGAATTCAGGTTGTCCACGCCCCACTTGTACGTCCGGTCGAAGGTTTCACGATCATTCATCCAGACAGCCCGCAGCATTGCGTACGCCTGGCCTTCGGATGTGGAGATCCCGCCGCCTTTGTGGTCGATGACTCGTCCGTCCTGTTGAACAAATCCTTTCAGGTATGCGGACCAGCTTTCCGCAAGAATCGGCGGAACTCCGCCTCCTCGTGTTTCCTGTTCGCTTTGCGCCGGCCTCGGCGTGCAGGAGAAGAGACCATAAGCGACGAGTGATTGAAGCAGGAATCTACGTTTCAATCGTCACCTCAAATCCTCAACCCACTTGTGCCAGATGGGCTTCCGATGCAAGGACTGTATGGATGGTTCACTGTAGACCGTAAAGGCGAAAGCTTTCATGAAAGAAAAATCCGGCCATGCGAACTCCAGTTCGTATGAACCGGCTTCGCCGGCCCCACTAAGGCGCGCTGGAACTTCGACGACTTGATCGACGGTGAGCTCGAGCCGCAATCGTCCGCCTGACGGCGGACCTCCGTTGATACCGGGCCGCATCTGGATCTTCGCCGCAATAGCGCTGATGCTGACACAATCCACGTCAATGTCTGCGTATCGCGCGGGCCAGTGACGGCTGATTTCCGGAGCTTGCCTGAAGGCCTTGCGTCTCGGACGCGTGGCCCGCCACAGGGCGGTTGACAGATACCAGAACGATCGAAGAACACGATCCGTCTGATAAGTCTGTTCGGTCCAGCTTCGATCGCTTCCGAAGATCATGCAAACCAGTGCCTGGTTGGCTGCGGCGGAGACATCCACGAATTCAAAGGCTGCCTGAACCTTGCCGTCTTCATTCCAGTCGCACCACACGCGCATTGCACGAAGATGAACTCGAAGGCCGGAATGGTCTTCGATCGCGATTGAACACTCCTCGGGAACAGCCGTAAGGTCGTCCAGAAGCAGCCGAACGCCACTCTCGCTCAAATCCATCGAGCGACCATTCAGTCGTTCGCCATCGCACTCCAGTTCACACTGGAAATCACGCTTGATCCGCGGAGCCGTCCTTTGCTGGGGCTGCTCGATGCCGACACACGCGGCTGCCACAAGCATCACGAGATTTGCCAGCACCCAGAGACTGTTAATCAGAATGGAATCCAGCTCTGTCGCATCGGACACCGCGAAACCGACAGCGGCCAGTCGCATGGGGAATCCGATCATCAATGCGACGAGCGAAAGCGCCACGAGCAGCAGAGTAACTTTACACATACGGAGGTTGAAGCTCAGCGTGTCGGCATTCGTTCCCTTGTCGGTAACGTTGAATTTCCCCGATGCCGGTCTCACCAATGCCAGCAGTGTCGCCATGATCGTGTACGGCGCGATGGCGATCTCGTAAACACCCGCCCAGAAGGAGTGCCGGTAGCTCTTGCTGATGATGGAATTGGCAATCGTGGACAAACCGATGTGAGGCAGGATGTATGCGATGACCGCGAGAACATCGGCGCGGATGGGATGCGCACCGAGAATCAGATACGTCAGGGGAGCGAGAACCATGATCAAACGAGGGATCCCGAAGAAGAAGTGCAGCATCGCATTGAAGTAGTTGAGCCGCTGCGGCAGGCTCAAGCCCCGTTTGAACAGCGGACAATCCGTCCTGAGGATCTGGGCCATGCCTCGCGCCCATCGCGTGCGCTGGATGACATAGGCGGCGAATGTTTCAGTCGCCAACCCTGCGGCTAGCGGCACCGCCAGGTAAACCGAACGATATCCGCGGGAGTGCAGCTCCAGGGATGTATGAGCGTCCTCGGTGACGGTCTCCGTCTTGAACCCGCCGATCTCCTTCAGCGCCGATCGACGCAGCACGGCAGAAGAACCGCAGAAGAATGCGGAATTCCAAAAGTCGTTGCCGGGCTGAATAACGTGATAAAAAAATCGCTGTTCGGGAGCGATTTTCCCTGTGAGGTTCAGATTGCGTTCAAACGGATCCGGATTGAAGAAATGTTGGGCAGTCTGAACGAGCGCAACTCGTTCGTCGTCGAAGAAGCCGATCGTTTTTTCAAGGAAACTCCGCACCGGCACATGATCGGCGTCGAACGTGGCGATGAATTCGCCGTGCGTCAGTTCCAGAGCATGGTTCAGATTGCCGGCCTTGGCGTGAGAATTGTCCGGACGTGTGAGGTAATTGCACCCTAAAGTCCTCGCCATCATCTCGACTTCGGGACGCCGGCCATCGTCGAGTACGTAGACCTGCTTGCGGGGATACTCCATCGCCATGGCACCGATCACAGTGCGCCGCACGATATCCAGCGGTTCGTTGTACGTCGCGATGAAAACGTCAACGGACGGATAGCTGCGGATCGGCGGCGGAGTTCGCGAGGTGACTTCAATCGTCTGGGCGTATCCGAGAAACAGGATCACCAACCCGTAGATCTCTGCGGCAAGGAGAAGAATGGAGATGGTGGCGTCGAGTTCGTTACTGAGATTGACTGTGGAAGTAATGCGCCAGTAAAAATATCGCATCGACGCGAAACAGCTCAGAAAGATGATCAGCGGCCGCATCGCGCTGCTGAGCCTCGCCAGGATTCCGAACGCGATCAGAGCAACGGAAACCTGCGCCTGCTCGAATGGAGACAGAGGCACGATGATCGCCGAGTAGATGAAAGGCAAAGCGATGACCAGGAGCAGCGACGTGCCGATCATCCATTTGCGGAACGAACTGGAGCTCTGAGCTGTCATTGGTCAATCAGAACCGGACCACAAGCCGCGCGAACACGGACTCCTGAGTGAATGGTCCGAAGTTATCCCGCGCGAACGTAACCGGCAGCGAGTACCTGTCACTGATGCGAACGGAGACCATTCCTGAAAACCCTGCAGCCTGACGCCGTGAGGAACCGGTGATGTACTGCGATCCGACAAAGCCTGATACCTGGTACTCGAGACTCCCGCCCGCAGCTCCGCGCAATTCCCCGCGGATTACATGATTGAAGAATGTTTCGGGGCTGAAATATCCGCCGACGCTCGCAGGGCTGCCTCCAAATCCGAGGCGGTTGTCACGATAGCCGATGTAGTTCGCTTCATAGCTGGCGCGCAGCAGACTGATGGACTCCTCAGCGGGCGCGGAAATGACGTTGTAACCGACGCCGCCGCCACCGAGCCAGAACGGGTTCGAATCGACCTCAACGCCTTTGCGGTAACCGGTACCGCCGTTGCCAAACACGTCCAGTTTCTCGCGAAGCTGATAAGTTCCGCTGACCACAGCGCGGTTGTCCATCACCTGCCCTACCGTGCGGCCTGCAAAGGGACCGGTGACCGGACGGATTCCTGCCGCCGAAAGAAGCGATTCCTCTACATTCGTCCGCGATGCGGTGAAGTTGAGGGATGCATTGGTGAAGGAGAAGTCGAATGATGCGAGCGCGTTGATGGTGCTGCCGCCGGTGCTGAATCGCGTCGCTCCGGCTTCGAATTGAGAAACCACGCTTTCCGCCAGATTTGTTTTCAGGCCAAACGTGGCATTCGCGCCCGAAGCCGCGAAAGAGTCATTCAAGGTGGAGTATGGAGTCCATGTGCCGCCGAGATACAGCAGCGCTCCGGAGTCGAGTTTAAAATTCCCACGCGCGCCGAGCCGGTAGAAGTTGAGACGGTTGTTCAGATCGCCGGACTCACTGTGATAGACGAAGATGCCTTCGAAATTCGACTGCGTCTCGTCGTAAATCGTCCGGCGTAACCGGTCGATCTCCTCTCGAGTCACCGGGCGATTGATGCCGGGACTCGATTCCGCCGACTGGCTCAGCAGGACGGCTGGAGAAAGAACGGCGAGTATTGTCGATACCAGAACGATGCAATGTGCTGTTGTTGTACGCATGAGTGAGGTCCTCCTACCGGCTTCCGATAGTCGAGATCAGCGCGATAGATCGCTCAGTCCGGCCGGTCTTTTGATACAGCTTTGCCAATTCAAGGGCGAGCCTGTCGGTTCGGTTGTGCTCGTACGCCTGCTCCAGATATGGAATTGCTTCCTTGTATTTACGCGTGCCGCTGAGTGCGCCCGCCAGTCCGACCAGCAGCCGGTCGTCGCGCAATCCGCGACCGTATGCTTCTTTGTAATGGGTCTCGGCCTTGCGGTAATCCTTTCGCTCGAGCAGGAGATCCGCGTATTCCCGGCGGATCGCGGTGTCGCCCGAATACAGAGGAAGCACACGCTCGAACTCGCGGTCCGCTTTCTTTAAATCGCCGGCGCCCTTCAAAGCACGGGCCAGTCCGAGCCCGGCTTCACCATCGCGGGGCATGCTGTTCCTCGCTTTTTCGAGAGGCCCCAGCGCCTCGCGGTATCGCTTCAATGACAGAAGCCCGAGGCCATACGTCAGGTTCACTCGAGAATCGGCCGGTTTCTTTCGGAGAAGCGATTGATAGAGAGGCAGCGCATGGTCCCAGTCGCGGCGCGATGAGTAGATGCCGGCAAGCTGGACCTCGAGATCGAAGTCGTTCGACTGCGTGGCGAGCATCTTCTTTAAGAGAACTTCGGCGGCATCCAGACGGCCGGCGCGAACAAGCGCGAACGCCAGGTCCCGCTGATCTTTCCCTGTCATTTTCGGCTGGACGTCAGGACGTCCGAATATGTCTGCCGCTTCGGCGGACTTCTTCTGCAACACGAGGACGCGCGCCAGATCGAGCCACGCGCCCGAGTCTTCCGGCCGGCGTTGGAGATATTCGCGGTACGCGGCTTCAGCCTGAGGCCATGTTTTGGCCCGGTGGGAATGAATACGAGCTACTTCAAGGATTGCGACCGTCTTATCGGAATCCAGTTCGAAGGCCCGCTGAAATTCCGTGAGAGCTATGTCTTCCCGTCCAGCCTGGAGTTCACCTCGAGCAAGGCCGATTTGTGCCTCAGCAGATCCCGGATCGCCGGCCAGGATGTGGCGGTACGCGATGAGCGCCTGCTCCGTCCTGCCTTCCTGCAGATGATTGCCTGCAGCGGTAAGCAACTCGGCGGTATTCGGACCCTCTGGTGACGAGATTGATGGATTTCTGAGCGGGACTGCCGGCCGGCTCCGCTGCACCAGCATGAAACAGCCGGCCGCGAACGAACACACGATGACCGTGGCAAAGGCGATAGCGCCTGCGTTGATATACCTCCGCCATGGCATTCGCGGGAGGGTGCATGAATGCTTCCAAAGAATTATGAGCTATACCATGTTGTTGCAGCACTCGCGAATGAGAAGCATTCGTGGACCATGGAAAAAATACGCATCGGGGCTCTTCATCCCTCTCCCGGAGGGATAGGGAGTGTAAGCCAATCCCCGATCAGGAAACCCGTAATTCCAGTCAGCCATTTTGCCAGCAGCGGGGTTGTATATTAGAAAGGACGGCACGTCGACGGGCTGCGCAGAATCTCTGTTGGTTGCAAGGGAGACTTGCCAATGCAGTCCGAAAAACATCCTTCTCTCTACGAACGGCTTGGCGGTGTCGATGCCATTGCAAACATTACGGATGATCTCGTCGAGCGAATCACGGTTGACCCGCTGTTGAAACCTTACTTTTCGATCGATCGACCGGGCTCCAGGTACCTGCTTACCGAAATGATCTGTTCCAGAGCAGGCGGTCCTCAGAGGTTCACCGGGAAGTTCGTTCCGGGATGGCCCGACTGTTCCAGGATGACGCCGAGGGAGTGGGAGAGCTTTCTCAATGATTGCCGGCAGTCCTTCGACAAGTTCAATGTGGCTGCGACGGACCAGTCAGAGCTGCAGGCGATTCTCGAACGCGCGCGTTCAGAGACCACGAGCGGCAGTTCGGACGATCGTCCGGAACTCGTGAAGGAGATTGTTGAAGTCGTTCCGAGCGCCATTTACGTGATGGATATTCGGGAGCGGAAGCTCGTCTTCTTCAATCGCGACATCAGATCCGGAAAGAACGTCCGGGACCCTGAATTCATCAGGTCGCAGCTCCATCCGAACGACTGGCAGCCGTTCCTCGACCACATCGAAAGATTGGCCAAGCTCGGTAATCGTGAAACCGCCGACTTTGAATATCGGACGCGATATGAGGGCGTGTGGCGCTGGTTTCACAGCCGCCATCGGGTTTTCAGGCGTGACGAGGACGGAAGCGTGCGCGAAATCGTCGGCACAGCGACCGACGCCACTGAACGCAAAGCTGCGGAAGAACGCGCGCGCTTTATGGCGGACCTCAACCAGGCAATGCATCCTCTCGCCGATCCGGAAGAGATCATGGCGTTCGCCGTTCGGATGCTTGGGGAATATCTCGGTGTAGACCGGTGTGGGTATGCCGAGGTCGAAGCGGACAATGATCACTTCGTGGTTTTGGGTAACTACACTCGCGGATCGGCCCCCAGCATCGTTGGCCGTTTCAGGATGTCCGACTTTGGCGACAGAGAGCGCCAGGTATTACTGCAAAACAGGGCGTACGTGGTTAACGACATCGTGGCGGAATCGCCGCCCGGAACGGACCTTTCTCTCTACGAACTCGGCGGCATCCGTTCGATGGTTTGCGTGCCGTTGACCAAGGAAGGACGCTTTGTAGCGAGAATGGCAGTCCACCAGACTACGCCACGCAATTGGACCCACGAGGAGATCGATCTTTTAACGAAGGTGGCCAACCAGTGCTGGGAAGTTGTCGAACGCGCCCGAGCTGTGCGGCAATTGAAGAGCAGCGACGACCGTTATCGCGCCTTCATCGCGAATAGTTCGGAAGCGATCTGGCGCTATGAACTGGAGCAGCCGATCCCGTTAGCCCTGCCGGTCGACGAACAAATCGAGATGCTTCTCAAACACGGCTACCTCGCGGAATGCAACGACGCCATGGCGCGAATGTATGGTTACGAGACCGCCGATCAGATCGTGGGCGCCCGGATCGGCGATTTGCTCGTCTTCGACGATCCGCAAAACATCGCCCTTCTTCGCGCGTTCAAGGAGTCCGACTACAGCCTGACCGATTTTGAAAGTCGCGAACTCGACCGTCACGGAAACACGAAGTACTTCATGAACAATCTGACTGCGATCCGAGAGAATGGCGTGCTTGTGCGCGGCTGGGGAACGCAACGCGATGTGACGGAGCAGAAGCGGGCTGCCGAAGGGTTGCGTGCCAGCGAGGAACGATTGCGCCGAATCACCACGGCGACTCAGGACGCGCTCTGGGAGATTGACCTGAAAACCAACCAATTATGGTGGAGCGAAGGCGCAAGACCTTTGTTCGGCCGCAGCCCATCGGAACTGGAGATCGGACTCCAGGATTGGTATGCGGGCATCCATCCGGAAGACATGGTTCGAGTCCACACGAAGTTCGAAGTGTTCCTCCATGACGAAACCGATGACTGGGTTGACGAATACCGGTTCCTTCGAGCCGACGGCTCTTACATCTACATCTACGACCAGGGCAGCAAATTTCGCGACGAAAGCGGAACGATTGCCCGGATCGCCGGCGCTATGGTGGACATCACCAAACGCAAGGTGGCTGAAACAGCGTTGCGCGAGAGCGAAGAACGGTATCGTTTATTGACCGAATTGTCCCCGGACGGCGTAGTGCTGACCGACATGGACGGAATGATTCGCCTGGCCAATCCTTCCATGTTGCGCATGCTCGGAACTTCGCAGGAAGGAGTGATCGGACGAAGGCTTTTCGATTTCATCGCACCGGAATATCTGGATCACTGTCAGGATTGCATGCGTACCCTCCTGGCCGATGGCAAGCCGGCGTCGCAGGTCGAGGCGGCTTTTCTCAATGCAGAACACCAGAGCTTTCCTGTAGAAGTGAACGCCATTCGGCTTGACTGGAAGGGCCAGCCGTTCGCTCAGATCGTCATTCACGATATCAGCGCTCATAAGCGCGCGGAAGCCGAGCGTCAACGTTTGACGGCGGAAATCCAGGCCGAACGCGACCGCTTGAGACAGATTCTCGAACAGATGCCCATCGGCGTCGCTATCGCCGAAGCGCCCAACGGCCGCCTGATTTTTCATAACCTTGAAGCAGAGCGATTGCTCCGTCACTCTTTGCTGCCTTCCGATGACTTCAACGGCTACCTTCAATACGGCGCATTGCACGAGGATGGCACTCCCTATCGACCCGAAGAACACCCGGCCGCGCGATCACTGATGTTTCGAGAAGTGGTCAAAGGCGAAGAGATGAGGTATCGGCGCGGTGATGGAACAGAGACGTTCTTCTCGATCGATTCGGCGCCGATTTATGACGCCCTGGGCCAGATCGTTCTGGCGGTCGTCACCTTTATCGATATCGGCGAGCGAAGGCTGGCCGAACAGGCGCTACGTGAAAGCGAAGAGCGGTTCGCGAAAGCATTTCGGGCAAGCCCGGACAGTCTTGTCATCAGCCGTATTGCCGATGGTGTCGTTCTCGAAGTCAATGAAAGCTTTGTGGCGATGACCGGATATGAACGCGATGAAATCATCGGCAAAAGCACAATTTCATTAGGGCTCTATGCAAATCCTGAGGACCGCGACCGCGCCGTGAAGGTCTTGAAAGAGCAAAATCGCGTTCGTGAACTCGAAATATCACTGAAGCGGAAATCGGGCGAGGTCGTCCCGATGATGTTTTCGGCCGAACCGTTCGAACTGCACGGCGAACATTGCTGGTTGACAATCGGTCATGACATCAGCGAGCGCAAGCAGGCCGAGGAGGAGCGCGAACGCCTCCTCGCGAAGGAGAAAACCGCGCGTGAGGAGGCCGAATCGGCGAACCGGATGAAGGATGATTTTCTCGCAACCATCTCGCACGAATTGCGGACGCCGTTGACGTCGATTCTGGGGTGGGCACACATGCTCAGCTCGACTTCACTCGCAGAGTCTCAGAAGCGCTACGCGCTGGAAGTCATCGAGCGAAGCGCGAAATCGCAGCGACAGCTGATCGATGACATCCTGGATACATCGCTAGTCATTACCGGCAGACTCAAACTCGACGCTCGCCTTGTCGATATCGGGCAGGTCTTCCAGGCTGCCATTGACGTCGTCAGTCCCAGTGCCGAAGCAAAACAAATCGATCTGAAGGTCGTCATCGAGGATCAAGGCATCCAGGTGTTCGGCGATGCCAATCGTTTGCAGCAGGCGATCTGGAACATGCTTTCGAATGCCATCAAATTTACGAACCAGCGCGGGCGTGTGAAGGCCTCGCTGGCCCGAGTCGGAGGTCAGGTCGAAATAACCGTCAGCGATACCGGCGCGGGCATCGATCCTCGGTTTTTGCCCTACGTCTTCGATCGATTCCGGCAGGCCGACAGCAGCTCCACGCGTAAGTTCGGTGGCCTCGGCCTCGGACTCGCTATCGTGCGCCATGTCGTCGAGATGCACGGGGGAAGCGTTTCCGCTTCGAGCCCCGGCGAAGGCAAGGGTTCGACATTCAGCGCTCGACTTCCTGAAGCGTCCCCGGTGCAGGCGGGGCAAATGGAAAAACAGCCGGGCAGCTCGGAAACGAAAAAACACAAATTGGATGGCAAGCGTGTGCTGATGGTGGAAGACGATCGAGACACTCTCGATTTGCTCCGATATATTCTCGAGCGAAGCGGCGCCACTGTCGCCATCGCGGCTTCAACAAAAGAGGCCCTCGAAGTTCTCGAACGCTGGGAGCCGCACGTGCTGCTTTCGGATCTCGCAATGCCCGAACAGGATGGGTATGAATTGATCGCGAAAGTACGCTCACGCGAGCACGGAGGAAATTTACCGGCGGTGGCGCTCACCGCCTACGCGCGGGCCGAAGATCGGGCCCGGGCTCTTGCGTCCGGATTCCAGAAACATGTCTCCAAGCCCGTCGACCCCGAAGAGTTGATTGCCGTCGTGGCGAGCCTCGCACCAGCCGCCGGCTCATGATAAGCGTTTGCTCTATCTCCCTCTCCCTCCGGGAGAGGGATGTCACGCGAAGCGTGACAGGGTGAGGGCCGGCAAGGAACCAACTGGACTCGTGCCTGCCCTCACCCAGCCGCGCTTCTGGCGCGGCGTCCCTCTCCCGGAGGGAGAGGGAGAATGCAGGTCGCAATTCAAACTGAATCCACTACCGCAGCGGGGGACGTCGTCAGACGCTCAAATACGCCTGGACGACCTGATCGGTTAAATCCTCTATAGGGCCGGATGCGACGCCACGCCCCTTGTCGAGAATGCAGAACTCGCTCGCCACGCGCCGGGCGAACGGCAGCTTCTGCTCGACCAGGAGTACCGTGAGGCCTTCTTCTTTGTTCAGCCTCAAAACAACGTCGCCGATTTCGTGAACGATGTTCGGTTGTATCCCTTCTGTCGGCTCATCCAGGATCAGCAGCTTCGGTTCGAGCACGAGCGCGCGCCCGATCGCGAGCTGTTGCTGTTGCCCTCCGGACAGATCGCCGCCGCGGCGATGGAGCATCTGTTTCAAGACGGGAAACAACTCGAAGATTCGCGAGGGAATCGAGCGCGATCCGCTCTTACGCACGCCCAGGCCGACCTTCAGGTTCTCTTCCACGGTAAGGTGCGAAAAGATCTCGCGGCCCTGGGGCACGTAGCCGATGCCCAGCCGGGCACGCTCTTCGGGAGCGGCGTTACTCAAGTCCACGCCGTCGAAGAGAATGCCGCCGGACGTCGTGGAAAGCAGGCCCATGACGCACTTCAAGAGCGTCGTCTTGCCCATACCATTGCGGCCCATCAAACACGTGCGCGATCCCGCTGGAACGGAGAGAGCGACATCCCAAAGCGTGTGGCTGCCGCCGTAGAACTGATTGAGGGCTTGTACCGACAGCACGTCACACTCCCAGATAGACTTCGATAACGCGAGGATCACTCTGAACTTTTTCCATATCGCCTTCCGCAAGGACGCGTCCTTCATGCAAGACCGTTACGTGCCTTGCGATCGAACGCACGAAATCCATGTCGTGCTCCACGACCACAACCGAGTGTTCCCCTGCCAGAGACGTCAATAAGCGCGCCGTCCGCTCGATCTCCTGGGGCGTCATCCCCGCCACCGGCTCGTCCACCAGCAGCAACTCCGGCTCCTGCATCAGCAGCATTCCGATCTCCAGCCACTGTTTCTGACCGTGAGAAAGGATTTTGGCTTGCGCCTGCGTTTGATCGGAGAGACCGATGATGTCGAGAACTTCTTCGATTCTCTCGTGCTCACGCGTTGTCAGGCGTGCGAGCAGCGTTTTCACAAAGGACCGGCGGCCGGCGAGCGCGAGCTCGAGATTCTCGAACACGGTGAGTTCTTCGAACACGGTCGGTTTTTGAAACTTCCGGCCGATGCCGGCCTGGGCAATCTGCGGCTCGGACAATTGCAGCAGATCTATATCGCGACCGAACCAGGCGGTGCCCGAGTCCGGCCGGGTCTTGCCGGTAATCACGTCCATCATCGTCGTCTTGCCTGCGCCGTTCGGACCGATGATGCATCGCAGTTCGCCGGGTTGGACATAGAGCGTGAGTCCATCGAGCGCTTTGAAACCGTCGAAAGTGACGGTCACATGTTCGAGATAAAGGATCTTGTCGCGGATCGTCATTGGGTCATCCGCCTTCCGTCGGCTCCCGGCGCTTCCGGCTGGGAATCAAGCCTGCCAGGCCGCGAGGCAGAAAGACTGTCACCAGTACGAACATAGCGCCGAGCACATAGAGCCAGATTTCGGGAAAGGCGCCGGTCAAATACGTCTTCGCATAATTCACAAGAACTGCGCCGGCTGCGGACCCGTACAGGGTGCCGCGGCCTCCGACGGCCACCCAGATCACGACTTCGATCGAATTGATTGGCGCGAATTCGCTCGGATTGATGATCCCGACCTGAGGGACGTACAGCGCGCCTGCCGCTCCGGCGATCGCCGCCGAGAACACGAAAACCCACAGCTTGTACGACTCGACGGGATAGCCGAGAAATCTTGTGCGGCTCTCCGCATCGCGAATCGCTCGCAGGACGCGGCCGGCGCGGGACGCGACGATCGCCTGGCAGGCCATATAGCTTGCCGCGAGGGCGGCCGCCGTAATCAGCAGCAAGACCACTCGCGTATTCGGGGAGCGCAGGTCGAATCCAAGAATGTCTTTGAAATCGGTGAAGCCGTTATTGCCGCCAAAGCCCATGTCGTTGCGGAAGAACGCGAGCATCAGCGCATAGCTCAAGGCCTGCGTGATGATGGAGAAGTAGACGCCCGTCACGCGCGATCGAAAAGCGAACCAGCCGAACGCGAGAGCCAGCAGCGCCGGCACAAGAATCATCATGGGCACGGCAAACCAGAAGTGATTGAAGCCATGCCAGAACCACGGCAGCGACTTCCAGTTCAGGAACACCATGAAGTCCGGCAGGACCGGATCGCCGTAAACGCCACGAGGACCGATCTGCCGCATCAGGTACATGCCCATGGCGTATCCGCCGAGGGAAAAGAAGACGGCATGTCCAAGACTGAGAATTCCGCAATAGCCCCAGATCAAGTCGACAGCGATCGCGAGCATCGCATAGCACATGTACTTTCCGATCAACGTCGTCGCATAGTCGGAAAGATGGAGCGCGGACGTCGCCGGCACCGCGCGATTCAGGATGGGGACGGCAATTGCGATAAGAACAACGACACCGAGAAACCACGGGACCTTCCGTTCGGAAATGGGGAGGATCTTTGGCTGCCTCTCGAGTACGATCACGAATTCTCCGATGATCGTCCCGTTTGCGGGAACAATCCGCGCGGGCGTCTCTGAATGAACAGAATCAGAGCGACAAGCACAAAGATCTTAGCCAGCACGGCGCCCGAATACGGTTCCAGCAACTGATTGACGATGCCCATCGACATGCCGCCAATCAGCGAGCCCCACAGGTTTCCGACTCCGCCGAAAACGACCACCATGAACGAATCGATGATGTAGGCCTGCCCGAGATTGGGACCCACATTCGTCAACTGACTGAGCGCAACGCCCGCCACGCCGGCGATACCCGAGCCCAGCCCGAACGTCATCGCGTCCACCCACTCGCCTCGGATGCCCATCGCTCGCGCCATGCTCCTGTTCTGTGCGACAGCGCGAATGTTGAGACCTGATTTCGTGTGTTTCAGAACGAGCAGAATGGCGGCGAACACAACAAAAGTGAAGACGACGATGTAGAGCCGGTTATACGTAATCGAGAGCGCTTCGTTGAGCTGAAGCGTTCCGCTCATCCAGGACGGAGTCTCGACCGACTTGTTGAGCGCCGAAAAAACAGACCGAACGAGCTGCTGCAGAATGAGACTTACACCAAAGGTCGCCAGCAGCGTCTCGAGGGGCCGTCCATACAAGAATCGGATGATCGTGCGCTCGATCAGCACGCCTGTCAGAGCGGCTACCGCGAAAGCGGCCGGAATTGCGACAAGGATCGACAGGCCCACGTGTCCGGGCATCGCGACCTGCACCATGTATGTGGTGTAGGCCCCGAGCATCATCAGTTCGCCGTGCGCCATGTTGATAACACCCATGACGCCAAACGTGATCGCCAGCCCGATGGCCACCAATACCAGCACCGACCCCAGACTCAAGCCGAAGAACAGGGTTTCGATGCCGCGATAAAAGCCTCGCCAATTGTCGATGGTTTGGACAACGGAGGCGGCAGCATTTCGCAGATCCTCGTTGCCTTCGATGTATGCGCCCTCGGGCGATTTCTCGAGAAGGCCCGCGAGCTTGTTGCGGACATCCTGGCTCAGGCTATCGTGAAGCGTTGTGATAGCGGCGAGCCGCGTCTGGGTGTCTTCGCCGTTTTTGCCGTCTTTGCCGTCAACGGCGGCAAGAGCGAGAGCGATCGAGATCTGCCTCTTGACGTCGTCGTCGGTTTCGACGGCCATGCGATCTCTGAGCAACGCGAGGTTTTCTTCGTCGAGAGAGGGCAGCATGTCTCGAACGGCATCCAGCCGTATCGAAACATCGAAACTCCCCAGGCCGTAGCGCGCGACCGTGGTTCTGAGAACCCGCCTGAGACGATTGTTCGTGCCGATTTTCGTCAGGCTGTCGGCGGCTGCCGTTCCGGAATCCTTGAGTGTGAGCACATCGACGAGGGTGAACGTAGTGGCGTCCGCTTCGGCCGGTTTGATAATGACGATCTGCTGATTGTCATTACGGAAGTAAAGCCGGTCTTCCATGAACGCCATCAGGACTGAGCGCACGCTCGAATGCCCAGTCTGAGTGAGCCGTTCTACAATCGCTTCCTTGTCGGAGAATGCTGCTTCGCGCAGCTCTCCCACGATCTGCAGGAGGCCGGTGTCACTCGCAGACTGGGCTTCGATCCAGGGGACGCCGCAAAGACCGAGCAGCAGCGCGAACAGCCACTGCCTGCCCGGTCTGTAGCGGTGCATTACTTGTAGTTTTGACCTGAACACTTCTTAGTTGTTTTGTTGTAATTGCCGCACTTCAACGTTACCCAGTCGGCATCGATGTCCTTGCTGGTTGGAAGAAAGTCCGACCACGCATCGCCGGGAACCGTGCCGGTGGTCTTCCAGACGACATCGAACTGACCGTCGGCGCGCACCTCGCCGATATAAACCGGCTTCGTGATGTGGTGATTCGGCAACATCTTCGCGATACCGCCAGTCAGATTTGGTGTTTCCAAACCAGGCAGGGCGGCGAGTACTTTCTCGACGTCGATGCTTTTGGCCTTTTCCACGGCCTTAACCCAGAGGTTGAATCCGATGTAGTGCGCTTCCATTGGGTCGTTGCTGGTGCGACGCGGGTTCTTGATGTACGACTTCCACTGGCTGATGAACGTCTTGTTCGTCGGCGTTACGACGCTCTGGAAGTAATTCCATGCGGCCAGGTGGCCGACGAGCGGTTTTGTGTCCACTCCCGAAAGCTCTTCCTCACCGACCGAGAACGCCACAACGGGAATGTCTTCAGCGGAGATCTTCTGGTTGCCGAGCTCTTTGTAGAAGGGAACATTGGCATCGCCGTTGATCGTCGATACAACGCCCGTCTTCAGGCCTGTCGAGCCGAACCGTTTGATCGCGGCGACTCGAGCCTGCCAGTCGCTGTGGCCGAAAGGGGTGTAGTTGATCGAGATGTCCGCAGGCTTGACGCCTTTGGAGATGAGGTAGGCTTCGAGGATCTTGTTCGTGGTGCGGGGATAGACGTAATCCGTGCCTTCCAGAACCCATCGCTTCACGCCGACTTCCTTCATCAGGTAATCGACCGCGGGGATCGCCTGTTGATTTGGCGCCGCGCCGGTGTAGATGACGTTCTTCGACGACTCTTCGCCTTCATACTGGACGGGATAGAACAGCAGGCCATTGTTCTTTTCGAATACCGGCAGGACGGATTTCCGCGAAACGGAAGTCCAGCAGCCGAACACGACGGCCACTTTGTCCCTTACAAGCAGTTGCTCCGCCTTCTCGGCGAACAACGGCCAGTTGGATGCAGGATCGACCACGACCGCTTCCAGTTTTCTGCCGAGCAGGCCGCCTTTCTTGTTCTGCTCGTCGATCATCATCAGAATCGTGTCCTTCAAGGTCGTCTCGCTGATCGCCATCGTGCCCGAGAGCGAATGCAACACGCCGATTTTGATGGTGGGAGTCTGCTGCGCGGTCATCACCTTCGCAAATACGATCGCGGTGATCAGCAGCACGACTGCCACGTAAATTTTTCTGCTTTTCATGAATGTGCTCCTTGGTAGTAGAAGGTTGATGGAACGAACGTGTTACATCTGGATCTGAAGGCCGACGCCGGCCTGCCAGTTGTCCGTCTTGACCGTGTTGAATCGCGTGTCTTTGTAGAAAGTCATGACGCGCGCGTTGAACTCCTTGATGACGTAATTGAAGTTCACTTCCGAGGTCTTCTGGTGATAGCTCGGCGTTGCGCCGTGGGTGAACTTGGCTTTCGCATACTTGCCGAGGACTTCGAACCTGCCGGGTCCAACCTGCTGGGGGAATAGATAACCGGCAAGCAAGTAGCCGCCCTGGCTCTTCGCGTAAGCGGAATCGTAGCCGCCGAGCCGGTTGTAGTTTGAGTACTCGCTTTCGACAGAGACTACACCGCCGCCCGGCAGCTTCTTTTCCATCAGGAAGTCTGCTGTTGTCGCGGTCCTGCCGGATTGGACCTGGCTCGCTACGCCGATCCCGAGCAGGTCTTTACCGCCGTAGTAGGTTCCGTTAAGGTAATAGCCCTCTTCCTTGTCCCAGAAATCGATCTGGACGCGGCCTGCGCCGAGGATCTTTGCATTTCCCGTCAGCGACGAGCCGTCGAAAGCTCCGAGCGAGAGCTTGACCTTCTTAAAATCGCCCCAGTAAACGGCGCCGTCCATGCGACCCGTCAAACTGTTGCCGATCATCACGGAGGGATGCCCGTTCTGAATACCGTCCGTATACACAGCCCAGTGACGTGAATAGTACGGGCCATAGAGATTGGCGCGATCGCTCGGAGGAAGAAGCCGCCCCATCCAGATGTTGAACGCCGGTTTGACTTCAATTCGAGCGGCGGCGTCGAGAACGCCGACGCGATTCCCGTTCCCCTCGTACTCCGCATTGAACATGAACTTGATTTGTTCAGATACCGATCCGTTCAGATAAAAACGCGCGCTGTTGATGAGGAAACGATCCGTCGAGGTAGCCTTATCCGCGTCGGTATGCACGAAGCTCGTCCGCATGCCGGCTCCAAGGGTGACCTTCGGCAGTTCCGTTTGGGCCATGAGTGGTGCGGCGAGTGAAAAGACAAGAAGGAATAGAAGTAGTGTGGGACGTGAAGCAGCCTGAGCGAGCCTGGATCCCGCAGTCACAATCAGCATGAAAATCCTTTCCGTTCGGCGCAAGTGGATACGCCTGGTTTTTTGTTTTTTAATGATCAAAGGACTACAACAAACCAACGGGCCGCTGTATGGCACGGGAAGGACCAGACGGAGGGAATGCTTTAACTTGCTGACATTATTACATTTTGATTAATGAGGCCGAACCTGGATTCCTACGGGAACGTAGGGCCGCGCCGAAGGACGCCGACATTCCTGTCGGATTCGAGCGTTGTAGGGGCGGTCTATGACCGCCCGGTGGGCGGTAATAGATCGTGCACGACATGCCGAGCGACATTTTTGTGTGATGCCCGGATTCGTCGGACAAAAATATTGGATGCTTTGCTCGGACGAGCATGTTATATCTCCCGGCGTTTTGCATCTCACTCCGCGAGAAGTCGACAAACTGATCATCTTCACGGCCGGCGAACTCGCGCGGAAGCGCCGCAATCGCGGGCTGAAGCTCAACTATCCGGAAGCGGTCGCTCTGATCACTTCGGAATTGCTTGAAGAGATCCGAAACGGAAAGACGGTCGCAGAGCTCATGAGCCTGGGCACGACTATTCTTACTGTCGACGATGTAATGGAGGGCGTGCCCGAAATGATTTCCGAAATTCAAGTCGAGGGCACCTTCCCCGACGGAACCAAGCTGGTCACAGTGCACCAGCCCATTCGCTTGAATCGATGATCCCGGGAGAGTACTTCCTCCGATCCGAACCGCTGGAAGCCAATGCCGGCCGCGCGACCGCTCGTATTGAAGTCACCAATCGAGGCGACCGGCCGATACAGGTGGGCTCGCATTGCCATTTTTTCGAGGTCAATCGCGCGCTTGATTTCAATCGGCAGAGCGCATACGGCATGCGGTTGAATATTCCGGCCGGTACCGCCGTACGTTTTGAGCCGGGAGACACGAAGCAGGTTGATCTGGTTGCGCTCGGCGGAACCCGGACCGTCTACGGCATCAACGGCCTGGTGAACGGGCCGCTAAAGCATCCATGAAAATCGATCGACACACGTACGCAGACCACTATGGTCCAACGACCGGTGATCGCGTTCGGCTTGGAGACACGAACCTCATCATCGAAGTCGAAGCGGACCGGGCGGTCTACGGCGACGAAGTCAAATTCGGCGGGGGCAAGGTCATTCGTGACGGCATGGGTCAATCTCCGGAGGCGACGCGCGCCGGAGGCGCTCCGGATCTGGTCATTACGAATGCTTTGATACTCGACTACACCGGAATCTACAAAGCCGATCTCGGAATACGTGACGGCCGCATTTCGGCAATCGGTAAGGCGGGAAATCCTGGAATCATGGACGGTGTCACTCCAGGACTGCAGATCGGCGCTTCGACCGAGATCCTGGCCGGCGAGGGAAAGATTCTGACGGCAGGCGGCGTCGACACGCATATCCATTTCATCTCGCCGAATCAGATACCCGAGGCATTTTATTCCGGTGTGACGACGTTGATCGGCGGCGGCACGGGCCCTGCCACGGGAACGAATGCCACCACATGCACGCCGGGCGAGTGGAACATCCGGCGCATGTATGAGGCAGCCGAGGCTTTTCCGCTGAATTTCGGTTTCCTGGGAAAAGGAAACTCTTCTCTTCCCGAGTCGCTTCGTGAACAGATCCGCGCGGGAGCTCTCGGTTTGAAGCTGCACGAAGATTGGGGAACGACGCCGGCGGCAATCGATCAGTGCCTCAGTGTCGCCGACGAGTTCGACGTTCAGGTCGCTATTCATACGGACACGCTCAACGAAGCCGGATTCGTCGAAGACAGCATCGCGGCGTTCAAAGGGCGGACGATCCACACGTATCACACCGAGGGCGCCGGCGGCGGGCATGCACCGGACATCATTCGCGTCTGCGGTTTGCCGAATGTCCTGCCTTCGTCCACGAACCCAACGATGCCGTTCACCCGCAATACGATGGACGAGCATATCGACATGTTGATGGTGTGCCACCATCTCTCGCCGTCGATTCCCGAGGACGTTGCATTCGCCGATTCCAGAATTCGGGCGGAAACGATCGGCGCTGAAGACATCCTGCACGATCTGGGAGCGATCAGCATGATGTCCTCGGACTCTCAGGCAATGGGCCGGATCGGCGAAGTCATCTGCAGGACCTGGCAAACGGC
>Ga0137433_1000309_pt1 | contig 28129 bp, 22 predicted proteins | sample EasRivERMZT840_2_FD_102335 | JGI IMG/M metagenome (GOLD analysis project Ga0137433, IMG submission 102335) | Soil microbial communities from meander-bound floodplain in the East River, Colorado, USA - East River MetaG ERMZT840_2 | ecosystem: Environmental > Terrestrial > Soil > Floodplain ...
ACCTCCCCGCGCTTTCTCGTCATCGTTCCCCTTGTTCCGTCCGCGCCCCGGGGTAGTCTCGGTACGAGGCCGGCACCGGGAGGCAGCGGACAATGAGCAAGTCGTCAACCACAGAATCCGGCGTCACTGAGAAGCGGTCCCGCCTGAATCGCGAACGCAGCCCCGAGCGGGGAGACGTCGGACATCCGGAGAGCGTTCTCACCAAGCTCGCTGTGCTCATCCGCCGGGACCTTGAGCCGTTGCTCGCGCAATGGCGCCAGGAAGTGAGGGCGCTCCCATCGGCCGAGCATCTCGATGCCCCAACCCTCAACGATCACATTCCCGCCTTGCTCGAGGAGTTGGCTGAAGCGCTGGCTACGAAGTCCGATGAGACGATCGCGGAAGCGCTTCGTGAAGGGAGCCCCCCGGAGCACGGCTTGCAGCGGTTGGAAGATGGCTTCGACATCGTGGAAGTCGTGGCCGAATACAACATCCTGCGCGGGTGCATTCACGACCTCGCCGAGGCCAACGGCTTGAGTCTCGGAGGCAGGGCGTTTCACATTCTCAACCGGGTGTTGGATGGGTCAATCGGCCTGGCGGTCGAGGCGTATGCACGGCAGAGCACGTCGGAGATCAAACACCGCCGGGAGGAGTATCTCGCGTTTGTGGCACACGATCTCCGCACCCCGCTCCAGGCCATTTCGCTCGCAGCGAGCGAAGTGGAGCGAGCGCTCCCGGCGCCGAGTGCGAATGCCGACGATACTCCGATGATCAAGACTCTGCAACGAAACGTGCGGCGGCTCGAGGCACTGGTAGGCAAAGTGCTTGAGGAAAACAAGAATCCCGAAGTCGATGGTGACCTTAAACTCGAACGGCGCTCCTTTGATCTCTGGCCGCTCGTCCAAAGTCTCCTGCAGGATATTCAGCCCATCGCGGGAACCGCGAGCACTCGCCTCTTGAACATGGTGCCTGATGACTTGGTCGTGTTCGCCGACGCCGGTCTACTGAGGCGCATCTTCCAAAACCTCCTGGACAACGCGATTGCCCATACGCCTCGGGGCGAAGTCCGCATCGGCGCTCGCGACGTTAACGGCACGATCGAGTGCTGGGTGAGCGATAACGGCGCAGGGATACCGCGTAACCTGCTCCACAAAGTCTTCGAGAAGGATGCGGGTGGCCTCGGCCTTGCAATCGTGAAGACACTTGTCGAGGCTCACGAAGGGACGGTGGAACTCGATAGCGAAGAGGGTCACGGGACCATGATCCGCTTCACGCTGCCGTCCAGGATCACCGGTTCATAAGGTCAAGGATTCCCGCGCGGCCCGACTGCCGATTTGATGGCGACCACGAGATCGCGTTTTTCGAACGGCTTGTCGAGACGTGCCTGAAAACCCGCCCGCTGTGTCTGCCGTTGGTTCGCACCGCTGCCGAGGCCGGTAATAGCAATCACCGGCGGGTGGTGGTCACCTGCGGCATGAACTCTTTTTATGAATTCGAAGCCATCCATCACCGGCATGAGGATGTCGCACAGCACGACGTCCGGACGGTGGCTGCTCATGGCCTCCAGCCCCTGCACGCCATCCCTTGCCTCATGCACCCGAGCACCGAGGTCTTCGAGCGTGGCCGTGATGGCCTCGCGAACGTCGTCCGTATCATCGACCACGAGGATGCGGAGTCCCGCGAGCGGCCTCGGGGTCGAGTCGATGACGGCGTCGCCCGACGGCGGCTCGACGAGGGCGGGGGACCCCTGGACCAGCGGCAACCGAATCACCACTTCCGTCCCGCGTCCGACCCCCGCGCTGGTCACGGTGATCGCGCCGCCGTGCAATTCCAGCAGCCGTTTGACGAGGGCGAGCCCGATGCCGAGTCCCCCACGCCTGCGGTCCGGGCCCTCAAACTCCTGGCGGAACATGTCGAACACGAACGGCAGAAACCCGGGCCCGATGCCTTGTCCGGTATCCTGGATCGTCACGGTGCCGTGATCACCATCTCCCTTCACGGATACGGCGATGCTGCCACCGGCGGGGGTGAATTTCAAGGCGTTGCCGAGTACGTTCCTGAAGATTTGTTGCATCCGGTCCGGGTCGACGTTGACCGGAAGCAGTTCCTCGGCCTCCTCGAAGCGCAAGTCGATCCCCTTTTCCGCTGACATCTCGCGCACCGACGCCACGGCCGAGCCGATGTCCGCGCCGAGATCGCGCACCTGGAGATTGACCGCGATCGGCCCCTGCGCGGTGCGGCTGAGCTCGACCAGATCTTCCACCATTCTCGCCTCGAGCCGCGCGTTCCGTTCGATCACGTCCAATGCCCGCTCGAGCTTCGCCGGGTCGCGCCTCAGCAGCTCTGTCCACATCAGAATCGGACTGAGCGGCGTCCGCAACTCGTGCGAGATAACGGCGAGGAATTTGTCCTTGTGGACAGCAGCAGCGGCGAGCTCGCGGGTCCGGTGATTCTCCCGCAGGATCGTGTCCCCCAGGACCTGAAGCAGCTCTCCATGGATGACGAGCCGGCGTTCGGGCACGGGCTGGGTCGTGCGGGCGATGCTCCAGACCTGGCTGAAAGGAACGCCGGCGTCACGCGCGAGCCGCTCGACCGCCGACGCCTGGGAAAAGTCGAGGAACGCGTACCCGGCCACCGCCGCGCCCACGATCTCCCCCTCGAGGACGAGGGACGTGCCGACCACGGCCAGCCGGTAGGAGGGCGCGACGACGACCGCCGGACGCTCGGCGATCTGCGCGAGGCAGCGGCGCGCGCAGTCGGCAAAGATGCCCGGCTCATAGCCGCGCTCCTGAAACAGCTGAAACAGGGGGGTTGGATGAATCGGCCCGGCAACGACCGTCTCGCCGAGCCCGTACACGACGACCGTCAGCCCCGTGACCGCCGCGTACTTTTCCAGCGCGGCGCGCCACGCCGCGTCGCCAAAGAGTGCGTCCTGTTCGCCTCCCATCGCCCTATCGATCCCCGGTTTCCTCGCTGGGCCGGCGCTCGGGCGCGCGGGAGATGAGGCTGCGGTAGCTGGAGAAGGGCCCGGACGTCGGCAGCGGCAGCCGACGCCCCAGCACGCGCATGCCCTTGCCGTCCACGATCTCGCACTCGTGCGTCGTCCGGGTGGTGGGATTCGAACGCATCTTGGCGATCGTCAGACCGAGCCGGAACGTATCGCCCAGTTCGATCCAGTTCATCAAGACCATGTTGTCGACCAGCGAGCTCATGGCGAAGTCGCCCATCATGGACGACATCCCCAGCATTTCCGGGTTCTCGTGATTGTAGATCGCCGCCGTCTGGTGCTCTTTCATCAGGGCGACGAGCGCGTGAAAGAAGTCGCGAAAGATGCGGCCTTGCGTGCCGAGGTTCGACCCATAGGTCGAGAGGCTGTCGAGCAGGACGCGCTTGGGGCGAAACTCTTCCACGAGCTGCTCGATCCTGCGGAAATGTTGGTCGATCTCGAGCTCCTGGGGAGGATCGTAGTGCACCTGTACCACCCCTCGATCGATCTCCGGCTGCAGATCGATGCCGATGCTTTTCGCATTCCGCAGGATCTGGGGAACCTGCTCGTCGAGCGAAAGCATGAGGCTCCGCTCGCCGCGGCGTGCTCCCTCGGCGATGTATTGCAGGCCCATCACGCTCTTGCCGACACCGGAAATGCCGGACACCACCGTCGTGCTGCCCAGGAAGAAGCCGCCATTCACGATCTCGTCGAGACCGGGAACCCCGGTCGTAACCCGGGTCGTCGGATCGAATGCCGCGGCTCGGTCGCGGCGCGCGGCTCGCGGTGCCTGCACCCGCCGATACACTTCGATCCCATGCCCATCGATGATGCGAAACGAATGCCGGCCCATCTGATAATGGTGTCCCCGCGACTTGATGATCTCGATCGAGCGCACGGCGGCGCGCTGGAAATCTTCCTGCCGCAGCCGGATGACGGTATCCGCAATGGATTCTTCAGGACGGGTTGAACCAGGGTCGAGCCGGCTCGCTTCGACCACCAGCACCGCCGTCAGGTTTTCACGCTGCAGGCCTTCGACCAAAAGGTGGAATGCCTCCCGAGGATCCTGCCGGTCGTCCACGGCCGCGATCCCGTCGACGAAGATCCGGCGTGCACCCATCTCCGCCGCTTCCGCGAGCAGGAGGCTGTCGGCCTGTTGCAGCTCCTGGCGGAACACCTCGCGCGTGGTGAACACGATCTTGAGCCGGCGCTCGCGCTCCAGCGCCGGCAAGTCCCACCCGAAGCTGGCCGCGTCACGGATGAGCTTGTCGGGGGAGACCTCGAACAGGACGATGATACCAGGCTCGCCGAACTCGCTCGCGCCGCGATAGACGAATTCGGCGCCGAGCGTCGTTTTACCCGCGCCGATGTCGCCTTCGACCAGAATCACGTTCCCGCGCGGAATCCCGTCTCCGAAGATCGCGTCGAGCCCGCGAATGCCCGTTTTTACGAGATCTGTTCCGGCCATCATGTGGCTCTGCCCTTTCGCTTGTCCCGCATGGAAGCGTCGTCACCATCGAGGTGAGCGGACGCGCCGTGGCCCCCCGAAACCCGGTTTGCAAGCGCGCCGAGAATTTCCAGCCGCCCCGGTCGTGAGGAAGCCAGCTGCAGGAGGGACGCGAGCGGCCCGTCCGCAGGCCGGCCGACGGCGAAGACATACATCCCTGGCCCATCCGTCCGACTCATCTTGCGTGTTAGCAGGCCGGCCAAGACAAACGAGTCCAGCGATCCGGCCACTGACTTGAGATCGTACCCCACCGCGTCGGCGACGTGCTCACCCGTCACCAGCGCATCCGCATGGCGAAACAAATACACGAGGACGTCGAGGTCGCAGCGGTTGTGAATAGCCGCGACGCGGTCGAGTAAGTGGGGAATCGTTTCGTGTGGCATACTGGGGGATGGGGGCTCCGAGACCCCTAGGGTGAATTCCCAGCAGATTATCCGCCGGTTTCGAATAAAACAACCCAACCTGCCCCTTTGGTGCCAGGCCTGGTGGGCTTAGCCGCGACGCTTGCTCTGTGCCGCGTGGCTGATTGGGTGTGACAGCGCTCACGTTTCTCAACCGGATTCCCGTTGACGGGGCTTTGTCGTGCCTGCACGTTTCCCGGTCCGACCTAGGGAGGCGCGCATGCCCAGCTCGCCGAAAGCAACGCCGTCCACCGAGCCCCCGGTGCCGCCCGGTGGCTGGAGCGCCGAGCCACGACCGCCAATCGCCGAGATCGACGTCTTCGGCCTCACCGACACCGGGCGCGTACGGCGCGACAATCAGGACCAGTTTCTGATCGCGAGCCTCCACAAGCTGCTCCGCGTACACCAGTCCAGCATCCCGCCGGATGACCTGACGCCGCTCGTCACGGAATCACGCGGGTTCGTCTTTGTGGTGGCGGATGGCGTCGCGGGGCGGCCCGACGGCGCGCAGGCGAGCGGCACGGTGATCCGCGCCATCGCTCACTACGTGACGCATCTGACCGACCTCTATCGCCGTCTCGATCCGGATCGGGAAGCGGACTTCCTCGCACAGCTGGAGCGCGCGGTGCTGGAAACGCATGACGTCCTACTGGAAGAGGGCCGGCGCGAATATGGAGGCAAAGGCGGGGCGACCACCCTCACCATGTTGTTCGCGCTGTGGCCGCGCGCCTACGTTGTGCACCTCGGCGACTCGAGCTGCTTCCGGTTGCGGGAGGGACGGCTGGAACGGATGACGCGTGACCAGACCGTGGCGGAGGATCTGGTGCGTGCCGGGGCGCTGCGCCCGTCCGAGGCCCGCCAGTCCCCGCTCAGCAACGTGCTGGCGAGCGCGTTGGGAGGACCGGCCGCGACGCCGCTCACGCTTGCGACCGACGCACGGCGGGACGACGTCGTGTTGCTGTGTACCGACGGTCTGACCAAGCACGCGACCGAGGACGAGATCGCCGAGCGGCTGCGGACGCTGCAATCGTCGGAGCAGGTGTGTCGCGATCTCGTGCGGCTCGCGAACGAGCGCGGCGGCACGGACAATGTGACCGTGCTCGTCGGCCGGGTGAAGAACAGGCCTACGCCACCTCTTTGATCGGCGGTGGCTCGTCGCACGGCTCGTGCTCGTCCTCCCACGGTCCAGTGGAGGACGGTCCCCAGGAGCATACCCGAAGATCATCGTCGATGAGCCAACGAAGATCAGGCCGCGCTTCGAGGGTGGGAGCAATGTCCTTTTCGATGGTCGAGATGATTCGTTCGACCGAGTAATTCGCCAACACGCTGGTCAGGATCACCAGCTCTTTGCGAGGGGCAGGAACCGCGTGGTCCCGAGATCCAAACAGCAACCCTTCGCGCGCTACTAACTGATGGGTCGGTTGGCCGTGATCCAGGAGTTCCGTTACGTCGTCGCACTCGAACACGCTGACGTATTTCCCTTTGGGGGGAAATCGCCTGCTCATCCAATCTCTGATTCGTTCCTTTGATACGCCGGCCATTCGCAACCTCCGTTGTTGCCGTCGCAATACCCTTACTCGTCTGGCTGGGTCCGTACTCACCCCACTCCCCGGGGTAGCGCTAATCCTTTGCCAATGTAAAATTTCGTCGTAATCGAACGACCCCCCTCTCCGGGCGATGGTGACGTCGGAGCGCGATTGGCTTCGCGGAGGGGAGGGCGTGTGGACGCTAGCGTGGGCGACGTGGTAATCACCGATGACGAAGCGCGTTGGCGGATTTACTCGATCCACCGCGACGGCACACGACTGTCTTTTGTCGCTCTCAACCTCTCCTCGCCGACCGTGCTCACTGCAGACGTCTCGCGTCTAACGTGGTCACAGGTGGACTGCGCGTGGCACCTCGGGCCGGAGCGCTGGGACTAATCCTGAGCGATCAGTCCAATGACTCACGGCCAGGTAAAGATCGTTGCGGGCGAGGCGCCGGCCCGCGCGCGCGCCACATCGCCCGGCTCCCGCCAGAATCCTGGCGCCCGGAACACCGTCAAGCGGAGTTCCCACCGCGCGTGCGGATCGGGGCTCACCGGAACGGCAAAAACCAGCCGCCAGAGCTGGCGGGACTGCGGGGGGATCGCCGCTAGCAGTCCCGCGCCGACACCAACTTGCGTTCTGCTGTCTACGCCGAAGGGGGCGTCACCGGCCCAAACCGTCCCTGCATCCGCAAAGGTCGCCAGCCCCAGCGCGACATGTTTGGTGAGTCGCCCGATGGACTGCCGCGCCTCGAGGCGGCCAACGCTCCGCACCGCCCCGGCGCGGCGCGAACCGCTGTAACCCCGCACCCCTCCCTCACGGTCGCCGAGCCTGAGCTGAAACGGAAACCGGTTCTGCCACCGCCACCCCCCCGAGAATTCCGCACTACCGATGACGATCATGGCCGGAAACGGTTTGACGTACCAAGCCAACCGGCCGCTGCCGACGACGGCCTCCCACCGGCCGGATTGCCGATCCTGACGCCACTCTCCCTCCACCCGTAACGCGGCGAATGACGTGGCGGACCCCAGGCCGGCGTAGACATCGCCGGCGATGAACAGGTCATGATCGCCGGCTCCGAACCATGAGATGCCTCGACCGATGATGGCGCCGAGCCGGACGCCCTTGGCCACATCCTGCGTTCCTAGGAGCGCGTCGAATCCCCGCACCCTTAGGAAAACGACGGAGCTCACGCCGACAACGGCGTTGAGGCGTGTGCTGTTGACGGACGCGAAGGGACCGGCGAGCGCCGTGCTGGTGTCCGCGACCAATCCGGAATCGGTGACGATCACGGCCTGCGACGCCGGCGCGACCCGTTCATCGGTGATGAGGCCGCCGACGAACGCGCTGCGCCCCCGGACGCCGACGCGCAGGACCGCTCCCAGGTCCGCGAAGCGCCGACGGGCACCGAGCGCGACGGAACTGCTGTCGGGTCGCACGAAGGCGGTCAGCCCACGCACTTCGCGAAAGCCGACGTGCCAGGCGGTTGGCTGCAGGTCGGTGATGAAGGGGTGTCCCAAATCGACGCTCACCGTGCTGCCCAGAGGGGTACGATCGGCGACCACGGCGAATGTGTACGGCCGGCCGAACGCCTGATACGCGACCAGCTGCACGCCCACGCCGTTGCGATACGCAAACCCGCGCTCGCCACGCACCGCCAGTAAGACGCCGCGGCCACCGACGTTGGCGTTGCCGATGCGGAGTGCCGCGGGTTCTCCGTCATGAAAGCGCATGGCAAACACGGTGGGGATTTCGTCGATGGTTTCGACTTCGATGCGCACGCCACCGGCCCCGTCGGGGACGGCGCGGACGACCGCGTCGGCGAGGAACGGCTGGAAGCGCAGGATGCGCTCCGATTCGGCTCGCATCCGCTCGGTACACGGCCGCCCGACGTGGAGCAGCAGAAAGCCCATGACCACGTCGGGTTTCGTGGTCGTGTGGTGCAATCCCACGCCGCGTGCGAGCGGGCGCAGCAGCCGCGGAAATCGCAGGAATGATGGATCCCGCAGGACGATAGTGATTGCCGAGACGATCCGACCGTCACACTGGGCATGGGCCGGACGTGCCGCGGTCGCGAGCGGCACCAGTGCGAGCAGCCACGGGGCGTACCGGATCATCTACTCGGGACGCGTATGCCCGGGCGAAATCAGGCGTACTTCGCGAGCGTCGTCCGGAGCTCCTGCATGGCGATGGGTTTCGTGATGCGGGCGGCGTAGTCCTTCAAGTCCCGCGTCTTCCAGTAGCCGGCCGTCATGGCAATCACAGGGACCTGGGCCAGCGTCGGATCACGTTCCTGCTCGGCCCGGAAGTCCCACCCGTTCATCCCTGCCATCTGCAGATCCAGCAGCACGACGCACGGCCGCAGCCCCCAGCGCAGCTTGTCCAGCGCCTGCATGCCGCTGGTGGCCGTCTCGACCTCGAATCCTTCGCCGCGAACGATTTCTTCTAACGCCTCGCGGAACTCCTTATCGTCGTCGACGATGAGGATTGTCTTGGTGGGATGATCGGCGATAGTGCTGCCGGACGAGCGCTTGGTAATCATGCGATGCTCCGTTTCACGCGCCGTTCGATGACGCGACGTCGTTGCACGAGTGCGTGGAGAGCCTCTGTCAGCTCATCGAACCCGATTGGTTTGGCGAGGTGCATATTGAAGCCCGCCGTGAGGGCCTCCTCGCGGTCCTTGACGGAGGCCATGGCCGTGAGGGCCAGCGCGCGCACATCCCCGCCGTGCGCGGGATCCAGCGCGCGGATGCGGCGCATGAGACTCAGCCCGTCCTCCCCCGGCATGCCGATGTCCGACACGACGAGCTGCGGCCGGAATTCTTCAAATACCAGCATCGCCTCGGCCGCGGATGGCGCGGCGCGTACGTCGGCGCCCGCCCCTGTCAGCATTTCGACGAGCGGTTCGCGCGTATCCTGATCGTCATCGACCACGAGCACCCGCAAGCCCTTCAGATCGAGCGGCGCGGCGGCGTCGCCGCGCGATTCGGTGCTGCCACGCACGCGTTCCAGGCCGAGCACGCCGCCGCGGACGGCATCACCCAGGAACAGCGGGAGCGTCACGGTAAACGTCGCTCCCTTTCCTTCACCGGGGCTCGACGCCCGTACCGTTCCGTGATGCTGCTCGACCACATGCCGCACGATGGCCAACCCCAGACCTAGGCCGCCGGGCTGCGCCGGCTGGCCTTGGCTGAATACGTCGAAGATGCGCGGCAAGAAATCCGGGGTGATCCCCGTGCCCGTGTCGGTCACTTCGATGCGCGCCTGTCCGTTGGCGCGGTCCAACACGACCATGATCCGTCCACCCGCGGATGTGGCTTTGATGGAATTCGTGAGCAGATTCCAAGCGATCTGGCGTATCCGGGTTGGATCGCCGAGCACCGACCCCACCGACTCTCCAATCGAGGCCTCGAGCGCGACCGATTTGGTTTCGGCCATCGCGCGCACCATTTCAATCGCTTCGCGGACGACCGCTGCGATATCTACGCGCTCGAGCGCCAGATCGAGTTTTCCCGCGACGATACGCGAGACATCGAGCAGGTCGTCGGTCAGGCGCGCCTGGATCCGCGCCGATCGCTCGATGGCGTTGATACTCCGTTCGATGTCGGCTCCATCCGCAGTCCGCCGGCGGAGCAGCTCCACCTGCAACAGCAACGCCGCCAGCGGCGTGCGCAGCTCGTGTGAGAGCACGGCGAGAAAGCGATCCTTCGCCCGCGTCGCCTGCTCGGCCTCGGCTTTGGCCGTTTGCGCCTGGTGTAACAACCTGTCCCGCTCGCGCTCCGCCCGTTCGCGAACGGTGATGTCTTCGATCGCGAGGACCAGCAGGGGGCCCATCTCAGGGCCGGATCGCACGGGACGCGCGGACAGCGACATCGTCCGCCTGCCCAGTTGTGGGACGTCCACCTCGACTTTGACGTTCTGGAATCGCGTGCTTCCCACCGGCATGGCGCCCAGACTGCTGCGCAGCTCTGCGGCGTTCCATAGCCCCTTGCCCAAGTCGAAGAGGTTCGCGCGCTCGGTCTCCGCGGGCGTCATGCGGAAGGTCTCGTAGAACGCCTCATTGGCGGATCGCACGACCAGCTTGTCGTCGAGCACGATCAACGGCACCTGGACCGCTTCCACGATGCCGGCGGAATACGCGTGCCCCCACTCGGCGCCCTGTTGCGCCCGCTTGAGCGAGTCGACATCGACCAGGGTGATGAATGCCCCGTCGATCTGGTTGTCCACGGTCTTGTACGGCCGGATTTGCATCCGGTACCAGCGTCCCTCTTCATCCTGGACTTCCAGGTCCTTCGGCTCGGCGGTCTGCATGACGTCCTTGATCAGCTGATCCAGGTTGGGCACTCGGACGTTCGGCCTGATATCGGAGATCACGCGCCCGAGGTCGCTGGGGAGCAGGTTCATCGTCGTGCTGGCCTGGGGTGTGAAGCGGCGGACGCGCAGCTTTGCGTCCACGATGACAATGGCGATCTCTACGCCATTCACGAAGTTGATGATGTCATTGTTGAGCTGACTCAACTCATGATTGCGATTCTGCCCCTCGTCGTTCAGCGTGCTCAGCTCTTCGTTTGTGGATTGCAGCTCTTCCTTCGCCGTTTCGAGTTCCTCATTCATGCTCAGGAGCTCTTCGTTGCTCGACACGAGCTCCGCATTGGTGACGCCGAGCGCGTCGTTCGCGATCTGGTGCTCGGCGATCAGCGACTGGAGGTATTCCTTGGTCGCCGCGAGCTCGTGTTCCAACGCCTCCCCGCGCCCCTGGGTCCGGCGTCGGGCGCCGCCCGCCCGCCCGGCCTTGCGCTCGACCACGACAGGATCGGGCAAGGCGGGCTCGAACAGGACGGCGTACAGACTGTTCTTCGCCTCAGCGCTTCCCGCGATGGGCAGCACGACGATGTTGCAGCGGGTGGTGGTGCCATTCACCTCGAGCCGCACCCGCTCTCGCCGGACGGGAGTCCGTTCCGCCTTGGCGCGCCCGAACGCGACGCGCAGCTCGGACAGCAACCCTCCGCGCACCATCTTCAACAGATTGACCTGTGGCTGTCCGGGTGGAGCCTCGAGGTACGGAGCCGTACGGCCGCGGAACTCCAGGATCTCCATCCGTTCATTGATGATCACGCCCGCGGGTGCGTAGAGCCCCAGCAGCAGCGTATCCACCTGCCGGCTCAGATCGGCCGTCGTTGCCGCCGATTCCCCGGACCGGGCGGCGATCCACGCCGCGACGTTCTTGCCGGACTCCCGTTTCACGCCGACGGGCCGCAGCCTTCTCGGAACCGCCGTGCGCGCGAACACTTTGTTGGTCTCATCGAGCGCCGAGAACAGCTCCTGGCGGCCGGGAACCCCTTCCGCTTGCCCCAGCACCAAGAACCCTGGGTTATTCAGGCAATAGTGGAACATCTCGAGCGACCGCTGCTGGAGCGCTGGGTTGAAGTAGATCAGCACATTCCGGCAGCTGATGAGGTCCAGCTTGGCGAACGGCGGATCGCGCGCCAGATCGTGCCGCACGAACACGCAGATGTCGCGGATCGCCTTGCCGACGCGGTAACCGCCTTCGACCTTCGTGAAGAATCGTTGTAGCCGCTCGGCGCCGAACGTGGTCACGGCGCTTTCCGGGTAGATGGCGGTCCGGGCCTTCTGCACGGCCTTCTCACTCAGATCCGTGCCGAAAATCTGCATCGGACACTTCGCGTGCGTCTCATCCAGGAATTCCCGCAGCGCCATCGCGAGGGAATAGACTTCTTCCCCCGTGGAGCAACCCGCGACCCACGCCCGAATCGAGTCTTGCGCGGACTTGTGTTTCAGGATGTCCGGAAAGACCTGCGTTTTGAGCGCGTCAAACACTTCAGGATCCCGGAAGAACGACGTCACGTGGATCAGCAGGTCGTCGAACAGGGATTGCGCTTCGCCGCTGTTCCCTTGGAGCAGGAGCGCGTAGTCGTGGAGGGTATCGGCTTTGCGTACTGCCATGCGGCGAGCGACGCGTCGCTCGAGCGTGGTTCTCTTGTATTCGCCGAAGTCCACGCCCACGTTCTCGCGGAGTGATCCCACGATGGCCTGCAGATCCGCTTCGTTTTCGGCCTGGGCGGGCCAGGTGACTTCTGGGCTGGAGGGCGCCATGTACGGATGCTGGGCGAGCCGAATCAGCTCAGCGGCGAGCTGCGGGATCGGCAACGCGAGGTCTACCGCACCCGACGCCAGCGCACTTTGCGGCATTCCGCTGAATTTGGCGGTCTGGGGATCCTGCACCATCGTCAGGCCGCCTGCCTCCTTGATCGCTCGCAGTCCCTCGGTGCCATCGTTCGCGGTACCCGACAGCACGACCCCGATCGCCTGTGCGTGTCGTTCAGCCGCCAGCGCGCAAAAAAAGAAGTCGATGGGGAGGGATAGCTTACCCGGGCGATGGGGCCGCGGCTGCAAGGCGAACCCGCCCTGCCGCAACGAGACTTCGACATTGGGCGCCATCACGTACACGTGCCCAGGCTCGATCGGCATGCCGTCCTGGATCTCGTGAACCGGCATGCGCGTTTTTCGTGCGAGCGCCTCGACGAGTCGGCTCGGATGTGTGGGATCCAGATGCTGAATCAGGACAAACGCCATCCCGAGCCCAGGCGGTATCGTGTCAAGGAGCTGGCTAAAGGCTTCCAAGCCACCCGCCGAAGCCCCGACTCCGACGATTGGAAAGGCGGGCGCGGGCAGATCGCGAGTAGCCGCAATCGGCTGTGACGCGTCTTTGCGGCGTCTCTTCAATGAGGGTCCCCCATTGCCGGCAACCTTCAACGTGGTGTCTCCTCGCCTCGCCAGGTCGCCAATGCGGCAAGAACCCCGATGACGAGCGTCGCCTTCGGTAGCGCTCTCTTCATAGCTGTGTCCTCCCTCGCGACAGGTGTGTCGCGACGGGACGTGTGGAAGGGCACAGGGAGAGTATCGAAAACGCCCTACCCCTCGCTATGACACGTTAGCTGTCACCCGTTCGGGGTAGAGCCCGAAGTCGCGCGTCGGTCTGGTGTTAGGCAGCGCCGGGCGCGGTCCAGCGCCCGGCGGGATGCTTCGCCTTAGGGCTTCGGCGCCCCGTTCACGAGATACGGATCGGCGATCAGGAGCCGGAACTGGCCCCGTCGATTCGCCGCGTTCGCGACTTCTGTGCGTCCCTCGACGGCCAGCTCGCCCTCGCCACGCGTGGCGATCTCGATCCGAACCGGATCGATGCCTTTCAAAACGAGATACGCCTTGGCCGCTTCGGCGCGCTTCAAGCCGAGCGCCATGTTGTGGGTGTTGGTGCCAGGCTGACTCGCGAACCCCACGATGACGATGCGCATCGCCGGGTTGGCGCCAAAGATCGCGATCTTGTCGTTCAGGATTGTCTCCGCCGAGTCGGTGAGGTCTGATTTGTTGTTCTCGAAGAAGATCTTTTGCTCCATCGTCGCGAGTGCTTCGGTGGACGACGCCGGCGGCACGGGCTTGGGGAGCGCGAGCGAGTCGCGGAGGCCCTGGTAGCTGGCCTCGACCTCGCGGAGACGCGCCGTCTCGGCCGCACTGACGGAATCGGGCGCGACCACGGGAGCCGGAGCCACCGAGGGCGACGAGTGGGAACAGGCTGCGGACAGTATTCCAGTAAACGCCACGGCCACAGCGAGCCGTAACGGTCGGTTCGTCAACACGATGTTCATGACACGCCTCCAAGCAGTTGGACAGAGAAAGAGTCTGCTGTGAGGTCTAGCGGGACGGACATTCCGGGGGTATCGCACAACGAGGGCACAACAAGAATCGAAAGGACTAGGCCAGCGGCAACGCCTCGCTGATCGAGAATTTCGCCTTCAACTCCTTCAATTCGGACTCAAGCCTGCGGTTGCCCTCGTGATCCTGCTCGGGGCTGTCGCTCACGACCAGGATATGTGTGATCCGTTCTTCGGGGACCACTCTGCCGGTCCAGGTCCGGCCGCTGCGCCGCGCATCGATCTGCTCGTCATCGAGGAGCGGTTGGATCGAGCGCAGCCGCTCCGCGGGTTGTGGCGGCGACAATTGATACGCATACGCCCATATGGGCTTGGGCTCGGGACTGGCTTTGTTCGTGGTCATGCACGGAGTGTAGCGTGGAGGACGTCGCCCCGGTATCGCACAGACTAATGAAAGGCCCAGGCGGCGAGGGCTTAACTCTTCCCCTCCCGGTGGGCGAACGCGGCGATCTGCAGGCGCGTGTGCAGCATCAGTTTTTCCATGACGTTGCGGACGTGACTCTTGACGGTGTCGGTCGCGATGTCGAGCCGCAAGGCGATTTCCTTGTTACTCAATCCTTCGGCGATGAGGTCAATCACTTCCCGTTCACGCGGCGTCAGACGCACGGCGTCGAGCGCGTCGGTCCGCCCGCGGACGATTGCGTCTTTCGCGATCTGGGAGAAGAGCGTGCTCGTCATCTGCGGGGGCAGGACGTGGACTCCCTGCGCGACCGAGCGGATGGTGGTCACCAGATCGTCGAGCGTGGCATCCTTCATTATGAAGCCGGACACGCCCACGTTGACGAATTCCACTATGTCTTCGTGTACCGGCAGGAGGTCCATCAGGATGATCTTCGTCTCGGGGAGTTGTCTTCTGACGTCCTCCGCAACGCGGATGCTGTCGCCGTGTCCCAAGCCAAGATCGAGGAGCACCACATTCGGCTGTGTCTTTTGCAGCAACGCGATGTCAGCACCGGGGGCACCAGCGACAACCTTGAGGTCGGGGATCTGATTCAGAAGCGCAGCAATCCCTTCGCGCACCAGACGATTGTCTTCGATCAGCGCGACCGAAATCACTAGCCTGCCTCGAGCGTGTCGAGCCCCTGCGGGACCATGGCCGTGCGTATCGCAGTTGTACCCATATCCGAAAATAAGCGATCGGGCATCGGAGTGCCAGCGGCAGCGCCCTCCTCCTTGACGCCCCTGGCGCGCCCGGTCGATTCTAGTGGTCCGTCCCCATTCGGAGGTTACATGCGGAGTGTGATCGTCGCCACCGCCGCGCTGTTCACGCTGTCCGCCAGCATGCATGCGCAGCAAGACTTCGACACCGTTCAAGTGCGGTCCCAGAGAGTCGCCGAGGGCGTGTACATGCTCACCGGCGCGGGTGGGAATATCGGGCTCTCGATCGGGGATGACGCCGTGTTCGTCGTGGACGATCAGTATGCGCCCTTGACTCCCAAGATTCTCGCTGCGATCGCGCAGCTCACCAACAAGCCAGTGCGGTTCATCGTCAACACGCACTGGCACGGCGACCACACCGGCGGCAACGAAGCAATGGGGAAGACCGGCGCCCTGCTGGTGGCGCACGACAACGTGCGGCGACGGATGTCGTCCGAGCAGGTCATCGAGTTCTTCCAGCGGACCGTTCCGGCCTCCCCGGCGGGCGCGTTGCCGGTCATCACATTCAGCGATACGGTGACGTTCCACATCAACGGCGATGACGTGCAGGCATTCCACATCGCGCATGCCCATACGGACGGCGATGCCTTCATCGTGTGGCGCAAAGCCAATGTCGTGCACGCGGGCGACGTCTTCGTCCTCTACGGCTTCCCCTTTATCGATCTCAGCAGCGGTGGCAGCATCGACGGCCTGATCGCCGCGACCGACGTGCTGCTCACGCTCGGCGATGACAACGCCAAGATCATCCCCGGGCACGGCGGGCTCAGCGACCGCGCGGCAGTGCGGGAATACGGGAAAATGCTGAAGACGGTTCGCGATCGCGTGCGCCAGCAGAAAGCGGCGGGGCGCTCGCTCGCCCAGACGCTGGCCACTCGCCCCACGGCGGAATTCGATGCTGGCTGGGGAACGGGCTTCATCAAGCCGGATCAGTTCGTGGCGATGGTCTACCAGAGCGTGAGCACCACGCGGCGCTGAGAATCAGTTGATGATGCGGTGGACGACTTCGATCGCGCTGTGCGCTGCGCCACTCACGCTCTCCGGCCAGACGCCCGATACCACCAAACCCTATTCGCTGCCGCCGACCACCGTCACCGTCACCCGGGCCGAGCGGCCGCTGACGCAAATCGCCAATTCGATCGGCACGGTCGACCGCGAGCAGATCAGCCGAGCGCGGCCCACGTGGGGGCTCGATGAAGCGTTGGTGAGCGTGCCGGGCGTCTACGTCGCCAATCGCTACAACTTCTCTCAGGACCAGCGGATCTCGATCCGCGGGTTTGGCGCGCGCTCCGCCTTTGCGGTGCGCGGAATCAAGATCCTCGTGGACGGCATCCCGCAAACGCTCCCCGACGGGCAGGGACAGCTCACGAACATCGAGCTGGGCGAGGTCGATCGCATCGAGGTGCTGCGCGGGTCGACCTCAGCGCTCTATGGCAATGCCTCCGGAGGTGTGATCAGCGTCTCGACCAATCCGCACGATGTGGTGGGCCTGCGAGAGGACGCTCGCTTCCTCGCCGGCCGGTTCGCTCAGAATCCCGATCGCACCTGGAGCAAGTGGCAATCGACGACGGGCATGCGCGTGTTGGGCGGGAGCGCGCAGGTCACGCTGTCGCGCCTCGACTACGACGGCGAACGCGACCACAGCGCGGCTGACCAACGGATCGTCAATGCGCGGCTGAGCGTCCCGCTGGCGACGGGCTGGTCCCTGGCCCTGGTAGCCGCCATGGGCCACAACCCGCAAGCTGATAATCCGGGATCGCTCACGTTCACGGAGCTGACCACGAATCGCGACACCGTGCCGGTGCTGAATCGCAATCGGGACGCCGGGAAAGCGGTCAAGCAATTCCAGACCGGCGCCACGATCCGCCGCGCGATGGGACATGGCGGTGAAGCGGCGTTCACGGTGTACGGGCTCACGCGAGATCTGAAGAATCCGATCACCACGACGTACATCGATCTCGATCGGGTGGATTACGGCGCTCGCGCCAGCGCCACCTACCCGCTCCCGATCGGCGCTCGACCGCATCGTCTCACGTTTGGGTTCGATTATCAGCGCCAGCGGGATGACCGCAAGAACTTTGCGTATCTCAACACGCCGGGTGATTCGGCCAAGCCCGATACGACGCGCACGCTCGATCAACTGGAGCATGTCACGGAAGTCGGGCCGTTCGTGCAGAGCGCGGTCGAGCTGTCGCGCACCGTCACATTGACCGCGGGACTGCGCTACGACTGGGTGAAATTCGCCGTGCGCGATCACCTCGTCACCGCGTCGAACCCCGATGACTCCGGGGAGCGATTGATGCAGGCGCTGTCGGGAGCCCTCGGCGTCGCCGTGAATCCGTCACGGGCGCTCACGGTCTACGGCAACATCGCGTCCTCGTTCGAGACTCCCACGACCACGGAGCTCGCGAATTCGCCGTCGGGCGCCGGGGGGTTCAATACCGGTCTGGAGCCGCAGCACGCGTGGAATTACGAGGTGGGCGTGCGCGGCGCGCTCGGAGATCGATTCAGCTACAGCGGCGCGGTGTTTCAGGCGGATGTGCGCGACGCGCTCATTCCGTATGAGATCGCCGCGCCACGCTTTTACTATCGCAACGCGGGCAGCACGCGGCACCGCGGCGTGGAGTTGAACGGCAATCTCGCCGTGGTGGATGGGATCAGCGTCAACGTCGTCTGGACGTACGCCAACTACCGGTTCCGTGACTATTCCTTTACCGACTCGCTCGGCACGCACGTGCTCGACGGCCGGGAGCTGAGCGGCGTTCCCAAGAACTGGTTTCATACGATCGTGCGCGCGCAGCCCGCGGCATTCGGCGGCTTCTGGGCGGAAGTGCAACAGAGCTATTCGTCGGGCTACTTCGTGAGCGACGGACAGCCCACGCGGACGTCACCCTGGTGGGCGACGAACGTGCGGCTGGGGTGGGAGGGAAGCGCGGGGGGGGGGAAGGTTCGCCTGGGTCCGTTCCTCGGGATCAACAACGCGTTCAATCATCTATATGTCAGCTCGGTGGTCATCAACGCGGCGCGCGACCGGTTCTACGAGCCGGCACCCGGTCGCAACGCCTATCTGGGTCTTACGGTCGGAGCCGGCCGCTAGGTACTTTGCACGCATGAGACAGCCATTGCTCGTCTTTGCCTCCGGTCTCCTGCTGCTCGGCACGCGCCTACCGGCGCAGACACCGCAGGCGCAAGTCGATACCAGCCAGCTCACCGTCGATACCGCTACCAAGACGGCGACGTTCCAGCTCGTGGGCGGCCAGACCAACCTGAACAGCGGCCTCAACTTCAACGGATTCAACGACGGCAAGCTCACGCTCACCGTGCCGCAGAACTGGAATGTGGTGATCCAGTTCGCCAACAAGGATCCCAACCTGCCGCACTCGGCCGAGATCGTGGATACCACCAAGCCGATGCCGGCTGGCCCGGTCGATCCGACGTTCGCCCGCGCCATGACGACCAAGCTCATGAACGGGCTCGCGAGCGGAGAGGCCGATACGTTCCGGTTCGTGGCGAACAAGCCGGGATCGTTCATGATTTTCTGCGCCGTGCCGGGCCACGGCCTGGCCGGGATGTGGATCCGGCTCAAGGTCTCGCCAACGGATAAGCGTCCCACCCTCGTCGCTACCACCTCCTGAACTCCGCCGGCGCATCCGAGACTCCCCCGCACGTCGAGAGTGCGGGGTTCTGGCAGACCATCGGCGAAGCGATTCGCGGGACGCATCACGACTATACGTCCGGGCCCATCGGCCGCGCGATCATTCTGCTCGCCGTGCCGATGGTGGTCGAGATGTTCATGGAGTCGTTGTTCGCGGTCGTCGACATCTTCTGGCTCGCCCACGTCGGCCCGAACGCGGTGGCGACGGTCGGCCTCACCGAGTCGATGCTCACCATCGCCTACACGGTGGCGATGGGATTGTCGATCGGCGTAACGGCGATGGTCGCACGGCGCATTGGAGAAAGGAATCCCGCCGGCGCCGCGGAGGCCGCGGTGCAGGGGATCGCGCTCGGCGTGATCACGGCAGCGATCCTCGGCGTGCTCGGCGTCGTCTTCGCGCCGAGGCTGCTCGGCATCATGGGGGCGTCACCCGAGGTCATCGCCACCGGCCATACCTACACGCGCATCATGCTGGGCGGCAACGTCGTGATCCTGCTGCTCTTTCTCATCAACGCGATCTTTCGCGGCGCCGGCGACGCGGCGATCGCGATGCGCGTGCTGATCCTCGCGAACTCGATCAATATCGTGCTCGGGCCGTTGCTCATCTTCGGCATTGGCCCATTCCCCGAGCTCGGCGTGACCGGCGCCGCGATCGCCACGACAATCGGCCGCGGGACGGGTGTGCTGTATCAGCTCTATCGGCTGTGGCGGCGTGACGGCCGGGTGGTCATCCATCGAGAGCAGATCGCCCTCAAGCCGGCAGTGATGAAAACCATGCTGCGTCTGTCTGGCACGGGGACCTTCCAGGTATTCGTGGGAATGGCGAGCTGGATTGGGTTGACGCGCATCAACGCCTCGTTCGGCGCGGAGGCGCTGGCGGGTTATACGATCGCGATCCGCGTCATCATCTTCGCGCTGCTGCCCTCGTGGGGCCTGGCGAACGCGGCGGCGACGCTCGTGGGCCAGTCGCTCGGCGCCGGCAAGCCGGAGCGCGGCGAACAGGCGGTGTGGAAGGCGGCCTTGTATAACGTGTTCTTTCTTGGAACAGCCGGGCTGATCTTTATCGTGTTCGCGAACCCGATCGCCCACTTGTTCTCTAAAGATCCAGCCGTGGCCGGGGTCGCGGCCGATTGTCTGCGCATCATCAGCTACGGGTATCTGTTCTACGCCTACGGGATGGTTCTGACGAATTCCTTTAACGGCGCGGGCGATACCTGGACCCCGACGTGGCTGAATCTGTTTTGCTTCTGGCTCTGGGAGATTCCGCTGGCCTGGCTGCTGGCGCGTCATTTCGGGATGGGACCGCAGGGTGTCGCCTGGGCAGTGACGATCGCGTTCTCGACACTGGCCGTCGCGAGCGCCGTGCTGTTCCGGCGGGGGCGCTGGAAGCTCAAAACGCTCTGAAGGCTGGCAGGGTATATTAGGCGCATGCGATTCGTCCGGGTCGTCCTGGCACTGGTATTCGGCCTCGCAATGGCTGGCCCGGAGACCCACGCTTGTCCGGTTCACAGTCATGTCCCGGCCTCCCCGTCCCATCACCAGGACGCGACGGGGGGCGGCGGGGGCCATGAAGAATCGGCGCATTGCACCTGCCCACAGGCATGCTGTCCGTCCGCCGTCAGCGTTTCGCTGCCAACGCCGCGCGCGTCCTGGACCGCGGCCCCGGGTCCCGTCGTCACAGTTGATCTCGACGCGGCACACGCGGTCTTTCTCCCCACACGCACACACTTCCTTCCATTCGCACTCGCACCTCCCCCTCCACTGCCGCTGTCGTAGTCCGCACTTCCCTCGAAGACAGAGCACACACAACCCCTGGTGGAGGGGCGAATGGCATTTTTCAAGTTCATGGTTTGCGCCGCGCTTGCGGGCGCCGGCGCGCTGACTTCGCGCGCTGCCGCACAAGCGCCTGGCGAGATCGCAGGAATCGTGGTCGAGTCGGACAGCTCACCCGTCACGGGTGCCGACGTCGGCCTGACCGGAACGAGCCTTAGGGCGACGACCGACGCGTCGGGACGTTTTCGGATCCGTCGTTTGGAGCCAGGCGCGTACCGCGTTCGGGTGGGGGGACTGGGCTTCCAGACCGTCACGCTCCCGGTGAGCCTGCATTCGAGCGAGACGGTGGATTTGCGCGTGGTGCTGTCACGCACGGCGCTCGAGGTCGCCGCGGTAACGGTCATCGGCTCGCCGCGCGATCTGGATGAGGTGCGCGACCGGCTCCGGCTGGTCCCGGGAGGCGTGGCGCTCGTGCCGCCCGAGCAGCTGCGCGAGAGCCGCCAGGCCAATCTGTCGGACGCGCTGCGGCTCACACCCGGCGTGTTCGTGCAGTCACGATTCGGCGCGGCGGATGAAAGCCAGCTGTCGATTCGGGGCTCCGGCTTGCGCAACAATTTTCACGCGCGCGGCGTAAACCTGCTCGTCAACGGCATGCCGTACCGCAATGCCGACGGCTTCACCGATTTCGAGTCGCTCGAGCTGCTCACCACCGAAGCGATCGAGGTGCACAAAGGCGGCAACGCGCTGCGCTATGGCGGCTCAACGCTCGGCGGCGCGATCAATCTCGTCACCAAGACGGGATACAGCGCCGGTTCGCTCGATGCCTTCGGGCAAGGTGGGAGCTTCGGCTTCAGCAAGGCGCAGCTGGCATCCGGCGGCACGCGCAACGGATTCGACTATTACGCCAGCTACGCGCGCACCGATCTCGACGGGTATCGCGACTGGTCGGATCAGCGGCGTGACCGCGTCAACCTGCACACCGGCTGGATCCTGTCACCGGGGGTGGATCTCCGCAGCTTCTATTTCTTCGCCCACGTGCAGGAGCACTTGCCCGGTGCGCTGACGCCTGCGGAATTTGCCGCCAATCCGCGCCAGGCCGATTCCGTCAACGTCGCCGATCACTGGGGCCGCGACTACTCGCTGCATCATATGGGCGTGCAGCTGCGCGCCCAGCTGACGCCGCGGCAGCGGCTCGAGATCGCGCCGTACTTTCAGTATCGGGATATCGACCACCCCATCTTTCGTGTGATCGCGCAGGTCAGCCGGGATTGGGGCGCGGAGGCGCGATACGAGAACACGACTCCGATCGCGGGTCGGGACAACCGGCTCACGGTGGGCGTCCAACCGTCCTACGGCAACATCAACGACCGGCAGTACGACAATGTGGCCGGCGAGCACGGCGCCCTGCAAAAGGATCAATGGGACGAGGCGTCGGGCCTCGCGGCGTACTTCGAGAACGTGTTGACGGTCACGCCGCGGTTTTCGACGGTCGTGGGTCTGCGCTGGGAGTCCACCAAGCGGAAGGTGACCGATCACTTCCTGTCGGACGGCGATCAGTCCGACACGCGGACCTATCGGGCGCTCTCGCCGAAGGTCGGCGTCCTGTATGACCTGCGCGCCGGCAGCGGGACGCAGCTCTTTGCCAACGCGAGTCGTTCCTTCGAGCCGCCGCTCATCCTCGAGCTCAACAGTCTGACCGTTCCCGGATTCATCGACCTCGCCGGCCAGGATGCGTGGCAGTTCGAAGTGGGGACGCGGGGGCGGCGCGGGGCAGTGGAGTGGGACTTCTCCGCGTACGATATCGAGCTGAAGAACGAAATCCTCAACATCAACGTGCAGCCGTTCCCCGGCGCGCCGTTCACGGTGCCTACCTATCGGAATGCGCCGAAGACTCGTCACAGCGGCATCGAGGCGGGGCTGGCGTGGACGATCAGCGATCGCCTGCGGCTCCGTTCCGCCTACACGTTCGGGCGGTTCCGCTATGTCCAAGACTCGAGCTACGCCGGAAACGACATTCCCGGCGCGCCGAGTCACGTGGTGCAGCTGGAAGGTCGCTACAGCAATCCGAGTGGGATCTCCCTCATGCCGTCGCTCGAGTGGGTCCCGCAGTCATACTTCGTGAACAGCGCCAATACCGCGAGCAACGATGGGAGAACCGTCCTCGGTCTGCGCGCGGAATGGACGCCGCCGCGCAGTCAGCTGACCGTATTTGTGGCAGGTCAAAACCTGACGAACAAGCGCTACGCCGCGACGGTGCAGGTGGATAACGACGTGGGCCGATACCTCGAGCCGGCCGATGGCCGCGCCATCTACGGAGGCATCCGGTGGCAACCATGATCTGGGGCCTAGGGGTTAGGGCCTGGGGCCTAGGGGTGATCTGTATGGTCCTGGCGTGCGGACGCGAGTCCGTGCGCATCGAAGAGGTGCGCAGCCCGAGCGGGACCGCCGCGGCCGCTGATCCGTCCCTCGCGCTGGATCCCCGCTCCGGCGATTGGCTGATGACGTGGGTCAGCGACGGCAGCCTGTGGTTCGCACGGACGAGCGATCGCGCCGCGACCTGGAGCGCGCCGGTGCGCGTCAGCAGCACGCCCGGCGACGTCCATCCACATGGCGAGTCATCGGCCCGCCTGGTCGCGAGCCCGCGCGGCGTGTTGGCCGCGGTCTGGACCAACAGCGTGGATGTGGCCGGCCGGCAGTGGCCGGCGAGCAACATTCGGTTCGCGCGTTCGAGCGACGGCGGCGCCACCTGGTCGCGCACCATCACGCTCAACGACGACTCAGCCGGCGCGCCAGGTGGCCACATCTTCCATGGCGTGGCGTGGAGCGGTGATTCGAGCCTGCTGGTCACGTGGCTCGATGAGCGCGGTGGCGCGACGCCCGGTGATTCTGCCGCCGAAGGGGGAGGGGGGGGCACGCACCCGGGTCATCATCCGGAGACGATGCTGGAGCCCGATGCTCGTATCTATCTCGCCAGCTCGACGAACGGCGGCGGGCGCTGGGGACCGAACCAGCCGCTGTGGGGAGCGGCGTGCCCGTGTTGTCGTGTGTCGCTCGCGCGCGAGCCCGATGGGAGCGTCGTGGCAGGGTGGCGGAAGCACTTTGCGGGCAGCGTCCGCGATCCCGTGGTCGCACCGGTGGTCAGTCGCGGTGCCCTCCCGGCTGAGACGCGGGTCGCTACCGACGGCTGGGTGTATCCCGGCTGCCCGCACACCGGCCCCGGCGTGGGCGTGGACGCCCGTGGGACGATCCACGTGGCGTGGTTCACCGGCAAGCTCAAGGGCGAAGGCGTGTTCTACGCGCGCCAGCCCGCGGGCGCGTCGTTTGCTCCGCCGGTGGAAGTGGTTGGTGGCCGCATGACGGCGCATCCGCGCGTCGCCGCCCTACCGGATGGCGGCGCGATCGTGGCGGCTGATATCGACTCCCGCGAATACATCGGATTGACGCTGGCGCGGATTTCGTCCGCTGGCACCGTGGTGGGGCGCCGGAAGGTCGCGAGCGCGCTCGGCGCTGATCATCCCGACGTGATCGCATTGCCCGATAGCTCGGTACTCGTCGCTTGGACGCAGAAAGAAAAAGTGGCAGAAGAGTCGCGCACGCGAATTCGAATCATCCGCGTGGTGCCCTAGGCCCTAGCCCCTAGCCCCGAGCCCCTATTAGGGCCGCAAATAGCCCCAGGTGTGCAGCCGGTCGAAGTCCTCGAACCAGCGATCCCCGATGTCTTTGCGGTAGTACATGTTGGGGATCATGATGTTGTCGATGCGATTGTAGGCCTGCTTCTGCGCGGCTTTCATGGTCGTCCCGGTGCCCACCACGATGAGCACGACGCCGGAGGTGCCGGTCACGACCCATTCGTTGTTGATCTGTTTGACGTCCTCGATATGGACGCCGTCCCGCGTCGGCTTCTTGAAGATGATGACGGCGTCCTTCGAGGTCTTCGCGAAGGTTTCGGGATCGGTGTACGGGAACGGCGGCACCATGATGCGCACGCCGACCTGGAAGCCGCTGCGCGCCTTGAATTGTGTGATCGACCCTTCAGCGAGACGATAGAAGAGCTCACCGATGGGTGTGAGCATGCCTTCCTGCTGAATGCTGATCGTGGGATAGCCGAACCGTGACGTGAACTCGAGCGGATAAATGCCGTTCGAGTTGACCATGCAGTTCACGTCGATGTAGCCGACGTAGCGCTCTTCGCGCAGCCGCGGCTCCATCTTCTTGAGCGTCGCGTTGAAGATGCGCGTCGGCTCGCTCCAGAACATCGTCGTGCCCATCTCGCCGGTGGAGGGGCCGATGTCGCCGGGGAACAGTTTCTTGTGCTCGAAGTTGATGTTGACCGGGAGCACGAACTCTTTGCCGTTGAAGAACCCGCCGGCGGCGACTTCCACGCCGACGATGCGGCGCTGCAGCTGAAACGCCTTCACCCGGTCCGCCCAGGCGCGTTGATAGTCTTCCAGCACCTGAATGACATCCTTGCCGTCTTCATCCTCGCCCACGAACAGCAGCTGCTTGATATTCTGCGCCTCGCCGCTCGGCTTGATGACGTACCGGTGCGGGTTTGCCCGCACGAACGCGATCGCATCATCGAACGAGTGGAAGTTTTCCTGCGGAATGATCGGGACGCCTGCCTTCTTGAGCTCCTGCTGGCCAAAGGCGCGATCATCCTCCAGCTGGTCGGTGTAGGGCGTGCCGCCGACGACCAGCTTGCCGGTCTGGCGCAGCTGGTGCGCCTTGGCGCCCTGGCCCAACACATCGTCGAACACGATCACATCGGCCCACGGGACTTCGGCCACCCAGTCGTCCGTCTTGGAGACGAAGCCGTCGCCGATTTCGCGCTCGTCCTTCGACTCGATGAATAGCTTCACCTCGTGGCCTTCCTTGACCACCTGCCACGCGATGTCGGCGATCAGCGCGTCGAGCGAGACGAACAGGAACTTCTTCTTATCCAAGGTCAGCTCCGGCGTATAGTGAACTGCGGCAAAGGTATGAATAAAGCGGGTCCTTCGCTCTCATTAAAGAGACGACCGTTCGACTCGCAATGAGGCTCGTTCGGGGAGCAATGTGCGTTCTTCGAGTCCCGGTGTCGCTACTTCGATCCAAGGTGAGTGTCCGACCTGAAGGTGGTTGCGGCGGACATCAGCAAGCAGCTCCGCTTGCTGGACAAGGTGGTCCGCTATCGGTTCGGGGATAATGCCGAGCTGATGGGAGCGTGGGAAAGTGCCCGCAATGTGGCTGGGCCGTTCAACACCACGAACGCGCCGCAGTCCGGGGCGGGCGGTAGTGAGACCCTTCGCGAGGCTCAGGGCAGGCCGCCGAAGGCGGCGTGATGGCTACGCTGGATTCGGAGGAGAAGCGACGAGGCGCGGTGGCCTGATCAACTGCCGCGCCTTGTTGTTGAGACCCATTCCAGCGCGGGGACTCGGGTAAAGAGTCGGGCCGATTCGCTGTAGTAACAGCTTATGCTGACCAGCCTAACCTGACCAGTTACGCACAAAAACCAACATCATACCGCAGAGGATGCGTGGGGCATGTATTTTAGGCAGGTATGTCTAATTCTCGTTAGGACGCAGCGCTCGCAGGTTCTTGGGAGGAGTGAATGGGTCCAGGGGACATCTTTTTCATCAAGGCCGTTATCGCATTTGTGCTCGTGGCGGGGACCGGGATGACCGGCTTTTGGCTCTGGCTCCGGGCGCGGGCTCGAACTGCGCCTGACCTCAGCAAGTTCCTCGATTCCGTTCGCGAGGAAAACGCGCAGCTCGAAGCGGACCTGAGCGCCCGCATCGCTGAGTTGGAAGAGCGCGTTGATTTCACGGAGCGGCGCATGGTGCAAGAGCGGGAGCCTGCTCGGTTGCCGCAACCGCCGAAGGCTCGGACACCGGTCTAAGGAACGCGCCACCGACGCTGCGGCCTAACAAGCGCTTGAAGCTGGCGGCGCGCGTAGGATATTGAATGACGACTTTTTCTTCAGCGCGCCGCAGCTTAAGCGCATTTCGTTAGGCAGCTTCCCCAAGCCTGGCTCAATGAGAGACCAGACATCACACATGAGCAAAGAGACCTCTGGCGGCGTAGCGCATGAACTACCGGCAGATTTGCGAAAAGCACTAGGGGCTGATCCCAAGGCTCTGATGGCTTGGGAAGATATCACGCCACTTTCCCGCAATGAATGGATTTGCTGGACTATATCAGTGAAAACACCAGAGAAGAGGAAGGAGCATGTCGATAGGGTCGTCTCGGAACTTAAGGAAGGGAGGCGCCGCCCTTGCTGTTGGTATGGTTGCGTTCACCGGACGGATAAAGCACTAAGCCCTTCGCAGAAGTTTGTCCTCAGTAGGCGATCAAGAGACTAGCAGTCAGCGATTGCGTTTCACCAGCGACTCGAGGGCCTCGAGCGCTTCGCCGGCCGCGGACGGGCGCTCCGGCGTGGTGCTCTCGCGGGTCGATCGCGAGCGGCTGTTGCTCGGTCTTCATGCGCCGGATGGAGAGACGTGCATAGCAATTCCCGCGCGCCAAAAGTCATAGCGCGAAAAGTCATAACACTTCGTACGGCAGACTAATCACCTTCCGGCTTCGGATTAGTTCGCCAACTCGAAAGTGGGAGGGTCCCATGAAGACGGTTCGGATTTGCGCCGCATTGACATGCGTGCTGGTTATCGGGAGCTGCAGGATGGACGACCCAGTCGCACCAGTTACACCTACTCCGGAATTCGTTATCTCGCATCATCAAACGTTGGCAGGGGCGCCTTTTGGTGTGGCTGTCCCAGTGAACGGTACAGCGTGGGTCGGACAGTCCTCCGCGGGGACCATCCAACGGATCGACGCCTCTACGGGCGCGCTCGTCGGCAGTTCGTTTCCCAGCGGTGGAACTATTCCCACGCAACTGGCCCGCAGTGCCAGCGGCACGCGGGTGTTCGTGGCCAATCAGTCGGGAGTCGTGAAGTCCATCAACACGTCCACTCAACTCTTCGTGGGCACCGTGAGCCTGAGCGGCGTGAATCCGTACGGGATCATCGGGTCTCCTTCCAGCGACGACATCGCGTATGTCGGCATGACCAACGGCGTCATTCGCAAGATCAATTTCGCAACGGGAAGTACCACGCCGGCAGTAACTGGCCTACCAGCAGCCGCAGGGTATCACTTCGCCTGGAATCCAAGTAACACCCTCTTGTATGCCTCGGCGAGGCAAGGAAACGGCGGCGCCGCGCCCTACGGTGAAGTGATTGTCCTCGATGCCAATTTGGTGATCAAACGCCGCATCGCGACCGGACAATTGCCGCAGGGCATCGCGCTCTCCGCCGATGGGACCAAGCTCTACGTGGCCATGCAGGAGGTCGCGTCGAACGCACCAAGCGCCGGCTCAGTGAAAGTGTGGGACGTCACCAACGTCCTCACCCAGGATCCGCCGTTGATTGCCACGTTCAATACC